>OCOJ01035978.1_pt7 | contig 21551 bp, 16 predicted proteins | sample 1539251 | NCBI WGS metagenome assembly OCOJ01 (sample SAMN01911457, study PRJEB22624) | soil metagenome | biome: Soil | place: Malaysia | collected 2012-04-30 | depth RA_metagenome m | reverse complement strand
GACCGGGAGATCCAGTACGGATTCAGAATCACCTTCTAGCTGGACGATCTCGGTAGAATGTAGAAAGCAGGCGGGGCCCGAACCCTCGGGCCCCGCTTGTAATGTGTCCAAGCCTCAGCGCTGGGGAGTGGTTGTGCGATGCCGATGTGCTCAGTCCGTGCGTGCCGGGTTGAGCGGAGCTGAGCCGGCCGGCATTCTCCCACGCATCTCAGTCTTCTTCCTGATTCTACTCGTTTGCTTCGGGGTTGCCTCCTCGCCGCCGCTTTTCGCGCAGCAGCACGCTCAACAACCGAAGAGATCGGCGGTCGCGCCTCGCAAACACCCTGACGACGTCGCCAAATCCCAGCCCTTGACGGCGGAGCTGCAGTCGCGTTTCGAGAGGCTCGAATCTGCCAAGCAATCCGATGATCCCGTCGCCATCACAAGCGCCAGCAAGTCAGTTCTAGGTTTGGGTTTGCGTGAGATCGGCGGCCTTGATCTCATCCTCGATTCTGTGCCGCCGGCAGTTGACGCGATCAAGCGTTCCCTGGATTTTGAAGACGCGCCCGCGACCCGCATCGATCTTGCCCAGGCCTACCTTCACGCCCAACGCCTTGACGAATCCCTCTCTCTGGTGACGGATGTTCTGGTGGCCGATCCGCAGAACGCCCGCGCGTGGTATGTGCAGGGCAAGCTTTGGATCCGGAAGCAGCGCTATGACAACGCGGCCGAATCGTTCAAGAACGCCCTCAACCTTCAGGATGACCCGGCGGCGGCGTATTTGCTGGGAGCGACATTGCTCCAGCTCAAAGACCGCAACTCGGCAGAGGCGATCTTTCGCAAGCTGGCGGACAACCCTACGAACCGTGGCAATATTCACGTGCTGCTCGCCGATGCTTATCATGCTGCCAACTACATGGACGACTTCCACCGTGAGTCACGGCTCGCTGGAGTGAGCATGAAGCCTGCAGCCGCTGCGCCTTCGTCGATGAATGCAGTCGTCACACATGCTGCGCAACTCGGCTCAGGATTCGAGACGGCAAAACCGACGGCGCAGGAACACAGGCAGATCGAGCGCATGCAGATCAAGCTTCGCACGGTGCTGGGAACGGCGCTGAACGACCTGGGTACGGCGGAAGCGCGGCAAGAACAGTATTCCCTTGCGCTGGCTCACTTTCACGAAGCCGCCAGCTGGAACCCGGACGTTCCCGGTCTGATGCGGAATACAGGAATCGCCGCGGCGCGTGTGGAGGATTACCCGGAATGCATTCGCGCCCTGCGACCGGTGCTCGCGGCGAATCCCCAAGATAACGTAGCGCGTGCCATGCTCGGAACTGCGCTGTTTGCCACGCGTTCCTACGCAGACGCTGTGCAGGTGTTCACTCCTCTCGGTGACTCTGCGCTGCAGCTGCATGAGCTGGCTTATTCCTGGGCCGCGTCTCTGGTGCACCTCAACAAATATGCCGAGGCCACGGCCTTGTTGAACAAGCTTGAGCAGCAACCGATTTCGACCGACACGCTGATGCTGGTGGCGCAGCTCTGGTCGCAGATGGGCAATTACGAGCACTCGGTCGAAGTTTGCCATCGGGCTTTGCAATTGGATCCGAAACTGCCGCGAGCCCACTATTTCGCCGGGGTGGCGCTGATTCACCTGAACCGTTCGGCGGAGGCGGCGCAGGAATTCCGCAGCGAACTACAGCTTGCTCCCGACGATACTGACGCCCAGTTTCATCTTGCCTTCAACCTGTTGCAGCTGTCCCAGAATGAGCAGGCGGTAGAGCTGTTAAGGACGGTAGTAGCGCGCGATCCGGATCACGCGGAAGCCAATTATGAGCTGGGCAAGGAGCTGCACCGTGAGGGAAAATCGGGCGAGGCACTCGATTATCTCGAAGCGGCGGTGCGGCTGCGACCTGAATTCGCGCCGGGGCATTACCAGCTGCAGTCGGCTTACCGCGAGCTGGGACGAAAGGACGACGCCAATCGCGAGGCGAAAATCTATCGCGCTCTGAAGGCCAAGAGCAGGAACATCACCCTGCCGCCTCCTCGCGAGCCAAAGCCCGGGCCGGCTTCTAACTGACGATGAGAGTTTTCACTTCCAACGCGTTCGCCTGTTGCTTGACCCTCTTGTTTTATCTCGCTCAAGGGCAAGGCCAGGCCGGTCACGACATAGCCCCGCCGCCTCCGCCGGGCGTCAAATCGATCGCCTGCAAGGGACGTCCGGTGCCGCAACTCGAGGACATCACAGAAAAGGCGGGTATCCATTTCCGCCACGTCCAATCTCCAGAAAAGAAGTACATCCCGGAGTCGATGAGTGGCGGCGTCCTGCTGATCGATTACGACCGCGATGGGTGGCCCGATATCTACTTCACCAACGCGCCCACCCTCGACATGGCAATGAAACATCAGACCGCCCGTGGCGCGCTCTATCACAACAATCATGACGGCACGTTCACTGACGTCACCGACAAAGCGGGCATTGCCACTCCGTGTTTCGCCAATGGGGGCGCGGTCGGCGACTACAACAACGATGGCTGGCCGGATCTTTACATCACCTGCCTGGGGGCGAATGTTCTCTATCGCAACAACGGCGATGGCACGTTCACCGATGTGACCGCCAAGGCCGGCGTCGGCGACACGCGGAATTCCACTGGAGCGGCGTTTGGCGACTATGACAACGACGGCTTTGTGGACCTGATGGTCACCAACTATGTGGACTTCCGCTTCGACAATCTGCCCTCCTTCGGCAAGATTCCCGTCTGCATGTTTCGCGGACTCGACGTGCAATGCGGCCCGCGCGGGCTGAAGGGAGCGGGCGATTCCTTGTATCACAATAACGGTGACGGCACCTTTACCGATGTCTCCAAGGCCGCGGGGGTCGATGATCCCAACGGATACTACGGCCTCACGGTGACTTGGGTCGACTTCAACAATACTGGCCGTCCGGACATTTTCGTGGCCAACGACGCCACGCCGAACTATCTCTACAAGAATGAAGGTAACGGAAAATTCACCGAGATCGGACTCGAGGCCGGCACGGCGGTGAATCAGGATGGCACCGAGCAGGCCTCCATGGGAGTCGCGATCGGCGACTACCTGCACAACGGGCTGCCCTCGATCTACATAACCACATTCGAAAACGAGTACAGCGCGCTCTATCGCAACAACGGCGACTGGCAGTTCGATGACGTCTCCTACAAATCGGGCGAGGGATTACCTTCGATGCCCTATGTGAAATGGGGAGATGCCTTCTTTGACGTGGATAACGATGGCTGGCTCGATCTGATTTTCGTCAGCGGGCACGTATATCCGCAGGTTGCGAGCCTGTCTGGCGCAGGCTACCAGCAGCCTGGCCTGCTGCAGCTCAATCAGGGAGATGGCACATTCTGCACCGCGACCGACCAGGCCGGCCCCGCGCTAATGCAGCGGCGGGCCTCTCGCGGCCTGGCAGTCGGCGATCTCTTCAATGACGGTCAACTCGACGTGGTGGTCGAGGACATCGACGGCGCGCCGATGATTCTGCGCAATCACGGCATTCCCGGACGTCACTGGGTGAGCTTGGAACTGGCTGGCACTAAGAGCAACCGGCTGGCGATCGGCGCGCGAATCAAGCTCATCGCGGGCGGAATGACGCAGACCGAGCAAATCCGCAGCGGAGGCAGCTATATTTCGCAGAGCGATCTGCGCGCGCATTTTGGTTTGGGCTCTGCGACCAAGATTGATAGCGTTGAAATCCGCTGGCCTTCGGGCACGATCGACGTTCTCAAGAACCTGGAAGCGGATAAGTTCTACTCGGTTCTGGAAGGAAAAGGGATCATCCCACCTGAGCAGATTCGACCTGCAGCAGTCGTTAAGAAGTAGTGGTTCTGTCTGCGTTCAGCCATTAACACCCGTCTCACAATGCTTAGGGAAGGGCACGGCTTCAGCTCTTAGCCTGCCCTGAGCGAGCGGAGCGAGCCGAAGGGTGCCGCTGGGGCTCCGAAAGGGCACCCGCTTTAGCCGCGGAGGGAACCAGGTTTACTCCTTCGGTTCATTGTGAGATGGCCTTTAGCGTTTTCGGACTGCCTGCGTCCGAATCGAGGAAAAAGGACAGATATCCTTGTGGGGACAGCCGCCCTCGCTTGCCCCGAGCGAAGTCGAGGGGGCTGTCCGGCGCAGCGGAGCTCCGCTGTGCTCGATACAGCAACTCGAAACCCGCGACAGCTCGGCCCGCAACGCGCCAAGGCCCGCAAGGAACTTGGCCTGACCCCCCGGTACAGGCCAAGTTGACTTGCGGGCCCCCGCGCTGCGAGGGCGCGGCACAAAGTGCACCCCGTTATTTCACCCCAACGGTCACGGCGTTGGTTGAATAGTCCACGGCTAGCTGGACCGTGGAACTGACCTTGGTGCCGTTCACGGTTGCGAACGTTCCCGTTAGGCCCGACGGCGCGTTGACCACAGTGAAGTTGTCTCCCGTCACCGGCTTGAACTTGTTGATCACAGCGAGGTTCAAGGTTCCAGCGAGCTTGACGGCGTCGGTTACGGTCAGCTGGCTGTACTGGGTCCCGGCGGTGGTGCCTCCGATCTGCACGTCCATGACGCCGGTGGCCAGTTGCGTGTAGGTGTTCTGCATCGACACCTGGGCAGATGATTTCTTGCTGTCTCCGACGATGAACGTGGCCGCCGCGCCCCCAGCCGCATTGCCCACCGAAACATCGCCGACAAATTGGCCGGAAGCCTGCATCGTGCCGCCGGTGATGCTGACTAGCCCGCCGGCCGGAACAGTCAACCTGCCGTCGACAGTTGTGACCGCGGTTGTGCCGCTCTGGTTGTAGTTCGTGCTGGTCCCGCCGACGGAGAAGAAGCTGCCGCTCGAAATAATGACGGTGCCTTCGTTGTTGAAGGTCCCGCCGGTTTCAAAGTCGCCGCCGGACAGTTCGAACGTGCCTTTGGCGGTGTTGTTGCTGAAGTTCGCGAGGCCATTGGCGCCATTCTGATTGAGGATCTGGCCGTTGTTAAAGATCAGCTTGGCCGCATTGTTGACGATGTTGGCGTTGTCGAACTGAAAGGTCCCGTTGATGATGTTGTAAGTGCCGCCGGTCAGCGTATTGGTCGTGCTGTTGTAATTGGCGAATTTACCTTCGATCTGAATGGTGCCGTCGAGTTCCACCAGCGTGCCCAGATTCTTAAAGTTGTTGTTGCCTACGTCGAAGATGAGCGGGTGGCCCCCATTGGTCACGATGGTGTGCGCGCCGATCGTGATCGGGAACGTACCATCGCCCATCGTCCCTTGGAGGTTGACTGTGGGCACGTTGATGGTGAGCGCGTTCTTTTTCCCGGCTTTGCCGCTGACTTTGTTGTTGGGACTGGTCGAGGTATTTATCTGCCCCGTGCCGCTGATAGTGACCGATTCTTCGATCACAAGACTGGCCGTGAATTCGGATGAATCGAGGAAGATTTCGCCCGCCGAAAGGATGATCACTCCGCCTTCCAGAACCAGCACCCCGTTGTCGTCAATCTCGATGACGATTTGAATCGTGTCCGGGGCGGTAAGCCCATCTAAAACAGCGTTGACCACGAGCACTACCCCATCCGAAGCACCCGTGAACGTGACGCCGGAAAGAATCACTCCGCCGGTCAAGGTCACGCCGGAATTACTGCCAGCGACGATCTTGCCGTTCTGCACCGAGCCGCCGTTGATCGTGTTTTGTCCGCCCCCAGCGCTGACGACCCCATTCGTGTTGTTCAGGCTCTGAACCGCGATGGTTATTGGGCCGTTGATGGTGCTCTGGTTGATAAGATCCGTAACCGTGATGCTTCCTTCACCGCCGTTGATCACATGCGGGCTGACGTTCGTCAATGTGCCGGAGCCGGCGATCGAAGCATTTTGACCACCCAGGGACACCTGACCAGTACCGCCGATCGAGACTGCTCCTGGAACAAAGAGCACGGCGGCTTCCTCGCCCGGAGGGCTGTTGACCGAGATCGTCCCGTTGTTGGTGATGTCTCCGGCCAGAATGGTCGCGTTGGTGTGAGTCGTGTCGCTGGTGACGAAGTAGCCGCCCGTAATGGTCACGCCATTCAGAGTCGGCGCGCCGCTCGGCGCCGTGGCCGCGAGAGCGACCGCAGCTTGGCCTCGGACCGCGCTCATGTTTCGGTTCTTAACTGCGTCACCGCCTGCGACCGCCACCGGAACCGCGGTGGCGTTGGCCAGTGTGCCTCCAATGATGGTGCAGCCGTTCAGCAGAATCTGCCCGGCCCCGCCCGCAATGGTGCCTCCCCCGTTTTGGACTGTGTTGTTTTCGAATTCCACCGTTGTGAAACCCAGGCCGGAGATCATTCCGGAATTCGTCACCTCTCCGGTAATAATCAGCGGGCTCGTCGACGGTCCTCCCGTGATCTGCCCATTCGGACCTTCATTCTGCAGAGCGACCGATATCGTTCCCCCGCCCGTGCCATTGATCGTCTGCTGGTTGATCAGCGTTCCACCTCCCAAAATTTGGGCCAGACCGCTTGAGTTGAGGACGGTGGTGCCGCCGCCGGAGAGGGTCACCATATTCACGATCTGGATGGCTCCGCCAACGCCGCCACCAACGTCGTCGATGGCGAGTTGGCCATTGTTGGCAATCGTCGTGCCGGTGATGGTGAGTTGATTGCCGTCGGTGACATTCAGACCAGCATTGGCGTCGATTTCCAGGTTCACAATGGTGGCGCTCACGTCCATGTTGGGCCCGGGCACCCCGTTGATGTGCGGGATGGCAACGTTGAAATTTCCGTTGGGACCACCTGGCTTGGTCGCTGGGCTCCAGTTGCCGCCATCGCTCCAGAGGCCATCGCCAGTCGAGCCCGTCCAGGTTTCCTGGACCGGACCTTGTGCCGAGGCGGGCCCCTGCAGGCAGAGGACCAGACAAAACATCAGCAGCAGGAAACGCCAGCGCGCTGTTGCCGCCCAGCAGCCGCGAACTGATCGAAGAGACGAGGATCGGAAGCGGGAAACATATGATTCTGTAGGGGATGCAGCCGATTGTGTGTTCACTGACATTGGGTTGAAATCCATGCATTGCGCCCGGCTCATTGTAATTCTCCTTTTGAAATCAGTGTCTTAGCGTGTTTTTGCCGCGAAGGGATTGCCAATAGGTTGCAACTGCCCCAAGACTGAACCCAACCCGGCCCTCTGAGCGAGCACTATCCGGCAAAAGCCCAAATTTCGTCCTTAGGTTTCTCTGAAGAAGTTATGAAGACGGCTTGAAAAGGGGCGTATCGGCCTCCTTTTGGCGGAATTTCTGTTCGCTGGACTGGCTGCTGAAGGGAATTCCGATTGGATCTCCTGGGAGATTCAAAATTGGAGTAGGCAAAGAATTACACTCCAGCCACCGGCTCGCGGTGGGCCTACCTACCTTTACGAATAATTTATGAACTTTTTATCCGGCCTTTGTTCCCCTTTGTATTGAATGAAATGGGACGTGCGGCCCTCGGGAGGCTCAGCTCGTTCCAATCAAAGGAAAAAGTCATGGAAGACGTTCTTTGGGTTGCGGTTACGATCGCTTTCTTCGTGATCGCCATTGGCTACGTGCATTTCTGCGACCGCGTGAAGTGAGGAAACGAAATGAGTCTGGAATCGATCATTATGCTGATCATCAGCGCACTTACGATGGTGTACCTGTTCTACGCCCTGCTGCGTCCGGAGAAGTTCTGAGATGACCGCGATCGGATGGTTTCAAATCCTGCTCTTTCTCGCCCTGATCCTTGCCGTGACCAAGCCTATGGGCGTGTTCATGGCGCGGGTATTCAGCCGGGAGCGCACTTTTCTTGATCCGGTGCTGCGGCCGGTCGAACGTCTGCTCTACCGAGTGACAGGGGTGGACGAGAACCACGAGATGCGCTGGACTGAGTACGCGGTCTCTATGCTGCTGTTCAGCGTGGTCTCGATGCTCCTTCTGTATTTGATCCAGCGCATTCAGGGCTTCCTGCCATTCAATCCGCAAAAGTTCGGCGCCGTGACCCCCACACATCTGGCGTTCAACACCGCGGCGTCGTTCACGACGAATACGAACTGGCAGGAGTATTCGGGCGAGACAACGATGAGCTATCTCACGCAGATGGCGGGGCTGGCCTATCACAACTTCACCTCGGCGGCGACGGGCATCGTGCTGGCGATCGCGTTCATTCGCGGGATCGCACGGCGCCAGATGGAGACTCTGGGTAATTTCTGGGTCGACTTCGTGCGCTGCTGTCTGTGGGTGCTGTTGCCGTTCTGTGTGGTGGGAGCGCTGGTTCTGGTTTCGCAAGGCGTGGTGCAGAACCTCAAGCCGTACGACAAGTCCGCACTGGTGGAAGCGCAGCAGGTTCCGAAGGTCGGTCCGGATGGGAAGCCCGTGGTCGGACCCGACGGCAAGCCGGTCATGGACACGGTAACAGAGCAGACGATCGCGCAGGGACCGGTGGCGTCGCAGGAAGTCATCAAGGAATTCGGCACGAACGGAGGCGGCTTTTTCAATGCCAACAGCGCGCATCCGTTTGAGAATCCCACCCCATTCTCGAATCTGTTCGAGATTTTTTGCATTTTTGCCATCGGTGCCGGGCTGACTTACACGCTGGGCCGTATGACCGGATCGCAAAAACACGGCTGGGCGGTGTGGTCGGCGATGGCGATTCTGTTCTTGTGTGGCGTGTTGGTCGCGTACTGGGCTGAGGCGCGCGGGAATCCTCTCCTGGCGGGCGTCAATCAGCAGGCGACAGCGCTGCAGGCGGGCGGCAATATGGAAGGCAAAGAAGTTCGCTTCGGAATTGCGAACTCTGCCTTGTTCGCCACCGTGACCACGGATGCGAGTTGCGGCGCTATCAATGGCTGGCACGATTCCTTCACGCCTCTCGGCGGCATGGTTCCGCTGGTCAACATTATGCTGAGCGAGGTGATCTTTGGCGGCGTCGGCTCAGGCATGTACGGCATTCTCATTTACGTGGTGCTGTCGGTGTTTATCGCCGGACTCATGGTGGGGCGCACGCCGGAGTATCTCGGCAAGAAGATTGAGTCCTACGACGTGAAGATGGCGATGCTGGTATCGCTGATCTTCCCGCTGGTGATCCTTACTTTCACCGGGATCTCGGGCGTCAGGGGCTTCGGCACTTCGGCGATCCTCAACGGGGGTCCGCACGGGTTCACCGAAATTCTTTATGCATTTGTGTCGGGCGCCGGCAACAACGGATCTGCGTTCGGCGGACTGAGCGCGAACACGCTGTGGTACAACACGACGATGGGAATCACCATGCTGGCGGGTCGGTTCCTGATGATCATCCCAATGCTCGCGATCGCGGGTAATCTGGCGCGCAAGAAATATGTGCCGCCGTCACTGGGCACGTTCCCGGTGACCACGCCCCTTTTCTCCGTGCTCCTGATTGGCGTGATCCTCATCGTCGGCGCGCTGACGTTCTTCCCAGCGCTGAGCCTGGGGCCGATTCTGGAGCACTTGCTGTTGGGTGTAGGAAAGACCTTTTGAGGGACGCATAGCATGGCCATCAAAAAGAAAGCGGTTTGGGAATGGAAAATCNGTGCGGCGGGCGATCTGGGATGCCGTCCTGAAGCTGAACCCACGCAAGATGATGGGCAATCCCGTCATGTTTGTGGTGGAGATCGGCAGCGTGATCACCACAGTGCTGCTCTTGCGCGGGGGCGTGGCCTTCAAGTTCAATCTGCAGATCACCCTGTGGCTGTGGTTCACGGTGATCTTCGCCAACTTCGCCGAGGCGATGGCCGAAGGACGCGGCAAGGCGCAGGCGGATGCACTACGCAAAGCGCGGTCGGAGACTGTGGCAACGCGCATCCTGGCCAAGGGCGGAACGGAAAGAGTTCCCAGCTCACAGCTGCGGGCTGGAGACATGGTACTGGTTTCCGCCGGCGAGTTCATCCCCTCAGACGGCGAGATCGTGGAAGGCGTGGCGTCGGTGGACGAGTCGGCAATCACCGGCGAGTCGGCCCCCGTGATTCGCGAGGCGGGCGGGGATCGCTCTGCGGTGACGGGCGGCACGCGGGTTCTGTCGGATCAGATCAAAGTCAAGATTACGTCGAATCCGGGCGAGACCTTCCTCGACCGCATGATCGCGCTGGTGGAAGGCGCGGAGCGGCAGAAGACGCCGAACGAAATCGCGCTGAACATTCTGCTGGCCGGATTGACGATTATTTTTCTACTGGCGGTGGTGACCCTGCAGCCCTTCGCGATTTATGCGGGTTCGCCACAGACCGTATTCGTGCTGGTTTCGCTGCTGGTCTGTCTGATTCCCACCACGATTGGCGGACTGCTTTCCGCGATTGGCATTGCAGGCATGGATCGGCTGGTACAACACAACGTTTTGGCGATGTCGGGCCGCGCGGTCGAGGCCGCCGGCGACGTAAATACGCTGCTGCTGGATAAAACGGGAACGATCACGCTGGGAAATCGGCAAGCAACGCAGTTCATTCCTGCGCCGGGAGTGACTGAGAAGGAACTGGCGGATGCGGCGCAGCTTTCGTCGCTGGCAGATGAGACTCCGGAAGGCCGGTCGATCGTGGTGCTGGCGAAGGAAAGGTACGGACTGCGCGGGCGGGAACTGAGCTCGCATGACGCGCACTTTGTCCCGTTCACGGCGCAGACGCGCATGTCGGGCGTGGACCTGAACGGATTTGAAATCCGCAAGGGCGCGGCGGATGCGATTCAAAACTATATTTCGCAGCACGGTGGTCAGATTCCGAATGAAGTGCGCATCACGGTTGAGAAGATTGCGCACTCGGGCNGGGACACCGCTGGTGGTCGCGGAGAAAAGTCGTGGTGCGCTGGGCGTGATTGAACTGAAGGACATCGTGAAGGGCGGAATCGCCGAGCGCTTCAACCATCTGCGGGCGATGGGAATCCGTACCGTGATGATTACCGGCGACAATCCGCTGACCGCGGCGGCCATCGCGCGTGAAGCTGGCGTGGATGACTTTCTCGCGCAGGCGACGCCGAAGGACAAGATGGATCTCATTCGGCGTGAGCAATCGGACGGCAAGCTTGTGGCCATGACCGGCGACGGCACGAACGACGCACCGGCACTGGCCCAGGCCGACGTGGGCGTGGCCATGAACACGGGCACGCAGGCCGCGAAAGAAGCCGGCAACATGGTGGATCTGGATTCGAATCCGACGAAGCTCATCGAGATCGTGGAAATCGGCAAACAATTGCTGATGACGCGCGGGTCGCTGACAACGTTTTCGATTGCCAACGATGTGGCGAAGTACTTCGCTATTATTCCGGCGATGTTTGCGGGAACGTTCCCGGTGCTGAATGCCTTGAACATCATGCGGCTGCAAACGCCGGAATCGGCGGTGCTTTCGGCGGTCATCTTCAATGCGGTGATCATTGTGGCCCTGATTCCGCTGGCCCTGCGCGGCGTTCGGTATCGTGCCGTGGGAGCTGCGGCACTGCTGCGACGTAATTTGTGGATTTACGGCGTGGGCGGAGTGATCATCCCATTCGTGGGAATCAAATTGATCGACATGTTGATCACTCGCGTTGGGCTGGCTTAAGGGGCTCAGGAAGACTGGTTATGAAAAAGAATCTCATTACTGCGATCTTGATGACGTTAGCGACCACGGTTCTGCTGGGAATAATCTATCCCCTGGTGGTGACGGGGCTTGCGCAACTCATCTTTCCTGACAAGGCGAATGGCCAGCTGATCGAGGTGAACGGGAAGCTCGTCGGTTCGCGCCTGATTGGACAGGCGTTCAGCGGGCCAACGTATTTTCATTCGCGACCTTCGGCGGCGGGATACGGATACCAGGCGGACAACTCTAACGGCTCGCAGCTGGGTCCAACGAATCATCAATTGATTGACCGCGTGAAGGCAGACACGGCAGCCCTGCAAGCGGAAAATCCGAATACGCCCGTGCCGGTGGATCTAGTGACGACGTCTGCGTCAGGGTTGGATCCGGACATTACGCCGGCGGCGGCGGCATTTCAGATTCCGCGCGTGGCCAAGGCGAGGGGAATCCGCGAGCAGGATTTGGATCACCTGGTAGCTAGCCATACGCAGGGTCGGCAACTTGGATTCCTGGGTGAACCGCGAGTGAACGTTCTGGAGCTGAATCTCGATCTCGACCGTCAGTTCCCAGTCACGAAGCCCGCACAATCGAAATAAGAGCTTAGTCTCACCACTTTCGCAGAAGTGAGCGCGAGCGATTTTAGCGCGCCCACTCTCTCTGCTCCGGGTATATCATCGCCAAAGAAGGTTCTTCCAGATTTCGGGGGACATTCCTCGATCCGGAGTTTCGGAATGGCTACGCTTCATCTGGTGGTAAACGGACATTCCTACAGCGTTGACGCCGATTCTCAGACCAGCCTGCTGACCATATTGCGCGATCACCTCGACCTGACCGGAAGCAAGTACGGATGCGGCGAAGGCCAGTGCGGCGCCTGCACCGTGCTCGTCAACGGAAAGGCGCAACGGTCGTGCATCACGCGAGTGGGAAGCGTCCTCGACAAACAGATCACAACCATTGAAGGTCTCGCCCGCGGAAACGAGCTCCATCCCGTGCAGACTGCTTTTCTTGATGTGGGCGCGATGCAGTGCGCTTATTGCACATCGGGAATGATTATGTCGACGGTGAGCCTGCTGAATGCGAATCGGCATCCGACGCGGGACGAGATTATTGAATACATGGATGGCAACGTCTGCCGTTGTGGAACATATTCACGCATCGTGAGTGCGATCCAGAAGGCGGCGGAAGCGATGGCGGCGACGGGAGCCGGGAAAGGGGCCGGCCGATGAGCGCGAAAACCACGCCGAACGAGATCACCACGAGAAACGCGGAAGCCAAGAACACCCTCGCGAAGGACGAACTGTCGCTGCCGCGGCTCGACAGCGAGCTCGAGCCTGAGCGTTATGAGCTTCAGGCCGCGCCGGTCTACTGCTTCGACGTGGATCGCCGCGAATTCTTCAAGTTTCTCGGGGCGGGGGCGCTTGTCGTCTGCGTGCTCAAAACGACTGCTCTGGCGCAGGAGTCCGGCGGAGCACACCGGCGGAGGGGAGATTCGCTTCCCAAAGAAATTAACGCATGGCTGCACGTGGGGGAGAACGGCAAGATTACGGTCTACACCGGCAAGGTCGAGGTGGGACAGAATATCCGCACGTCGTTGAGCCAGGCAGTCGCCGAAGAGTTGCACGTTCCCATCGGCAGCATTGAGATGGTGATGGGCGACACTCAGCTAACGCCATACGATGCCGGCACATTTGGAAGCCGTACGACTCCAATGATGAATCTGCAGCTGCGCAAGGTGGCGGCCGCCGCGCGTGATTTGCTGGTTGGGCTTGCGGCAGCTCAGTGGCAAACCGACAAGACCCGCTTGGTTGCGGCCGATGGCAAGGTGACCGATCCGCAGACGAAGCGCTCGTTGGAATACGCCGCTCTGGTCAAAGGTAAACAGCTGAGGCAGACGCTTCCCAACGAAGATCCGCTGATTCCTGCCAAGGATTGGACGGTCGCGGGGAAATCGGTGCCTAAGGTGGATGGGCGGGAATTCGTCACCGGCAAGCATCGTTATCCGTCGGATCAGAAATTACCCGACATGCTGTTTGGGAAGGTGTTGCGCCCGCCGGCGTTCGGCGCGACGCTCGTGTCTCTGGACGCTCAGAAGGCAGAGCAGATGGGTGTGACCGTGGTGCGCGATGGCAACTTCGTCGGCGTCGCTGCCGCGAGCCCGGAGTTGGCAACGGCTTCGGCTGCGGCCATTCAAGCTGAGTGGAAATCGGAGCCGCAGCCTTCGAGCAAAGAACTCTTTGAGTATCTGATGAAGAACGCGGAGCCGGGGGAAGATCCCACCGGAGACGGAGACAGTTATCAGACGGGAGCGGTCGACCAGGCGTTGGCGGCAGCGGACCACAAGCTGCAAGCGACGTATACCGTTGCCTACATCGCGCACGTTCCGCTCGAACCGCGCGCCGCGTTGGCGAAGTGGGACGGTGATCATCTCACGGTGTGGACGGGCACGCAGCGGCCGTTCGGAGTGCGCGGAGAGCTCGCCGAGGCGTTTCGCATCCCGGAAGACAAGGTGCGCGTGTTGATGCCGGACGCCGGCGCCGGGTATGGCGGCAAGCACACTGGCGAAACCGCGATCGAAGCCGCGCGACTGGCGCGGGCGGCCAAGAAGCCGGTCAAAGTCGCGTGGACGCGCGAGGAGGAATTCACCTGGGCGTATTTTCGTCCCGCAGGAGTGATTGAAGTTACCAGCGGCGTCCGCAACGATGGCACGATCATGGCATGGGAGCTCCATAATTACAACTCGGGCTCGGCGGGGATTCGCACGTACTACGAGATTCCCAATCAGCGCATCATGTTCCATGAGACAAAGTCTCCGCTGCGGCAGGGGTCGTACCGGGCGCTGGCGGCGACCGCAAATCATTTTGCGCGCGAGTCGCACATGGACGAGCTCGCGCATGCGGTCAAGATGGACCCGCTCGAATTTCGCCTGAAGAACCTGAAAAACGAACGGCTGCGGGCAGTGTTCGAGGCTGGGGCGCAGAAGTTTTGCTGGGACAAGGTAAAAGCCGCTCCGGGCCAGGGTTTCGGGATGGGCGGGGGTTACGAGAAGCTGGGCAACATCGCCACGTTCGCCGAGGTCCACGTCGACCGGAACACCGGTGACGTCAGAGTCGTGCGGGTGGTGTCCGCCTTCGAGTGTGGCGCGATCGTGAACCCGGAGAATCTGCGCAACCAGATCGAGGGATCGAACGTTCAGGGACTTGGGGGTGCACTGTTTGAGGCGATCGAATTCGACAACGGAAAGATTCTGAACGGAAAGTTGTCGCGCTATCGTGTGCCGCGCTTCAGCGATATTCCCGTTCTTGAAACCGTGTTGCTCGACCGCAAAGATATCCCTTCCGTGGGTGCGGGCGAGTGTCCGCTGATTGGTCTGGCTCCGGCAATCGCGAATGCCATCTTCGATGCAACGGAGATTCGTCTGCGCGCGCTGCCGCTGGTGCCGAACGGTTTGAAGATGACTTGAAGTTCGGGCAGCGCTCGCTCGAGAAGGGTTCAAGGACACGGCAGGCGACACGGCTCGTGAGTTGACAAGGAAGCGATCCAAACGGCGATTGCTGCGTCGCACAGGACGCGACGCTTCGCGCGGATCGCCAGATCCTTCGCTCCGCAAAGAACGCTTGCTCAGGATGACAGGAAGTGAACCGCCGCGTTCAAAAACATGGCCAACATCCTTTACGGAGTGAATGGCGAAGGCGCGGGACACTCGACGCGATCCAAGGAAGTGCTATCGCACCTCGTGGCACGCGGGCATCAGGTTCATGTGGCCAGCTTCGACCGCGGATTGCGGAATCTCGGCGAGCAGTTCGAGGTCACAGAGATCTTCGGATTCCGGTTTGCTTACGTGAACAACCGGGTTCGCTATAAGCGGACGATCGCGAAGAATCTTCTGACCGTGCCGCAGGCAGCGAAGAGCCTAACCCGGTTGAAAAGCCTCGTCGACGAACAAAGAATTGATCTGGTCATCACCGACTTCGAGCCGCTCACGTGCCATCTCGGCCACAAGAAGGGTCTGCCGGTCATCTCCATTGACAACCAGCACTGCCTGACGAATGCTGTGGTTTCGTATCCGCGAAAATACCGGCGCGATGCTGCCGCTGCGAAACTGGTGACTCGACTGATGACACCGCGCGCCGACGCGTATCTCGTGATCTCGTTCTTCACGGCGCCAGTGCGGGAGAAGAGGACGTTTTTATTTCCTCCGCTGCTGCGGCAAGAGATCCTGCAAACCACACCTACGCAGGGAGATCACGTACTCGTTTACGTGACCTCACCGGCGCCGGGACTGGCGAAGCTGCTGAGTTCGGTGCGATGCCGCTTCGTCGCGTATGGGTTTGGGCGCGAAGGGCATGATGGGAACATCCTGTACAAGAAGCCATCGCTCGCTGGTTTTTTTGCGGACCTCACCAGCGCGCAGGCCATCATTGCTAACTCGGGCTTTTCGCTGGTGACCGAGGCGCTGCATCTCGGCAAACCGTACCTGGCCGTGCCAGTGAGCCATCAGTTCGAGCAGATTTTCAATGCCTATTGGCTTGACAGGTCCGGCTACGGGGCTTACTGGGAGGAACTCAGCAAAGAGCACGTCGAATCTTTTCTGTATAACTTGCCGCAATATCGGGAAAAGCTGGCCGGCTATCCCCGGCAAGGCAATGGCGCGCTGCTGGCCAAGCTAGACGCTCTGATCACCCAATTCACAGGGCAGTAAAATGGTCACTGGGCAGTGGCACTAACGTAACCTCACGGAGGCGGCCAGATGACGATAGGATGTGGCAAGCAGGCCGTTCCTCCCTCGACGGATTGCTGAGGGAGGTCCCTTCCCATGCGCAAAGTTTTCCTTTTAGTTTCGGCCTTGGCCGCCCTGTTTGCTGTGTGCGCCTACGGCCAGGATGATTCGCCATCTTTGGGCGACGTTGCCCGCNCAGACCCGCCAGCAAAAGCAACAAAAGGAAGCACAAGCCAAGGACGCGCAAGGCAAAGACAAACAGGGCAAGGACACACTAGGCAAAGGCGCGCAGGCACCCAAAACGCCGAAGGTCGTCACCAACGACGAGATTCCCGAGCATACGCCTTCGGCGCTGCCGCACAACCCGGACCAGCCACAAGTCGTGAGCTATTATCCGCAGCAGCCGAGCGGAGGTTGGAAGCCTTCCGCTGACCAATGGAAGAATCAGATCCTGCAGATGAAGAACTACATCGCTTCACTGCAGGCGCAAATCGATCAGCTCAACGATTCGATTCATTTTGCTTCCGGCAACTGCGTCTCGGGCTGTGTGCAGTGGAATGAGCGGCAGCGGGAGAAACAGCAGCAGGTCGAACAGATGAAGACGCAACTGGAAGATCAGAAGAAGCGGTTGGAGGATATGCAGGAAACAGCTCGCCAACAAGGCTACGGCAGCTCGGTATACGATCCGTAGCTCGATTTACATCTCGAAGCGCGCTATGCCGCCGCTGCCCCTGCAGCGACGGCATTTTGTTCTTGCCCTAACGGATACCGACGAGAGACGTGCGCTCTCGAACCAAGTTTGCTATTGAAGTCGAGTTTTTCAGCAGCCTGCTAGCGGTGTTCTGGCGCTTTCCCGTGTTCACGCCAACCCTCGACGATCAAGTACAGCACGGGGATGAAGAACAGGTTCAGGAAGGTCGACATGATCATGCCGCCGAACACGGTGGTGCCGACGGAGTGACGTCCGTTTTCACCGGCGCCGCGAGCAACGACCAGTGGAACCACGCCCAGGATGAAGGCCAGCGAGGTCATCAGAATCGGGCGTAGGCGAATCGTCGCCGCCTGTACCGCCGATTCCACCAGCGGCACTCCACGCTCGCGCAGTTGCTCGGCGAACTCCACAATCAGGATCGCGTTCTTGCTGGAGAGCCCAACCAGCATGACGAGCCCGACCTGGCAGAAAACGTCGTCCTGAAGGCCGCGCATCCATTGCGCGCCGAGCGCCCCCAGCAAGGCCATGGGCACGGCGAGGAGCACGATGAAGGGGAGCACAAAACTCTCATATTGTGCTGAGAGCGTGAGGAAGACGACGAGCGTGCCCAGTCCGAAGAGAATCAGAGATGTGCCGCCCGCCTGCAGCTCCTCGAGCGAAAGCCCGGTCCAGCTGAAGGTAAATCCCTGGGGCAACTTCCTCGCCAAGTCTTCCATGGCCGCGATAGCCTGCCCGGAGCTATAGCCGGGCGCAGCCGAGCCATCAATTTCGGCGGAGCGGAACAGGTTATAGTGGCTGATGACCTGTGGCGATGCAGTCTGGCTGATGTGAATGAGGTTTTCCAGCGGCACCATGGCCGTGCTGTCGGAACGCACATAGAATTGCTTCATGTCGTCGGATGCGGAGCGGAACTGCCTGTCGGCCTGCACGTAGACGCGGTAGGAGCGGGCGTTGAAATCGAAATCGTTCACATACGCCGAACCCATGTAGACGCCAAGCGTATCCGTGATCTGCGAAAGGGGCACGTGCAGGCTCTTGGCCTTTTCGCGGTCGATAGTCACCAGGTACTGCGGGTCGTTGGCGGTGAAGGGCGTGTAGAGGCCAACCAACTCTTTGTGGGCCTGTGATTGCTGCATCAAGCCGTATGTCGCACTGGCCAGCTCGTCGAGCCGGTGCGCAGCGTGATCCTGCACCACAAACTGAAATCCGCCAAACTGCCCGAGCCCGTTGACCGCCGGGGGCAAGGTCGCGAACACGATTGCTCCCGAAACACCAAACAGCCGGGGACGAACGCGGTTAAGAATTGCCGTAGCGGTGTGGTCCGCGCCTTTGCGCTGGCCGTAAGGTCTCAGCCCAACGAAAATCAACCCCTGGTTTGCTGCCGCCCCTGAAAAACTAAAGCCAGCCACGGAGAAAATTTCCTCCGCCTCGGGGATGCCAGCCAGCACGTCGCAGGCTTGCTTCTCGATCGCCTCGGTGTACTCGAGCGACGCCCCGGCCGGTGCCTGGACGACGACGATGAAATAGCCCTGATCCTCGTCCGGTACGAATCCCTTCGGCACGTGTCGTAGCAAGAGATAGGTTGCGCCCAAACCGGCGAAAAACAATACGACCATCGCCAGCTTATACTCCAGAACATGATGCAGCAGGCTCCGATATCGACGGGTCGCGATCTGGATGCCCTCGTTAAATTTCCGCAGCCACCACCATTTTTGTCCGTGGGGACCCGCCAGAAAAATTGCTGCGAGCGTCGGCGCAAGAGTGAGAGCATTGAACGCTGAAATGGCAATGGAAAATGCGATGGTCAGCGCAAACTGACGAAACAGGATGCCGGTCGTCCCGGGAAAGAACGCAACCGGCACGAATACGGCAACCAGCACCAGCGAAGTGGCGATGACGGCGCCGGTAATTTCCGCCGTTGCCGCCGATGCCGCTTTGCGCGAGTCATGCTCGCCCCCGGCAATGTGGCGCTCGATGTTTTCGATCACAACAATGGCGTCGTCAACGACCAGACCGGTAGCGAGCGTGATGCCGAACAGCGTCAGGGTGTTGATGGAGAAGCCGAGTAACTTCACGAAGGCAAAAGTGCCAATGAGCGAAACTGGAGTGGCGATGAAGTGAATCAGGGTAGTTCTCCAGTCACCGAGAAAAAGGAAGATCACCAAGATGACCAACACGATCGCCGAGCCTACGGTAAAGAGCACGTCGCGAATCGATTCGCCCACCGCGTCGGTGGTGTCGAACGCGAGGCGGTAGTGCATCCCCGGAGGAAAGCTTTTGGACAGGCGGTCGAGTTCGGCGATGGCGCGACGGTCGACGTCGAGTGCGTTCGCGGTGGAAAGCTGAGTGACGCCAATGCCCACAGCCTCCTGCCCATTGAACTGCAAGTCCGAGCCGTAGTTCTCGGCGCCGAGTTCGGCTCGGCCCACATCTTTCAGGCGGACCAGAGTGCCATCAGAGTTGGTCTTCAGAATAATGTTGTCGAACTGATTGGCCTCGCTCAACCGGCCGACCGCGCGGACGCTGACCTGGTAGTCTTGGCCTTCCTTGGCGGGCTGCTGACCGACCTGGCCCGCGGCGACCTCCACATTCTGCTCCGAGAGGGCATTGACCACGTCGTCGGCGGTCAAGCCGCGTCCCGCCATGCGGACGGGATCCAGCCACAGCCGCATGGAATATTTGCGCTCCCCAAAAATCAGCACGTCGGCGACGCCCGGAATGCGTTTGAGAGCGTCCCGCACGTAGACGTCGAGGTAGTTGCTCATGAACAGTGTGGAGTACTTGTTATTGTCAGAAACGACTGCGGCACCGAAGACAAAGTTCTGCGAGGTCTTGGCCGTCGTGACGCCGACGGCTTTCACTGCGCTGGGCAGGCGTCCCAGGGCGGTGTTGACGCGGTTCTGAATGTCGACCGTGGCCAGGTCGGGATTGCGATTGAGATCGAAAGTGACCAGGACGCTGCTCGACCCGTCGTTGCCACTGGTGGAGGTGATGTACTTCATTCCCTCGGCGCCGTTGATTTGCTGCTCCAGGGGAATCGTGACCGCGCTTTCCACCGTCTGGGCGCTGGCTCCGATGTAGAAGCTGTTGACGCCAACCTGAGGTGGGGCAAGATCAGGAAACTGCGCAATCGGGAGTGTGGGGATCACCGCCGCGCCGGCCAGGACGATCATCAGCGCGCAAACCGAGGCAAAGACTGGACGACGAATGAAGAAGTCAACGAACATGAGCGTAGACCTCGGACATCCGACATCGGACCTTAGACTCAGACTTCAGATTTAAGCTCGTACCTTCGAAAGCCTCGGGCCTGAGGTCTGAGGTCCGAGGTCCAAAGCCCGACAGCGGAAAATCAGCTCTGTGGAATGACCGGCGCCCCGTCCAGCAGAAACTGCGTCCCCGAAACGATTACTTTGTCGCCGGGCTTGATGCCGTCCTGGACCTCATAGTCGTTGCCGACCGTCAAACCGATCTTCAGCGGCTTCTGCCGGGCGACGTAGCCGCCATTCTGCGGCTCAGCGACAAAGGCAAAGTACTGCCCGGCCAGGCGCGACACGGCTAGGATCGGAACTTCCGGGTTGTGATGCGTGCCCCACACCACGCGCGCCCGGATGAACTGGGACTGCCGCAGGGAGTCGTTGCTGTTGGCCACAAGCGCCTTCACCAGCACGGTTTGAGTCGTGTTGTCGACCTGCGGAGAAATAAACGTCACGCGACTGTCGGCAATCACCTTCTCATTGCTGTCGATCACCTGCACTGGCATGCTCATTTTGAGCTGGCCCGAGCGCTCGATGGGAACGTAGACATAGACCTCGAGGCTTCCGGGCTTGTCGACGGTTGTCAGCTGCGTGGAAGTGGTCACGCGGTCGCCCACACGAACGGGGATGTCGCCAACGATGCCGGCGCGGGGCGCGACGACCTTGTAATAGTGCAGTTGCACTTCCTGCTCCCGCACCTGAGCGTCGAGAGAATCCATCTGTGCCTGAGCTGCGTCCATGGCGGACTTAGCCTGGTCCAAATCCTGCTTGCTGACCACGCCCGCGGCATAGAGTCCTGTGGCGCGATCGTATTGTTGCTTCGCCCAGGCCAGGTTCGCTTGCTGGGCCGCCCGCGCGCTCTCCTGGCTCTTTACCGTGGCTTGCTGTTTGAGCGGGTCGATTTCCATCAGCGGCGTGCCGGCGGCAACGCGGTCGCCGGAATGTACGTAGATGTTGGTTACCTGTCCTTCCACCTGGGGCATGATGACCGCCGAGTCGCGTGACTTCAGCATGGCCACATATTCGCTGGCATCGTCGATCGCCACGGCCTTCGCGTCCATAACTTTTACGGGCATCCCGGGGGGAGCGTCCGCCTGGGCCTTTTGCGCAGCATTGCCCGAGCAGCCCAACATCAATCCCAGGCTCGCGGCAGTGAGACAGACCAGCAGCAGGCTGGCCGCCCAGCTCTTTGGAACATTCCTCAGCATAGACTCTATTGCCAAGCTACAGGTTAGCACTCTCATCAGGATCGTGCAGGCTCGGACCGCGCTCTCCTAGCTGGATTAACCGCTCGCAGCGCCCAATGGTTACGCTACATACAGATTCTATCCAAGCCGTCGAGACGCAAATTTAGTGCGG
>OCOJ01061028.1_pt3 | contig 21564 bp, 25 predicted proteins | sample 1539251 | NCBI WGS metagenome assembly OCOJ01 (sample SAMN01911457, study PRJEB22624) | soil metagenome | biome: Soil | place: Malaysia | collected 2012-04-30 | depth RA_metagenome m | reverse complement strand
TATAGCCGACCGCGTCCGCCCCCAGGCGCACGGCGTCCTCGACCGTTCCGGTGAGAGGGCTGAACGCTTGGGAATCGCTCGGGATGGCGGTCTTCCCGTTCAGCTTGAGGATCAGAGGGACATCCCCCGAGTACTCGTGAAAGTACTTCTCCGCGAGGCCGATATGGAGCGCGATCGCGCTGAACTTCCCTTCGCGGGCGAGGTCGTATTGGTACTGGGGGTCGAGAGAGTCCGGGTTCGGGAAGAAGTCGACCGGGCCGTGCTCAAGCCCCTGGTCGATCGGCAGCACCAGCATCGTTCCCCCGCCGGGCCCGTACGTGTAGAGAAGCCGCTTCAAGCGGGTCATCTTGCCGGGACTCAGCCCGAGGCGGTTCAGCCGCGGGCGCGGATATCGGTGGACCGACGGAGGGACCGGGCCGGAAACCGAGGTCACGGGTCGGGGGGAACTCTCGCTCATCGCAGCACCGCGCGCCGAACACGGGTCTCCGCGATTTAACGGTTCGTCCTGGGCGATGCCTCCGGACGAGCAGGGTCGGGAACCAATCCTTTAAGGCGGGACCGCCGGTCGCCCTTCCGCTCGAGGGAGAAATCGGGCGCCATGCGTTCCCAGGTCGTCATCGTCGTTACCCTCGTTCTCAACGCCGCCCTCTTCGCCCTGAACCTCGACATCGCCATCGTGTCGGGCAGCCGGGCGGTCCTCGCGCAAGCGATCTACAGCGTGACCGACCTGGTCGGAGCCGGCCTCCTGCTCTTCGGACTCTACGCGTCGCAGCTCCCGGCGGACTACCGCCACCCGTTCGGACGGGGGAAGGAGCGGTTCTACTGGTCGCTCATCTCGATCGTTGTGACGTTCACGATCGCCGGGCTGCTTGCGCTCTCCGCGGGAGTCGCCCAGTACTCCTCCCCCGCGCCGATCACGCACATCGGCGAGGCGCTCCTCGTGGTCGGAGCAACGCTGACGGTCAGCGCGGTCGGGATCGCGGTCACCCTTCGAGAGGTACGGCGGTCGCAGACAACGCTGCAGGCGTTCCTCGAGTCGCGCCGCATCGGCCTCAAGTCGGTGTTCTACCAGGACGTGGTTTCGATCGTGGGGTGCCTCGCGGCGTTCGTCGCCCTCGTGATCATCTACCGGACCGGCCGCTACGAGGCGGACGGCGCGGCCGCGATCATCGAGGGAGTCCTGCTCGTGATCACGGGGATCGTCCTGACGCTAGAGAGCCGGGGTCTCCTGATCGGCCAAGCGCTCGACCCCGCCGAGGCGCGGACGATTCTCTCGGTGGTCGAGCAGGACCCACGGGTCGCCAAGGTTCGCGCCCTTCAGTCGATGGTCCTCGGACCGGAGGATGCATTGCTGGCGCTCCGCGTGAACTTTCACGACGGCCTGACAACGGACCAGATCGAGAAGGCGATCGACGAGGTCACCCTCGCCCTGCAGCGCAGCCATCCGGTGCTGCGCCACGTGATTATCGAGCCGGAATCGTAGCGGGCAGCGGTCCGGACCGGCGGAGCTCGAGGTACCGCGCGGCCGTGAGGGCGGAGATGGCCGCCGCGAGCGTACCGAAGAAGACGTAGAGGCCGGGGGTCCCGAACTGCGCGTAGAGGAGGGAGACTGCGAGCAACCCGACCAGCATCCCGACCGAGATCGAGAGCGAGTAGATCGCCATCGTCGTGGCGCGGCTCATCTCGTGGGCCAGGTCGGCGAGCGACGCGAGCGCGGCGGGGCCGTACATCAGGGCCGCGAGAACGCTGACCCCGAGACCTGCGAGGAGCGGGAGCTTCGGGCCGAACGCGGCGATGAGGGATGCGAATACCAGGACGAGGACGAAACCGGCCGCCCCCGCAATCATGAGTCGCATCCGGCCGAATCGGTCGGAGAGCCTTCCGAAGAATGGCTGAGTAACGACGAGGATGAGCCCGGCTACGGCGATCACCGCTGCAAGCTCGGTGAGCGGGATCCCGAGTCCGCTCGCCGCCGACCCGAGGAAGAAGAGGGCCGCTCCGATCAGCATGTAGATCGCGACCCAGGGCAGAGTGACGAGGAGCACGCTCCGGCGGAACGCCTGGCGCAGCACTCCCTGGAACGAGTAGGAGCTGCTCCTGCGGGGCGTGGGTTGCCCCCGGACGAGGAGGGCCGCGAACCCGAGTCCGCCGGCCAGGATCGCCGCGCCGAGCTGAAAGACGAGGGGGAGGGAGGCGAGGGGCAGGAGACCTTTCAGGGCGAGCCCGAACGCGAATCCTGCGATCCACCCCGAGAGATTCATCGCGTCGAACCGCCCCATCTCGAGACCCCGCTCCGACGCTCCCGAGAAGTCCGCCACGATCGCGAGGCTGGAGGCCAGGATCGCACCGCTCGCGACTCCGTATCCCAGGTTTGCGAGCGCAAGCGAAGCCGGGTCGTGCGTGAGCGAGATCAGCACGAAGATGACGGCCGCGGCCCCGATCCCCGAGAAGAGAACGGGGAAGCGGCCGTAGCGGTCCGCGGCTGCCCCGGCGAGGAGGACCGTCGAGAATTCGCCGACGGGGGAGAGGGCCGCGACCACCCCCACGACTCCGACCGTCTCCTTCGGCAGCCCGCCCGAGGTCCCCGAGATGTAACTGGCGAGAACCGCGACCGTGATCCCGAACGCGAACCGAACGAAGAACGTCGCCGAGAAGACCGCGAGGAGCGGGCGCCCGAGAGAGTGCTCGGCCGAACGGTCGGGCGAGTCCGCCACGGTCCCCCGTTATCCGGACGGCGCCTTCTCGATGAGCTCGATCCAGACGTCGTTCGGGTCGAGGACGAACGCGATCCGCGACGAGCCGCCGGAAAGGCGATAGGGCTCCTTCGCGACGCGGACGTTCTTGGTCCGCAGCCTCATGAGCGTCCGGTCGAGGTCGTCCACTTCGAACGCGAGGTGGTCGAGCTGCTCTCCGGCCTCGAACTGGTCCTTCCCCTCCCAGTGCGTGAGCTCGACCCGCGCTCCCGAGAGCGGGTCCCGCACGAACGCGATCTCCGCGTGATTCTCGGGGATGGTCCGGCGCCGCTCGAACTGGAGGCCGAGCATCTCCGTGTAGAACGCGAGGCTCTCCTCCATGTTCCGCACGGTGATCGAGGTGTGCAGGAACCGCATCGTCGTCCGGCGAACCGAGCGTCTTCCCGTACTAAAGGTTCGGCGAACGACTACGGGTGTCCGTAGACCACCCGCAGGGGAGAGGACCCCGGCGTCCAGTCCGCCTCGACTCGGACGAACCCGACCCTCTCGAATTGGACGATATCTCCGGGAGAGGCGTTCGCGAGCGCCGACTCGCCGAGCCCGCTCGTGTGCTCGCCTTCGAGACCGAGAAGGTCGACCGAGACGGACGCGTCGGCTCCGACCCATTGCAGCCGGGGGAGCTTCCGGTTCTCCCGGCTCGTGAAGGTTCCCCGCATGGTGCCTCCGGCGGCCGGCAGCTGGGAGTCGAGCCGGATGTTCACGAGGTCTTTCAGTCGTACCTCGGCACCGGCATGGGATGCGAGGTCGCGGCGGGCCAGGAAGAAGGTCGGTCCCGCGACCACGGGTCTCTCCCCGAGCTCCGGGCGGTCCGGGTGATTCGGGAGGTTCACCCGGGCCAGGTCGAACGGGTAGCCGTCCACCTGGACCCGGACGGGGTCGGCCACGAACGCCCGTCGGACGGTGGTCCCGTCGATCCGCTTGCGGTTCTCGGCGTAGAGCGTCTCGGCCGGGACCTCGATGTCCGCGAGGGACATCCCGAAAGAGAGGATGAACTGGCGGAGAGCCTCCATCGAGACCCCGCGACGGACGAGGGACCGCAACGACCACGTCCTCGGGTCCGCGAACCCGTCGTAGAGGCCCGACTTCACCTCGGCGTACGACTTGCTCTTCGAGACCTTGGCCTCCCGGACCCGGAGGATCCCGAAGTGCAGGAACGGCGGGCCGACAATCCCGAGCAGGTCCCACAGGTACCGCTGCATGCGGTCCTCCATCACCAGGTCCTTCCCGCGCAGGACGTGGGTCACGCCGAGCTCGACGTCGTCCACCGCCCAAGAGAACTCGAGCAAGGGCCAGACACTGTATTTCTTCCCCACTCGGGGGTGGTCGATGTCGCTGATGCGCAGCAGCACCCGGTCCCGGAACGCGGGGTCGGGGTCGGACATATCCGTCCGGAGTCGCAGGACCGCCCCCCCGGGACCGTAGACGTTCCCGAGCATCTTCTTCCACTCCGCGAGAGTCTCCGCGATCGACTGGGATCTCTCGGGACACTCTCGTCCGGCGGCCCGGTTCTGCCCCAGGAGCTCCTGGGAGCACCGGCAGACGTACGCGGCCCCCTTTTCGATCACTCGCTGCGCCCAGGCGTAGAAGACGGGAAGCCGGTCGGATTTGTAGTAGACGTGATCCGGATGGATTCCGGCGAGCTCCAGGTCCCCCAGGATCAGGTCGAAGAACTCGGGCTCGATCCGCTTCTCGGCCGAGCCGACCGTATCGTCGAAGACGAGCAGAAGCTTCCCGTGGTAGCGTTCCTGATAGAGCTGGTTCACGAACAACATCCGAGAGTTGCCGATGTGGAGCACGCCGCTCGGGAACGGGGCGAGTCGAAGGACGACCTGTCCTGGCACCGCGCCCACGAGGTCGGGAAAGTCCGGCGCCTCGACGCGCGGCGAGCGGGCCGGCGAGGAGAGGGAGCCCCCCAGGGAAACCAGCCGGTCCTCGAGCTCGTCGACCGGTACGCCGCGGATCTCCGCGACGACCTCTGAGACGTACGCGCGGACCTCCTCGGCCCGGGGGCGAAGGGAGGCGTCGGTCGCGAGGAGACGCGCGACCACCGGTCCGGTCTGCGCGCTCCCGTCGTGAGCGATCGCGTTCTCGATCGTCGCCCGTCGGGCTCGAAGCCCGACCTCCGGCGAAAGTGTCACGGACCGGGCGACGGTGCGACGGATTAAAGCGATTCGCGGAGGCTCGTGGGCTCGGGGGAGGGGCGCCCGCGGGAGGGACGGGCCATCGCCTCCGCCACCGCCTCGGCGAGCGTCAGTTCCCCTTGGAGGACTCGATGCGCGCTCGACCGGGAGATGGTCAGCCGACCGCCGCTCCCTTCTCGGCTCAACCGTTGGAGGTTGGCGACCTCCCCCGGCGTGACGGTGAGGGGGATCGGGTCGTGGACGGGTCGTCCCCGGAGATGGGCGATCGTGCGAGCGGCGGCCGCGTCCCGGGGCCGGCGGCGCCCCCGCGGGGTCGTTCCTTGTTCGTCGACGAGCTCGATCGACCGGTGGTGTTGGAGCAGGGTGTTCACGATGCGGTTGCGTGCAAGGGGGTCCCCGCGACCGACTCGGAACAGCACGGACCGCGAGGGGAATCTGTGCCGCAGGTGGCTCGCGAACGGTCCGGTCGCCTCCGGCGACTCCAGGACGCCCTCGGCGAGGATCGTCGAACCGGCGAGGATCGAGAATCCCGGCCGGGGGCCGGGGTCGATTCCCACGACGATCGCCTCGGTGGCGTCCGCGGACTCGAGCGCGTGGCGCACGGCGGCCGCGAGGCTCCGACGGTCCAGCGTCTCACCGACCGAAAGCACGTTGGAGTGCGAGATCAGAGACGCTTCGGCGGTCGACGTCAGGACCACCGCGACCTGAGCGGGAATTCGATCTCCGGGCCAGAGACTGATCGTCGGTACGCGTCGCTCGCGCAAGAACCCCGCGAGCTCCTGGTAGAGCCCCGGGTCCCGCGTCACGAGCGCGACCGACCTGTGTCTCACTGAACCCCTGACGGTGATATACGCCATTAACCTTGCCCCCTCCCGTGACGGTTTGCCTCCACTGCGGCGAGCTCGCGCCGGACGGGTCTCTGTTCTGCCCAAAGTGCGGGTACACCCTTCCTCAGGTGGGCGCACCGGCCCCGGCGAGTTCGGCGTCGGCCCCTCCCATGACCGTGGGCGCGCCGACAGCCGGTGCTCCGTCCACCGCCCGCGCCCCTCCTCCTCCGCCCCCGACCGCAGCCCCATTCTACTGGCCGTATCCGGCCGCTGGGTACGCGGTACTCGCCCCTCCGCCCGTCCCGGGGTCGGTCGGTCCGGTTCCGTCCCCGCCCGCGGGCAAGTACTGCGCGCGATGCGGGACCGTCATCAGTCGAGTCGCCGTGTTCTGTCCCGTATGTCAGCAACCCCAACCCTGAAACGGACGGGCCGACGGGGTCGGCGTACCGGGGCGATGGTCCGCGTCGCGCGCCAGAGGATCTCCGACCTGTTCGCGCTCGCCGACCGGGAGGTCCGCGGGGGGGATATCGAGTTCGCGAACCGCTATGTGGAGCTCGCCCGCCGGATCGGAATGCGGTACAACGTGCGGTTGTCGCGAGAGTATCGAGACCTCTACTGTCGCTCCTGTTCCGCGTTCTGGGTGGAAGGGCGCACGGTGCGGACTCGGCTACGCTCGGGACGTCGGGTCCGGACCTGCCTAAGATGCGGGCGCCAACGTCGGATTCCTACCGCCACCGGTGGACCAGGGGCCTCGACGTTGGCTCTCAGCGAGACGCGGGGCGTGCGTCGGGACGAGGGGGCGCTCGTCCAACCGGTCGGTGCCGACCTCGACGTTGCGGACGAGGAAACGGAAGACGAATAAGGTCGGCGGTCTCCTCGCGTCGCCGAGGCCGGGGTGGCCGAGCGGCCAAAGGCGGCAGACTCAAGATCTGCTCTCGTAGGAGTTCCCAGGTTCGAATCCTGGCCCCGGCACTGGGACCGAGCTGCTCCCGAAGAGCCGCTCAGGGACCCCAGCTCGTCAACCCGACCCGCGGGATCGGTCGGCTTCGCGGAGGAAGGACCCGACCAGTCGCATGTAGTCCGAACGTTCCTCCCAGAAGCTCGTGTGGGAACTTCGGGGGAAGACATGAAGACGAGAGCCGGGGATCTTTCGGTGGATGCGGTCCCCTACGGCGGGGGTCACCTCGTCGTAGCGTCCGTGGATCAGGAGCGTCGGCACCGTGATTCTTCCCAGGTCGGAGGAGAAGTCGATGTCCTTGATGTTCCCGATGATCGTGTACTCGTTCGGTCCGTTCATCGTGAAGTAGACCGGCTTGCTGATCCGCACGAGGCTCGATTGGACATCTTCCGGCCACGGCCAGAGTCGGCACAAGTGCTTCCGGTAGAACGTCAGGAGAGCCTCCTCGTACTCGGGATGCTGGTACTCCTTCCGCCTCTCGTACTTCCTCAGCACCGCCCGGGTTCGGGCCGGAAGCTCTCCGACCAGCCGCCGCATTTCTCGGGTCGCGAACGCAACGTCGCAGAGTCCCCCCGTAGCGTTGAGGCTTCGTAGGTGTTCCGGGTGCCGAGATGCATAGGCGAGGACGAGCATCCCCCCATAGCTCGAGCCCATGAGGTGGATTCGGCCTCCCCCGAGCGAGCGGCGGACCTGGTCCAGAACGAGGAGGTCGTGCTCCCACGTGTAGAGCGAGGTCCCGGCCGGTAGGTCCGACCTCCCGCACCCCAGGGCATCGTAGAACACGACCCGGTAGCCGAGCCGACCGAGGTCGGAGAGAGGGAGAAGGTAATCATGCGTGGCCCCGGGTCCACCGTGCACGCAGAGGAGGGTCCCTCGAGGGTTCCGGGCCCCAAACGTTCGTACATAGACTCGCCCACCATCGACCTTGAGAAACCGCGAATCGGAGCTCGGCCACATGGCGAGCCCCGGACGGAGCGGAGGTTAATCAACGTTCATCCGACCGGCCCGCCCGGCTGAAGGCAGATCGAGCTTCGGCTTCCATGCGCCTCATCGGCGCCGGTAGAGCGTCCCGGGTTGGGTCGGAGGAGAACGAGTCGTACTGCCGTGGCGAGTCAGCCAGAGGGGTGGAGCTGGTTTTCTCCGGCGGTAGGGGGTCCCAGCCGAGGGAGAAGTTCGATTGCCGGCGGAAGCCGTTCGGGAGGCGAGTACTCCGCGAGGCTCTTGCCGCCAATTCTCAGGACCTTTCGCGCCACTCCGGGACAGTAGCCGCACTCGTCGCACGTGGTGTGGTCGCAGTCGACTTGGGCGATATGGTGCAAGAAGTCGCGAGGGAACGCCCGGTTGTCGATCGAGATATCGGCGAACGGGGCGAACGCCTTCTCGAGCGACCCGGCCGACTCCGAGGGGTCGGAAGCAGCCACCCGTCGAAGGGCGGAAAGCGGTCCCTTGAGTTGAACCAGGCTCAGAATGTCCGCGAGGTCGCCGGGATAGGATCGAGATGCGTACGCGCGCGCGCACCGGAGGAGCCAGTCGGTCGACCGGTTCCGGCCCGAGACCTTGAACCGGGTCACCCCGGCCTCCTCGTAGACCTCGAGGTCCTCGGGTCGTACGAAGATGCCCGAGATCAGTCGGGCCGGGTCCCGAAGGTACTCGAGCCCACATTCGAGGATCGGATACTCGAACGCGGGACAGGGAGCTCCCGGTTGCGATGCGAGCGAGCTCGTGTTCAGGTGATGACCCCGGTAGGGGCACGACGGAAGGCAGCTCTGGTTGACCAGGATCTCGACCTCCGCCCCGAGCCGGACCAGGCCCCGGATCAGCCGGAAGTCCCGGTTCGCCTCCTCGAGGATGATGGTCCGCGCGCCCAGGTCGAGGAAGTACTGCGCCTGGGTCACCGACCGGATGCGAGCGAAGGTGGACACGGTGATCGGGACGTCGGGCCATTCGGTTCGGACGGCCTCGATGAGGGCAGGGAGGGCGATGACGAACCCGTCGACGCCGAGGTCGATGAGCTCCGCCGCCTCCCGAAGGAATCGGTCGATGTACCCCGGACCGTACTCCCGAAGGCCGAGGTCGCTGCTGTTCAGAGTGGCGAAGAACTGACGAGAATGCTGGTGGACCACCTCGAGGTGGGAACGGAATCGGTCTCGGTCCACGGTGGGTAGGATCTTCGGGGGTCGCCCACCCCCGGTGAGCTGCACCGGGAACCCTCCGAAGAACGTGGAGACCGGTAGGTCGGCCGTTTCGACTACGAGCCGGTCGTCGAAATTGGAAGCGAGGACGAGCTCCATCGACCGAGAGACCCCGTGCCGTATGTGAAACTCGTCCCGCACCGGTGCGGTCGAAGTGCCATGGCCGCGAAGACGTTGGGAGAGCGCATCATGGCGGTGCCCTCCGGCCGACCGCGTTCGCTTCGGTCGATTCGACGCGAGCTCGAGAAGATCGACCGCCAGATCGTGCTCCTCCTCGCCGCCCGGGTCCGAACGGCGCTTGACGCCATCGCGCTTCGGTCGCAGGAAGGTGAAACGGTCACCAACTCCGCTCAGGAGGATCAGGTGCTCGCCCGCGCACGGGCCTGGGCGGCCGAGGTCGGTCTTTCGCCAGGTCTGGTCGAGAGCGTGCTCCGTTCGACGATCGAGGAAGGAAAGCGGAGATTCTCCCTCGCTCCGGCGCAGTCCCGTGGGATCCGGCGACTGAACGCAGACCCGAGCGCGCGTCCACCGAAGCTCTCGCAGCCCGCGTTCTCAGAGGCCGAGGAGCCGGTCGCGGCAGCGCGCTGAGAAACCCGGCGGCCACGAAGCTCTCGCCGGCGATGTGGTCGCGATCAGAGCGGGAGATCGACGGACGGTTCTGCGAGAAACCGGTCCGCGGTGACCTTGGTCGTCGCTTTGCGGAGGAGCTCGAGCGCGGCCGAACGGCCGACACCCAGGCGTCCGGCCACGGCGGAGAGCGAGGCCCTCCTCGGGTAGTCAAAATACCCCAGCTCGAGCGCGGTTCGGATCGCGAGCTCCTGTCGGCCGGTGAGTCCCCACTCGCGTCGGTACGCCCCGGCACGAACGAGGGTCGGGCGGGGATGACCCCGACGGCTTGTGGCGGCGAGGAGAGTCCGCGCATCCACGATTCGCGGCACCAGAACCCGCCACAGCGGAGGTTCGGATGCGGAGCCGCCCCCCGCGAACGGGCACCGGATGCAGAAGTCCCCGAGGTCGAAGACCGCGGAACATCCCGGAGGCATCGGTACCGAAACGCGGACGAGCGCGCGGTCCGGACCGATCGAAGTGAGCGCGACGTCCCGGGCGGCGAGACGCGCTCGGAGATGGCGGACCAACGATGCGATCTCGGCGCTGCCTCCTCGGACCTCAAAGAGGCGGAGGAGGCGGCGACGCCCCCGATCACTCGGCCGGCAGGCGAGGAGGCGGAACGGGGTCCCTCTCGAACTCAGCGTCTGGGTGACCCAGTCCTCGCCCTCCGGGGAGCTGATGACGATCTCGACCAGCGGCGAGGGTTCGCTCGCATCACGAGCCGGCCGTCGGGTCCGTTTCGGGGACCGGCTCGGATGTCGCGGCGGAGGTCGTGACATCGTCGACCCCTCCTCCGGTCCGGGACGTCGGGCGTATATGGTGGCCCCGTCGGCCTCGCTTGACGGCGGGCGGCCCCCGGGCGCTCGCGCGCTCAGGGGATGGGGGTCGCGAAGGTCGGCTCGTAGTTCTCGGGGAGCGAGCCCACGATGGGGATCTTCCGGCCGCACTTTCGGCAGCAGTTCTCCTTGTCCAATCGCCACGACTGGATCGTGAACCCCAGGCGTCGGACGACGACGGCCCCGCAGCCCGGACAGTACGTGTGCTCGAGCGGATGACCCCAGACGTTCCCGAGGTAGACGAAGTCGAGGCCCTCGGCCTTGACGACCCGATGCAGCTTCTCCAGCGTCGCGACGGGCGTTTCCGGAAACTCCATCATGTGGTAGTCGGGGTGGAATCGGAGCAGGTGGAATGGGGTCTCGGGGCCGAGCTTCTCGCGGACGAACCTCGCGAGCGTCTGGGTCGCCTCGACCGATTCCCCGACCTCCGGCACGATCAGGTCGGTGATCTCGACATGCGAGCCCATTCTCTTGAGTGCGACCGCGGAGTCGAAGATCGGGTCGGGGCCCTTGGCCGCCACATACTTGCGCAGGAAGCCCGCCTCCCCACTTCCCTTGAAGTCAACGCTCACCGCGTCCAGGTTCGGGCCGAGGACGGCGACCGCTTCCGGGGTCATGTAGCCGTTGGTCACGAAGTTCGCAAACAGCCCCGCCTTGTGCGCGTCGTGAATGACATCGAGCGCGTACTCGGCGAAGATCGTCGGCTCATTGTACGTGAACGTCACTCCGCTACACCCGAGTCGGAGGGCTTCCGTTACGGCCTTATGAGGAGGGAGCGAACGCCCGACGATCTCGCGTTCCTGGGAGATCTCGGCGTTCTGGCAGTAGAGGCAGCGCCAGTTGCAGCCGACCGTCCCGATCGAGTAGACCCGGGTCCCCGGGTGGAAGTGAGAGAGCGGCTTCTTCTCAACGGGGTCGACCTGCACCGCCGAAGCTCGCCCGTAGCTCAAGAGGACCAGTCGGCCACCGACGTTCTTCCGCACGAAGCAGAACCCGTGCGACCCCTCCGGGATGGTGCAGTACCGGGCGCAGGCCGTGCATCGGACCTTCGCGTCCGGTAATGGTTCGAACAATGTCGCCAAGTGGCCGGCCCGGGTCGCCATGCACGCTTCCAACAGAGTACGGCGGACCGGACGATAAGGGTGGCCCGTGCCGGCCGGTCGGACCGAAGATTCATCTGCGTCGAGACGTCCGGTTCCGCTCGATGATGGGAGGGGGCGGGGCCGGCTCCGCGTCCCCCCGCGCGGACGAAGTGGAACGCGCGGTGGAGGCTCGGATCTCGCCGTCTCCCGAGTTCCTCGAACGCGTCGCGCGGGTCCGGGTCGACCTGGTGACCCGAGTGACGGCCGCCGCTCGCGAGCGGTCCAGCCCGCTCGTTCGGGCCCTTGTCGCCGGGAGCGCGGCCCGAGGAACGTTTCTCCAGGACCGTCTCGATATCGACCTTTTTCTCCTCTTCCCGCCGGAGCTCTCGCGCGATCGTCTCCGGGAAGAGGGCCTCGCGCTCGGCCGAGCGATCCTTTCGTCCCCCGAGACTCGGTACGCGGAGCATCCGTATCTCCGTGGGACGTTCGAAGGGTTCACCGTGGACGCCGTCCCCGGTTTTGCGGTGAGCGACCCCTCGCGACCGCTCTCGCCGGTCGACCGGACCCCGTTCCACCAGGAGTACTTGGCAGCGCGAGAGTCGCCCGCTCTGGTGGCTCAGGTGCGGTTGGCGAAGCAGTTCTTCCGGTCGCTGGGCGTGTACGGCTCCGAGGCCCGGACCGAAGGGTTCTCGGGCTACCTGGTCGAGCTTCTCGTGATCCGATTCGAATCGCTCCGCGGGCTCCTCCGGGCGGCCCGCAGCTGGCGCATCCCGGTCCGGCTCGCCGAACCGGGAAAGGAGCCGCCTCGCCTTCCGCCCGAGGTCGCGCTCGTCCTCGCGGATCCGGTCGACCCGAACCGGAACGTCGCGAGCGCGCTGTCCCGGAAGAACCTCGGACTGTTCGTCCTGGCGGCCGGAGCCTATCTGGACGCCCCCGCGGAGAGGTTCTTCGAGGTGCGGCGGGACGATCCCCTCTCGAAAAACGTCGCGCTCGAGCTCGTTCGGAAGCGTGGCACGCATGTGACGGTCGCGGTCCTGCCCCGTCCGGACCTGGTGGACGACACGCTCTATCCACAGCTCCGGAAGGCGGCCCTCGCCGTCGCCGAGGAGCTCGCGCGTTCCGACTTCACGGTCCTCGGGCACGCGAGCGCGGCGGACGCGGACTCCGTGGTCGTCGCGGTCGAGCTTTCGCACCCGAGACGGCCCGAGGTCCGGGTCCAAGACGGGCCTCCCGCCGGCATCGACCGGACCGGGAGCTTTCTCGAAAAGTGGGGAGCGAAAAGGGACCAGGTGCTGCAGGGACCGTACGTCCGCCCCGACGGGAGCCTCGGAGTGGACACCCGCCGGAGCGATCGCGATGCCGAAACCGTTCTCCGGGCCGCGTTCCCGCGTCTCTCGCTCGGGAAGGACCTCACCGCCCGGGCGACCGCCCGCCACACGGTGAAGGCGCTCGGAGAATCGGACGACTCCCCGGCCCTTGGGGTCGCCCTTCGTGACCTCCTCGCCCGTCGACTACCGTGGCAGGACGCGGCCGAGGCGATCTAGAGCTGGTGCGGCGAAAGGTTCTGGAGTACGAACCAGAGCGCGAGCCATCCGAAGAACTCGAGGGCCATCAGGCCGAACCAGTCGCTCCGCGTGTAGACCGAGGACTTCGACCGGAGCCGGCGGATCAGCATGGGGCTGAACGCGATCAGGACGATGCCGACCGGGAAGACGACGTACCACCACACCCCGAGCACCGAAAGCGCCCACGATAGGACGCCGAGCAGGATGGTGATGACCCCCGCCAGGGTCAGCGCGTACGTGAGTTCGAACTCCTTCTCGGCGAACGCCTTCTCATCGAAGACCGGGAACTCGAAGGCCGTCGGCTCCTCCTCCTCGGGCTTCCGCCGAACCTTCTTCGCCATCGCTCAGCCTCCCCGGTCGGTGCGCGCCGCGCGGTATAGTTCCTCGGCGCGGTAGGAGCTTCGGACCAGCGGACCCGCGGCGGTCGCCGAGAAGCCGAGCGTACCGGCGCGCGCCTCCCAACGCCCGAACTCCTCGGGGGTCACGTAGCGGTGGACGGGCCGGTGCGAGCTACTGGGTCGCAAGTACTGACCGAGCGTGAGGAGGTCGACGCCCGCATCCCGAAGGTCTCGAAGCGCCGCGTCGAGCTCGGGGTCGGTCTCCCCGAGCCCGAGCATGACCGAGCTCTTCGTCACCAGCTCCTCGGGTCCGAGCCGGCGGGCGGCCCGAAGCACGGCGAGCGAGCGGTCATACCCGGCCCGGGGGTCGCGGACCTCGGCACTCAGGGAGCGGACGGTCTCCAAATTGTGGGCGAGAACGTCCGGCGCAGAGTCCAGGACCGCCCGGAGGGAGGCTTCGCGACCCCCGAGGTCCCCGACCAGGAGCTCGACGAGGGTGGAGGGCGACGCGGTCCGGATCCGTCGGACCGTCTCGGCCATCACGCTCGCGCCCCCGTCGTCGAGGTCGTCCCGGCACACCTGGGTGAGGACGACGTACCGGAGCCCCCACCGTCGCACCGCCTCAGCGACCCGTTCCGGCTCCGTCCGGTCGACCGCGCCACGGGGCCAGTGGGTCGTTACCGCGCAGAACGTGCACCGCCGGGTGCAGTCGGTTCCGAGGAGCATCAGGGTCGCCGCGCCGGCCGACCAGCATTCGGGAAGGTTCGGACACCGTGCTTCCCGGCAGACGGTCCCGAGGCGCAGCTCGCCCAGAATCCCCTTGACGTCGGGGTAGGCAGCTCCTCGAGGCGGTCGCACGCGGATCCACTCGGGGAGCGGCGCCGACCCCCGAGGAACCGGGGCGAGGGAGGATTCGGCCACGGCCGCGCACCCCGCGAGGTCGCTTTAGGGTTTGCGCGAACGCCCGCGACCGACCCGCTCCTCGAGGAGCGTCGTGAGGAGGCTCGCCGGAAGCTCGTCCATCGAGACCGTGTTCGATTCCCCCGACGCGCCGCTCTCGAGAACGACGAGCCCGTCCCGCTCCAGTTCCTTCAGGGTGCGCCAGAAGGTGGTTCGGCTCATCGCCGGCGCTCCGAGCTCCTCGAGCAGAGCGGTGTGGTTCGTTCGGAGCTTCTGGCTCGAGGTCGCCGCTCCCCGGCGCTTGAGCGTCCGCGTCAGGGCGAGGAGGACCCCGAGTTCGTGCGTCGAGAGCGACTCGAGCTGAGTCTCGGTCACCGTTGGAAGGAGCGAGCCCTTGGCGCGGCGCACGTGCTCTGCCTCGATGGTTTCGGACCCCGCCTCCTCGGCGGCATGGGCAGCCCCGGAGAGGATCTCGAGCGCGAACCGTGCGTCCCCGCTGGGCGCGGCGATCCGGGCGATCTGGTCGAGCGTCTCCCGGTCGACGCTGCCGGGCCGGAGCGCGAGCTCGGCGCGCGCCTGCAGGATATCGACGAGCGCTGCTCGGTCGTAGGGGGGAAGGGACAGCCGGTGCGTCACCCCGAAGCTCGACCGACTCGCGGGGTCGAGGTAGGGGAAGAGGTCCTCGACCGCGACCAGAACGAGCGAGATCGACCCGAGTCCGACCTCGCGGGAACGGGAGAGAAGGTAGACCAGCTTCGTGTCCTGCCGCACGAGGCTGGACGCCTCGTCGAGGAGGACGAGGAGGTGCGCGGGGTTCTTCCGGATTCCCTGTTCGAAGACGTCCAGCATCTCCGAGAGCGAGTATCCCCGGTCCGGGAGCGAGACCTGGACCGTCCGCAGAAGGTCCAGCATCACGGTCCGGTCGCTCGCCCTCCTCCAGCAGTTCACGTAGGCGGAACGGACCGGAAAGCCGCCGAGCCGCCCTCCCTTCTCGAGGTCCGACGCGAGGCGGCGGGCGAGGGCGGTCTTCCCGCTCCCGACGCCTCCGGTAAGCATCAGGTGGAAGGGCAGTCCCTTCGATAGGGCCTCCCGGTAGCGACGTCGAAGGAGGTCGAGCTCGACGTCCCGGTGCACGAGGCGGGGCGGGACGAACGAGGGGTCGAGGGTCTCCTCTCGGACGAGGATCGGTCGAGCGGGGGTCATGGTCGACGCGGGGGACTTTCGCCGGGCTTATCATTTCGCCGTCGGCGGGCAGGCGCGCGACGGGCGCGCCGGGACAGGGGGAGACGTGCGATCACCTCACGAACGAGCTCGGAAGGGGATGCCTGAGCGTCCAGTACCTGCCAGTCGTTCCTTCGGGCGAGCTCGCGGTAGGCCCGGGCGACTCGGTCGAGGGTCCGGCGTCTTTCGAGGGGCCCCCGCTGCCGGGACCGACCGCCGAGACGCTCGAGGGCTTCGGAGGTCGGAAGGTCGAGAAGGACGACGCGGTCGGGACGACGCGTTGCCGACTTCTGGAGGTCGGCGAGGCGTCGGCGGTCGCGGGCGGACAGGGCACTGCCCTGGTAGGCGATGGTCGAGTAGAACGAGCGATCCTGGAGAACGAGGTCGTACTTGCGGAGAGCGCGTTCCAGTTCCGGCGCCGCGAGGTGCCGGTCGACCGTGAAATAGACAGCACCGGTCCAAGGGTCCTCGGCCGCGGCTGCCTGGGCCATCGCCCCCAGACGCGGGTCGGCCGGCTCGCGGCGCACTCCGACCGAGAGGCCGCGGCGACGCAGGGCCCGGGCGAGCGACTCGAGAAGGGTCGACTTCCCCACTCCGTCGATCCCTTCGATTGCGATCAGCGTCCCACGCTTTCGAGCGGTCACAGCGCCGCCCCCTCGGCGGAGAGCTCCGGTCGCCACCCATAGACCTTCTTAATCGACTCCACGAACGGGACCCAGAGAGATTCTGCTCCTAGCCCGGCGTCCGTTGCGATCGCGCTGGCGCGTCGAGGGATCGTCGCGAGGTCAAGGACGGCCCCCGGCCGCTTCGGGTCATCGAGAAAGTCGGTCTCGAGGAACCAGGGTCCCGAGGTTCTCGCGACCTCGCGAACCAGGTCGCGCCGGGCGAGATACGAAGGGACGACTCCGCCGGACTGGCGGGGGTCGACCGGGGTCCGGGTGTAGTGCTTGACCACGCGTTCCGGTCGCAGACCCACGCTCCGGGCGAGGTCCGCGAGCTCGCGAAGACCTCTTGCGTCGAGGTCGGCCGAATGCACGACGACCGGACAATCCGCGTCGCGGGCGACCTCGAGAGCATGGCGGAAAGCCGGTTCCACCACGCTCGCGACCTCCTCGCTCACGGGAAAGTGGGGGCGGCCGACCTCGCCAATCGCTACCGCTTTCCTCTGACGAACCCACTCCCCGGCGAGGTCGAGCGCGGAGAGGTAGAGTTCCAGGGCGGCGGGAGAGCCGACCTGGGCGGTCGCTCCGATGAGATCGATCGGGTACGGCGCGACGACCGGGTAGGCGCGCACGCCCGCCTCCTCGATCGACTGGTCGGCGAGCCGACGGGTGACCTCGAACTGGCGGGCGTACGCGTCGACCGAGAGCGGCACGGTCCCCTCGTAGTTTTGCGTGGCGAGAAAGAGATGGGTCCCGCCCGCCGCGCGGAATCGCTGCACCGCCCGGACCCCCTCCCCGGAGGGGGAGAGATGACAGTGGTGATCGACGATGGGCAGACCACGCGGGAGCGTCATCCCGACACTGTCCCGAGCGCGGACTATCGAAGCAGACCCGCGCCCTGGAGCTCCTTCGTGATCTTCTTGACGGCGACTTCGACGTCGGACGGCTTCCGAGCCCCCGTGCACACGAGCTTCCCGCTGCCAAAGAGCAGGACCACGACTCGCGGCTCGTCGATCCGGCACACGAGGCCCGGGAACTGCTCGGGTTCGTATTCGACCCGGTCGAGGCCGAGGGTGACGGCGATCGCATTCAGATTGATCTCGCTCTCGAGGTCGCTGCTCGCGACGATGTTCTGCACCTCGATCTTGGGGTGCATGTTGATCTTCTGGCCCCCCTTCTTGATCTGCTGGGAGACCGTCTGGATCGACTCCTCGACCTCGTGCATGCTCTTCGCCCCGGTACAGACCACCTTGCCGGACCGGAAGAGGAGGATCGCCGTTTTCGGCTGCTTCAACCGGTAGATCAGACCCGGGAACTGTTCGGGTTCGTACTCCGCTCCGTCCAGGCCGAGGGCGATGGACTGCAGGTCCAGCTCGTCGCCGAGGGAGGTAGAGGCAACGACATTCTCGATGCGAATCTTGACCAAAGGAATCCCCGAGGCGGGAGTATTTAAACCACTATTTAAAGCATCGCGCGACGGAACCCCCCGTTCCCGAGAGAAACGTTGTCCGACGACCCGGGCGTGCCCAACGGTTCGGCCCCGCGCTCAGCGGATCCGTCGGCTGCGGGCCAACACGAGGAGGAGGACGACCGCGGCTGCGAAGACGACCGTGCCCGAGACCATCAGCGTGAGCCGAAAGGTCAGACTGAGGGGAAGGAAGGCGCCGGCAAGGATGATGGCGAGCGCGGGTACGAGGAGCCTCCCCGACCAGACAAGCGTGGTCCGCCGGTCATCGAACCGGGGAGGGGCCGGACCGCTGGCCCCTGCCGGGCGATGGGATAGCTCGAAGACCGCGAACCGATGGCACATCGGACAGCGCATGTAGCGGGACCTCCCCAACCGAACGGCCGTAACGGAGGCGCCCGGGAGGACGTCGTAATCGAACTCCTGGTGGCAGTGGGGGCAGGTCAGCCGACGGGTCCGTCGGCTGGTTCCCTTCGGGTCGGGCGCAGCCCCCGTGAAGGTCATCGCCCGCTCGTCCGCACCTCAACCATCGGGCTCCGCCGGGGAGTGCGGGACGAACACAGGGCCGATGTACGCATCGTCGGTGGAAACCCCGAAGAACTGGCAGAGGACCCGGCGGGTGAATCCCCAGAGAACGTGACCTTCGAAAACGGTCGCCCGGACCTCGCTCGGACCCCGCATCGTCTCGCGCTCGATCGAGCGGGTGGTGGAGAGGGCGGACCGCGGGAGCCAGAACACATGCGCGACCTCCTCTTCGCTCCGGGCGGTGGGCGGCGTTCCCTCCTCGGCCAGGGCCGTCGCGAACACCGCGACCTTGAGACCGAATCGGACGGCCAGCACGGTGTCGACGTACCGCAGATCCCCGATGAAGTCCGACCGGGTCAGCCCGACTTCTTCCTCGAGCTCCCGGAGGGCGGTGGCGGCGAGGGAGCCATCCGCGTCGCTGACGTGCCCGCCCGGGAAGGCGACCTGACCCGAAGCCGGATCCTCCGACCGAACGGACCGCTCGATCAGAAGAGTCTCCACCTCGTCGCGTCCCTCCCGAAGCACAATGACGACCGCCGCACCAGCGGTCGAAACCGGAGGGGCAAGAACGGGGAATCTCGCGAGGAGCGCGTCGAGTTCTTCGGGTGCTGTCCCGGGAACGGAAGGTGCCCCCGGGCCGAGGGAGGTCATTTCTGCCAATCGTAGACGACTTTCTTCTGAACGGTCGAGGAGTCGGTGGGATGCAACTCCCCCGCGCCCTCGAGACGCTCCAGAGCGATTACCCGGGCCTTGAGTTCCATCAGCTCCCGCTCGAGCCGGGCCAACCGCGCCGCGAGATCCGAAGTATCGTCCGAGGCCATCATTCCCGAATTCGGCCGCCGGAAGATAAGCTCACGGTCCGCGCGACGGGCCCCCCGGACCGGGGGGTGGGGCAGTGCCGGCCGATTCCGTCGAGTGGACGAACGTGCGGATGGCCTCGACGATCTCTTTCGGGCGCTCGACGGGCGCCAGATGTCCCGTGTCTGCGAGGATGCGGATCTGCGCGCCGGGGATCGACTGGCGGAGGATGCGCGCGTGGGATGGATCGACCACGGCGTCGTTCATTCCCTGAATGATCAGGGTCGGCCGCTGAACGGTCGCGATGCGGTTCCGCTCGTCGAAGGAGGCCATCGAGATCGCCCACTTCACTGCCGGTCCATAGTCCTGATGCCGAACCTGCGCCCGGACCTCGTCGGCAAAGTCGAGGTTGGCCTCGACCCAGTCGGGGTAGTAGAGGTCCTTCAGAAGACGCAACGCGAACCGGTCCGGTCCTTCGCTGGCGTACGTTTCCGCCCAGCGCTGGGCGACGGCCTTCGTGTGGGAGTCGGTGTACGCGGCGCCGCTGATCATCGTCAAGCTGCGGACGCGATCCGGGCGCTCCAGCGTGAGGCGGAGCGCCAGCAGCGCTCCCCCGCTGACGCCGACGACGTGGGCGGCAACGACCCCTCTCTCGTCGAGGACTCGCAGGACATCCCCCATCATCTCCGCGAACGTGAACTGGGACCCCGGGGGTGCGGGACTTCGGCCGTGCCCCCGAAGGTCCGGTGCGAGGACGAGGAACTCCTTCGCGAGGCCGGGAATCACTTCGTTCCAGATCGTGTGACTTCCGCCCACCCCGTGCAAGAGCAGGATGGCGGGACCGCTCCCTTCGACACGACAGGCGAGTTCGGTCGGCGGTGCGGCGACCTCTTCCGGCATCGACCGTTCGACCCGGGTTCTGTATTTACGCCTCACGGAGCCCGTGCCCCGTACCGAAGCACCTCGGGCGCAGTTCGACGGCGGGGGCCTCCGTGTGACTCGAGTGTTCGGAGGTCGCCGCCTCCGGGAGAGAACCAAGGGCAAGCTCCCTACCCGAGTCCCGGCCAAACATCCATCAGGGAGGACGCCAACTCACCCCCGTGGAGTCCCCAGAGGATCTGTACCAGGCCGAGCTCGACGCCGACGAGACTCAGGACGAGATCCTGAACAAAGGCGGAATCTACCCGCTGCCGTTTCGCCAGAGCGTCCTCTGGAAGGTCCTGCTGGCCATCGGCGTCCCCATCCTCTTCCTCGGGCTCGTCTTTTGGTACCAGATCTCGGGATTCCAGTTCCCGAGCTTGTCCAACTTCGGAGCCGCCCTCATGCCGTTGCTCGCGATCTTCCTCGTGGTCCTCGGGGCAGGGTGCGTGATCGCGGGGATCGCGGTCGCAGCGAGGAGCAGTCGGGACCCGTACGATATGGAGCCAATCCGCTAGTGCGCCCTTCTTTCTCTCGGAGCGGAGGGGCACCCCTAAATAGCACGACATCGTGAAAGAGGCGCATGGCGCGCGGAGCGATGCTCATGAGCGGAGGCATCGACTCCCCGGTCGCGCTCCACTACCTACTCCGCCAGGGCCACGAAATGGTGGCGGTGCACATGGACAACCGACCGTTCACGGACGACTCACCGCTGTCGAAGGTCGTCGACCACCTGGCGGTCCTCCGCGAGCGGTATCACCAGCCGATCCCGCTCTACCTGCTCCCGCATGGCCCGACCCAGGTGACGTTGATGCGGTCGACAGACCGCCACTTTGGCTGCGTCCTGTGCCGCCGGTTCATGTGGCGGTCGGCCGAACGGATCGCAGCCCGGGAAGGAGCCTCGTTCCTTGCGACCGGAGAAGCCCTCGGCCAGGTCGCATCCCAGACGCTCTCGAACATCCGCAGTGCGACCGCCTCGGTCCACCTCCCGATCGTTCGGCCGCTGATCGGGTTCGACAAGCAGGAGATCGAAAGGGTCGCGAAATCGATCGGCACCTATTCGATTTCGACCCGTCCCGGGGTCTGCTGTCAGGCGGTCCCGGACCGGCCCGCGACCCGGTCGAACCTCGTCCAGATCCTGAAGGAAGAGGACCGGATCGACGTGGACGAGATGATCGACGATTGCATCCGGAAGGCGCAGATCCTCTGAGGGACCCGGGCCAACTCCCACTCCCCACGCCAAGCCCGGAGTGAAATAGCGCAGGACTCGTCTCTGCCTCGTGGTTGGACCCGTTCATCCTCCGATGGTCCCCTACAGCGCGCGGTGGGGGCCGCCCCTCTTTCCGCTCGCGGCGCATGTGTTCTCGGTCCTCGGGGGCGTCCTGATCGCCGTGGTGGGGGTTGCGGACGTCGTCGTCGCGTACGCCTTCCGATGGCAGCCGGAAAGCGCGATCCCGGGCTCCTCGGCCGTTTACGCAGTGACAGGCGTCGTGGGGGTCGTGAGCGGAGTCGCGATCTCCGTGCTCGGATTCCGTCTGCGCACCGACCCGAGGACCGCACGATCCTCCGGAATCGGGATCGTCGCGCTCTCCCTGGTCAGTCTCTTCGGCGGCGCAGGGTTGTTCGTTGGGTTGGTCTTCGCGTTCGTCGGGGGCATCATGGCGATGACCTGGCAGCTCCCCTTCTACACCGTGCTTCGTGCTTCGTCCCGGCCGTACACCCTCGGGAGGGGGGAGCTGGCTAGCTCATCGACTCCTCCGCTTCCACCGACCGT
>OCOJ01033732.1_pt4 | contig 21572 bp, 22 predicted proteins | sample 1539251 | NCBI WGS metagenome assembly OCOJ01 (sample SAMN01911457, study PRJEB22624) | soil metagenome | biome: Soil | place: Malaysia | collected 2012-04-30 | depth RA_metagenome m | reverse complement strand
GTTGGGGAGGAATCGTATACTTTTAAGTTTAGGCAGTGCGCAAAAAGCGCGCTGACTGAGCTTCCCCTTGGCCACGAACGAATCCATCGCTCCGGCAGCTACACAAAATGAGGTCCTGCTCGTCCGCGGGGCCCGGGTCCACAACCTCAAAAACATTACCGTAGAAATTCCGCATAACGCGCTCACGGTGGTCACTGGCGTGAGCGGCTCCGGCAAGTCCTCCTTGGCCTTTGACACGGTGTACGCCGAAGGCCAGCGTCGTTACGTCGAGTCCCTGTCCGCGTACGCGCGGCAGTTCCTGGAGCGCATGGAAAAGCCCGATGTGGACGAAATCTCTGGCATTGCCCCCGCCGTTGCCATTCGCCAGAAGAATGCCACGCGCAACCCGCGGTCCACCGTCGCGACAGCCACGGAAATCTACGATTACCTGCGCTTATTCTTCGCCCGCTGCGGGCAGACGTATTGCATTAAATGCGGCAGCGAGGTGCGCCGCGATTCGCCGGATGAAATTGCCAATCGCATCCTGGCGATGACCCCAGGCCGCCGTTTTTACGTCCTCTACACTCTGCGTGTGCCCGGTTCCGAAGCTCCCAGCGGCGCCAAAAAGACCGCCAAGAAAAAGTCCGCCGCTCCACCGGCAGCCGATGCCTTGCGGACCGTGCTTCAGGAACTCCAGAAGCGCGGCTTCAACCGTCTCTATCAAGGTGGCCAAATACACGAATTTTCCACGCCGGAGTCGTTGCTGGATGTGGATTTTGCGAAGCTGGTCTACGTGCTCGTCGATCGTTTGTTGGTCAATCCCGAATCCCGCTCGCGTTTGGTGGACTCGATCGAAATCTGCTATCGGGAAGGCGGTGGGGAAGCGATTCTCGAATTTGCGGCGGAAGCTGCAGGCAACCCTCCCGAGCGGCTGACGTTCAACGAGCGCTTTGAATGCAAGAACGACGGCACCGTCTATCAGGAACCGGAGCCGCGCCTGTTTTCCTTCAACAATCCTTATGGCGCATGTCCGCGCTGCCAGGGCTTTGGGAACACCATCGATTTTGACCTGAATCTCGTCGTGCCCGACCCGACGAAATCGCTGGACGACGGCGCGATTGAGCCTTGGACCAAGCCGCGCTACCGCATCCTGCTCCAGGAGGCGCGGAAATGGGCGCGTGCGCGAGGGATCCCGACCGATATGCCCTGGCGGCAGTTAAGCGCCGAACAGCGCCGGCTGATCCTCGAAGGAGATCCCGACAACAGATACGACGGCGTAAAAGGATTCTTCGCTTGGCTCGAACGCAAAAAGTACAAACTCCACGTGCGCGTTTTTCTTAGTCGTTACCGGGGCTACGCGACTTGCCCGGAGTGTGATGGAACGCGCTTGCGCCCGGAGGCGCGTGCCGTGCGCATCACCGGCAGGTCCATCACGGAATTGTGCAAACTGACCGTCAAGGAAGCGCGAAAATTCTTCACGGAACTGCGATTGACAGAAGCGCAGGCAAAAGTGGCTGATAAGCTTCTGGAAGAAATCCGCACCCGTCTGCAATTTCTGGACGAGGTGGGGCTGGATTACCTGACCCTGGACCGCTTGACCTCAACGCTTTCCGGAGGAGAGTCGCAGCGGATTCAATTGGCCACTTCGCTGGGTTCGCATCTTGTGGGCGCATTGTATGTATTGGATGAGCCATCGATCGGCCTGCACCCGCGAGATACGCAGCGGCTGATTGAAATTCTGAAATCCCTGCGCGACTTGGGAAATACCGTGCTCGTCGTTGAACATGACCCGGATACCATTCAGGCTGCCGACCGCGTACTGGATCTGGGGCCGGGAGCCGGCGAACTCGGCGGGAAGCTGCTGTTCTCCGGGACGTATCAGGAAATTCTCAAGGATCCCAGGTCGATCACCGGTCGTTACTTGAGCGGGGAGCTGAAGATTCCTGTGCCGGCGACGCGCCACAAGCCCTCCGGGAAATTTCTGCGGCTCTACGGTGCGACACTGCACAACCTGCAAAACGTGGATGCCATGTTTCCCCTCGGCACCCTGACGGTGGTAACGGGAGTCAGCGGCTCGGGAAAGTCCACACTGGTGCACAACGTTTTGTTTCGCGCGCTCACGGCGAAACGGAATGGTGCGAGCATCAAGGAGTTTTGCAACCTTCTGGAAGGCGACGACAATCTTCAGGACGTCGTCATCGTCGACCAGTCTCCCATCGGGCGGACACCGCGCTCGAATCCCGCAACTTACCTGAAGGCTTTCGATGCCGTTCGCGAGGTTTTTGCCGAAACGCCGGACGCCAAGCGGCGTGGATTCTCCGCCGGTCATTTCTCCTTCAACGTGCCCGGCGGCCGCTGCGAGACCTGCCAGGGCGACGGCACCGTCACCGTGGAGATGCAATTTCTGGCAGATGTGGAATTGATCTGTGAAGAGTGCCGCGGGCAGCGTTTCAAAAGCAGCGTTCTCGAAGTGCGTTATCACGGCAAAAATATTCACGATGTTCTGGAGATGACCGTCCGGGAAGCGCTCGCCTTTTTTGTGAACCTCCCGAAAGTTACTTCCAAACTGAAGATCCTCAACGAAATCGGTTTGGGCTACTTGCGCTTGGGCCAATCCGCGACCACGCTCTCCGGCGGCGAGGCACAGCGCCTGAAGCTGGCGGCGCATCTAACCCGCACGGAGAATCATGGCATCCTTTATATCCTGGACGAGCCGACGACCGGTCTGCACTTCGATGATATCGCCAAGCTGCTCGCGGCCTTCCGGAAATTGCTGGAGTCGGGAGCCTCCTTGCTGGTGATTGAACACAACCTGGATGTGATCAAGTCCGCGGATTGGTTGATCGACCTGGGACCGGAGGGCGGGGAACTGGGCGGAAGAATCATCGCCACGGGTACACCCGAGCAGGTCGCGCGCAACTCGCAATCCTACACCGGGCACTTCTTGACACGGGTTTTGCCAAACGGAAACGGCCAAAACAGGCGCGCGGGAAATGGTGCGGTCAAAGGCAACGGCGCGGCGACAAATTCGAGCGAAGGAAGACGGTCAGCAAGTGAGGGCTGATGCGCGCGCGTATCTGTCTTCTGATCGCAGTGCTGTGCGTTTCTGGCGCGACCCGGCTTGTCGCACAGGTGCCAAACAACGCCAATAAGCCGGCTCAAGGCACAAAGCAAAAAGTCCGCAATCCTCTGAATGACCTGCTCGACGAAGCGCAAGCAGCCATGGACAAGAATGACTACGCGGCCGCGATCGCGCCCCTGCAGAAATTCCTCGCGGAAAAACCGGACGTTGCCTTCGCCCATTTTCAGCTTGCTTATGCCTACACCGCGCTGAAGCAGCCGGAAGATGCGCGCGTAGAGTATGAGAAGTGCATTGCCCTGGATCCGAAAATGGCGGAAGCGCAATTGAACCTTGGCATCCTGCTGTTGGAGCGGGATGCAAAAGCCGCGGTTGTGCCACTACGCAGCGCCGTGGAGTTGCTGCCTTCACAGAGCCGGCCAAGGTACCTTCTGGGGTTAGCAGAGGAACGCTCCGGAGATCTGAAGAGCGCCGCCGAATCGTTCGAAGGCGCGGTCCGTCTCGATCCCAAGGACACAGATTCCCTCACACAACTGGGCCGGGTGTACCTGCAATTGAACCGCCCAGCCGATGCCGAAGGCAAATTCCGCGCCGCGCTTGCGTTGGATGCAAAGTCGGCTGAGGCATTGCACGGCCTGGCGCTGAGTCTGGATATCGAGAAAAAACCGGAAGCAGTCCAGGCTTTCCGCGAATACCTCGCGGTTCAACCCCAGGATGCTGGGGCGCGTTCGCGTTTCGTCCATCTGCTTATGGAACAAGGGCAACAAGATGCCGCGCTCGCCGAACTCGACAAGAATGGCTCCGGCAGGGCGCCGACGGTGGAAGACCTGAAGCTCCGCGCGGACATTGAGATTGCAAGGAAAAACTGGAACGCCGCCATCGCCGCGCTGAAACAGGCCATCGCTTTGGCTCCGAACGACGCTCAACTGCATGGAGGGTTGGGGCGTACCTATCTCCAGGGCCGTGATTTTACAAACGCAGAACTGGAACTGAAAGCCGCGCTGCGATTGGAGCCGAACAACCTGGTCTTCTGGAAGGATTTGAGCTCAACGTACTACCTTTCCGGAAACTGTCAGGCGGCTCTGGCAACCCTGGACGTGATTGCGAAGGTCGAAACGCCAGGAGCAGGCCCGTGGTTTATTCGCGGACTTTGTTACGATAAACTTGGTCAGATTCAACTCGCGCTCGATGCCTATCGGAAATTTCTTGATCTTGATGAAAACAGGAACTCCGACCAGGTATGGCAAGCGACACAGCGTATCCATGTACTGGAAAGAATGGCAGAGAAAAAGAAGTAGCCCTAAGCTGCCGCGGATGGAAGTGTGCGTACTGGCTTTCGCCTGGTTGATTCTGGCATGCGCTTTGGCAGAGGGCGCCGACAAACTGAAGGAGTTACAGGATCATTTCGACAAGGAATCGCACGCCACCAGCAAAATTAAGGCGCTGGACAAGCTCGCTGAAGCTCAATTTGAGGCCGCCAGCAAGGCTGGTCAATCGGGCAACTACGTCGCCGTTGGACTTACGTTCGAGAAATATCGGGACAACGTCCACAGCGCATTCGAGCTTCTCAAGAAGCAGGAACCGGATGCGGATCGCCATTCGGGGGGCTACCGCCAACTGGAATTGCAGGTGCGAAGAGGCATCCGCGAGGTGGAGGACACGCTGATGGTGGCGCCAGAGGAAATGAAGCCACCCCTGGGTATCGTCCGCCAGAACTTGCTGGATATCGATGATCAGTTGATTCGTCTGCTCTTCCCACGACGGACGAAGGATCCGGACAAGGTACCGCCGGCAGCGGAGGCAAGCCATGAACCGGCAGAAAATCTTTAGCGCGTGGCTTGGCATTGGCCTGCTCTTTGGCGGGTTGCTCACTGCCAACGCCGCGTTCGCGCAAAGGCCAGACAAGGACTACCTTTCGGATGTCGAGGCCGACAAAATTCGCGATGCGGAAACGCCGAATGAACGCGTGAAACTGTTCCTGGCTTTTGCAGAGGACCGCCTGAAAAAGTTTCAATACGAGCTGGACCACCCGTCACAAGTTAAACACGCCGAGATGCTGAATTACCTCATGAACTCGTATAGTGGATGTGTGGACGACGCCGCGGATGTTATCCAGGTTGCCCTCTCGAAGCAGGAGAACATTCGACAGGGAGTTGATCTGATGGCCTCGAAGGCGAAGGATTTTCTCGTGATTCTGCAAAAATACTCGAGCAGCGGACCGGAGCTCGACATTTACAAGGAGAACCTGGACGATGCCATCGAAGGCACGCAGGACGCGCTGAACGAAGCCGAGAAAGCCAAGAAGAAGGCCGCTCCCCCACCTGTGAGGCGAAAGAATTGAGCGCCCGGCGCCGTAATCCCGCACGCATTCCCGGCGGCGAAGCGCTGCTGCAGCGCATGTTCACGCGCATCGGCTGCGAGGGACGGCCGCCGCACTTTCAAGTCGAATTTTATCCGTACAGCAGCCTGACGCTGACCATCCGGAGGCGCGAAGAGGTTGTCTACGTGCGATTCTCCGATCTGTTGCGTCGGGCACCTTTGGGTGTATGGGAGGGCGCGGCCGTGCTGTTGCTTTCCCGCATGTACCGCCGAAGGGCCCCTCGTGCCCTGGTGCAGCCGTATTTGCAGTACGCGCGGTCGGAGCGCACGCGGGGCCGGATTCACCGCTTGCGCCGAATCAGGATCCGGCCTGTGTCCACCGTGCCGCAAGGGCGTCACCACGATCTGGGTTCGCTGTTCGATCGCATCAACCAGCAGTATTTTGCCGGCGAACTCCAGCGCCCGCATATCGGATGGAGCAAACGAAGCTGGAGGCGCCAGTTCGGCTGCTACGACCCTGGCCCGAATCAAATCGTTCTAAACCGGAGAATGGACCGGCCGGGCATCCCGCAATTCGTCGTGGAGTACGTTCTGTTTCACGAAATGCTGCATGTGAAGCATCCGACGCGCCGGTCGGGTTGCACGCTTGTTTCTCACTCCCCGGAGTTCCGCGGGGAAGAGAAGCGCTTTGCGCACTTTGCGAGCGCGCGAAAATTTCTGGATCGCCTGGCGCGCTGAGTCTCCTCAGCTTTTTTCCTTGTCGATTTCCTGATGGAGTTTTTCGATTTTCTTGCGGATTCTGTCGCCGTCTTCGGCGTGAGGATAGAGGTCCAGGTAGCGCTGATAAGCCTTCACGGCGGGCTTCTTCTTGCCCTTTTTTTCGTAGCACTCCCCGAGAAAGCGGTAGGGAATCGCGTAGCCGGGCTTGGCTTGGGCGGCATCCTCAAAGCGATCAATGGCGGCGTCGATGTCGCCTTTTTTCATGTAATACTTGCCGACCTCGATGTCCTTTTCGGCCCGCAAGGGATCCCATTTGGGCTGCTCGGGAGCCGATTGGACTGCGGAATCGGTATTTGGTTTTGGTTTGGGCGCTTCTTCTGGTTTTGGCGGAGGTGGGGGAGGAGGTTCTTGCGCAAGGGCCCATCGCTCGCTGGTCCACAGAAAGCCCACAGCCAAAAGAAGAGCCATTGCATGAATGCATCTGCGATTCAACGTGGCAACCCCCTCCTCCGTCGGATTCGCTCCGGCAGTCGCAAGTTGCCCCGGGCCTATTTGCCTAACAATTCGTCCACCAGCTTCTGTGCTCCGTAGAGTTTCTTAAGCGCTTCTGTCATCGCAGCGGTGTGCACAGCCACGGAGCGGTTTTGATAAGAATCGTACACGAAATCGCCGACGAGTGATTCGATGTTGCCATCAAAAATCAGTCCAACGATTTCGCCGTTGCGGTTGACGACCGGCGAGCCGGAATTGCCCCCGATGACGTCATTCGTGGTGACGAAGTCGAACGGCGTGGTGAGGTCGAGCTTGTCTTTGCCATCGACGTAACGTTTCGGAAGTTCAAATGGCGCCTTGTAGTCAAAGCTGGCGGCGCGGTCATAGAGACCGTAGAACGTGGTCTTGTATGGTGCGATCGTGCCGTTCATGGGATAGCCCAGCACCTGGCCGTAAGACAGCCGTAGGGTGAACGTGGCGTCGGGATAAGCCTTCTTTCCATAGACGGCGAAGCGCGCTTTGCCGAGTAGCTCGCCGGCGCGCTGCGTGACGCTCTCCACGTTGTCTTCAAACCACTTGATCTGTTCGCGGCGAATGGGATCGATACGGCGGGCCATTGCGATCATGGGATCGGCGGAGGCATCAATAGCCGACGGACCGCCGTCGACAAGGCTCTTGCGCACGGTGGGGTCGGCCAATTTGCTGCCATTGACGAGCTGTGTTACGGCATTTTTTGGTGCCTGGCCATTGAGCACGGCTTTGAGCCATGCGTCATCAGGCCCCATTTCTTTTTCGGCCGCTTCAAGAGCGCTGGTCATGCGCGTGATTTCCATCTCCGGATAAATCGGTGCGGGAGAAAACATTCGATGCCGCAAGGAATCCAGTTGAGAATCGTGAAAGCCAGGGAGCCGGTCGCCATCCGGCTTCTTTATTTCCGCGACATAGGTCACGATTTGAACCGCAAGGAGCGCAAGCTGTGAGTCGCTGGCGCGGAAGAACTGCTGCTTGATCCGGGGTTTCTCCTTCTGCAGCGCTTCCTCCACCATTGTCCACGCACTGCCGTACTCCTTCTTCCACTCGGGATTGGCATCAACCTTAGCGCGGAACTCCTGCTCCTCGATGCGCTTCTTTTCCATAAGATGTTTGTCCAATAGTCCATCCTGGCGCCCTTGGAAAGCTTTTAGCGAATTTTCCAGGCCGAAGATGAGGGTTGCAGCCTGCCGCTCCTGTTCGGGCCCGCGAGCGGAATATTCTTTGAGAACAGCGATGCGGCGCTTCAGGTTCTGGATGATGTAGGGTTGAGCCTCGTCGCGCAGGTTTACCAGGTGCGCGTAGGTCGTGAGCCGCTCCGAAGCACCGGGATGGCCGGGGACGAAAACGAGTTCGCGGTCACCCGCGCCCTGAGGATTCCACTTCAGATAATCCTTGCTGTCGATGGGTTTGCCATTTTCATAANACACGGAAGAGCGCCATGTCGAGGTCATAGCGCGGATACGTGAAGTTGTCCGGGTCGCCGCCAAAGAACGCGGTCTGTTGTTCCACGGCGAAAACCAGGCGCACGTCGGTGTATTTCTTGTAGCGATAAAGCCAGTATTCCCCGCCGGAATAAAGCGTGACCACGTCGGAGCGAAAGCCAGTTTTTTCCGTGCTCTCCCGCGTGATTTCAGCAATTGACGCTCTGCGTCTGGCGAATTCTTCCTCCGTATTTTTGGCCCCCTTCACGGCAGCAATCACGCGATCCGTCACATTTTCCGTGGAAACCAGGACGTTCACTTCAAGGTCCGGCGACTTCATTTCCTGGTCTGGTGTGGCGGCATAAAAACCATCCCGAACATAGTCATGTTCGGGGCTGGAATTCTTCTGGAGCTGGCCGCGGGCCACATGGTGGTTGGTGAGCAGCAAGCCATGGGGGCTCACGAATGAACCGGAGCCACCATCATTCAGGCGGACGCAAGACAGACGCAGATGGTCGAGCCATTCCTGGGTGGGCGTGAAGTTGTATTTTTCCTTGAGTTGTTTAACGGGAGGATTGTCGAAAGTCCACATGCCCTCATCCGCGGGAAGCGCGGAGCAGAGGAGCAGGGTACTCAACAGAGCGGCAGCGGCCTGCCGTACAGGGTGCATGGATTTCACGGAAGGAATCCTCATTTCTAAGGGAGTGGGGCCGCGGAGCAGGGCCTTTGAGAGTATATCCGAATCCTCGCTGAAGAGCGTCCGACGAGAGGCCAACCGTATGTCGACGATTCGCATTGAACGGCGAGTGGCCGTAAGATGAAAAGGCTGGGCGATTGAGACGGTCTGGCAGGCTCCAAACTGCATGGAACCCCGAGAAAAAGCCGCTTTGTTGCCGGAAGAACCGGGTGTCTATCTATTCAAAGACGCTGGCGGCACGGTGTTGTATGTGGGCAAAGCGCGCTCGCTGCGCAACCGCGTGCGTTCGTATTTCCTGGAGTCGCGATGGGCCGACGCGAAGACGGGATCGTTGGCACGAGAGATCGCCGACCTGGAAACCATCGTCGTCGACAACGAGCACGAAGCGCTCGCGCTGGAACACAACCTCATCAAGCAATATCAGCCGAAGTTCAACGTGGTCCTGCGGGATGACAAAACCTACCCCTATATCAAGCTGACCATGGCCGAGAAATACCCGCGCGTCTATTTCACTCGCAAAGTGAAAAAGGATGGCGCTCTTTATTTCGGGCCCTATTTTCCCGCGGGTCTCGCGCGCCGCATTCTCCATTTCATCCATAAACGATTTCTTGTGCCGTCTTGCTTTGTGGACCTGACTAAGACGCATCCGCGCCCGTGCTTGCAATACTACATCAAGCGCTGCCTGGGGCCGTGCGTGGCGGCGTTGACCACGGAGGAGCGATATGCCGGGGCCGTTCGCGATGTGCGCATGTTTCTCGATGGCCGGCGGCGCGACCTCATGAAGAGCATCGAAGAACGCATGATGGCCGCTGCCGGGCAGGAACGGTTTGAGGAGGCTGCGGCGTACCGCGACCTTTTGCGCACGTTGGAGGACATCGAAGAACGGCAGCGTATTGCCGCGGCGCAAGGCGATGATACGGACGTGATCGGTTACTACGCCGAGCCGCCCCTGGTCGCAGCCAACGTCTTCCATCTGCGCGGCGGACGCATCGTGGACCGGCGCGAATTTTATTGGGAAGAACTGGAAGAATTCGATCCGCACGAGTTCGTGCCGTCGCTGCTCAAGCAACTCTATCTGGAAGCGGAGTACTTGCCGCGGATGATCCACGTGCCGATCGATTTTGAGGAACGCGAACTGCTGGAAGAAACGTTTAGCAAAAGAGCAGATCACAAGGTGGAGATCTTCACGCCGCAGCGGGGCAGCAAGCGCGCGATCCTGGATCTGGTGGAAAGCAACGCGAAGCATTCCTTCGAGCAGCGGTTCCGCGTGCTGAAGCCATCGTCCAAAGCGATTGGGGAGGCGTTGCAAAGTGCGCTGAATCTGCCGGAAGAACCGAAGCGCATCGAGAGTTTCGATATATCGCATATCCAGGGGACGGACACCGTTGCATCCATGGTGGCGTGGGAAAACGGCCGCATGAAGAAGTCAGACTACCGGAAGTTCATCATCCGCGGCGCACCCGGGCCCGGAGGAAGAGCGCGGAGCGAAAATGACGATTTCGCGAGCATGCATGAAACCGTGACGCGGCGGTACAAGCGGCTTCAGGAAGAACAAAAGCCGATGCCCAGCCTGATCCTGATTGATGGTGGACCGGGGCAACTGCATGCCGCCGCGCAGGCGCTCGATAACCTGCAAATCATCAATCAGCCGATGGCCAGCATTGCCAAGAAGGAAGAGATCCTGTACGTGCTCGGACAAGAAGACGAGCCCATCGTGCTGGAACGTCATTCGCCGGTCCTCCATTTGATCCAGCAGATTCGCGACGAGACACATCGCTTTGCGGTGACCTTCCACCGGCAGCGGCGAGGCGCCCGGCAAACCCATACCGAGCTATTGGACATCCCGGGAATTGGACCGAAGACCTCCCAAAGACTACTGCAGAAGTACGGCAGCGTCGCGAATCTGAGGCGGGCTACCGTAGACGAATTAAGTCGAATCGTGGCAAGAAAAAGCGCGGAAAAGATCGTCGAGTACTACGAAAAAGACGGGGGAGGAGCCTAACCGATTAGCTGTCGAATAGAGGTTAGGGCATATTGCGCTACCCAATCGGCTATGTTACGGTTTTTCTGGAGGTTGTCATGGCCGATAACGTGGGATCGAAGGTGAGCTTTTTCCTCGTGGGCGTAGGTATTGGCGCCCTGCTGGGTGTGCTGTTTGCACCAAAGTCCGGCGAGGAAACGCGGGATTATCTGACGAAGAGGGCTGATGAGGGCCGCGACTACGCCCAGAAAAAAGCGCGCGAACTGCGGGAAAGAGCTGATGAGCTGATCGAGCGCGGCAAGGATGCTGCCGCTCGGAAGCGGGATTCGCTGTCGGCGGCGGTAGAAGCCGGGCGAGAAGCGTTTTTGCGCGAATCGAAGTCCTGAGCATTGCCAGGCCGGATTCGCCGCGATTTCCGCGAGAGGAGCGGAGAGGGCGGGGTGTGAATGCAATTCTGGATGGAGTTCTTCAGCATCGTGGCCGCCATTGCCCTGGTGGTGCAGGTGGCCATCCTGATCGGGTTGTTTGTGCAACTGAAACGCACCACGGAATCGATTAACCGGATGGTGAGCGATCTGCACACGCGCATGGGGCCCATCCTGACGCGCACGCAGATTCTGCTGGATGACACCCAGCCGAAGATCTCGAATCTTGTGGAGGATGCATCGCACATTGTCTATCTCGCTCGCGCCCAAGCGCAGAAGATGGATAAGGTGTTCACGGAAGCTTCGGATCGGTTGCGCGGACAGCTTGTACGTACGGATCGGATTCTCTCTGGAACCCTTGAAGCCATCGAAGATGCGGGGGCACAAGTGCGAAGGAATTTCCTGGGGCCGGTGCAGAAAGCAACGGCGTTTATTCATGGCGTCAAGATCGGGTTGGATGTACTGCGCTCCCGGCGACGCGAGCCAGAAAGCGCGCGGGACAGTGTGGAGCAGGAAGACGAGCTGTTTATCTAGGAAGTCGGTAGTTCGTAGTCGGTAGTCTGTAGTATCCGACGCGGAACCTTCGAGGCGTAAGCTCAAGCAGATCCCTCAGCCAGAAAGCGCGGGGATTCGGGATGACAGGAGCACGAAAAGACGCTTCAGCACAGACATTCGACTGCTAGCTTCCAACTTCAGACCATTGACTGCAGACTACCAGCTACAGACTACCGACTGTTCTTAATCCAGCCGCCGGCGAGGACGACGTCGCCGTCGTAGAGGACCGCGGCTTGGCCGGGGGTGATGGCGCGCTGGGGCGTTTCAAACGTGATGTGCGCGCGGAGGCCGGGGAGAATTTCGACAAGGGCCGGGGCAGGGTCGTGTTTGTGGCGGATCTTGACGTGAGCGCGGAGCGGTGCCGCAGGTTCGGCGATCGAAACCCAGTTCACATTTTCAATCTCGAAGCTGGTGGCGCGCAAGGCGTCATCCTCGCCGACAATGATGCGGTTCCTTTCCGGATCAATTGCTAAAACATAGATCGGCCTTCCGGTGGCAAAGCCGAGCCCCTTGCGTTGGCCGATGGTGTAGTTGTGCACGCCGGTGTGACGGCCAATGACCGTGCCATCCTCGGTGACAATATCGCCCTCTTGATCGTGCAGCGGTTTGCCGGTTTCGCGCGCATAGGCGTGGATGAATTGCACGTAGTTTCCATTCGGGACGAAACACAGTTCCATGCTTTCCGGCTTGTCAGCCACGGGCAAAGTCACGCTGCGGGCGAGATTGCGCACTTCTTCCTTGGTGAGCTCGCCGAGCGGGAACTCGCTGCGCGAAAGCTGTTCCTGAGAGAGTCCCCAGAGGAAGTAAGACTGGTCCTTGGAGTCGTCGCGAGCGCGAAGAAGTTGGTAGCGTCCGGTCGCTTCGTCCTTGCGAATGCGAGCGTAATGACCGGTGGCGAGCCGCTCGGCGCCGATCTGACGGGCCATGCGCAAAAGCGGTTCGAATTTCACGTCCGTGTTGCAATTTGTGCATGCAATCGGAGTACGGCCGGCGAGATACTGGTCGACGAACGGACGGACAACACGCTGCTCGAACTGTTCCTCAAAGTTGACCACATAGTGAGGAAAGTTCAGGTGCTGCGCCACGCGCTTGGCGTCGTATACGTCGTCGAGGGAGCAGCAGCGGTGCTGCGCGGGACCATCACCCTGCAGTTCCGGGAGACGGCGCTGATTCCAGAGTTGCATGGTCAGGCCGACGACGGGACGGCCCTGTTGCAGGAGAAGAACAGCCACGGTGGAGGAATCGACGCCCCCGGACATAGCGACGGCGACGAGGCCTGGCTGTAGCTCTGTGGCCGTGGGCAGGAAAGCGAGTTGGGCTTGCGTGGACATACCATCGAATAGTTTACAGGGAAAGCGTCAGTGACGCGCGGAGGCTTCTTTTTTGTAAGTGGGGGAGAGTTGGCGAAGTTGCGCCACAGCGGCCGGGACAATTTCAAGGGCTGCATCGATCTCGGCGGCCGTGGTGTGACGGCCGAGGCTGAACCGGATGCTGGCGCGCGCTTCGGAGGCGGGCAGGCCGATGGCGGTGAGGACGTGCGATGGCTCGACGGCACCGGAGGAACAAGCCGCGCCGGTGGAGCAGGCGAGGCCCTTGAGATCGAGCGCGATGATCAGAGCTTCCCCCTCAATGCTGGGGAAGGTGATGTTGGAGGTGTTGGGCGTGCGCGGCGCGCGGCTGGCGTTGGCGCGCGCATCAGGGACGCGAGAGAGAAGACCTTGTTCGAGCTTATCGCGTAGGGCGGAGATGCGCGTGGCGTCTTCGGTGAGCGAGAGGCGCGCCAGTTCGGCGGCTTTGCCTAGGCCGACGATGCCAGCGACATTTTCCGTGCCGGGGCGGAATCCGCGCTGATGGTGCCCGCCATAGAGGAGCTGGCGAAGGCGCGTGCCCCCCTTGATGTAGATCGCGCCGATTCCCTTGGGAGCGTAAAGCTTGTGGCCGGAGAGAGAAAGAAGATCAAGCTGGAGAGCTTTGACGTCGACAGGAATTTTCCCGACGGATTGCACGGCATCGGTGTGGAAGTAGATGTCGCGCTCGACGGCGATGCGACCGATTTCTTCGAGAGGCTGGACGGTGCCGAGTTCGTTGTTGGCGTGCATGACGGTGATGAGGACGGTTTCGGGGCGAAGGGCTTTGCGGAGCGCGTCGAGATCGATAAGCCCGTCTCGATTGACGGGAAGATACGTGACGGCGACGCCGTCTTTTTCCAACGCCTGACAAGTGTTGAGAACGGCCTCGTGCTCGATGGCAGTGGTGACGACGTGTTTGAGGTGCGCGATGGTTGCTCGCTTGTCGCGGTCATCGAGTGGATTAGGACCTCTCTTGGAAGGCCATGTGACAAGCGGGTGAACCACGCCGAGAATAGCGTGATTGTCCGACTCGGTTCCACCGCTAGTGAAGACGATCTCCTGAGGACGCGCGTTGATCAGCGCAGCCACCTGTTCGCGCGCCATCTCGACGGCGGCGCGAGCGCGTTGCCCGAAGGTGTGAATCGAGGAAGCGTTGCCGAATTCCGAGGAGAAGAAGGGAAGCATGGCGTCGAGCACGGCAGGCTCGACGGGCGTGGTGGCGTTGTGATCCAGGTAGATGCGGTTCATGGTGCTACCAGAATTCAGGATAGAGGCGGCGTGGCCAGGTGTCCAGAGGAGGAATTGCCAGGGAGATACAGACACCGTGAAAGATCGGCCATACACATAAATCGTGATAATATACACATCGGGGGCAGCCAAAAATGAGGACCAACATTGAAATCGACGACCAGTTGATGAAGCAGGCGATGCGCTGCGCCAAGACGCGCACGAAGAGGGAAACCGTGGAGGCCGGACTGCGGCTGTTGGTCCGTTTGAAGAGACAAGAGGGAATCCGGCGGTTGCGAGGAAAAATCAAATGGGAAGGGGACCTCGAGGAAATGCGGCGCAGCCGATTGGAGTGAGCCGCGGCAATGGTCATCGTGGATACGGGCGTCTGGGTGGACTACTTCAACGAGGCGAACACTCCTGAGACGGAGTGGTTGGATCGTGAGGTTGGACGACAAGAGATCGGTCTGACGGACCTGATTCTGTGCGAGGTGCTCCAAGGGGTGCGGAACGATAGCGACTATGCTGCGTTCAGGGAACAATTGCTTGAGTTCGAGGTATTTGCGGCCGGCGGCGTAGGCATAGCAGTGGAGGCAGCCGAGAATTTCCGAGAATTGCGCAAGCTGGGATTCACGGTCCGGAAAACCATTGATTGCTGGATCGCAACATTCTGCATTCGAGAGGGCCACAGTTTGCTGCACCGCGATCGCGACTACGACGTATTTGAAAAGCATTTGGGGTTGCGGGTCATCCATCCGTGACGTGCTGAGTAGCGGGATTCCTTCATGCATTACGTTTATTCAGGAAAATTTGGAATATTTGGCAGGACCGATAGAGCCGGGGCGCCATGGCATGCATGCTTGACAGGCCGCGGCATTTGGCTGATAGTCGGCCCCTGGCAGGAGGCTCTCTATGGAGCGGGCTGGGCGAATTTTCTCGAGGCGAAGCGCACTAAAGTTCTTGAGCACGGCGGGTGGCGGACTGGCATTCCTGAAATGGCGAGGATTCGGCACCGCGTTCGCCCAGGAACCAAATGAGGCGAAGCCCCTGGAATCCTTCACCGGGCCGGGGCCGAACCCGCATTGGAATTCCATTGGGCCGTACGTCAACGAACCGCAAAAGTCGCCGCTGATTCTCCTGACGGACCGGCCAGTGCAACTTGAGACGCCGCGACTTTATTTTCGAAGTGCCTTCACGCCGAACGATGCGTTTTATGTGCGCTGGCACCTGCCAGAGATTCCCAACAGCGTGGATTTATCCCAGTGGAGACTGAACCTTGAAGGAAATGTGAACAAACCGCAGGCTCTCAGCCTCAGCGACCTGGCAAAAAAGTTCAAGCCGGTGTCTGTGGCGGCGGTCAACCAATGTTCAGGGAACAGCCGGAGTCGGCTGCAGCCGCGAGTGGCGGGCGCACAGTGGGGCAATGGAGCGGTGGGCAACGCGCTGTGGACCGGCGTGCGGCTGCGCGATTTGCTGGACGCTGCAGGAGTGAAGAGCGGGTCAGCACAAGTGCAGTTTCAGGGGCTGGACACGGGAGCGGGGCCAAAGGGATACGGCTCGAGCCGGTTCCTGAAATCGCTGGACCTGTCGAATGCAGTGCTGGACGAGGCGGTGGTGGCGTATTTGATGAACGGTGAGCCATTGCCGATGTTGAATGGATTTCCAGTGCGGCTGGTGGTGCCGGGGTATTTTGCGACGTACTGGATGAAGTGCCTGACGTGGATCCGCGTCCTGGATACGCCGGACGAGAATTTCTGGATGAAGACCGCCTATCGGATTCCGGACACGCCGCGGGGAAACACGACGCCGGAGGAAGTCAAGGCGGGCGGAGTAAAAACGATTCCCATCGGCAGGATGCCGGTGCGGTCATTTCTGATATCGCCGGATGGAAACTCGAAGCTGGCGGCGGAGGTGGGCGTGACCCTGCGGGGCATGGCGTTCAGCGGCTACGGGCGGGTGGTGAAAGTGGAGTTTTCGGACGACGGAGGAACGAACTGGACTGTCGCGCGGCTCGGCGAGGATTACGGAGCGTATTCGTTTCGGACGTGGGAAGGGGTGTGGACTCCCCGGACGGCAGGACGCTACACAGTGGCAGTACGCGCAACGGACGAGAAAGGGAATGTGCAGCCGGACGAGGCGGTCTGGAACCCGGGCGGGTATTTATGGAACAGGATCGAGAAGCAGGAGTTCATGGTCGGAAGGGCGAGTTGAGGAGAGCCACAATGAGAGAGAGACCGNGGCATCGTGTTTGTGGCGGTTGGGATAGTGCTGGCTGTGGCGGGTGGAGTCGTGCTGGCGCAATCGCGCCGTGGCGACTATGGCGCAGAAAAGGCAGCCAGCGTCCCGCAAACTGGCTCCATATTGGCCAATCCGGATGGGAACTACGAGGTGTCTGCCTTCCCGTTTTTTCCAGTGGAACTGCCGGATGGAGAAGGAAAGCAGGAAGCACAGAGTTTTTGTGCCCTATGCCACAGCACGCGGTACATCACGATGCAACCGCCGTTGAACGCCGCGCAGTGGGAAGCGGTAGTAACTAAAATGGTGAAGGCCTATGGTGCGCCGATACCTGAGGCCACTGAGAAGAAAATTATTTCCTACCTGCAAGCGCACTACACTCCGGAGAACCGTAAACAATAAGACTGCATTCGCAAGGCTGAGCTACGATTCCCGGCGTGGGCATAGGCACTTTTGCGCAGCGGGAGGTGGCGTGGTAGTGTGAGCGCTTGGCCGGGTGCCTGGCAAGATTTCCAGGAGGAGAGAAGTGGGATACGCCGATTTGCGCGAGTTTGTGAAGGCGCTGGAGAAAGCGGGCGAACTCAAGCGAGTAAAAACAGAAGTGGACCCGGTCCTGGAGATTACGGAAGTCGTGCAGCGCCTCCGGCGCCAGGCGCTCGACGGACAGATTCCTCGGGGGCAAAGGCCCGTAGACGAGGGCCGTGAGAATGCCGGGTCCTTCGACAAACTCGGGGCGGGCTCTAAAGGTCCGACCCTCTATGGGCTGGGACCTGCGCTGCTGTTCGAGAAGCCCAAAGGATCACGGTGCCCGCTGCTGATCAATGCATTTGGAAGCCTGCGGCGGATGGAACTGGCGTTCGAGGTGGAAAAACTGGACGACGTGGCGGCGCGGATTCGAGGATTTCTCGACATGCAGACGCCACAAGGGTTGTTCGACAAGGTCAAGATGCTGCCAAAGCTGATGGAACTGGGTTCGGTCTTCCCCAGAACGGTGAAAGAGGGACCCTGCAAGGAAGTAGTGGAGAAGGGAAGCGACGTCAACCTGTTGGATTTTCCGATTCTGAAGTGCTGGCCAGAGGACGGGGGACGGTTCATCACTTTTCCGCTGGTGTTTACGAAAAATCCGGAGACGGGAAAGCGAAATGTGGGGATGTACCGGATGCAGGTGTACGACGAGCGCACCACGGGCATGCACTGGCAGACACAAAAACATGGCGCGGAACATTTCCGGAGAGCGCGGGCTGCGAATCCTGAGGGAAGAATTCCTGTGAGCGTGGCGATCGGGGCGGACCCGGCGACGGCACTGGCCGGAATGTTGCCGATACCGCCGGACCTGGACGAAATGATGTTTGCAGGGTTTTTGCGAAGAGAGCCGGTGGAAATGGTGAGGTGCGAAACAAATGAATTGGAAGTGCCGGCGAACGCGGAGATTGTGCTGGAAGGATACGTGAATCTGAATGAGATGCGAACGGAGGGGCCGTTCGGGGACCACACCGGTTTTTATTCATTGGAAGGGGAGTACCCAGTTTTTCATATAGAGTGTGTGACCCATCGAAGGGAGCCAATCTATCTGACAACGGTGGTGGGGCCGCCACCGCAGGAAGATTTTTATATGGGGTACGCGGTGGAACGGGTGTTTCTGCCGGTCATGAAGATGCAGTACCCGGAAATTGTGGATGTGGCTATGCCGGCAGAGGGGATTTTTCACAACTTAATGATTGTAGCGATCCGCAAGTCGTATCCGGGGCACGCGCGGAAAATCATGAATGCGATTTGGTCGTTGGGGCAAGCGATGTTTACGAAAGTGCTGGTGGTGGTGGACCACGACGTGGATGTACACGATTTCCGGGAAGTCGTATGGAAGACGCTTTGCGCCATTGACCCGGAGCGGGACGTGCAGTTTTCGTTTGGGCCGGTGGACACGCTGGATCATGCGGCGCGAATGCAGGATTTCGGATCGAAGATGGGAGTGGATGCAACACGCAAGTGGGCGACAGAGGGTTTCAACCGGCCATGGCCAGACGAAATCCTGATGGATGAAAAGACCAAGGCGCGGGTGGAGAGCATTTGGAAGACCCTAGGATTTTGAAAAGCACGGGATCGGAAAAGGGCGGTGGCGCGGGCAAATGCGGACAAAAGATAACCGTCCGCGGGGACAGGGGAGTTTGCGGTGAAAAGCACAAGATATAGTAAGTGATGGAAGGCAAGAATTCTATATATGGTGGTACCTGCCAGCAATAACAGGTGAATTGCCTGAAATTCCCGGTGTTCTTGGGACAACTGCCGAAGAGAAAGGCTTGACGGTCAGGCCAGGGGAATGACATAACGGGTGCAAGCTTGCACCCTAGCGGGGGAGCACGTGTCCAGCAAGAAAAGGGTGCGAACACGTCGGAAGGCAAGACGTGTTAGAGAGTGGATGGGCGTTCCTCGTGAGCGAATCGCGCGAAGTGATGAACGTACGTCAGGCGTCTCAGTATCTAGGCGTGAGCCCGGATACCCTGTACCGCTACATCACAGAGGGCGAAATACCTGCATTTAAGCTGGGTAATCGTTGGAAACTAAGGAAGACGATCCTGGATAGATGGATGGAACGCAAGATGAGCCAAGTGCCCCCAAAACGGCGCTAGGCTCGCCGAGGCGTGAGGGGAAAGAGGCGGCAACATGTTGGGACTCGGTGGCAAGAAGAGCAAGCAACTGGTCGGATTAGACATCGGTTCCAGCTCCATTAAGGCCGTGGAGTTGAAATCGACGAAGGCCGGGTACGAGCTGGTGAGCTACGGGATGGAATCGCTGGCGCAGGACACCGTGGTGGACGGGGCAATCATGGACGCGCCGCAGGTGGCCAACGCCATCAGCAAGATTTTTGACACGGAAAACATTAAGACGAAGAACGTGGCGACGTCGGTTTCCGGCCACTCGGTCATCGTGAAGCGGGTGCCGCTGCCGCTGATGACAGAAGAAGAGTTGTACGACAGGATTCCGGCGGAAGCCAGCCAGCATATACCGTTTGACATCGCCGACGTGAACCTGAGCTACCAGTTGCTGGAAGCCATGGACTCACAGATGGATGTGCTGCTGGTGGCGGTGAAGAAGGACAAGATTCTGAACCACACGAACGTGCTGGCACAGGCCGGTAAGACGCCCGTGGTCGTGGATATCGACGCGTTTGGTCTGCAGAACTGCTTCGAAGTGAATTACGAGCCGGACGCGGGACAGACCGTAGCGCTGCTGAATATCGGCGCCAGCGTGATGAACATTAATATCGTGCGGGGCGGGATACCGTTGTTTACGCGCGACGTCAGCGTGGGCGGCAACCAATACACAGATGCCCTGCAAAAGGAACTGGACCTGAGCTTCGACGATGCAGAGCGGCTGAAGAAAGGCGAAACGTTGCCCACCGTGACCGACGAGCAGAAGGGGCAGATTCTGCGAAGCGTATCGGACATCCTGACGCTGGAGATTCAGAAGACCTTTGACTTCTTCCGGGCGACGGCGAGCGGGGAGAATATCCAGCGGATCATGGTGGCCGGTGGGACGGCGCGGGTGCCGGGGTTAGTGGATCTGCTGCGGGAAGAATTCGCCATGCCGGTGGAAGAGTTGAATCCCTTCCGGAAAGTGCTGATCAACCCGGGGAAACACAGCGAAGACCAGATCCGGGAATTGGCACCGCGGTTGGTGGTGGCGGTGGGATTGGCCTTGAGGAGCTTCGACTAGCCATGATCCGCATAAACTTACTGGGACAAGCGCGGCCGAAAGCCGCACGCAGGCCGGTGGAAGCCGGAGCTGCCATGCCTTTGGTGTTCGTGGGGGCCGGAGTGGTGCTCGGCGGGCTGTTCCTGTTCTACTTTTATCACTCCTGGCAGACGCAGTTGAATCAAGAGAATGCCCGGATTAAGCAGTTGCAGGCGCAGAAGACGGAACTGGAACAGATCAAGCTGCAGGTGGAAGCGTTCGAAAAGCAGAAACAGACGTTGCAGCAAAGAGTGGGCACCATCGAGCAGTTGCAGCGGGACCGTACGGGCGGACAAGAACTTCTGGACCAGGTAGCCAACACCGTTTCGCGGGCGGAGAATCTGTGGCTGACCTCGATGACGAAGAAGGGAAGTACGGTGACCTTCGACGGGGCGGCTGCTTCGATCAATTCCGTGGCCAACTTCATCACGGCTCTGAAACGGTCCGGGTATTTCCAAAAGATCGAAATCAAGGACGCCAAGCAGGACGACAAAAACACGGGTGTGCAGACGTTCTTGTTTACGATACACGCAGAGGTTGCCTCCAGCGGCCCGGAAGCAGCAGGCCAGACGAAGCCGGCCAATACGCCAGCCAAGAGCGCCCCGGGCGCGGTACCGGCTAAGAAAGGATAAGAGGAATCCATGGCGAATCCTTTCCGAGATATGTCGGTGATTATGCAGGGGCTGGTAGCCCTGGCGATCGCGGTGATTCTGGTGCTCGCGGGCCTGTACGCTCCAGTTTCCCCGGTGGCACAGGAGCGGGCGGCCTACGACGATGCCGTAAAGGCGCGGACGAAATTGAACCAGGAAGTAACCCAACTGCAGGTGTACAAGCAGCGCTACGGGGAATTGAAGCAGCAGATGGATGCACTGAACAAGCAGTTGGACACCCTGAAAACGATTGTTCCGGAAGAAAAGGAAGTGGATGAGTTCATACGGCAGGTGCAGGGAGCGGCCGCCGCGTCGAACGTGCAGTTGCGGCGGCTGACAGCGCAGAACATCGTGCCCAAGGACTACCACTACGAGATGCCGTTTGAGGCTCAGGCGGACGGGCCGTACTTCAACGTGCTGGACTTCTTTTCGAGGCTGAGCCGGTTGTCGCGAATCATCAATGTGGGGGACTTGCAGTTTGACGACCCCACCTCGGGCAGGGGGACAAAGTATCCGCTGCGCCCAGGCGAAACGGTATCCGGGGTCTTTACGATTACAACATTCTTCACCAAGCCAGCTGATACGACTCCGGCAGGAGCGGGCGGGGCCAAAGCAGGGGCACCGCCTGTAAAAAGGCCGTGAGCAGGAATGAGCGAGTTATGCTTCGAGCAACAACAC
>OCOJ01034208.1_pt1 | contig 21630 bp, 25 predicted proteins | sample 1539251 | NCBI WGS metagenome assembly OCOJ01 (sample SAMN01911457, study PRJEB22624) | soil metagenome | biome: Soil | place: Malaysia | collected 2012-04-30 | depth RA_metagenome m | reverse complement strand
CCTCGATCCTTGGAACGTCGTCGTCGACGGTGTCGCAGACGCCGAAGCAGCTGTCCCCGGACAGGACGCTGACAACGCCGTACCTCTCCCTGATCCTCTCCATCAGCTCCTTCGTCTGCCTAAGGAGGCCTCCTGGAGCATTAACCAGTATCACTTTCGGCTTCTTGGACTCGATTATCTGGAACACTCTTTCTTCATCTATTCTAACAGTCATTGAATTCACCTCGGTGCTTCCTAGTCTTCGAGCTCCGTTTCGCGTGGCCCATTATATACTTCTGGGAGGCCGAATTAAGCTGACGCCGCCACCGGCTTTTCCAGCTTGATTACTTCGACACGGGTCTTCATGGGGAGCTTAGTCGAAGCGGCTTTCATCGCTTCCTTCCCCTTCTCGAGGTTCTCCGCCTTGAGGCTCAACTCGAGCACCGTGTCGTCGATGTCGACCCGGGCAGCCAGGCCTATAGGCTTCCCGAAGGCCTTGCGCATCCCCTCCTGCAGCCTGTCCGCGCCCGCAGTAGCAATCATCTTGTTCTCGCGCAGAACAAGGTGCGGGTAGGTGATGACCCTTAGGAGGAAGTTCTCTTCGCCGATCAGTGCGACCTTCTTGCTCGCTGCCACCCTGGCGGCCTCCAGGGCGTTATGCCTGATCTGGACTCTGCCTTCCGAAATCAGCTTGAACAAGAAATCGTAGTCCTGCCTAGACTTGCCGGTGGTGAAGCGAGCTACCTTGGGGTTGGGCGCCCCTGGAGCGAACTTCTTGTTGTAGAACATCCCCTTATGCTCACGGTAGTTCTTGCCGTGGATATCCAGTCACCCTTTCGGACCGCGCTTTGAAGACCCCTAATTAAGCTTCAGCAGTTCCGGTGACATTTCTGGACCCGCCAATTCAGACAGCTTCCTACCACTCGAACCTCCTACCCCCCGCATCAGCCTTCCCTCGGGCCTCGGGCGGCTTATACTTCCATCCCAAGAGGCGGCCTACTTCTTCCTCGGATTTCGTCTTGATGAGCCTCGGAGGCTCATCCTTGGTCCAGAGCCCCTTTGAGTTGATGACGAGGCCCCTATCTCTCGCCTTGACAGTCATCCCTATGGTGTGCCCTGTCGGTCCCGTAGCCCACATCTGCGTGACGCCCCAGGCATCCTCGTTCAGGCACAGGAACAGGTTGACTTGGACTCCCCTGTAGATGAAGTTGGAAATCGTTTCGCCAAACGCGGTCACCCTCCCTCCAATTTCCACGACGCGCTTTGAGACCCGACCCTTCCACAGGCCGAAGCTCTTGCCTTTGGGAACGACTGCGAAGTCAATATCGTGAACAATAGGTGCTTGTCTCCTGACGCTGCCAGCGAGCAGGCACTTCTTGTACAGGTCTCCTGTCTTGGCCTGGAAATCCAACGCAATTTTCCTTGCATCCTCGAGCTTGACATCCTTCTTGAACGACAAACGAGGCTCCTAGGTCAACTGGGACAGCAGACATTCGTCAGGAGTCTTGTCGTGCCTGATCCGCAGGATGAACGGGGCCCGGAGCTTCCTGTCCCTCGTGACCTCTTGGAACCTGACTTCGATTACGGACCCCCTCTTGACTTTGCGGGGATCGACCCGCTCAACCATGGAGCCGACGTTGCCAAGCTCGACGACCCTGCCCACGTCGTCGTACACAGCTACCGACCACGACCTTGGTATCCCAGTGCTTCTCAACTCCTTCGTTTCAACGATTCCAGTGACGAAGACGTCCAAGGTGTCGAACTTCTTTAGCTTCAACCAGGAGCCGGGCTGGCCGTAGGCCGACTGTGGGTTCTTGACCACGATGCCTTCGCGCCCCTCCTCGACCGCCTCGTCCCTGAGCTCTGCAATCTTCTCCGCGGTCCGGGCCATCGTGTAAGGGACTTCGAGTTCGGTCCCCTTCAGAATCTCCCTCAGTATCTTCTTTCTCTCTAAGAGCGGCTTCACCCTCATGTCTCTGTTATCTACCTGGAGAACGTCGAATAAGAAGAGCCCCTTTGCCTCCCTTGCCACATATTCTCCATCCAGAATCACCCGGTTGGGCGCGTGGGTGAACTCGGGGACCCGCGAGAAGACCTGGGGGGTGCTGTTCGGGGTGTAGATTCCTCCATGCTTGCTTGACACGACCAGCTTGTCCCCGCTCTTGAAAAGAAACACCCTGATGCCATCGTACTTGGCCTCGCAAAGAGCCGGCAGGGGGTTCTTTGTCAGCCAGGTCCCAAGTTCCTGCTTAACCGCCTTGGAGTAGTTCTCCTGGACGTAAGTCGGGAGCTCCTCGCTCATCCTACTTCGAAATGACTACCTTCGGCTTCTTCCGCGCGACCGGAACCGCAGGGAGCCTGGCAGCTCCCTTCTCCTCAAGCAGGGCCCAGGCGTCGTCCAGCTTCAGTATCCCCTCGCTCATCCCCATAAGCAACCAGAGCCGACCGTCCTTCCTCTCGTACGGGTAGATGACGGCAGTGTAGAAGTTGTATCCCCTCCCCCAGGAGAAGAAGGCCACCAGGGCCATGTCCTTCTCAATGAGGTACCTTGCCAGTTGGGTTACTCTGGAAGTGGTTTCGCCGACCTTTTTGTCGGTGTCAGGTGCCAGCTGGTACACCTCCTTGAACTTGTATTCGGATACGCGCTCAAGGGGGACGAACCCGTCTGAATCGACCTCGACCTTGGTAGTCCTCTCGAACGGCTCCACCTCCTCCCCTTCCTGCTTGTCAACAGTCTGGTCCAAGGGGATTTCAATCCATTTGCCCGTGAACTCCAATTCGTACTTCAGGAAGTACCTCTTCTCAGTTCTTACCGTCACCGGGGAGTCGCTCTTGTACCTGACAAACTTCTTCGCCTCCTCGGGGGTGACCTCCGTGACGTCTAACCGCTCCCCGTTCGGACCTTCCTTGTACCTGTAGATTCTAGGAACCTCCCTGCTCACCACCTCCTTCCCTGTCTTCTTCTCGAGTTTGACCACCTTCACAGTTTGGAGATCCCCGTGGGCCTTGGCGGCGCGCAGGTGGTACTCCACCGCGCCCAGGCCCAGGGTTGGAATGTTCAGGCTCAGGACTCCGCGCCAGGATGCCCTCGAGACGGCCGCGCTTTCGGCCTGCTTCTCTACCTCGGTGAAGATGTCCTTCTTCGGCATCCTAGCGCTTCCCACCCTCCCGAGATAATTAACATTGCGAAGTCAAACCCCGAGAATCCTTTTCCACAGGCATGAAACAGTCCCGCCGTGAAGGCTTTCGTCGGGGTCTCGGGATTCAGTTACGCCAGCTGGAAGGGGAAGTTCTACCCTGACGATGCGAAGGGGGAAGATCTCCTGGGCCTCTATGCGAAGCGCCTTGGGACCGTCGAGATCAACAGCTCCTTCTACGCGGCGCCGAGTACAACGATGGTGAAGAACTGGGCATCTAAGACGGACGCCAAGTTCAGGCTCTCATTCAAGGCGCCGCGGCTAATCACCCACATACAGAAGCTCGGCAGTGGTTCATACGAGGGAGCGATCAGGCTGTCTGACACTCTGGACAATCTCGGACCTCGACGAGGGCCTATCCTCTTTCAGCTCCCGCCCTTCACGAAGTTCGACAGGGGCTTGCTCGACGAATTTCTGGGGCACACCTCAGCCATCGAGCCAAAGGTCTTCGAGTTCAGGCATGAATCTTGGCTCAACGACTCCACCTACGACCTCTTGGAAGACCACGGCGCCGGCTTCTGCGTCGCGGACACAGAGGACATGGAACCCGTTTTCAAGGTCACCGGAGGGTTGGCCTATTTTAGGCTCAGAAAGGACGCCTACAACGAAGGAGCCATAGATAGGTGGTCCGAAAGAATCCTCGAGGTTGCGGGCGCCACTGACGAGTGTTACGTCTACCTGCGCCACGACGAGACAGGGGAGAATGCTCTACTGGCCGTAAGGCTCGCAAGGAAACTGAAGTCATAGGTTAAAGCACGACCGCAGACTGGCTAGGCGAAAATCATGCCCTTCCTCCTACCTCAATCAGCTCTCGAAACTGACAAGATTGCCCTCGTGCTGGCATATGGGAAGCTCTCTGTCCTCGAAGCGTGCGCTGTCCTAGGCAGGTCCGTGCAGAGGGCCGAGTCCCCCAACGAGAGAGTCGCGGTATTCCACGTCGACCACCCTGACAAGAGCCGGATTGCTGAACTCGCGGGAATCCACAAGTGCGGTCCCATTGTGGCGCAACCAATGTCTGTCTCGGGAGACATGTCCGGTCTGATCGGACTAATGGAATCTCACCTTGAGGACAAATCCAACGTGTCATTGAGCAGCTACGGCCTGGACGACGACGAGTACGAGGGCCTCGTCCGGTCTCTCCTCGACGGCCTTAGAGGGGCAGGACTGAGGAAAATCAGGCTGCTCAGGCCGAAGGGGGTCGAGCTGTTCTCTGAACACGTCCTCTCAAGGGAGGCTTTCGACGTAGTCGCCTTCCCCTATCACGATGGTTTCGCCCTCTGCCCAACCGCATGGGTTCCTGACGCCGCATCTATGCGCTACAGAGGCATCAGGAAGCCTGCCCCACATCCGGACATCGCGCTCTCTCCACGGCTTGCCAGAACCCTGGTGAACCTCGCAGGGCTGAGCCCTGGCCAGACAATCCTCGACCCCTTCTGCGGCTCGGGTACAATATTGACGGAAGCCTACGGCATGTCTCTGCGCTGCCTTGGTTTGGACTCGAGGGCCAGCAGGGTGCAGGAGGCCAGGGAGAACCTGCGCTGGTCTGTCGCCGGAGTCACGGACAAGGGGTACGACATCCGCAAGGGTGACGCGAGAGACCTCCTGAGAATCCTCAGAGGGACAAAGGTCGATGCCGTCGTTACGGAACCCCTCCTCCTTCCCCGCCTGGACGCCAGGCCAAAGACGTCCACCGCCCGAGCTATGATTGAACAGTCGGCAAACGTCTACAACGACGCCCTCGCCTCGATGGCTGAATCAATCCGCTCTGAGGGGAGAATAGTCGTTGTCGTGCCCGTGGTGCAGACCATGGACGGGGACGAAGTGACCCTGACCCTCGAGGGGAGGAAGCTCGGCCTGCGACTCTACCAACCCGGTCCAGTGGGGTTCGAGTATCCGGTGAGACTTTCCTTCGAGAGCACGCGCTGGGTGAAGCGTGCAGTCTATGTCTTTGAACTCCGCTCCTGAGACGTCTTCATCGCGGAGACCGCCTTCCTAAAGACCCCCGCGAGCAGGTTGAGTTGCGCATCGGTCATCTCTGAGCTTGCGGCCACCCTCTTGCTCACTTCGTAGAGATTGCCCGTCTTGTGCTTCGGCATCCTCGCTGCCTCAGCCAGTTCGAAGAAACTACGGGCGAAGATCTCGCGCGCGACGCGCCCCTGCTTCCCATGCTTCTCTCCGCCACTCCTCGACGCCAGGTAGAGGATGATTGCCACAGCGTGTCCTATATTCAACGCCCTGTATGCCGGCGAGGTGTCTATGGTGGTGGTGACGTCACACGCCTCGATTTCATGGTTGGTCAGCCCCGTGGTGTCCCGCCCGAACACCAGAGAGGAGGTCCTCGACGAAGACAGAATCTCATGGAGGCGGTCGGGTCCCACCGTCCTGCGGATTACATTCGACTTCCTAGTCGCCCTCACGGCCGTGGTCGCCACCAGCAGGTCGTGGTCTCTCCTCACCCGCTCCAAAGTGGTCACGATGGCACCGTCAAGGACCTCGGCCGCGTGTGCAGCGTAGACCGCCGCAACGGAAAGGTCAACCTTGGGGTCGACGAGGTACAATTTCTCAACCCCGAAGTTCCTCACAAGCCTAGCAATATGGCCCACATTTACGGGGCCTCTCGGCTCGACCAGCGTGACGGAGACTCCGCGCGGAAGCATGGGCCTCCTTATTCGCCCGATGATAAATGCCTCACGAAGAGCGGCGGGGACGACAGAGTTCGTGGACTTCCTCCGGCAGGAGCGAAAATACTCTCCTCTTTCCGTAGTCCACCCTACCGCTCATCCGCAGGCTCGCCATGGCGGAGCCAACCTGTCTTCTCCGCAAAGAGAATAGGTTAATCACCCTCGAAGCCTCTCTGCGAGGCACCATGCGCCTCGGGACAATCAGAACAATCTCCGAATCGACCCTTGGTGGGGGAGAAAACGAACTCTTTTCCAACCGTCCCAGCCGCTTGATGTCGAATGCAATCTGAGCTAGGGCGGAAATCCCACGGTAATCTCTGTCCCCTGGCGGCGCCATTAGTTTTCCGACGAAGTCTTCCTGAAGGACCACGACTGCCCTGTCGAACCTGATTCCGCTCAACCACTTGACGAAGGTCGCCGACTCGGAGTACGGCAGGCTGGAGACCAGCACGTCGAATTCTAGTTTCTCCCTGAAAGCGTCGGCGAGTTGGATGTGCGTTCCCTTACCGCCGACTGCGTCGAGAGTGGCTTCGTAGTTTTCTCGATCAACCTCGTATCCGACGAAAGACTTCCCTGAGCCCGCCAGCAGCCTAGTTAGGGCGCCTCTACCTGTCCCGATTTCCAGGACTTTCTCCGATGGCCGAACGTGCGCGAACTCCACAACGCTGCGGATGGCGTCATCGTCGACCAGGTAGTGCTGCCCAAGTCTTCGTCTTTTCATTACTTCTTTACGAAGATGCTGACCCTGGAATCCCCGGACAGCTCTTCAACAATTCTCTTGGAAATCATCTTTGCAGGCTCCCTGAGCCCCACCCTCTTCTGGACGTCGTCGAAGCTCGTGAACGGCTGCTTTTCTCTCATATCCACTATCTCTTTCATGAAAGTCTTGCCTATCCCTGGAATGAGCTCTAGGCCGTGGAGTCTCGGCGTCAGGGGCTGGAGGTCGTTGAAGTAAGCCACATATTTGGCCTCGTTCTCCTTTACTAGGTTCTCCACAACCGTCGGCAGCGAGGCCTTGCTCTCGGGGGACAGCTCCTCATAGGTGAGCTTCCCAAGGACGCTCACTATCTTCTCTCTCCCCTCCTTTCCGATCTTGACCTTCTCCCCCACCTCGAAATCTTGGTTCTCCATGGCAAGCAGCTCCAGGAGGGTGAGCCTGTCCTCTCCGATTCCTTGGACCATGGCCCCCTCCCTCCCCTTGATAACCACGGACTTCCCCCTGGGCATGAAGTCAAGCACAAAGGCGAACTCCTCGTACTTCTTATCGGCAGGCATCATTTCCCAGAAACTGCACCTCTCGCAATGGGCCTAGTTTGAAGGGAACCTCGCGGTACGGAAGAGAATCGCAATTTCCATACTATGGTTCCTCCACTGTCCTAATTCGACTTGAAGCCGTCCTTGCTATTTAACACTGCGCCGAATTACTTCGAGTGCAGGATCTTCAGTATCTTCTCGAGGGTCTCGGTCGAGAGGAGTTTCCTCCAACCTGAGGTGAACGTCCTGAGCTCCTCCACGGACTTGGGCATTATGTTGACCAGTTCAACAGCTTCTTCCTCGCTTAGACCGCACTCCGCCTCCAGCTCCTTCCGAAGCTTCTTGGCAACGTCTGCCTGCGCCTTCGCGAACTTGGTCGTGTAGTCGAGGGTCCGTTTCTGTATCTGGTCTGCCTTCTCGACGTCGATTTTCTGGAGAATCTGGTTCGCTTCAGGTATGGATAGGAGTTTCTTCTCCGACTTTTCCGACATCAGCTTCCCCCCATCGGCACCACGTGCTCCTTCCTCGCCACCACTGTCTTGACCTTGTCGCCCACGTTGACGTCGACTGTTACCGCCCGTCTCCCGACCTTCGTGACCGTTCCTACCAGCCCGTTGAACCTCCTGTGCGGCATCCCCTTGACCTGTGCGGGGTCGATTTTGATAACCACTTTGTCGTTCGGAGAGTACGCCACAAGCAGGCTGCTCAGGCCCTTCTTGGTGGAGGACCTTAGGANGAGACCTAGTTCTTCTCCTCATTCCGTGTGATTTCGGCAAATACGAATCCCCCTGTCTCCTTGACTCTGAAGATGTCGAAACTGCGGCAACCGACTTGCGTTTTTAAGACTTCCGACACCGAGGGTGAAACAAGTTCGCCGCTGACGAACCTCTTCACCGGCAATCCTCCATCCAGCTCTGCATACATGAGGAGCGTCCTCCCCTTCGCGGTACCAGAGACGCCGTAGACCATCTTGGTGGTCGGCCTGTTGTGAGGCCTATCGAACCTGATTTCGGCCCTCCTGAACCTCGACTTCAGCTCCGCCAGGCCTTCGGGCCCCACCTTGGACGCAGCCGTCGCCCTAATCCTAGTCACGAACCTGAAAGAGGGCATCCGGAGTGGCTTCGAAGGCAGGACCTTCCCGGCGGACACCGAGACAGAGCCGCCCCTTAACCTAGCGCCGAAGGTCTTGGGGGGATTCCTCTTCCTTGGGCTCTTCACCTCCGCAACAAAAGGCCTCCCCGGGGAGTACACCCTGCTCTCCCTGTCCTCGCTCCCGAGCCATGTGAAGGTCATCTTTTCGCTCCCTGTGAATCCCGCTAGCTTCTTCCTGAGGAGCGCCTCTACGCTCTTCTTCCTTTCGAACCCAGTGTTGCGGCACCTCTTGCACCCGACTCCCCTGCAATGCTCACAGGCGAGCCTCCGCTGCGAGATGCCAGAAGGCTTGGTGTACCTGCCATAGTAAAACAAGGGCCGCGCCGTGACATCGACCTCGCCCTTCGCAAAATCCGCTAGCAAGGTGATGTCAGGCATCTGCCTGTTCACATGAATCCCGAGGCGGGCGGCCACCTGCGACGCGATAAGCCTCGCTGCATGCGTCTTGATGGTCTCGCTCCCCTTGAGCTTGAGAGTGGAACGGAGTTCGTCTTCCCTTTCCTGAACTCCTTCGGGGACAGAGACCCCCACGGCGAAGGACTTCGCCTGATACCGCCTCGCCCTGCTGACGGCGACCTCCGACATCCGCTTCGTCCTGTCCATGACTCCGGCGCAGACAAAGCAGTCTCGGGCCGGGACTACCTCGAACCCCGGCGATGCCGCGCCCTGGCGTTCCGAACAGAACTGGCAGAGCCTGTATGTTTGGGGTGCCGCAGGCACCCTACTGTTCACCCATCCGCCGCATCATCTGTCTCAGCTCCCGACCTTTGCTCGTCTTCACCATGGCCTTCATCTGCTTGTAACGCGAAAGGAGCTCTCTGACATCCTTCTCGCTGCGCCCTGAGCCCTTCGCTATGCGCTTTAACCGTGAGGAATTAATCTTCTCTGGATCTGTCTTCTCGTCTCCGGTCATCGATTGTATGATTGACTTGTAGACCTTCACCCTGTCCTCCGCCTTGTCGAGTTCCTTGGCGTCTACCTGGCCGGAGAACCCGGGGATGTGCTCCAGCACTTTCTTCAGGGAACCGAACTTCTTCATCTGCTCAAACTGGACAAGGAGGTCATTCATCGTCATCTTCCCTGACATCATCCTCTGAGTCATCTTCTCATCTACGACGACCTCTGCGTCCTTGACCATTTCCATGAGGGCCTTCAGGTCCCCCATGCCAAGCAGGCGGCCGACAAACCTGGTTGGTACGAACTCCTCGAGGTCGTCAATCCTCTCTCCGGTCCCAATGAAGAATGTCCTCGCCCCAGTGGCCGCCGACGCTGCCAAGGCACCGCCACCTTTCGCGGCGCCGTCAAGCTTTGTCACTATGATTCCCCCCACTGGGGCTGTCTGGTGAAAGGCGAGGGCCTGGTTGTAGCACTGCTGCCCGATGGTCCCGTCGATCACCAAGATTGTCACGTCGGGCTTCACGCCGTTGACGACGTCCTTCATCTCTTGAAGCAGCCCCTTCTCCTCCTTGTGCCTGCCCGCCGTATCAATTATGACGAGGTTCTTCGTTTCCGCAAGAGCCTTCTTCCCTTCCTTTGCAATCTTCACCGAGTCCTTCTCCTTGTCATCGCTGTACACCTCCACTCCGGAAGATGCGACCAACGTCTTGAGTTGAGCAACTGCTCCCGGCCTGAACGTGTCCGCCGCCACTACCCCGACCTTGAACCCGCGCTTCGAGTAGAGACGAGCCAGCTTCGCGGTCGTCGTCGTCTTCCCTGAGCCCTGGACCCCGAGCATCACGAGCACAGTGGTCCTGTCCTTGGTGAGTTGCAGTCCTCCCTCGCCTCCCAGGAGCCGCGCCAGCTCCTCGTAGAGTATAGACACCACTTGGTCTTTCTTGGTGATGCCGCCAGGCGGTTTCTCCTCCAGCGCCCTCTTCTGAACACGCTCAGTGACCTCAAGCGCTATTCTGACATTGACGTCAGATTGAATCAGCGCCCTCTGCAGGTCCCTGACGAACTCCTTCACCGCCTTCTCGTCAACCAGGGTGGAGCCAACAAGCTTCCTCACCGCTGCCTGAAGCCCCTCCCTCAGCGAATCCAGCATTGAGACGGCGACCCAGCTCCGTCTATTTAATACCACGAGATGAATGTCGGGCTCGGCGATTTGAGACGAGGGTAGGCGCTCTGTTCTCTGGAGGTAAAGATTCGACCTACGCCGCGTGGTTGGCATCGAAGAACGACGAGCTGGCCTGCCTGGTCACACTGTTTCCGAAGTCGGACATGTCCTATATGTTCCATTTCCCTGACCTCAGATGGACGAGCCTCCAGGCCGAAGCGATTGGGGTCCCCCAACTCTCGGCCCAGACCGAGGGGGTCAAGGAGGAGGAGCTAGCCGACCTCAAGAGTGCCCTGGGCGAAGCGAAGAGCCAGTTCGGGCTGCAGGGGATCTACACCGGGGCGCTGGCAAGTGTCTACCAGAAGACCAGAGTCGAGAAGATCTGCCAAGGCCTATCCCTTCAATGCGTATCGCCGCTTTGGGGAGTCGACCCGGAGGCGCATCTACGTCGGTTGGTTGCCGCCGAGTTCTCAGTCATCATGGTGAGCGTCTCCGCCCTTGGGCTGGACGAAAGCTGGCTTGGTAGGTCTCTGGACGCCGGGGCCATCGACGAGCTCGTCAAACTCGGAAAGAAGTTCAAGTTCCACGTAGGCCTCGAAGGAGGCGAGGGAGAAACATTCGTCCTCGACGCCCCTTTCTTCTCCAAGCGGATTGAGGTGCTTTCGTCGACAAAGCATTGGAAGGGAGACTCGGGGTCCCTAGAAATCACAAGTGCATCTTTGGTTTCGAAGGCTAGACGGCAGGAGCCGGGGGCCTAGTCCCAAGGACAACGTCGATCGTCACCACCTGTCCTCCTCTCACTACGTGCAGGGCGAGCGTTTGCCCTGCCAGCGCATACTCTGCCAGATAAGAAGAGAGAGCATCAGTGTTGACGATCTTCGTCCCATTCACAGATATTATGATGTCTCCGCCAATCAGGTAACTCACACCTGATGCGACTACAGTCTGGGTCCCACCTCGGAGCCCGGCCTTGTCGGCCGGACCTCCACTAGTAACGTTCTCGATCAGGACGCCATAGGTGAAGTTCGTCTTCTGAAGCTGGGAGAGCTGGTAGCTCATGTCGATGGAGGAGATTCCCATCAGCGGGTGCATGTCGTAGCCTCCAGTAGTCACTAGGGAAGGGAGTTCCATGAGGATTGTGTCAGAGGGGATTGCGAACCCAACCCCCTGAGAGTTACCGATGATTGCCGTTGTAATACCCACGACGTTCCCGTTTGCGTCCAACAACGGACCGCCGGAGTTCCCGGGGTTGATGGGCGCGCTGAACTGAATTACATTCGCTATGGCGAAATTGCCCGCCAGAGACTCGGAAAGGGTCCTGCCCAGCTGGCTCACTATGCCAACGGTCATCGACCCAGAGAGCCCGAACGGGTTCCCGATTGCCGCTACAGGCTGGCCGACCACCAGTTGAGACGAGCTCACAACCTGCAATGGATGGAACTCTAGGGCGGGGGCTGTCAGTTTCAGGACGGCGATGTCGCTGTACCCATCACTGCCGACAACCGACGCGGGGTACGCGTTCCCGTCCTGGAAAGTGACAGTGATTCCGCTGACTCCTCTCACAACATGGAAGTTCGTCACAATATAGTCGGCGTTGGAGAAGTTGAAAACGAACCCGGACCCCAGGACTGTCGAATTCACGCCGCCGGACGACTGCGTTCCTTGGACAGTCACAATGCCTGCCGATACTTCTTGGTAAATCTTGATGGAATCTAAGCTCTGGGCAGTTCCATTGGTGGCTTTGGTGGCCAGCTCCCTCTGAAGCTGAGCGTTCTGGCTCTGGAGGGAGTTGATGAGAGCCTGATCAGAAACCGTCGTGGTAGTGTTCGTAACGGGGCGCAAGCTCGAAGTCGCAGAGTAGGTCAGAACGAAGGTGACGATTACCGCGACCGCGAGGACTGTCCAGTATATGGCCCCGACTCCCCTCTGTACCTCCATTCTCTCGAGGGACTCGTACTCCCAGCACAAAAACCTATATTCCCAAAGGGCAAAAACGCCCCGCTCTAGATGAAGGGGTTTTCGGGAAGAGCCGTCTGAGGCATTCGATGAAGAGCCAAACCATCGATAGAGCACTTCCGACTTTCGTAGTCTAAAGTAATACGAGCTTTAGAAACAAAACGGAGCGGAGAGCCCGAGGCGGCTCTCCTTCAGAGTGTAGCTGAGATTGGCGTTGTCGTGGAGTCGACTGTTCTTGCTCGTGACCTGTAAGCTAGGTAACCCACCGCGATGGCAACCACCACGAACGCCGCGCCTGCCGCGATGAGGCCCGTGAAGCTGCCTGCTGGGGCTGGTTCCATGACCAGGGAGTCTCCCGATGCGTTGGCATAGCCCTGCACCTCGATAACGCCCGACGGGTCGGAGGTAGCGGACAAGGAATAGGCCTGGCCGTTGTAGGTGGCCTTGAACGAGAAGGTGTCCTGTCCGGAGATGGTCTTAGAGAAGGTGGTCGTGTTTGTCGATGCGTCGTAGTTCTTGGTCCATGTACTTAGTGGGATATTGAGCGCTGAGAAGTTCAGGGTAGGCCTGTTCCAGAAGCTTCCGCCCCCGAACTGGTTGAAGAGCCAAGCTGCGGCGTTCTCATGCGACCCGAGCGAAGCCATCATGGCCGCTCCGGCGAGGTTGACATCGTAGTCGTGTCCGTTGAAGGGGAGATCCATCGCGCCTGTAATCACGAAGGCTCGCCACCCAAGATTGGCAGTCACAGTCCCATTGACGACGCTGAAGACGCCCGATACGGTGGCGGTGACGTTGGTCATCTTATCGATTACCAAGGCGGTCGAGTTGCCCACCGCCGAGTAGTCAATAGCCACCGACATGTTGGACACTTTGATATGATGATTCCAGCCATCGAAGCTGTCTTGCAGTTCGACCGCTCCTGAAGAACTGCCGCCGAACGAGCCCTTCAAGTTCAGAGAAGAGCCGACGCTCTTGAGATAGTTCGAGATGGTCGAGTTGGCGGGATAGGTGAAAACAATCTTAGAAGTGCCCACGCTGTTGACTTTGGCAACACCTGTCATCGGGTTAAGATTGATGTTGATTGTTGAGGCAGAGGCGATTGGGCTCAACGAAATCAGCAGAGCTGCCAATGTTACCAAGGGAGTGATTTCCTTCACTCGTGTTTTCATCGAGTTCCCGTGTCATCCCTTCGACATTAAGTCTACACTTTTGAACAGGGAATCAAACTCGTTATTCTGAAACTACGCTAACACTTCGGTGAACGGCTAATGCGGCTAGCTTCCGCCCTTCACTCGCATTATCCTGTTTCTGCCCATCATGGCCCAGTATTCCACTTCGGCGCCAGGGGCTAGATTTCCGCTCAGTTCCGCCATCTCTTCGGGAGTTGGCTTCGGCGTCTCAAGGACTTCGAAGGTGGCAAGATCCATGATCTGCACAGTGTTGTCCATGATTGACGTGACCTGCCCAGACCTCTTGTCTATCATTGGGATTTCAACCCTAGATTCGGCTGGCGAGACGTAACTCTTCTTCGAACCGGTGAAAAGCGAAATGGCTACCAGCCTGACCTTCGCACTCCCGTGCTTCCCGGGCTTGAAGTGCTCGCGACTGACGACTTTGCACGGCTCTCCGTCGATAATTATGTAGCTTCCTTCCTTGACGCTTCCAAGTTCAGCAGGTCGGCTCAAACGNCTGGACCTGCCCTTTCATGTAAACTAAATAAACATCTCATCAGGAGACCGACCTGCACGCGTTAATGATGGCATCACGAAAGCTGAACGTCTCCTTTGTTCTGCTCAGGCAAGATTGAAGCATTGAAGGCACTCCCAATTGTCTGAACCTGCATATATCCTCGACTCAACCGCTTTCTACGCAGGCATCCCTTATCAGGGGAGCGGGCGCTATTACACAACCTACCTCGTCCTAGAGGAGGTAAAACACCACAACGTGGGCTCATCGCTGATTCACACCAGGGTCCAGGTAACAGAGCCGTCGCCAGAGTCCTTGAACAAGGTGAAGACTACCGCAGCGAGGACAGGGGATATCGGCGCCTTATCTCAGACCGATCTGTCTCTCCTCGCGCTGGGTCTTGATATGATGCACGCTGACGGTGGGGTCAGCCTGGTCTCCGACGACTTCGCTGTGCGCAACGTGGCTGAGGTCCTTTCAATCCCGCTGGCGCCTACAACCATGAAGGGGGGCGAATGGAAGACAATCAGCTGGAAGATTTACTGCAGGGGCTGTGGGAAGACGTACACAAACCCCAAGCTTACAGTCTGTCCGGTGTGTGGAACTCAGCTGATCCGCAAGGCGTCCAACGGCTGAACCCAAATCGACATCATCGACTAATCTAAAAGGAGGGAAAGCGGCTTGGCGCCGAAGTGGCAGAATCGGTCCAATCCCCCAGGCTGCGGGACTCATTCGCCCGAGGTTTCAACTCGGGTTTAATCGTCCTCTTCCTCTGGTTCATCATCAGGCTCGGGGGGCTTGCACCGTTCCCGCCCGAGTCTGCGCTGGTCTCCCTGTTTTCGATGATCCCCGAGTCAATCCAAGAACCAGCTGTTCAGAGCCTGGGAGACGCAGCAGGCCTGCTTGGGTTGATTGGCGCTGCAATCATTGCTGCCATAGTCTATGGGTTGCTGGCAATCCTCTTCGACAGGTATTTCGCCAGAGAGGCCGGGTCACTCCAACTTACACGACTAGAGAAGACGCTGGTCTACGCCGTCGTTCCATGGCTCCTGTTCGGCGTCGTGGTGCTCCCACTCACGGGAGAGTCTCTCTTCGGCATGGGTGCGAGCATCTCGCCCTCCTCCATTGTCTTGATCTTTCCAGTCACTACGCTACTGGTTCAACTCCTCTGGGGCCTGCTGCTATTTGGCCGGACCCCGGTCCCGCCGACCCCTCCGATCCCGACCACCGTTGGTACCGCCAAGGAAATGGTGCCAAAGAGCGTCGACCGCAGAACGTTCATCGAACGGGCAATCATACTCGGCGGCTCGGCTGTTCTGCTTGTCGCCAGCCTCGGCTCAGCGATTGGAACACTCGTCTCAGAGGGAGGCCTCATCGCCGGTACTGGGACCTCGATTCGCCCAGGCGGCCCCATCAACATGGGCAACGCCCCACAGGTCTTCAGCGACCCGAGGCTGGCGTCTCTTGTGGACTCGGAGTTGACCAGCAACAATTCCTTCTACCGCGTTGCCATAGACATCTTTGACCCGAACGTCCCAGCCTCGGAGTGGTCGCTGCTCCTAGACGGATTAATCGCAAACCCGAAGAGTTACACCCTCGCCGACCTTCAGAGCCTCCCGAAGGCCCAGCAGTACAGCACCTTCGAGTGTGTGAGCAACTTGGTCAACGGCGATCTGATCAGCAACGCGCAGTGGGGCGGAGTCAGGCTCTCTGACCTCTTTACTGAAGCCGGGGGTGTCTCCCAGAGCGCGAAGTACGTCGTTTTCCACTCTGTCGACGGCTACACCGTCGGCATACCAATCGCCAAGGCTCTCGAGCCGGAATGCATGCTCGCCTACGAGATGAATGGGGTCCCGCTTCCGCAGCGGCACGGCTATCCCCTAAGGGCAGTAATCCCAGGCCTGTATGGAATGATGAGCGCGAAGTGGATTCGTCAAATCGACATCATCGACTCCGTCTATCTCGGGTACTGGCAGACGAGGGGGTGGAGCAACAACGCCGCAGTCCAGACCTCAATCTTCGTGCGGGTCCCTGGGAACGGGGCTTCCGCGAGCATTTCCCAGGGCGGCGGGTCAGTGCTCGTCGGAGGAATGGCCTTTGCGGGGGACAGGGGAATTTCCAAGGTGGAGGTGAGCATCGACGGGGGGAAGACATGGGAGAAAGCTGCGCTCAAGCCACCCTCATCCAACCTTGCATGGGTACTCTGGGCGTACGAATGGCGTCCTTCAACACTCGGTGAGTACACAATCTACGCCAGGGCCACGGACGGAAACGGGCAGGTCCAGACAGATGCCCAAGCTGACCCATTCCCTTCAGGTGCAACGGGGTACGTCATGTCAGCTGTGAACGTCGTACTGTGAGATTTGGCTACGACGTCGAACCAGAAGTTGCCATCGACGCGCTCGAAGGCGTACCACCAGATCTGAGACCAAATACGACCAGAACGATCCCGGCAATAGCGACAACTGCCCCGATGTAGATGTATGCAGACACGCCGCTCATGACCGAACTACCCGTGATGACATCCATCCCCTGAAGTGAGAAGACAATCCCCATGAGCAACAGAATCACGCCGACCACCAACAGAGCCAATTTTCTCGAATTCGTAGAAAGAATCCAATAATTGATTCATTTAAGACTATTTCAAAATGCGCCAAGTCCAAGGCGAAGTCTGGGCGGAAGCTACCTCGTTTCATCAGTTAACTCCACTTTACCCACTAACTCAGTAAATACTACTACTCTTAAATAGTTGAGATAACTCCTATCGGTTGTATAGTGAGTAGATATGCCATACCCCAGAACATCGGCTTTACAGGTTTCCGACAGATGCCCCCAGTGTGGCAAACGAACACTGATTGAAGACGCGAACACTGGCGAGCTTTCTTGCAGCAACTGCGGGTTCGTAGTCAACGACAATTCCGTGGACCAGGGCCCCGAGTGGCGGTCCTTCGGTGACGAGAAGGGAGAGGACAGGGCAAGGGCCGGGGCTCCGACCTCGATTACCTACAGGGACATGGGTCTCTCAACAATGATTGGCAAATCGAACGTAGATGCCTCCGGCCGGGCGTTCAACTCCCCCATGCGGAACACCATCGACAGGCTCAGGAAGTGGGACAACCGGTCGCCTGCCTTCGGCAACCAGGAGAAGAACCTGAGCGTAGCGCTACGCGAACTGGAGAAGATGGCGGACAAGCTAGGCGTTTCCCAGGCGGTCAAAGAGCGCGCCGCCTACATCTACAGGAAGGCGCTCGAAAGAGGCCTCCTCAGGGGGCGCTCCATCATCGGCATATCCGCAGCAGCGCTATATGCGGCTATGCGCGACACCGAGACTCCAAGGACCCTCAAGGACATAGCCGCGGTCAACAACCTGAACAAGAAGGCGGTGGCCAGGGACTACAGAATCCTACTCAGGGAGATGGACCTGACAATGCCCGTGGCCGACGCTGCAAGGAACGTCAACAGAATAGCATCCCGCGTCGGTCTCTCCGAGAAGGTCGCACGCAAAGCCATAGAAATAGTGAGGATAACCGAGCAGAAGGAGATCTCTGCGGGCAAGTCTCCCATGGGCTTGGCAGCGGCGTCGCTTTACCTCGCTGGTGTAATCGAAGGTGAGGTCAAGACTCAGAAAGAGATAGCAGAGGCAGCAGGCGTCACCGAGGTCACTGTCAGGAACAGGTACAAGGGGTTGCGGGCCGACCTTGGTCCACAACTCGGCCTGGAGCCTGAGCCTCAGATAGTGGCACAGTAGTAGACCGCACCTTGCGGTTCTACATAGTCGACGTCTTCGCGGAGTCAAGGCTAGCCGGCAACCAGCTCGCCGTCTTCCGAGACTGCTCCAAGCTGAGTACCACTCAGATGCAGGCAATCGCAAGGGAGATGCACTTCTCTGAGACCACATTCATTACCTCTGAGGAGCCCCACGATGGGGGTTACGACGTCAGAATCTTCACCCCGAACTACGAGCTGCCGTTTGCTGGCCACCCCACCCTCGGCACCGCCCATGTCATCCAGTCCCAAATCATCAGGAAGCCGAGGAAGACCGTCGTCCTGAACTACGAAGTAGGGCAGATTCCAGTCACCTTCTCGTACAAGGACGGCTCCCCCGACGTCATGTGGATGAGGCAGAAGCTTCCCAACTTCGGCAAGACTTTCGACAGGGCCAGAGTCGCGAAGGTTCTCGGGCTTAGGACCTCCGACTTAGACCAAGAGTTCCCGGCGCAACTCGTGTCTACAGGCGTCCCCTTCGTCCTGGTCCCCCTCGCAAGCTTGAAGGCCATTAGGGGAATCAGAATCGACCAGGCCGCGCTGGCGAAACTCTTCGAAGCGACCAAGACCACCTTGATCTTCGTCTTCACCCGTGAAACATATTCCGAGAAGAACCACCTGAACGCCAGGGGGCTCGGCACCCCTGAAACCATATTGGAGGATCCGGCAACGGGATCAGCAAGCGGTTGCCTGGCTGCTTACCTCGTGAAGCACAGATACTTCGGGAAGCCGCAGCTAGACATTAGGGTGGAGCAGGGTTACGAGGTCAACCGCAGGTCACTGCTGATGCTTCGCGCGCGCGACACCCCCAGGGGCATCGAGATCAACGTGGGTGGCAGGGTGCAGTTCGTGGCTAGCGGAGAGTTCCCCGAANTAAGGTGGACCGGGGGGGAATTGAACCCCCGACCTTCCGCGTGCGAGGCGGACGTTCGTACCGCTGAACTACCGGCCCTGATTCGCCCTCGCTGCTTTACTTGTTTAAGGGTTCGTAGAGTGGACGGCGTCTCATTCGGGAGAAACCCTTTTGCTTCGCTCGCTTGGCGAGGCGGTTGGGATGCCCAAGCCGGACCTCGAAGACAGGCTGTTCTGGCTAGCCAACGAGAAGGAGATTAGGCGCGCAACGACCACGGACGCCTACTTCCTGCACACGAAGAGAATCCTCCAGAGGAACAACATCGACTCCCGCGTTGTAATGGAGGTCTTCGCCAGAGAAATGCCTTACCCTGACAACTGGGGAGTACTCACTGGAGTTTACGAAGCGGCGAAGCTCATGGAGGGACTCCCCGTCGACGTCTGGGCCTTCGATGAAGGTTCAATCTTTCTCGCCGACAAGAGCACGGTGATGTACGAACCTCTGATGGTGATCGAAGGACGCTACGTCGACTTCGCCGAATACGAGAACCCAATCTTGGGCTTTCTGACGTCCTCAACCAGCATCTCGACTCGGGCAGCCAGGTTCAGGTTGGCCGCGGGTTCGAAGCTCCTGCTCAGCTTCGGAACGCGCAGGGTCCATCCGGCCTTGGCACCACTCGTTGAAAGGGCATGTTACATCGCGGGCTTTGATGGAGTGTCCAACGTGCTCGGCGCCAAACTACTTGAGCTCGAACCCTCGGGGACCATGCCTCATGCACTTGTGCAGATACTCGGAAGCCAAGAAAGGGCTTGGCGACTCTTCGACGAGGCAATCCCCAAGGGGACCGCGCGGGTGGCCCTGGTGGACACCTTCTGGGACGAGAAGACTGAATCAATCAGGGCTTTCGAAGTGCTTGGCCCGAAGCTTTGGGGAGTCAGGCTAGACACCCCCGCGTCGCGGAGAGGTGATTTTGTCAAAATCGCCGAGGAGGTGAGGTGGGAACTCGACGTACGCGGAGGGAAGAACGTGAAGATTATTGCGTCAGGAAGGCTTGACGAAGAGGAAATCGGCAAACTCAACTCAGTCGTGGACGGCTACGGCGTGGGCACAGCCGTGGCCTACCCTCCGGTGATTGATCTCAGTGCGAAGATCGTCGAAGTGAAGGAAGGCTCAGAGCGGCACTTCAGGGCGAAGAGGGGGGGCCTTGGAGGACGCAAGGCGATCTACAGGTCGGCAGGGTTCAAGGACTCTGTCGTCCTCGAAGGCGTGTCGAAACCGAACCGCTCGACACCGATGTTGAAACCACTACTCAAGGATGGAAAGATGGTCAGAGCATTCGAAAGCGTAGAGGCACTCAGGGCCCGAGTACGGACAAGCCTAGACGAACTAAGAACATCCACTCCTGCAATCCAATGGAGGTGAGGATCTGCGCGCTCTGCACTCTTGGTCGTGGACGTGCAGAGAGACTTCTGTCCGGGCGGCGCCCTAGCTGTAAGTGGGGGTGATGAGGTGGTCCCCTCTCTCAACCACATGATTGCTTCATGCGAGCAGCTCGGGATTCCTGTCTACTACTCCCGCGACTGGCATCCGTCCAATCATGTGTCCTTCAAAGCGCGTGGAGGGCCCTGGCCCCCCCACTGCGTGCAGGGAACGCCTGGGGCGGAGTTTCATCATTGTCTGCGAGTTCCACTCAACGCCGTCGTAATCAGCAAGGGGAACGAACCAAACGCAGAAGCATACTCGGCCTTCCAAGGCACAGATTTGGAGAAACGATTGAAGAAAGCCGGGGTCGAAGTGATAATCCTCGGCGGGCTCACAACCGACTACTGCGTCAAGGAAAGCGCCATCGACGCCCGCCGGGCAGGCTTTGAAGTTGAGGTTCTCGAAGACTGCACCAGAGCTGTCAATGTCAAACCAAAGGACGGAGCGAAGGCGCTGACAGCAATTAGGAAGGCGGGGGCGAAGTTGATAACGGCGTCCCAGGCAATCAAACAGATGGCCAGCACGCAGCAGTAGAGTCATCATCCTGGTCTTGAAGACCAGTCCTGATCGCCCGTCGTAGCACGCTGCGCGCCAGACCGGAGATATCAGTACCCTTCTCTGATTTATCCGTTCTCAGAACGCAGAATCATCCCTTCGGTTTTATTAACAACAAAGTACTCGAAAGCCCCTCTTGACCGAGTCGGAGGAGTTCGCCAGCTGGTGGCTCGCGCTAGCCAGGGACCCCGACTATTACACAAACACCGAGCAGGGGCAGAAGGAGCTGGCCGACATGATCCGGAAGGAATCAGAGCGGCTCCTGGAGGAAATCGGGAAGTCGGTCAAGAGGACCAAGGAGATAATCTGGCTTTCCAACTTCTGCACCAGCTGCCACTACTTCAAAACAGAAGGGAGGAAGACGTCGTGCAAGAAGTGGCAGGTGCGTATAGTCAAGCCGTTCCACGGGCGTGCAATATGGAGCCAAGTGCCCTCGAGGATGAGAGACGACGAGAAGGAGTTCGTGGTTGAGGGCATCGATTGGGATGCCAGATGGAAAGAAGTCTCGGACAAAATCGTGGACATGGCCGTGGGCATGGTCAACGGCGGATATCCTTACTTCTGCTACAAGGGAAAGTGAGGGAATACCCGTCGGCTAATCTCTGCTCATTCGACCTCTAGTCCAAAGATGCCGAGGGCCCTTAATGGTCTTGAGTAATTCTGGCGGCGGAGCGGATTTCGGGACAGAGCGGGAATGTTCTATTATAACCACAAGGAGTCACAGGCGGTCGCAAGTTGAGCAGACGCCACGAGAAGGCAGGAACGGGGGTGTGCAACTGCCGGCATCTGGCCGAAGCCCACGAAGTACTCTTCCAAACAATCTACGCAATCAAGCGGGGAAGATGCACTGTCGAGGGTTGCTCCTGCCAAGCATACGTCAGGAATCCGAACTATCACGTAGTAAGCGCATGATCTGCAAGGGTAGGGTGGTTCTGAAGAGGCCCTGGGAGGGATTTGAACCCTCGATCGAGAGGTCCACAGCCTCCTATGCTAACCAAGCTGCACCACCAGGGC
>OCOJ01033177.1_pt3 | contig 21651 bp, 17 predicted proteins | sample 1539251 | NCBI WGS metagenome assembly OCOJ01 (sample SAMN01911457, study PRJEB22624) | soil metagenome | biome: Soil | place: Malaysia | collected 2012-04-30 | depth RA_metagenome m | reverse complement strand
TCCCAGGAGCCGTTTTTCGTGCAGATGGCATCGACCTTTTCCATGAGCGATTCCACTTCGGCGGTCGGCCCGTCGAGTTCCACCAGGAGCAAGCCGCCGCAATCCGGATAGTTGGCGTGCACGGCGGCTTCCGCGGCTTGAATCGCCAGGTTGTCCATCATTTCGACGGCGGCAGGCAACATGCCCGCAGCAATGATGTCGCTGACGGCGGCGCCTGCCTCGTTTGTCGAGGGAAAGGCAGCAAGAAGCGTGTGCACGCACTCCGGCCGTTTCACGATGCGCAGTGTCACCTTGGTGGCGATCCCCAATGTGCCCTCCGAGCCGACAAATACGCCGGCCAGATCATATCCGGGCGCATCCAGTGTTTTCCCGCCGAGATGCACAAGCGAACCATCCGGAAGGACCACCTCGAGCCCAAGCACGTGCGTTGTGGTAAACCCGTATTTCAGGCAATGCGCACCGCCAGCGTTTTCCGCGACATTTCCGCCAATACTGCATACAGATTGCGAAGATGGGTCGGGCGCGTAGAAATATTTATTCGCTTGCACGCGGCCGGTAACATCCAGGTTGAGGACGCCGGGCTCGACCACCATGCGCGCATTCTTCAGATCCACTTCCAGAATGCGGTTCATGCGCGCCAGACTGATGACGATTCCGTCTTTCACGGGAAGCGCCCCGCCGCTCAGTCCTGTCCCCGAGCCACGCGCGACGAAGGGGATCCGTTCGCGGTGACAGACGCGCACGATGGCTTGCACCTGTGGCGTGTCCGCGGGAAGCAGCACGGCTAAGGGCATGACGTGGTAGTTGGTCAGGCCGTCGCACTCATAGGTGTGCAGTTCTTCCGGCGAAGTGATGAGGCCGCTTTCGCCAACGAGGGAGCGAAATTCGTCCAGGATTCGAGGGTTCATACCCTTGGCCCCAAACAGAAGCATAGTACTACAGCAGGACGGAGAGAAGTCCCAAATCTAGCCTCAAACTGCTTCTTCCCTGCCATCCAAGTACCTTCTTATGGCCACTTTGTCAAGGACTGCGTCCCCAAGAGGAGTTGAGAAGCGTGACCTTGGGATGGCCGCTCGAGGGCGGGGATGCTCCGCGCTGGAATATCACTTGCGAGCGAAAGCGGGTCCGGCGTAATTTGCAAGTGTGGTGCCGTGAGAATTTTGCTGCGGCAAGACTGTGGGAACCTTTGTGGAAGTGAGGTAACACTTTATGACTAGTCCTTCATCCGCCATTCGTGGTGTTGTGTTCTCTGCTCCAGCGCACCCTCAACAGGATGCCGTCCTCACTCCGGCGGCTCTGCAATTCATTGTTGAATTACATCGCCGCTTCAACCCCAAGCGCCTTGAACTGCTGACGGCTCGAGAAGTCCGCCACAGGCAGCTAGACGCCGGCGAAAAGCCGGACTTTTTGCCAGCAACACGAGCGATTCGCGAAGCTGAGTGGACTGTGGCGCCCATCCCCAAGGATTTGCAGGACCGCCGTGTGGAGATTACCGGCCCGGTCGACCGAAAGATGATCATCAACGCACTGAATTCCGGCGCATCCGTCTTCATGGCCGATTTCGAAGACTCCAACACACCTACGTGGGCGAATCAGATTGAGGGCCAAGCCAATCTTATGGATGCCGTGCGGCGAACCATCACCTATACCGATCCGGCCACCGGCAAGAACTACAAACTGAACGAGCGCACCGCAGTCCTTTTGGTGCGGCCACGCGGCTGGCATCTTGAAGAACGCCATGTCCTGGTCGACGGCCAGCCCATGTCCGGGGCTTTGTTTGACTTTGGCCTGTACTTTTTTCACAACGCCAAGGAATTGCTCGCCGCCGGGACAGGCCCCTATTTTTACTTGCCGAAATTGGAAAACCGCCTGGAGGCCCATCTGTGGAATGACGTATTCGTTTTTGCGCAGAAAGAACTCGGGATCCCGCAAGGGAGTATTCGGGCTACTGTGCTCATCGAGACCATTCTTGCGACGTTTGAAATGGACGAGATTTTGTACGAGTTACGCGAGCACTCCGCAGGATTGAATTGCGGCCGGTGGGATTACATTTTCAGTTTCATCAAAGTGTTTTCCCGCGATTCAAAGGCAGTGCTCCCGGACCGCGGGAAGGTAACCATGACCACGCATTTTCTGCGCTCTTACAGCAAACTGCTTATAAAGATCTGCCACCGCCGCAATATCCATGCGATGGGCGGGATGGCCGCGTACATCCCTATCAAGAGTGACCCGGTAGCGAATGACATAGCCATCGCGCAGGTGCGCGCTGATAAGGAGCGTGAGGCAGGCGATGGACACGACGGCACCTGGGTGGCGCATCCGGGACTCGTCTCCGTTGCCATGGAAACCTTCAACCGCATGATGCCGGCGCCAAATCAGATTGACCGGAAGCTCGCCGATTTCCAGACTACGGCGGCGGATCTGTTGCAGGTGCCGCCGGGAGATATCACCGAAGCCGGACTGCGGCAGAATATTGCCGTGGGACTGGGGTACCTGGAGGCGTGGTTCCGCGGGACGGGTTGCGTTCCGTTGTTCAACTTGATGGAAGACGCGGCCACGGCGGAAATCAGCCGCTCGCAGCTATGGCAGTGGCTCCATCATGGCTGTCACCTGAAAGATGGCCGCAAGGTAGATATGCCGCTGTGCGACGCCGTCATTCAGGAAGAGCTGACCAAGGCCAAACAGGCCGGAGATTCGGTCCGTTATGCCGCGTACCAAAAAGCGGCACAATTGATGCGCGACTTGATCAGCGCCCCACAATTCGTGGAATTTCTGACCATTCCGGCCTATCAACGCATCCTAAGCGAAGGAGAATAGACCACGGTTAGCCTACCGGCATCGTTTCCGGCGCGGGCTTGGCCAACTCCCTGTACTCGTTGATGTGTTCGAGATCCTTGAGGTGATCGTACCAAGTGAACTTCAGGATGATCGAAGTGACCGCAATGATTCCGAGCGTCAACGCAGCGTGCCGCAGTTGCCAGGTCACCGTGTACATCGGCAGCACCACCAGGCAAATTTGCCAAATCATACCAATCCCGATATTGAACATGTCGCGAAAGAAATCCCTGTTCTTCTGGAATGAAGGATCTTCTTGCAGCACTTTCTTCAGGATTGGGCCCCAGAAGCCCCAGGGCCGGACGCGCCGGTAAAACTCTTTCAGCACTTCTTCCTCTTCGGGGGCTGTCAGCCAGGTTCCCAGGAAGCAGCCGATGAGAGAAATGAGGAACACAAGACCAAAGCCGACGGAGACTTCCAGGTTTAGCGAATGGGCGTGCGCGAAGTTCTGCAGCGGCTGGATCTTTGTGAGCAGCGCCGGGAGGGTCAGCGCTGAGGAAATGCCCGCCACCATGCCCCAGAAATAACCGTAGCCGTTGAAGCGCCACCAGTACCACTTCAGGACGTTGGAGGCGGTATAGCCACCCCAAAGGGCGGTCACGATCCAGATCACCACGTTGTTCACGCTGGTTACGTACCATCCGAGAAGCACGCCGAGGACGACCACGGCGAAAGAGCTCAGATAGCTCAATCGCACGTAGGTTCTCGGGCTGGCGTGCGGATTAATGAAGCGTTTGTAGATGTCGTTCACAAAATAGGGCGGCGCGGCGTTCACCGTCGCTGCGAAGTTGCTCATGTACGCCGCCAGCAATCCCGCAATCAGCACGCCCAGCAGTCCCGCTGGCACAAAGAGCGCCAGTGCCAAAGGCAGAATCCGCTCGAAATCCATGTTCGTGCCCATGCCGCGAATTTCGTTGCTGAAGAACACCAGTGCCAGCACGGTGAGCCCGGTAACCAGGAAATACCGCGGAAAGCTGAGCACCACGTTCACCCAGCCGCTCATCACCGAAGCTTCGCGCGGGTTCCTGCAGGAAAGAACGCGCTGCATGTCGTAGTTGGGAGCGGGCCCGGCGGCGCTGATCAGAATGCCCTTGAACAGCAGCATCATGACAAAAAAACCAAACAGCCCGTAGCCGTCCTGCGCAATGCGCGCGCTGGCGGAGGGCACCAGGCTGGACCAGTCCAAGTTCAGGTGCCAGCCGAAAAAGACGTTGTCCCAGCCGGCGGGAATGAAGTGACGAAGCATCCCCGGCGCGACCTTCCTCATGGCAATGATCCCCACCGCAAACGAGGCCACGGAGAGGATGCAGAACTGCATCACTTCGGTAATCACCACGCTGAACATCCCGCCTTTAATCACGTAGATCGCCGTGATGGCGATCAGCAGAAGGGCGTACTGGTTGACGCTGAGGTGCCAGGGCAGAAACGTGGCCGCGAATTTTCCGATGCCCTTGAAGCCATAGGTGAAGAAGCCCACGATGCTGATGAACGCGTAAATGACCACGATAATGTGAGCCAGTTGCGCCCCGCGCCCTTTCCCGAAACGCGTCTGAATCCATTCCGCGCCGGTCATCACGTTCGAGCGGCGCAGCCAAGTGGAGAGATAAACCATCAGGAAAACCTGGTTGAAGGTGGGCCAGAGCCAGGGGATCCAAACGCTTTTGATCCCGTAGACGAACATCCAATAAACCAAAAGCATCGTGCCGCTGATATCGAACATCCCCGAAGCGTTGGAGACTCCGAGGATGTACCAGGGCAGGACATTGCCGCCCAGAAAGTAGGCCTTAATGTCACGCGAGGCGCGATGGGAAACCCAGTAGCCCGCCAGCACAGACAGCGCCAGGTAGGCAATGACAATCGCAATATCAATCGCATGCAGATGCACAATTCACCTCAATCGGAGCGACCTGCCGGGCAATTCGTTTACTTTGCGCGGTCAGTTATGTCTTTTGTTTCAGCACTCCACTTCCGTTCAAATTCGCGCGGCGTTCTTTCCGTGGTCCACGGCCGCACTCTCGGTCAAGGAAGCGCGCCGGCCAACACAAACACCAGCGCGGCCTGCCAGTTGATAGCAACCTCATTACTCGCGTAGGAATTCTGGTCGTCCGCGTAAACCTTCGCCGGTGGCAATCCCTCCGGCAGTTTCCTCAAAACGTCGTCTTGCCGCTTGGCATTAGGCCCACCGGAAAGCAGTCCCGGCCATTGCTCCTCGTTTTTGTCTGCGCCGCTGGGCCGGTGGTGCGGGTGCCGATACGGATTTGCCCCCACCTGCGTGACCCAGGAGAGAGAAAATGTGTTGCGCCCGAGCAGGTAGTGCAGATTTTCCAATGCAGTTTCGGCGAAGTTAAGATCGGGCGTCAGCGCGTTCGCCACCAGCAATTCCATTCCGTAATTCGCCGCCACGCCGTTTGAACCCCACACGTAATCCTTTGTTTGCAGGCTCACGCGATAGGGATTCTTGCGCGTGCGTTCCACGATCGCTTGCGCGGCCTGCGTGGTGCGCTTTCGAATGTCCGCCAACACCACGGCGTCCGAACCTTTGCGCGCACCCAACGCGTAGGTCCAGAGTCCCATCGCTGCAACATCCCTCCAACCTTCCGGGGGCATTGTCTCCAGGCTGGCGCGGAAATCCGGGTACTGCTTCACGAAAAATTCGTTGTATGCGGTGTCGCCGGTTGTGCGCCAAAGTTCCGCAGCGGCCCACAACCTCTCATCGCCGCAATAATCGTCGCCGTATTCGCCAGTGGTGACTCCCGGCGGATTCCTGAATGTCACCTTCGGATACTTTTCGGTCCAGAGCCAAGCCTGGCGCGCCGCCTCCAGACTTTTCGCCGCAAACTTCGCATCGTACGGTTGGTAGACGCGCGCTGCGATGGCAGCCACCGCCGCCAGGTCCGCCGTGGCGCAGGTGCTCTTGTACGGCTCCGTTCCCGTCCCAATGACCATGCTCGGCAGGAGGTCGTCCTCTGGCATCAGGAATGCGGGAAAGTGCTCGCTTGTCTGCTTGTGCCAAGCGCCGCCATCATCGTCCTGCATCTTCAGCATCCATTCGAGGTTCCATCGCGCTTCGTTCAGGATGTCAGGGGTGCCGTTTCCGCTCTCCGGAAGATTCAGCGTAGTGCCCTTCAGCTTCGGCCCGAAAATTTCCCAGGTCCACAGCAGGGTCCCCATCGTGATTCCGGAGTTCACAACGTATCGTCCGTAGTCTCCGGCATCGTGCCACCCGCCGACATTGTCGCGTTCTCCCCGTTTGCCCGATGAGGTGTGGAATTCTCCCTTCAGGTGGCAGGCGGCGTGGGCATAACCGGGAAATTCCGGCCCCAGGTCCACAGGCGTCCCACAGCGCTGTCCATAAAAAGCACGCATCGCCAGATAATAGGTGTGCAAGAACACGTACCGGCGAATCGAAAAGGTCCAGCTACGCCCGACCCCCGGCACGTCCAAGTAGTACGTTCCCGGCTCACGCAGCTTCGAAAAATCCGCAATCTGCACGGAGTCACCCGTATCCGCGTCCTGGACGGCCGGCCCCAATTCACCCTTGAATGCCGTCACGTTGTCCTGTGCACGCTTTACTTCGAAGTGCCTGGCCGCGGCTGTAACAAAGGCCACCTTCGCGCTTCCGGGCAGGTAGCCGACCTGGTCTACCTTGATTTGCGTGCTTGCGTTCTCTGCCCCGAAGGTGATTTGCATGGTTGCAAAGCAGAAAGCGAGGAGCAGAACCATGCATGTGAATATGTGCTGGACAGTTTGCCAGGCCGATTTGGTCATACGGTTCTTCTTCGAAGCGGACGCAAGATCGAGGACAGCAGGCGTTGCGTTTGGTCTTCAAATCGGGCAGTGATTGCGCTCACCCACCCGCGTGACTCCCGCCACGATGCCCTACGCCCTGGGTTCTTGCCTTGCCCGGGAGATTGCTTCATATGTACACCTCTAAGCTGTCCTTTGCTAGTAAAATATCGTTATACTAAGCATTCTAAGCAAGTCTTCTTCACATTCCCTATGGTTCCGCTCCAGGAGCTTGCAGCATGAAATACGGGTACTTTGACGATCAACTCCGCGAGTATGTAATCACTCAGCCGGATACGCCTCTACCGTGGATCAACTATCTCGGCTGCCAAGCCTACTTCGGGATCATCTCCAATACTGCCGGTGGGTACTCGTTTTACCGTGACGCGCGTTTGCGCCGCATCACGCGCTATCGTTACAACAACGCTCCCTTCGATTTTGGAGGGCGCTATATCTACCTCAGGGACAATGCTTCGGGGGGATTTTGGTCGCCCTCCTGGCAGCCGACGCGCAGCAAGCTCGAGAATTATTCCTGCCGCCACGGCATGGGTTACACGACCATCGGGTCGAGATATCAAGGCATCGAGAGCAGCACGCGCTATTTCGTGCCTCTGGACGAAAATCTGGAAATCTGGCAATTGACGGTCACGAATCTTCGCCCGCAGGCCGCCGAACTCTCCGTCTTTTCTCTCATCGAGTTTTGTTTGTGGGATGCGCAGGACGATTCCACCAACTTCCAGCGCAACTTCAACATTGGTGAAGTGGAAATCGAGGACGGCGTCATCTACCACAAGGCCGAATACCGCGAACGCCGTGACCACTTTGCCTTTTTTGCCTGTTCCGAAAAGACCGCGGGCTTCGATACGCAGCGCGACGCCTTCCTCGGCCCCTATCGTGGCTGGGACAATCCTGCTGTGGTAGAGCGTGGTCAGTCTTCCAATTCCGTTGCTCACGGCTGGGCGCCAATCGGCTCGCATCACCTCACGTTGTCCCTCAAGCCCGGCGAATCGCGCCAGATTATTTTTCTGCTTGGNCTATCAGGAGAATCCGCGAGACAAGAAGTTTGATCCCCCCGATTCGCAGATCGTCAATAAGAAAGCGGCGAAATGCGTGATTGCGAGATATCTCGCCCCGGGGAAAGCCGACGCCGCTTTCGAAAAACTCCGCTCGTATTGGGATGATTTGCTTGGCCTTTGCCAGGTGAATACGCCCGACGTGCATACCAACCGGATGGTGAACATCTGGAATCCGTATCAATGCATGGCCACCTTCAACATGTCGCGCTCCGCGTCTTTTTACGAATCCGGCATTGGGCGCGGCCTCGGCTTTCGCGATTCGAACCAGGATTTGCTCGGTTTTGTGCACATGGTTCCAAGCCGCGCCCGCGAACGGATATTGGACCTTGCGGCCACGCAACTGCCCACCGGCGGCGCTTATCACCAGTATCAGCCGCTCACCAAGCGAGGCAATAACGACGTGGGCAGCGGTTTCAACGACGATCCACACTGGCTGATTCTTGGCGTTAGCGCCTATATTAAGGAGACCGGCGACTGGACCATCCTTGATGAGCCTGTGCCCTACGACAACGCAACGGGCTCCGAAACTCCTCTCTACGAACATCTCCAGCGCAGCTTCCGCTACACGCTTGAACGGCTTGGACCCCATGGCTTGCCACTGATCGGCCGCGCCGATTGGAACGATTGCCTCAACCTGAATTGCTTCTCGGATTCGCCGGGACAATCCTTCCAGACCACCACCAACAAAGACGGCCAAGTGGCCGAATCCGTCTTTATTGCGGGCCTGTTTGTGCATGCCGGCCGCGAACTGGCGGAAATCGCCAAGCATCGCGGATTTGCCACCGAAGCCTGCTCTTATCTAGCTGAAGCCGCGAAGATGGAAAACACTATCCGCAAGCACGGTTGGGATGGCGAATGGTTTATCCGCGCCTATGATGATTTCGGCCGTAAGGTCGGCTCGAAGGAATGCATTGAGGGCAAAATCTTCATTGAAACGCAAGGTTACTGCGCGCTAGCCGGCATCGGCCTTGAAGACGGCCTGGCTGTCCGGGCCCTCGAATCTACGCGCAAGCTGCTCGCCACAAAGCACGGCATCGTTCTGCAACAGCCTGCCTACTCCAAATATTATCTCGAGCTTGGCGAAATCTCCTCTTATCCTCCCGGCTACAAGGAAAATGCCGGCATCTTTTGCCACAACAACCCCTGGGTAATTATCGGCGAAACGCGCGTTGGCAATGGCGACGCCGCCCACGATTACTATCTGCGGATCAATCCCTCGGCCCGCGAGGAGATCAGCGATGTTCACCGTTGCGAGCCTTACGTTTACGCGCAGATGATCGCTGGCCGCGACGCCTCCACTCACGGCGAAGCCAAAAACTCATGGCTCACCGGCACAGCGGCCTGGAATTACTTTGCCATTACGCAGTGGATCCTTGGGATCCGCACGGACTATGAGGGCCTGCGAATCGCTCCCGTCATCCCCCGAAGTTGGCACGGATTCCAGGCGACTCGCAGGTTCCGCGGCGTGACCTATCAGATCGAGGTTCAACGCAAAGGTCCGGGCAATCAGGTTGCGCTCGAAGTCAACGGAAGCGCGATTCAGGGTAATCTTGTGGCGCCGCCAGCGGCGGGCACAAAGACCGTCGCCGTGAAAGCGACATTGCGCTAATCTCGGCGGCGTTGCCACTGCTGCAAAAGCTCCAAGCGGCACCCTACTACCATTCTAAAATGTGCCGAAGGACGCCTTATGAACTACATGGCAGTCGGTTCGCGTTACGACAACATGCAATACCGCCGCTGTGGCCACAGTGGCTTGCTGCTCCCGGCCATTTCGCTTGGCCTATGGCACAACTTCGGCGGCGTGGATTCCTTCGAAAATGCTCAGGCGATGCTCCGGCGTGCCTTCGATCTCGGCATTACGCATTTTGACCTCGCCAACAATTACGGCCCTCCCCCTGGCTCCGCTGAGGAAAAGTTCGGCCGCATTTTACAGACGGATTTTGCCGCGCATCGCGACGAACTTGTCGTCAGCACCAAGGCGGGATGGCAGATGTGGCCCGGTCCGTATGGCGACTGGGGCTCACGCAAATATTTACTTGCCAGCCTGGACCAAAGCCTCAAGCGCATGCGGCTCGACTACGTGGACATTTTCTATTCTCACCGCCCTGATCCAGAAACGCCGGTGGAAGAAACCATATCAGCTCTCGATCAGGCCGTGCGTTCCGGCAAGGCGCTTTATGCAGGGATTTCCAGCTACGATGCTACACAAACAAAAACAGCCGCGGGGATTCTCCGGCGCCTCGGCACCCCTTGTCTCATTCACCAGCCCAAGTACTCCATGTTCGAGAGAAACATCGAGGGCGGCTTGCTCGACGTATTGGGGAACGAAGGAATCGGCTGCATCGCTTTCTGTCCGCTGGCACAGGGCTTGCTTACCGACCGCTACCTCCACGGCATCCCCGCCGACTCCCGGGCCGGCAAACCAAACACGTTTCTGAAGAGGGACGATGTGACCGCGAGCCGAGTGGCTCAAGTTCGCGCGCTCGCGGAGTTGGCACGGGCCCGCGGCCAGTCGGTCGCTCAGATGGCTCTGGCTTGGGTCCTGCGCGATCCACGCATGAGCAGCGCGCTGATCGGGGCGAGTCGCGCGGAGCAAATCGAACAAAACGTCGCGACCCTTGCCAATCTTCGTTTTTCTTCGGATGAACTCGCGCGGATCGACGCTGTACTGGCACCGCGCGAGAACGCACTTGGTTAATTAAAGCGATGTCGCGATAAGTGCGGGCTGCCGCTGGCTCTCTACTGCCGGGCACCCTTCTTGCCTTTCTTAACGGCATCTTGCGGGCGACCGGGAAGTTTCCCGTAGGTCTTCAGCACGCCGAGATTCTTCCGGATCAGCGCATAACGCTGCTCGACGCAGGCAAAGCTACGCAGGGGATCTTCCGGCGTGTTCAGCACATAGTCCAACAATCTGTCCACCGTGCTGGTGGCCACGTTCAGCCGCGTGTCGGAAGCCCCGTAATAGATGAATACGTCGCCTTTTGTTGTTGCGATCCAGCCGTTGCTAAACGTCACGTTGGAGACGTCCCCGATCCGCTCTTCGCCCTGCGGACCCAGGAAGTATCCTGCCGGCCGGCGCGTGATTATCCAAGGTTCTTCCGGGTCCGCCAAGAACATATACAGTACGTACCGCAGTCCCGCCGCCGTGTTCCGTACGCCGTGCGCCAGGTGCAGCCAGCCCCTGGGTGTTTTGATTGGCGCGGGCCCCAGCCCGTTCTTCACTTCCTTGATCGTGTGGTATTCGCGGTTATCGATGATGATTTCATTTTCGATGGCTGCGTTTTCCATCGAGCCGCACAACCCCCATCCGATTCCTCCCCCTTTCCCGGCCTGGATGAATTCGTCCTGGGGCCGGGTATACAGGCCGTATTTCCCGTTGACGAATTCCGGATGTAACACCACGTTTCTCTGTTGCGGCGATTTCGTCTTTAAGTCCGGCAGGCGTTCCCATTTCTTCAGATCCTTTGTGCGCGCAATCCCGCACTGCGCCACGGCCGAGGAAGTGTCCCAAGTCGGCGCTTTGGGGTCCTTTCGCTCCGTGCAGAATAAGCCGTAGATCCAGCCGTCCTCGTGGCGCACTACGCGGATGTCATACACGTTTGTGTCCGGCTCAGTGGTCTCCGGCATGAGGATGGGGTAATCCCAGAAACGAAAGTTGTCCACCCCATTTGGGCTCTCTGCCACCGCAAGAAACGACTTTCGGTCGACGCCCTCGACCCGCGCGAATACCAGGAACTTTCCTCGATACTCCATCGCCCCAGCATTGAACGTCGCATTGATTCCCACGCGTTCCATCAAGTGAGGATTGCTCTTGTAGTCAAAATCGTAGCGCCAGAAGAGAGGTGCATGTTCGGCAGTCAGCACGGGGTATGCATATCGCTCATAAACACCGTTGCCGCCCTTAACCTTTAGATTTTTCCGAGTGATCAGTTTCTGGTGCTGGCGGAACAATTCGCGCACCTTTTTCCTGAAACTGGCTTCGCTCATTACGCTCTCCGGTCGTGCGGACTCTTCCCCTAGGCGCTTTGCCGCTCCGCCATCTTGTCCAGCCGTTCCATCACTTCAAAGCAAGTTCTGCTGTTGTGATACGGACATTTCCAAGGATCCACTTTGTACTTATCATTGCTGGGTGTTCCATCGCGCGCCACTTTCCAATACCATTCGCCACGCGCGTGATCCACGATGTATTTTTCGATGAAGTCCCAAGTCTTACTCGAAGCTCTCAGGAAATAGTCGCGCCCGCTGAGTTCATAAGCGTTCAGAAATCCGACGACCGCTTCGGCTTGCGGCCACCAGTGCTTGTCCGTATCCGTGATTTCCTTGCCCCGGCCCTCGTAGAGCACGGCACCATCCGTATCCAGCGCCTGGTCGTACACGGCCTGCGCCATGTTCACAGCCGCTTTCCGTGTTTCGTCCAGAATGGCTTTATCGCCCAGCGTTTCCGCAGCTTTGCAGATCAGCCAGCTCCCTTCGATATCGTGGCCAAACGACAGCCGCTTTGAACGGCTGTGCCATTTCTCATCGAAAAACATCCGGAAATGGTGGGTCTCCGGATCAATGATGTGGTCCAGGACAATGCGCATCAGGTTCTGAAGGGACGCGCGCAATCCCCGGTCCTTCCAAATCCTCAGGAGACTTGCGTACGCTTCCATCACGTGTAGGTGCGTATTCATGGACTTCTTCTCATCCATGTCCGCTTCGCTCAAGCGCTGCTCGCGCGCGAGTGTCCAGTCCCGCTCGTAGGTCTCAAAGTATCCGCCGTTCTGCGCGTCATGACTCGAGTCTTCAATCAACTGATGCAAGGCGATGGCCTTTTCCAAAGGCTCCTTCCTTCCGGTGGTCAAGGCGTATTCGGCCAGCGCGTAGACGGTGAAGGCCTGTCCATAGATTCGTTTCTTCGTGTCTACTGGTTGCCCGAGATGGTCGACCATCCAGTAGACCCCGCCGTATTCCTCGTCCCAGAAATTCCGTCCCAGATACTCGTAGGCCCGTTCCGCTGTTTGCAGATACACTTTGTCCCGGTAAACTTTGTAAGCTCTCGAAAAAGTCCAGAGTATCCTTGCGTTCAGGATCAGCCCTTTGTTCGCTTGGGGATCAATGGTCAGGTCATTCGCGATTTGTCCGCGAAAGCCCCCGTAGTCCTTGTCCACCGCGTGCTTCAGCCAGAACGGAAGAATGTCTCCTAAGAGTTCCCGCTCAACACGGCCGCGCAGCCCGTCCACAGCCTTCATTCCTTCTCCCAACCGTTCGCCGAGGACTAGTTTCCGCACTTATCCCGATGTGGATCAGTGGCCGCAGGCCTGGCATGGAACTCCCGCCGGCCGCCTCTGTGGCTCCGGCGGCTCTGCTTCCACCGGCTCGCATTTCAGTGAGGATACATGACCCCGTCTGGGCTGAGTCTGGAATGAACATCGAGCGCTGTCAAGGCTAAAATAACGTTTCTGTAAAGGGAATCTGCTATCCTGGGTGGATACGGAGCTGCCCTATGGGCAGGGTCCGCGACTATCTTTTTGGCTGTTTGGGGCAGCCATTGGGGCGCCTGAAGTCTTCGGTCTGGGGCACGGATTCCCATGCAACAAGTGCCGACGCGGTGAGTTGAATCCTCCTGTCAGCTTCCTGAGCGAAGTTCCTGCCACGTTCGGCGTTGCAAGAAACTCCCCTCCACGTTTTGTTCCCTGTTCAGGAACAACGGCCACGGCATCGTGAAAGACGGGACGTTTCGCCGATGGGATGCCCGAACATTCTGCCGTGCAGAGAGATCGGTCATCCCCACCAATGCGCGGGGATGCGCTCGCTCCAGTTCACGATAGGCGGAGATGCCCATAATCTGGCAGCCTGCGGCCCATGGAACCGCCACATTTTCAAGATCGGGCTCCGTATGGCTCGCCAGAACCACGAGCGCGGAGAGTTGGTCGGGATCGACGAACAACGTCACACTCTTGATGCCTTCGCTCTCGGGCTCGGATAGACCAAGTTGCCCCTGCCTGAAGGTGATTATCGTCACACAGAGGCGTGACCGCAGGCATGGACCGATGTGTCTTGGAGCGTGTATCGAGGTGCGAACCGGGAAAAGTGTGAGCCGGATCAAACGACACCGGTCCTGGGGCCGCCGCCGTGTGGCTACGGCGCGAGGTGGCAGACATGCCTGAGCAGGCGGAGAAGAGCGACCTGTGGCTGGAGCAGGTTCAGGAGCGCCTGCAAGAGTTGGAAAAACGGGTGGCGGCACTTGAGAGACGGGCAGAAGTACCGGCCAGCACACCTATAGAAACCTCCCTTGGAAGCAAACCTAAAGAAGAAAAGCGGGCGGGAGCGACCAGCGCGGTGCCAATATTGGGCAAAGCGGTGCTGGCAATCGCCGGCGCATATCTATTGCGTGCGATAGCGGAGTCGGGAGCGGCGCCGCGGTGGTTGCTGCTCATGGTCGCGATAGGGTACGCGGGAGCTTGGCTGGTGTGGGCGGCACGGACGCACCGAAAGAGCCATTTTGCGAGCACAGTTTTTGGAATGACAGCGGCATTCATCCTTGCGCCGTTGCTGTGGGAAGGGACGGTGCCGTTTCAAGACCTGACACCCGGATTCGCTTCGGCCGTGCTGGTGGGGTACGTCACGCTGTCGTTGAGGCTGGCCTGGAGAGAACGACTAGAGGCGATTCCCTGGATCGCGGTAGTGACGGCGGTGGGGATGGCATTGGCGCTACTGATCGCAACGCATGAATTGGGCACGTTAACGACAGGACTGCTGGCGATTGCCTTGGTCACAGAGGCGGCGGCGTGTAGCGGACGGTGGCTGAGTTTGCGGATAATGCCGGCGCTGGGGGCAGATTTTGCGGTGGGCGTTTTAGGAATGGTGATGACGTCGCCGGGAGGAGTGCCAGCTAGTTACCGGCCGATGAGCACGGGCGAAATAAACGCACTTTGCATGGCGCTGCTTCTGATTTACGGCGGAAGCCTAGCGGTGCGCGGATTTGGAATGGTCAGGAAGTGGACGTTCGGGGAGGTGGCCCAGACGGCGGTGGCGTTTGGGTTGGGGACATGGATAAGCCTACGCGCAACGCAGGGACGGGCCGCAACCGCGCTTGGGGCGATTTTTCTGGTGCTGGCGGCGGCTTGCTATTGGGGTGCCTTGAAGCGATTCGCGAGTTTGGAGATGCGATGGAATCGGCGAGCGAGCGCGAACTATGCCGCAATGCTGATGCTGGCGGGGATTTTTCTGGTGTTTGGTGGAAATTTGCGTGCCGTGCTACTCAGCTTGGCGGCGGTAGCAGCGGTGGCGCTCTTCACGCGAACGGGATATTTGAGCTTGGGGATTCACGGGACGTTTTATTTGCTGGCGGCAGGCGCGGTTTGTGGACTGTTTGGATATGCGGGGAAAGCGCTTGCGGGGACAGTGCCAGCGTGGCCGGAGTGGAGCTTCTGGGTGGTGGCAATAGCGGGGTTGGTTAGCTACATCGTGGGGTCGCGCGCATTGGGAGAAGGATGGAAGGCGCGGGTGTTGTGGGTGGTGCCGGCGGCGGTGGTGGGATTCGCCGTGGCGGCACTGGTGGTGGCAGGAATCGCAGGGCTGGGAGTAGCGGAGTTGAACGCGTCGAGATTATCGATGGTCCGGACGGTAGTCACATGCCTAATGGCACTGGGCCTCGGGTACGTGGGGTCACGATGGAATCGCGTGGAATTGGGGTGGGTAGCATACGGGGCGATAGGATTGGGAGCGTTGAAGCTGGTGGCGGAGGATTTGCGGTTTGGGAATGCAGGGACCCTGATGGTGTCACTGTTGTTCTATGGATTAGTTTTGATTCTGCTCCCGAGAGTGACGCGGTTTGGGAGAGTGGAGATTTAATGTAGTGTGTGACTGTGGCCTTTTGAGACTACTCAATAAGCTGGAGAGTCAAGGGGACGCGCAAAGCTAAATGCTGCAGGACCCAGGAAGATCAGTCCCTCGCAACTTTGGCCAAATCAGAAACATACCAGGCCCGCTCGTAGATAATCCTGGCGGGATTTTTGACGTTTATCTCTGTGTATTGGGGGATGGCAGAAAGTGACATTTCTATGACATCTCGCGGAGGCGAAAAAGGTAAAGTCTGGGGAGGTTTGCAACCGAGATTACCTTCTTTTGAACTAACCAGTCTGGCCCGGTTAAGGAGACGGTGAAAAGCGAGATGGTGACGATCGAACGGCGCGCGCACAGGCTACTTCGCTATCGCAAGTTCTGGTTTCCAAGTCGCGCACAGGCCATGGAGATCAGCGAATCGTTGCGGGCGGACGACGTGGTGCGCTTCTTTGCCGTTTCCCCGGCTCTCGATAACCTCCCTCATCTGGTTGAGCGGTACATGATGCCTACCCTTTGGATCGATCTATCTGCCGGTCCCGACGCCCTCCTGAACGGCATGAAAAAGAAAAGCTGCCGGTGTGTGATTCGGCGCGCGGAGAAAATGTTGGAGCGCGTGGCGATCGAAATTGGCTCGGAGAAAGCCAACCGTGATTTTCTGGCGGTCTACAACGACTTCACCCAGGCGAAAGGCCTTCCAGGACTTTCCGCCCGGTGGATTCAAGAAAACTCTGCTCATTGCGAAACCCTCGTACTCTACCTGGAAGGGAAAGCGGTCTGCGGTCATCTCGTGCTTCTGGATCCGGAAACGAGCATCGTGAGGCCACTTTATTCCGGGAGCCGGCGTCTGGAGTCTCCGGAACAAGCAGCAGCTTGCGGGACACTGAATCGCTACTTGCACTGGCAGGAGATGCAGCGCTACTACGCGCAGGGGTTCAGGACCTACGACTTTGGCGGCCTTGGCGAAGCGTCCATTGCCCGCTTCAAATTATCCTTCGGAGGCATGGTCCTGGCGCAACATTTTTACCTGTTGAGCGGCCTGCAATGGGTGGCAAGGCTCGGAAAGCTTGTGTATGAACAAATTCTGCGGCGCAGAACCTTCCAGCCGAAAGACGAAGACTGGTACAAAAACCCGGACGATACGGGGCAGTCTCCTAAATTCAGCGAGAGGCAAACAATCGGCCCTCGGCAATCAGTATCCGATCCTACACAAGTAATATAGGCACATGTCCTGTGCGTTCCGTAATTCACTGTGCCCGAGGATTTCGGAGCCGCTAGCGAATGAGAACACCCGGACATCCGTGAAATTTTCCGTCAATTGACGCAGCTGTTCCTCCGGCCGAATGTAATACGTAAGGAACCGACGCGAGTGGGCGTATTCATTGATGATCATATATTGCGAACGCCTGAGGGCCGCAGCGCGGACCCGCCAGTTGTAAACAAATCGCGATACCAGTCGCTTGGCAGTACGCTTTGCAAACTTGGGATTCAGAGTGATCATTTGCCGCAATTCGAAAAGCTGGGCAGCGGAGTTTAGATTGTGACTGGAAAAACAGAGCCAGCCTCCTGGTTTCCCGACTCGCCGTATTTCCTTGAAGATGGTCAACCGGTCCGAATGATTCACAGAGTCGATTCCGTTGAGGCTGAACAGGATGAAATCGAAGGATCCGCTCGCAAACATCTCTAACGATCTGGCGTCACATACCACGAACGACAATGGATCGGGATACGCCGCAAACCGCCTCTGGCACTCGCGGATCATGCTTTCCGAATAGTCCGCTCCTACATATTCACGCACGCATTCCGCAAAATGCAGAGTTGTGCGCCCGCCCCCCACGCCCAGATCCAACATTCGAGCTGTTCGCAGTTCGGGCAACATCAGACGGAGGATGGTCTCCTCGGGCGGAAGCAGGGCGGACCCCTGCGCATAGACAGCCGCCACCTCGGGAAGGCCGTAGACGTCCTGATTGCGAGTCATACGTTGATCCGTTCAGCGCAAATTGCGAAAAAACAATCGAGATTTGTCGAGTTTCCTCCCATGGTACCGGCTATTTCACTCTTCTATCTCCGCGCGAGCTTCGATTAATAAGCGTTTTTGTCCGTGAAGCCCCGAATGAGTGTAAGCGCGACGATCAGCAGATCGAAGGTGAGTGTCCAATGGCGCATATAATAAAGGTCGTACTCGATGCGCTTCTCGATCGAGGTGTCGCCACGCCAGCCGTTGATTTGAGCCCAACCTGTTATCCCCACTTTTAGATAATGGCGCCGATTGTAATTCCCCACGGACTGCATGAATCTCTGGACCAGCATGGGCCGCTCTGGTCGTGGCCCGACGACACTCATATCTCCCTTGAGAACATTGAAGAATTGTGGCAGCTCGTCGAGTCCGGTCTGGCGAAGGAGCCGGCCGATTCGCGTGCAGCGCGGATCGTTTTTCACGGTCCAACGCGTATCGCTTTCCGCGCGGGCTGCAACTGCCATGGTCCTGAATTTAAACATGCGGAAGAGCTTGCCATTCAGGCCGACACGCTCTTGCACAAAAAATATTGGACCTGGCGAACTAAATCGAACGGCGATGGCTATCAAAACAAAAACAGGGGCGGCACAAATCAATACTCCAGCCGAGAAAACCAGGTCGAAGGCGCGCTTGAGAATAATGTAGAGCATTGACTCCGCGGGAGTTCCTTGTAGATCCAGCAGCAGAAGGTTTCCGACAGAAAAGAGCCGCTGCTGGCCCTCCACGGACTCTCCTACGTCAAGCACCAAACGCATCGGAACACAAAGAGGCGAGAGTTGCTTCCGGACATTGGGTAAATTTCCTAGTTGGGCTGGTGGAATTGCGAGGACAACGTCATCGATACCGTTTCCTATGGCCAGTTGTTTCACTTCGGACAGCTCATAAACTGGCAGATTGTCGACCGCGCAGGTCTGACCGGGAAGCCTCACGTGCCCCTTTATCGTGGAAAGAGCAATAGGGTCAGAAAGGAGCGATTTGGCCACGCCCACCGCGAATTCGTCTGCCCCTACGATCAGCAATTGTGTGCTGGAATTGTGGTGCGCCCTGGCTCTGGCCCACGCCCAACGGAATATCGCCTGCACGAGAATGGTTACGAAAAAAAGGATCAGGCCGCTGAGCCACATGAATACCCGGGAAAAAGTAGCTTCGCGATAGAAAAAAGTCATGGCAAGGACCGCTACATAGGTGGCGAGACAGGCCTTGAGCACTCTGCGGATCTTTCCGTTCGTTGACAGATGATTCTCGATCCTCGCCAGCTCGTAATGCTCCGCAAAAATCGCCCAGAGAATGGTCGTCAAAAGGAGCAGGCCAAAATACGCGGATGGGTCGGCATCGCTGGAATAACGAGGGAGCAGCCGTGTGGCAAAACGAAAATAGCCCGCCAGGATAAACGCGACAAGCGGCGTCGATAGGACTGCCAAGTTAAGGGCAAACTGCGCGCGTTTGAGTCGTCCGCGAATCATGAGCCTGTGGAATGGCAATGAAATTCTTCCCATTTCTGGGCAAGAAACAGGCCAAAACTTTGCTGAAAATGCTCGGGGGCAAAGCGGTTGGCTTGTTGCTTGATAAAAAACGGCGAGAATCTATGCTCAACTTCTTCAAACGCACGAATAGCTTCGACGAGTGAATCAACGGATTGTTCGGTTACAAAGACACCGGTTGAATTCTCAGGTTCATCCTTAGACCCTGTATGAAGGCCCTTCACTGTTTCGGTCACGCCGCCGCGTCCATAGGCAATCACGGGACGCCCGAAAGAGAGCGCCTCGACGGGAACAATGCCGAAGTCTTCTTCGCCGGGAAAAAGCAGCGCCCGGCAGTGTGCATATTGTTCGTGAAGGTCTTTGTCTGAAAGCGGTCCACAGAAATGGATTGTGGGGCCCGCCAGCTTTCGCAACCGCGCGTACTGTTCACCCTCCCCGACGACATGAAGCCGCCGGCCAAGGTGATTGCAGGCGGCGATGGCCAAGTCCATTCGCTTGTAGTCCACGAGTTGACCTACAACGAGGTAGTAGTCTTCGAGCTTCTCGGCCAAGTAACCCGCATTGACGTTCACGGGCGGGTAGATAACGGCGGACTCTCTTCGATAGTGCTTCCGAATTCTTGAAGCGACATTCCGGGAATTGGCCACAAAATAGTCCACGCGATCCGCCGAGGCAGCATCCCAGATGCGTAAATAGTGACTGGCAAGCGTGAAGAATGGCCGAGACCAGAGCCCAACGCTCGCGCCATTCTTGTAGCGATGGTGGAAGTCCCAGAGATAGCGCATCGGCGAGTGGCAGTAACAAACGTGGCAGGTTTTTGCCGAGGTCAGTACGCCCTTCGCCGGACCTGACTCGGAACTCACAACCAGGTCATATTCGCTCAGGTCAAATTGCTCCAGTGCCAAGGGGTAGAGCGGAAGAAGCCGCCGGTGCCAGCGACGACTCCCGGGGAATTTCTGCAGGAAAGAGGTTCTGATCGAGCGTCCGCGCAAAGATTCGGGAACAGCTTCCGGATCGGCTATTAAGGAAAATAGATCGGCGTGTGGAAACATGCCCGCCATGGCCTCGACAACGCGTTCGCCGCCGCGATGGCTGACGAACCAGTAGTGCACGATGGCAATCCGCGCCTTTTCAAGAGACGGAATCGCCCCCGCTGCGACTTGCGGCGAAGCGAACTGGGACATCACGTTCACAATGCGGCCCACGCTTGTTGCCTTCCGGCTTGAATCCATTCGTCGTCAATCAGCGAAGCAATTCGGTATTTCCAGCCGACTAAATTCAAAAGCAAGCACACCATCGTTAAAATCGTCAGAGAGCTGACCGCGGTTCCCATCATGTGCTCTGTCAGACTCATGAAAAATTCAAGAACGATGCACGCCTGAATGCCTTGGGCAAAGCAGTGGCCGAAAGACCCCGTCTCGAAAATATTTTTCTGCTTCCCAAGCCAACGGAAGGTGGCGATCCACACGCTAAGCATGAGGCCTAGGCCGACAATTCCGCCTTCGGCCAGAAAGTGCAGATAGGAGTTATGTGCGTGCTTGTCATCGTTCACCACGGAACCGCCCGTAGCGAAGTACACAATGTGGGGAACTCCCCAATAGATTTTCAATTGGTCGTTGTAGCGGCCAAACCCAGTGCCAATGATTGGGCTTTGGGCAAAATCGTCGAGAGCGCGCTGATAGTAGAGGAAGCGCATGACAATATTCGGGTCTTCAAGATCAGAAACCTCTTCTGTCCGATGACTAACCGTCGGTTGTGACAAGAGGAGACAAAGCAAAGGCAACAGAATTAGAAACCCGTATTTAAGAGCGATTCTTAGAGACTCTCGCCGCCGGAAGAACATCAGCAGTGCTGTCGCAAAAAATGACACATACGCGGTCCGCGATTGCGTCAACATCAGTCCGATGAGATTTGCTGCAAGCCAAAAGGTGGGCCAGGAAATTAGCGACGGACTTTTCCCGTGCACCAGCAGTGAGAAAGCCAAGAGGGCTGCCATGGCGTAAATCGCCCCCGCTGCATTGTGCGCCCGGAATAAACCGTGGAAGATGTCGCTGGTGAGTGACGAGTTGTGGATGAGTTGCAATGGCTCCGGCAACAAGGGCAACCCCAGTGGCGTGAGGGTGCTATCGACAAATTCACTCAGCCCCAGCAGGGCCACAAGAGACATGCACGTCAGAAAAAGACCAACCGACCAGCGGATAAACTGCGGTTCCAACCTCAGGTCGGCGACAAACAAGAGCGGAAGGTACGCGATCAGCAGTGCTCCATCAAAACGAAGAAATTCAAAGGAGAGCAGGTTGCCAAGAGGCGCGCCGGTAAGAACGTAACTGGAGATCCAGTACACGTAGGCAGCCAGCAGGCATTTCCTCGCGGTTTCCGGGCCGTATAAGGCCAGTGGCAGTTTCTGGGACCGCCTATTGAAGAGAAAGAGCAAAAGCAGGCTGAAAATGGCAAAAACGTTGAAGGCCGGCACAATATTACCAATCAGGCTTGAGACCATCAGAGTTGTGGCAGCCTTTTTCATGACCGTGGACCCGTTCCGCCTCTACAAAATTCCTTCATGAATTCGGCATTGCCGCGAATCCGGGATTGCCCTTGAGAGGCACCGCAGTCTCGGTCGGCCGGTCTGGCA
>OCOJ01002198.1_pt2 | contig 21655 bp, 23 predicted proteins | sample 1539251 | NCBI WGS metagenome assembly OCOJ01 (sample SAMN01911457, study PRJEB22624) | soil metagenome | biome: Soil | place: Malaysia | collected 2012-04-30 | depth RA_metagenome m | reverse complement strand
ATGGTCTTGCCTACGACAAACAGAATAACCGGGTGATTACCAGCGAGCAGTTCCCCGGCCGCGTGCAGGTATTCCGTTATGTGACGGACGCAGAAGCAGCAGCGGAGAAATCCCGCCGCGAGGCGGAGCAAGAGCAAAGAAAGCCGGCGCCGAAGCCTGCAGGTTCGACGCCGCAGAAAGGTGGTGCATGAAGGAGCCAACACAGTTCCGGGGCGACGCGGGCCGAGGGGATTTGGGACGGCGTAGCAACCGTCCAATTGGAGAGGATCGGCCCGGCGGACAGCTCGCGGCGCAAGCCAAGCGAACCGTACGAAAGCAGTAGCAGTGATGGAACGAAACCTAAATAGGAGGTATGAGTGATGAAACGAGTTGTAATCGTGCTGGTTCTGATCCTGGCCGTGACGGGATACGCCGCGGCTCAGGTCAGCTCGCCAACCCAAGACGTGCTCGGCGCGCACAACGTGTACGGCCGTGGCTGCCCGGCATGCCACGCACCGCACAGCGGCGCCGCCGGGAACGGCGCAGGCATGAGTGCCAACAGCGGCAACGAAGCGCTGTGGGGCGAAGATCTGACCCCGCTCTACGGGCAGACCTTGGCCTTTGGCGGCGGGTCTTACACCGTCACCATTCCAAACTACGGCACGACCGCGATGAACGCCCATGACGGGACGTTTGTCATCGCGGCCTGCCTGAGCTGCCACGACGGCAACCTCGCCAATGTGGGCTTGCTGAAAGGGACCACGGTGGAAACCGTGACCATTGCCGGCAAGGTTTTCAATCCTCCCACACTGCTGGGGAACGATGGCTCGACGCCCGGCAACTACCAGAACGACCACCCCGTGGGGCCCCAGGCCGTAGTTAGCTGCGGCGGGCAGTACAACTGGGACTGCGTGGTGAACGCTGACGGCTCTATCAGCTTCACCGGGCCGAATAGCTCACAGTTCCTCAAGAACTACTATGACGTGACAAAGTACGGGCCGATTCACAGCCTGGTCAAAGTACCGGGTACAGCCGTAGCCAGCACGCCCGGAACGTACACCTCTAATTCCTGGGTGACCTGCACCACCTGCCATGACCAGCACGACATGCTCTATTTCAATGCGGGCCCGAGGGGGATCAAGAACACCCACTTCTTTGTCCGCGGCTGGTACGACCCCGGAAATACCGCTACCAGCAATAGCGCGGCGCAGTTCTGCCGCACCTGCCATGGCGGCGAAGCCAACGAATCGCACGGCCAGATGAGCGTGCCGACAACCTGAGTCCCTCCTTCCGGGGGGAGGACGAAGCCCTCCCCCCGCTTCAAAAACTTGAACACAGGGAACGATGAATCGCAGAGCTGGAAAGGGCACGAGGCGCCGGTGGAACCGAGATCGAGAGGAAACATGAACCGCAATGCCGCAAGCATCGCTCGAATTCTGGCCGTGACCTTGATGCTGGCCGCAGGGTTGCTTCTTGCCGCAGCGCTGCCGGCTCAAGGACAAACTCGAGAGGCGCAGCCAGCCAGCGCCGTGCCGGCGGCTGCTGGAGGAACCGTAACACTTCCGAAAGCCAGGCCAGTCGCGCGGGTGAACGGAGCGGTGCTCACAGAGATCGATCTGCTGCGCGAGATGTACGTAATCTTTCCCTACGCGAAGCAGCACAACGGAGGCTTCCCAAAAGCGATGGAAGCAGACATCCGCCGGGGTGCGCTGAAGATGATCGAATTCGAAGAACTGGTGTACCAGGAAGCGAAGCGGCGGAAGATGACCATCGCGCCGGAGCGTTTGGCAAAGGCGGAAAAGCAGTTTCAAGCGCAATTTACCACCGAACAAGAATTCCGTGAATTCCTTCAGGTGGAGGGCGGCGGTTCCATTGAGGTCTTGCGGACCAAGATCGTGCGCTCGCTGCTGATCGAAGATTTACTGAAGGCCGAGGTGACGGACAAGTCTGGAGTCTCCCTGGTGGAAGCCAGGGCGTACTACCTGAAGAATCCCGAGCGCTTCAAGCTGCCAGAGTCCTACGCCCTGCAAACGATCACGATCATGCCCCCCGTGCGACCGACTCCGCAGCAGCCCAATCCACCCCAGCCCACCCTGGCGCAGTGGGTACAAATGAAGGCCCGAGCCGAAGACGCCTTGCGGCAGGCCAAGGCGACGAAGACGTACGAAGAGTTCGGCATTCTTGCCGAGAAGATTTCGGAAGACGATTACCGGGTGATGATGGGAGATCACAAGAACGTCAACGCAAGAGACCTGCCGCCCGAAATCCGTGAAGCCGCCTCGAAATTGCAGTTGGGCCAGATGAGCGGTCTCGTCCAAGCGGAGGGGGCCTACACCATCATCCGCCTGAATGCCCACACTCCTCCGCGCACACAATCGTTCAACGAAGTGAGCAATGCGCTGCGCGCGCAGATGCGGGAGCAGAAGACGGAGACGCTGCGGCACGAACTGGACGCGAAGCTGCGGAAGACCGCCAAGATCGAGGAGTTGTAGGCGGATGTATGTCCCAGAGGCTCCGTCTCCGGGCTTTGGGCCTAGCGCTTGCGGGGTTGCTGTGCTGCGGGACAAGCGTGGGGGCCCAAGTCCAGGTGGGAAGCGAGACGCAGGTCAGCCTGGATGGAAGTGTCAGCGCCGGGTATTCGGGGAGCATGTCGAATGAGGGCCCGGACAGCCACGGGCTCACCTTCGGCGGAACGGGAAATTTCAACGGCTCGTTTCACAGCCCGCAGTTTCTGAGCTTCGATGTTGCCCCCTTCTTCAATCAATCGCGCAACAATTCGAACTACCAGTCCATTACCGACGCCTCGGGCGTGACCGCCAGCGCGAATCTATTCGGGGGCAGCCAGTTCCCCGGCTACTTCAATTTCTCCAAGGTCTTCAACAACGAATCGAACTATGCGGTCCCGGGCTTGGCGAATTACTCCACCAACGGGAACAGTCAGACATTCGGAGTGGGCTGGTCGGCCAATCTCAAGAATCTTCCTTCCATTACGGTGGGATACCAGCAGGGCAGCAGCGACTATTCCATCTATGGGACTCAAGGGGATAGTCTAAGCAACTTCCATTCCGTGTTCGGGAACGCCACGTATAACGTGGACGGTTTCCAGCTAAGCGGCGGGATTAACTACTCCAACGATAGCTCGCTCTTCCCGCAAATTGTCCCCGGAGAGCTAGCCGAGAAGGCCAACTCGGATACCACCACCTACACATTCTCCGTGAGCCGGAACCTCCCCTTAAACGGCAGCAGCTGGGTCAACTTTACGAGAAACACCACTGGATATGATACTGCGGGACTGAGTACTTCCCAGACGACGGACATTGTGGCCGGGGGGCTGGCCTTCAAGCCCACGGAAAAACTCACCACTCAACTCAGCGGCGATTACGACGACAATCTCGCCGGGTCAATCTTCCAGACAGTGGCCATCAGCGGCGCGATCGCTCCCGTTTCCATTACTCAAGCGCCATCTCATTCCTGGGGTTTGCTGGGCCAGGCACAGTACGCGCTCATCCCGGGCCTGTACCTGACCGGAACGACTTCGTACCGGCAGCAACTGTTCCTCGGTGAGACGTTCGACGCGACTGCATTCGGCGGCTCGGTAAGTTACGGGCATGATTTGCTGGGAGGACAGCTTACCGCTGCGGCCACTGTGACCTACAACTCCTTTGGGAACTCTGGCGGGGGGTCCACGGTGGGATTTTTGAGCAACGTGATTTATATCCGCAGGATCGGCGCATGGAGCCTGAACGGCTCCTTCGGCTATTCGCGGAATGTACAGACGATTCTGATCTCTTATACGACCTCCGGGTATAGCTATTCGGGCGCTGCGAACCGCCGGGTCGGCAGGCTGATCTGGACCGTATCGGCGAGCGGAGCCAGGAGTATGTTGAACGAAGTCCAAGGCACCACCACCTTTACCCAAAGTTACACCACAGGACTTTCCGGGCGATGGCTGGGTGCAAGCGGCGGGTATTCAAGATCCAGCGGAAACGGTTTGATCACGCCCACCGGTATCACCACATTGCCGCCTGGCGTGCCGCCCACGCTGCTGACCACAGTTTTGTACGGGGGCACCACGTACTCGGCAAGCGTAGGAAGCACTCCCAAACGCGCGCTCACCATGAACGGTACCTACGTGAAGTCCCGGAGTAACACGGCGGGCGATTTGCTCTTCTCCCGGAACAGCACGGAGCAGGCGTACGCCTATTTGAGCTATCGGTTCCGCAAGGTATATTTCAACGCGGGCTACAGCCGGCTGCTGCAAGGATTCAGCGCGAGTGGCCTGCCCCCGACGCTGGTATCCACGTACTATTTTGGCGTGTCGAGATGGTTCAAGGCCTTCTAGCTCGGACGCGGCATAAGAGGATGACGGTCCCCTGCCTGCTGCTTGCCGCTCTTATCTTGCCCCGGCCGCTCCCTGCAGTGCCGCCTCCCGGCGATGCGAAAACTCACACGGTCACAGCACCGGTCCTGCTGCTGGATGGGGGGCGGAAGCTGGTGTTCGAGGGCACCTTCAGCAGTGAGCGGGATGTAAAACCGAAGCGCGGCTTCTGGAAAAAAATGCTGGACGTAATGGTGGGCGCGCCAGACGTACATTTCCTGGTCCGTCCCTTCAGCGTGGTTACCGATTCGCGGGGNCCGCATCATCGTCACCGATCCAGGCGCGGGCGGGGTGCACATTTTTGACCTGAAGGAGCAGAAGTACAAGTTCCTCTCGCGGAAGGACAAGACCAAGGAGGCTATGACCACGCCGCAGTGCGTGGCCGTGGATGCGCAGGACAATATCTACGTCACGGATTCGGAGTTGGGAAAGGTTTTCGTTTTTGAGCCTGGCGGAAAATTCAGCCGGGTGATCGGCAGCCTGAAGCACGGGGAAGGCATATTCAAGCATCCCACCGGCATCGCCGTGGATTCGGCGGCCCAGCGCATCTACGTCACAGACACTTGGCGGGACCAGATTTTCGTGATGGATATGCAGGGAAGTGTATTGCAGAAGATCGGTAAGAGCGGGCCAGGACAGGGCGAGTTCAATTTTCCGACGGAAGTGCGGCTCGATGGCCCCAATCTGATGGTCCTGGACGCGATGAATTTCCGCGTGCAGGCGCTGGACCGCTCCGGAGCGTTCCAGTATGCCATCGGGGAACTTGGCGACGGCCAGGGAGACATGTTCCGGCCGAAAGGACTGGGGATCGACTCGGAAGGGCATGTGTACGTCGTGGAGGGACAGTCAGGTATCGTGCAGGTGTTCGACCGGCAGGGACAATTGTTGTACTACTTCGGGAAGAGAGGGACCGGGTTTGGCGACTTTCAACTTCCTACAGGGCTGTTCATAGATGGGGCGGACCACGTTTACGTGGTGGATTCCTACAACCGCCGGGTGCAGATGTTCCGGTATTTCGCGGCTGGCAAGGCGGCTGCGGGAGGGGCGCAATGAAAGTGCTCCGGCTCATTGCTGCTCTTCTCCTCGCCTCCCCCGCGGCGCAGGGCCAAAAGATCAGCGGCGATGTGCTGGGCCAGCACAATCTGGGTCCTGCCGGCACTTCTCCGGTGCAGGGAGGATTGAGCGCTCCCTGTCTTTATTGCCATGCGCCCCATTCTGGAGTCGGGGGAAAGACTCCGCTGTGGAATCAAAGGCTGACCACGGAGACGTACACGGTTTACCAGAGCCCTACCTACCACGAGACGGGAACGTCGAAGCCCCTGTTGGGGAGCGCCAGCAATCTGTGCCTGAGCTGCCACGACGGGAGCATCGCCCCCGGCCAGACCGTTGCCTATGGAGCTTTTCCGATGACGGGAAGCATGACCTCCGCAGACAATTTTGGAACCAACCTTTCTAACTCGCATCCGTTCAGTCTGGTGCTGCCGTTGAAGGACTCTCCTGACCTGGTTCCTTCACTTTGCAAATCGGGAGTGACGGCTGACCCGACTGGGGCCGTGAAACTGATCGGCGGCAACATCGAATGCACCACCTGCCACAACGCGCATGTGCAGGCCACGGATCTGCTAGCTCTGAATTTTCTGGTCCGGGATGGTTCCAGCGGGCAACTGTGTATGGCGTGTCACGAAACGGGAAATCGCACGGTGAACAACCAATCGAACTACCTGGCCGGATGGAAGGACAGCGCGCACGCCACGGCCGGCACCAAAATCATTAAGCAGCCTGGAGTAAACCTGGGACCGTACCCGACTGTGGCTCTGAACGCCTGCGCGTCGTGCCACATGGAGCATAACGCGCCGGGAGCCATGCACCTGCTGCGAGGCAAGGACGACAATGATTGTCTATCGTGCCACAGCCGGACAAACAATCTTTCTCCGCCTGCCCCGAGCATGTCTGATGAGCTCTCTAAGGCGGGACATCCCTCCTCCACCGCCGGGGGCTCTCACTACGCGGGAGAGAGCGCACTGCTAAATCACAATCGCCATGCCACCTGCGTGGATTGCCATAATCCGCATTCGGTGCGCCGGAGGGGCGCATTTTCGACTCCGCCCGGGATACGGCCTTCCCAGGAGGGAGTGGAAGGAATCAGCGCGACGGACGGCATTACCGTGCTCAAACCCGCAGTCAATCAGTATGAGAACTGCCTGCGATGCCATGGGACCAGCACGGGGAAGACCGTGGTTCCTGCCACGTATGGTTACCTGCCGGTTTGGGTGGTGGCGAACGGCGATCCGCTGAATATCATTCCGCAGTTTTCGCTCGTCTCCACCTCGAGCCACCCGGTGATGCATGAGCGTAGCAGTCCTCTGCCGCAACCCAGCCTGCGGGCCTTCATGGCGAATGAAGACGGAGTCACACCAGGACGGGCCATGGGTACGCGCATCCTCTGCACCGACTGCCACAACAGCGATGACAATCGCGAATTTGGAGGTACGGGCCCAAATGGGCCCCACGGCTCGAAGTGGACGCACATTCTGGAGCGACGATACGAGTTCAGCCAGGCTCCGGCTCCCGGCCAATCGGTCATCAACCTTTTTCCCAGTCCGGATCTTAGCGTCAACGGTCCCTATGCCCTGTGTGGAAAGTGCCACGACCTGGCGAACATCGTGGCCAACGCCAGCTTCAGTGGACACGCGCGCCACATCAACGATGGCTTTTCCTGCTCCACCTGCCACACTGGACACGGAATGGGCAGCTCGAACGGATTTATTTCCGGAGAACGGCTCGTAAACTTTGACCTCAACGTGGTCGCGCGGAACGGAACGACTCCAATCTCCTATTCGCGGGCTACCAACTCCTGCACACTCACCTGCCACAACCACGTTCATGGGCAGTCCGGCAGCCCGGCCAAAATCAAAAGGTAAGCCGTTTGTGGTTCGAGAATCATAAAAGCCTGGCGTAGACTGCCCTCGATCTTCTGTGGGGGTGAATCCATGCGCCTACGAACCGGCCGCCTATGGGCGGTGCTCGCGCTATTGCTGGCCTGGGCAGCGAAGGGTGCCTCGTCGGAGCCGCCCCGGCAGTTTGGCAACGCCGCCGAGGCCGTGGCTTGCCGCGCCATGGAAGTGCACACGGATGCGGTCGGCCGGATGACCGTAGTGGTCTTCCACCACGCGGAGGACGCGAGTCGCGGAGCGCTCGCCGCATTGCTGCGCGCCCATTCGGGAGACGCGGTGGACGTGGAACTGGATTCCCTGGCCAGCGGCAAGTGGCGGGGAACCGTGTTCCGGCTGAGAAGTTGCTTCGGGCGCGGACTGCTGCTGCTTCCCGCCTCCGCGCCGCCGCTGAAAGAAGGCGCGAAGTTCCGGCTGCGGCTCGCGGCTCCCTGAGGCGCAGCCGCCGCGAGCCCATGTCCAGGTCCAAACCTCTTTCGAAGGTCGAGACTCACCGGTTCGTCGCGGTGATCTACCGAGTGGGAATTCTGCGCTGCGTCAGTGTGCCGGAGGAGGTGTGCGCCCGGCTGGTCCGCGGGCGCGAGCGAACCGTGCCGGTGGTGGTCACCGTAGCCGGGCAAACCGCGCGGACAACGCTCCTGCCAGCTGCGGGCGGAAGTTACCGGCTCTTTCTCGACCGGGCGATGCGGAAGGCCGCAGGAACGGACACGGGCGACCCGGTTGGCGTCTCGTTGCGGCTCGACCGCGCATCGCGGGAGATGCCGGTACCGGCTGATTTCGCGGCGGCGCTCGCGCGCGTGCCCGATGCGCAGCGCTATTTTGCCGCAGTGACTACGGCGCTGCGGCGCGAGGTGTTGCGCTACATCGAGCAGGCCAAGGCACCGGCAACCCGCGCACGGCGGATCGCCAATTGCGTTCGAGTGCTTGCGGCTCGCACAAAAAAGAAAACCCGGCGGTCGCGCTGACCGCGGACACGGCACTACTCGAGACGGATATAAGTGAGCGTGTGATGCGAGAGAATGCCGCGGCCGGGGGCAAAGCACTCCGCGGTGCCGTACACGAGTTGGCGGCCGATTTTCACCACGCGAGCGCGACAGAGGAACGGTTCTTTCCGCAGGCTGCGCAGGAAATTCGTCTTCATTTCCACGGTGACCGCACGCTCCCCCGTGCCCAGCCGCGTGGCAATGGCCAGCCACATGGCCACGTCCGCAGCAGTGATGAAGATGGGTCCGCCGATGATTCCGTCGGGCCGATCGAACTCGGTGCGGAAAGGGACGCGCAGCGTGCAACGACCGCGTTTGGCCGATTGGATGCGCATAGCGTAAAGGCGGTTGAAGGGCGTAGCTTTGAGCAGCTTCTCAAGCGCCTGCTGGGAGGGCGTGGCGGCCATGGGCTTCCCGATGTGTCGCTAGGCGAGGAAAAAATCGAGCGCGGTCGCGATGTACGTTTTGAGCTGCGGGCGCGGCACTACGGCGTCCAGAAAGCCGTGCTGGAGCAGGAATTCGGCGCGCTGGAAGCCTTCCGGGAGCTTCTGTCGGATGGTCTGCTCGATGACGCGCGGTCCGGCAAAACCGATTAGCGCTCCCGGTTCGGCGATGTTGAGGTCGCCGAGCATGGCGTAGCTGGCGGTGACGCCGCCGGTGGTCGGATCGCTGAGCACGGAAATATAGGGCAGGCCCGCCTCGTCCAGGCGCGCGAGCGCGCCGGATACTTTGGCGAGCTGCATCAGGCTGATGGTGCCCTCCATCATCCGCGCGCCGCCCGAGCAGGAAACAATGATCAGCGGGAGCCGGCGGGCGATGGCCAATTCTATGGCGCGCGTCACCTTTTCGCCCACGACTGCTCCCATCGAGCCGCCGATGAAGCCGAATTCCATCGCGCAGCAGATCACGGTGCGGCCCGAGAGCGCGCCTTCCGCGGTCAGAATGGCGTCGTTGATACCCAGCTTCTGGCGGGCTTCGCGCAGCCGCTGCTTGTAGGGCCGCGTGTCGACGAAGTGCAGCGGGTCGCTCGAGGCCAGTCCCGAGTCGTGTTCCGTCCAGCGGGCGTCGTCGAGCAGCAGCTCGAGACGTTTGGCCGCGCCGAGCTTGAAGTGATGCTCGCACTTGGGGCAGACCTGCCAGTTGGACTCCAGGTCCTTGCGCCAGATGATCTTGCGGCACGCGGGACACTTCTCCCACATCCCCTCGGTGCGGACGCGTCGCTCCTCGGGCGGGACGGGAGATTGGATGGAGTCTTTCTCGCGTTTGAACCAGGCCATTTGAAAACCTGAAAAACGAAATTCGAAAATCGAAATACGAAAATCGACGAATGCTGGCTCTACCCGCCAACAACCCACCGCTGCGGGGGCTAGTAGTCTATACCACGCTGCGCCAGGATGCCTTTGGTGTATGGATGTTTCACCTCTTTCATCTCGGTGACCAGGTCGGCTAGCTCGACGAGCTTGGCGTGCGCGTTGCGGCCCGTACAGATGACGTGCACGTGCTCGGGGCGGGCGGCCAGCCCGGCCACAACCTTTTCCGGGTCGAGCATGCCGTAGCTGATGACGTAGTTGATCTCGTCGAGGATGACCAGGTCGTAGCGGCCGCAGGAGATCTGCTCGAGCCCAAACTGCCAGGCCTGCTCGCACAGGCGCACGTCTTCGGGATCGGTTTCCGCGCCGCCGACTTTCACGAAGCCGCGGCCCATGGGCCGGATTTCAAACTTGTCGTCGCCCAGGAGTTTGGCGGCGTCCAGCTCGCCGTAATGCCAGGAGCCTTTGATGAACTGCACCATCAGCACGCGCAGGCCCTGGCCCACGGCGCGAAAGGCGGTCCCCAGCGCGCAGGTAGTCTTTCCCTTGCCCGGGCCGGTGTAAACGATCAGAAGACCTTTGCCTTCGGGCATAACTCCTTCCCCGCAGGAGAGTAGCACAGGGGCGCACGGGCGGAGGAAAGAGGTCCCTTTGCTGCGAGCTACGAGAGGCCGAAGCGGCCGCGGATGAGTTCGGCGAGTTCGGCCACGCGCTCGCGCGCCCCTGCCGACATTGCGGTGCCAGACTCCGCGCGGGATTCCTCAAAGACAATCCAGAGGCCGGGGCGGAACACGCCCTCTGCGGGGCAGATCGCGCCAGTGAATTGGACTACAGTGAGGCCGGAATCCGCGACCGCGGCGTTCAGCGTGGCACGCGCGTCGTCCACCAGATCCCGGAAGCCCTGCGAGACCAGGATTTCATCAATTTGGCGCGGGGTGGATTTTTCCACGTCGTTGAGGTCGTAGTCAGGCAGCGGCAGCAGGATAGCCAGTTCGGCTGTGGCGGTCGGCGTGTTCGTGTCGGGAGTGATACGAACGCTCATCGTGCGGATGCCCCGCGGGTTATTTTGCCATGCATTTGGAGAAGAAGGCCCGCGGCCAATCCCCGTCTCGGAGCTTGGGAAACTGGGAGACGCTGACCGTGGCTGCCGTAGGGCGCTATTTGGCGTAGGGGTGGTGCGAGAGGATGGCGAGCGCGCGGTACAGCTGCTCGGCAAGAACGACTCGGGCGAGCTCGTGCGGCATCGTGAGCGGAGAGAGCGACAACGCTTCGTGCGCGCGGCTGCGGAACGATTCGGGGAAGCCCGTGTCCCCGCCGCACAGGAATACCAGTTCGCGCGTGCTGTGGTCTCGCAGGTGGCCCAGCCAGCGCGCGAATTCCTGAGAAGTGTAGTGGCGGCCCTCGGCGTCGAGAAGCACCCAGCGGGCCCCAGGGTCGCTTTTGACCCGGGCGAGGGCGGAGCCGGTGGGCTCGCGCAGTTCGGTGACCCGGACATCGGCGGAACGGCGAATGCGCTCAGCGTAGTCGTCGAACAGGGCGCGGCATTCCGGCCGGCGAGTGCGGCCCAGGAAAATGAAATGAATCGCGAGGCTCACAGCAGGCCGTACTTCTTGCGTTTTTCGAGCAGCGTCTTTCGGCTGATGCCGAGAATCTCGGCGGTCTGCGTGATTTTGTAGTGGGTAGCTTCGAGCGTGCCGGCGATGGCTTCTTTTTCCATTTGTTCGAGCGAGCGCAGATTGCCGGGCATCGCGCCGGGGCGCGCGGTACGAACGGATTCGGGCAGGTCGGCGATGCCGAGCACGTCGTGTTGGGCAAAGACGAGGGCGCGTTCGAGAGCGTTCTTCAACTCGCGAACATTGCCGGGCCAGGAATAGGCGGCCAGCGCGGCCTGTGCGTTCACGTCCAGCCGCGCCTCTGGGCGGCCGTGAACGGGGCCGAGACGCCGGAGGAAGTGCGTGGCCAGCGGGAGGACGTCGGCCGGGCGGCCGCGCAGCGGGGGAACTTCAATGGCCAGCACGTTCAGACGGAAGAACAGGTCCTCGCGGAATCGATGCTCGGCCACAGCACGTTCCAAGTTGGAATTGGTGAGCGCGACGATGCGCGCCTCCATACGCAGCGCTTCGGTGCCGCCGAGATGCTCGAACCGGCGTTCTTCCAGCACGCGCAGGAGTTTGGCCTGAACGGAAAGGCCCAGGGCCGCCACTTCATCGAGGACGAGAGTGCCGCGGCCGGCCAGCTCCAGGCGGCCGCGCTTCGCTTCCACGGCTCCGGTGAAGGCGCCGCGCTCGTGGCCGAAGAGTTCGGATTCGACGAGTTCGGGCGGAAGGCTGGCGCAATCAATTTTCTGATAGGGTGCGTCGCGGCGCGGGCCGCGTTCGTGGATGTAGCGGGCGAGCTGGTCTTTGCCCGTCCCGCTTTCGCCGGTGATGAGCAGATTAGTGGCTGCGGGCGCGACGCGTTCCGCCAGCTCCAGGACGCGGCGCGACGCGGGGTCCTCCGCGATCCACTCCACGCGGGCTTCGCTCATGCCGAGGCGGCTCCGGACTCGTCGCGCAAGGCGGGCAGATCGGGAATGTCCACGCGCGGCGCTCTTCGCCACAGGCGCTCGATGTCGTAGAACAGCCGTGCGCGCTCGGAGAACACGTGGACCACGAAGCGGCCGTAGTCCAGCAGAACCCATTCCGCAGAATCGTAGCCTTCTCGATGGAGCAGGCGGGAGCCGGCCCGGGCCAGAGCCTCCTCGATGGCGTCGGAAACGGCCTGGACCTGACGTTGGCTGAACCCAGTGCAGATGAGGAATGCGCCTGTGAATGCGCCGAGCCCGGAAAGATCGATCAGGGTGATGCCCGCGGCTTTCTTCTCCTGCGCGGCGTGGACGGCCGCACGAAGTTCCGGGCTTCGATCTATCAACGGTAGAGGGCTTGTTTGCAAATGTACTCCTCCACGGCGGCGGGGACGAGCGAGCGGATCGAAAGGCCGCGGGCGACGCGGCTCCGAATCCCGGTCGAAGAGACGTCCACGTGGACGCTGGAAATCAGGTACACGGTCGAGCGGCGCAGGCGCAGCTCTCCCGCGGCTGCCGAGCGCCTCGCTTTGTCGCCCGAGGCGAGCATCCCGGCCGGAACAGCCGCGCGCAGCGTTGCCACAGGAAAACCGGGACGGCTCACCACGATGAAGTCGCAGGAGTCCAACAGGGCTTCCGGCTCGCGCCACTTTCTGATGTCCAGGAAGGCGTCAGCACCGATCAAGAAATAAAGATGCGCAGAGCGAGGCAGGCGTTTCCGGTACCCGCGCACGAGATCCACGGAGTACGAGGTGGTGCGGCCGGAAAAGTCGGGGCCCGCCTCGGCGAGAGACAAACTGAGGCGCGGCTGCCCGGCACAGGCCAGCGCCGCCATCGCGCAGCGGTGCGGGTAGGGGCTCAGAGGCGCGCGTGTTTTGTGCGGCGGGCGGCCTGCGACCACAAAATGCACCGCTTCGATTCCAAACCGGTCCCGCGCGGCGCAGGCTGCGGCCAGATGCCCGCGGTGCACCGGGTCAAATGTGCCGCCGAACAGCGCCAGCGAGCGAACCGAGAGCCGAGGGGAGGAAAACATAGCGATCACGCGCTTTGCCCTCCAGGGTAGATGGTGCGGGCGGCTTCTCTTTGCGAAGCCTCGGGAGCATCCGCACGCTCCGGCCGTGGGAGCGCGTCGAGCGCGGAGGCCATGGCGCGGACCAGCGTCTGGACGCCTTCTCCGCTCGCGGCGGAGATCGGGTAGAAGGGATAGGCGTGCGCCTGACAGTGCGTGCGCAGAGCTTCGAGCGCGGTGCGATCGGTGGCGGCGTCCAGTTTCGTGGCCACCACTAGAAATGGCTTGGCCGCCAGCGACGCACTGGAAGCGGCTAGCTCGTGGCGCACCACCTCAAAATCGTGGACAGGATCTCCGGGCGCGGCGCCATTAATATCCACGAGGTGAGCCAGCAGGCGTGTGCGCTCGATGTGGCGCAGAAAGCGCGTGCCCAGGCCCGCGCCTTCGTGCGCCCCTTCGATCAGCCCCGGCAGATCGGCAACCACAAAGCTGCGCCCGGTGCCGGGCCGCGGGCCGTCCACGGAAACGACGCCCAGGTGGGGCTCGAGCGTGGTAAACGGATAGTCGGCAATCTTCGGGCGCGCCGCGGAAATGCGCGAGATAAGCGTGGATTTGCCGGCGTTGGGAAGGCCGACTAGACCCACGTCGGCCAGCAAGCGCAGCTCCAGCCGCAAGCGCCGTTCCTGCCCGGGCTGCCCGTCTTCGAACTCGCGCGGCGCCTGGTGCCAGGGTTTCGCGAAGTGCTGGTTGCCCCGGCCGCCGCGCCCGCCTCGTGCCGCGAAAAACCGCTGGCCCGCCGCGGAGAAATCGAACAGGAGCTCTCCCGTATCGTCGTCGTAGACCAGCGTTCCCACCGGCACATCGAGCCCCGTATCGGCGCCGGCTTTGCCGTGGCAGTTCGAGCCCTGGCCGTGCCGGCCGGATTCGGCACGGAATTCGCGGTTGAAGCGGAAGCGCAGCAGCGTGTTTTCGTTGGAGGTGGAAACGAGCGTCACGCTCCCGCCGTCGCCGCCGTCGCCGCCGGACGGGCCTCCCCGCGGAACAAATTTCTCGCGGCNGGAACGCGACGCAGCCGCGGCCGCCGTCTCCGGCCTTCACGTAGATGCGGGCTTCGTCAACGAACACGGAGGATGATCTGCCGTTTCCTGGGAAGACTATGACATGCCGGGGAGAAAACCAAAAGCGGCCGCGGGCGGCCGGCCTTCGAGTCAGTCCGCAGGGGCTACAGCCGGGTCCACGCTGATGAAACGCCCCATGCGGCCTTTGTCTTCGTATTTCACGATGCCGGTGATTCTGGCAAACAACGTGTCGTCCTTGCCGCGGCCCACATTCCGGCCCGGCTTGTAGCGCGTGCCACGCTGGCGGACCAGGATCGACCCGCCGCTCACCAACTGCCCGCCGAAACGCTTTACGCCCAGGCGCTGGCCCTGGGAATCGCGACCGTTGGTGGAAGAACCGCCGCCTTTTTTGTGCGCCATTGCTCGAGCCTCAGAGTTTGATTTCGCCGACCTCAACCGAGGTCAGGTGCTGCCGGTGGCCGCGCTGGATCTTATACTGCCGAGTCTTCTTGTATTTCAGCACCGTCAGTTTCGGCCCGCGGGTTTGTGCCACGATCTTGGCCGATACGCTGGCCTGCGCGGCCGCCTTGCCGGTAATCATTTTTTCGTCCGTGCGGACAGCCAGGACATCCGCAAACTCGACGGCGTCCCCCACCTTGCCGGGTAGGGCTTCGACCTCAATGCGGTCGCCGGGGGACACACGGTACTGCTTCCCGCCGGTGCGAATCAGGGCGTACATGGAACCTCCGGAGGAGAAAAGCAAACCAACATTATAAGAGTTGTATGGAATCCCCGTCAACGCGGAGTTCGCCGAAAGCGTGAGCAGGGAAACCAGGCGGATCGGCCCGCAAGCTGCCCCGGGTGAGCGCACCGATTGAACCGGGGGATGGGAGTGGGAGGAGGCGGGAGGGGACCCGTAGTGGAAGTAGTGGCGGAGTGGGGGGAATCGGACGCCACTGTTCCAGAGTGGTACAGGTGGAGAATTTCTTCGAAACTGCGTTCCGATATGGTCTTGACATGCGTCGTCTCGGCTCGCAGACTCTCTCTGGGTGTGAAGCTTTCCCTTTGAGGCACTCTGACGCGACGCGTGACTCTTTCCGGCCGCGTTTCCTTTCGGCGTGTGTGTCTGCGTGCTAGCCGAACGCGCACATTTGTCTCTACTCTGCTCGGTGTTGCTTTCCTGGTCTTTCCGTGCCGGGCTGCTGCCCAGTCGCCGCAAACTTCGAGCGTGCCAGGCACGGTTGTCCCAACTGGGCGAACGGGGCCGACCACCACGATTTTGTCCTCGACTCCCGGAGACGGCTTGGGGGAATACCTGATCGGTCCCAACGACCTGCTCTCCGTTTCCGTGATGGAATCGCCGGAATTGACGCGGGATGTGCGTGTGGACTCGGAGGGAAAGGTTGCGCTGCCCTTGCTGGCGGAGCACCCGCACGTCGCGGGTCTATCACTGGCGCAAGCGGAGGCGCTGCTGAAAAAGAAGTATCAGGAGAGCGGGATTCTGAACGACCCGAACATCACCGTCACCTTGAAGGAGCTGGAAAGCAAACCCGTGACGGTCTCGGGAGCGGTTCGGCAGCCCGGGGTATTCCAGGTGAGCGGGAGCGTGAGCCTGCTTCGGCTGCTGACGATGGCCGGGGGAGTGGCAGAAAATTCTGGCCCGACGATCCAGGTAATCCATGAACAGGACTCGGGGCCGCAGCACATCACGGAAGTGCGAGTAGCCGACGTGCGGTTGGGGATGGACCAAGCCAACGTGTTCGTGAGAGGGGGAGACATCGTAAACGTCCCTCCTGCGGGGGCAGTGTACGTGCTTGGTGCGGTGAACAGACAGGGACGCGTTCAGCTGCCCTCCGATATGGACCAGGTGACGGTCTTAAATATTCTGGCGATGGCAGAGGGCACCAAGCGCACCGCAAAACTCTCCCATTCTGTGTTACTTCGCAAGAAAGCGGCGTCGAACGAGGTGGAACAAATCCCTCTGGACCTGAAGAAGATCGTAGCGCAGGAACAGCCCGATGTCGTTTTGCGACCAAATGACGTTTTGTATGTGCCAGACAGCACGGCTAAGCACGCCTTCTCGCGCGGGCTTGAAACGGCGTTGCAGGTCGCTGCAGGAGTTCTAGTTTATACGGCAATTCCGTAAGAGGGTGTGGCGACAAGCCGGCGCTCCCACGGAGGGGGCTGCCGGTGGGGAACGGGGATGGAGCCAACGCGGCCGAGCGGGCCTGCAAAAGGAAACGGGGACGGGGGGGAGCGGAAGCCGGGGAGCGCGCTGGAACGCGCGGTGCGCAACGGGTCGCCGACGCTTCTGGCCGATTCGGGGAGCTGGCGCTTGTCGCAGCCGGTGGCCGTGCCAGACCACCTGACCGCGGCCCTGCCGTTGCGGGACCTGCTGCGGATCCTGCACAAACATCGTTTGATGATCGCGACGGTGGTGGGCGTGATGGTGGCAGTCGTGGGGGTGGTCACCTACCGGATCAAACCTGTCTACGAAGCCGCGGCGCGAATTGAAATCAACGGCGAGACGCCCGATCTGAGCAACCTGCGCGAGCTCTTCCTGCAAATGCCCACAACCGAGGATTACGTGCAGACGCAGGTGCGCATCCTCCAGGGGGACGACCTGGCCATGCAAACGGTCCGGGCCCTGCACCTGTTCGAGGATCCGCAGTTTGCGGTCCGCCCGGCGGGAAGCAATGCGAACGCGCCGTTCACCTCGGCGGAGGAATTGCGGATGATCGAGGCGTTCCACGGGCATCTGAGCGTCGGTGTGATCCGCTCGAGCCGGCTCGTGGAAGTCCGATTCGAAAGCACGAACCCGAAGCAGGCGGCCGACGCCGTGAACACGCTGGCGGACCTCTACGTGGAGAACAACTACCGCAAGAAATACGAGTCCGCGATGCAGGCTTCCGATTGGATGGCGGAGCAATTGCGCGAGCTCAAAGTGAAGATGGAGCAGTCGCACGAAGCGCTCATCAAATACGAGCGCGACAACCAGATTTTCGCCCTCGACCAGGGCCAGAACGTGACCGTGACAAAGCTTGGCGATTTGAACAAGGACCTGACCGAAGCCGAGGCCGACCGGATCGCGAAGGAATCGCAGTACCAATTGGTGCAGACTCACCGGCTCGGAAATTTGGCCGCGGTTATGCAGAACCCCATGGTCCAGGACCTGCAGCGACAGCGCTCGCAGGTATCCAACGCGCTGGCCGACGCCCGCGTGACGCTGGGGCCGAAGCACCCGAAAGTCCAGCAGTACGAGCGCCAATTGCAGGAACTGGATGTACAGATTCAGAGCCAGGAACAGCTCGCCGCCGGCCGGATCGAGAGCGATTACCAGGCCGCGTTGAACAAAGAACAGCTCCTGCGCCGCGCCTTCGACCAGCAGAAAAACGAGGCGAATGCGCTGAACGCCAAGCTCGTGGAGTACAGCCTGCTGCGACGCGATTACGAGACCAACCAGCAGCTCTACGAGGGCCTTCTCCAGCGGCTCAAGGAGGCGGGCATCTCGTCCGGGTTGCGTTCCAGCAATATCCACGTGGTGGATCGCGCGCGTGCTCCGATCAATCCCATCCGGCCGCGGAAATCGCTGAACCTGATGCTCAGCCTGATTGTGGGCGTGGCTCTGGGCTGCGCGCTTGCGCTGTTTAATGAATATCTGGACAACTCGGTGAAAATTCCCGAGGACGTGGAGCAATTGGTCAACCTCCCCGTGCTGGGGATCATACCGGCGGTCTCGAGCGTGATGTCGTATGCGGCCCGGCGAAGGCCGCTGGCGCAGTCGGCAGCCAGCAGCGGGACGACTTCGGAGCTGGCCACGGTCTCGCAGCCGCAGTCCGTTGTCTCGGAAGCCTACCGCGCGCTGCGGACATCGATCCTGCTGTCCACTTCACGGCACGCCCCCCAGCTCATTTTGATTTCCAGCGGGCAGCCTCGCGAAGGGAAGACGACAACGGCGCTGAACCTGGCTATCACGCTGGCGCAGCGGGGCGACCGCGTGGCCTTGATCGACACAGACCTGCGGCGCCCGCGGATTCACCGTTCATTTCAATTGACCAACGATCGGGGTCTGAGCACGTTCCTGACCAGCCAGGCGTCGCCGGAGGAATTGGCGCGCCCCGTGCGGCAGGTGCCGAATTTGTACGTGATCACTTCGGGGCCCACGCCTCCGAATCCCGCCGAGCTGCTGAGCTCGGAGCCGCTCGAGGCCCTGTTTGCGGAGCTGCGCCGGCATTTTGACTTCATTGTGCTCGATTCGCCGCCGGCCATCAGCGTGGCGGACTGCATGATCCTGGCCGCGCACGCGGACGGGGTGATGCTGGTGGTGCACGGCGGGGTGACCACGCGGGAAACACTGAAGCACACCACGAAACTGATGAACAGCGTGAACGCGCGCATCCTGGGGATCGTGCTCAACAACGTGGACGTGCGCTCAGTGGACTACAAGTATTACTACACGAATTACTACGGGGACTACTACCGCCATCTGCTGGATGGGCGGGGCTATGGCTACGGGCACGAGGAACAACGCGACGGCCGAGGGGAATCCCGGGCCAGGTCGTAGTAGCGCGTTACGGGAGCGCCCGTGATGGTGGCTTCAGGGGTTGAAACCCCGGGACAGGGTGCGGGCCGGCGCAGGGAGGTTCTGACAGAGCACGCCGGGACCTACGGGTGATGCGCCGCCACCCGTTGCCGTTCGGGGTGACCCGGGAAACTGCTAAAGATCGATGGAACTGGTTCTGCAAAGCTGGCCCAGCAGAGTCCTTGCCGCGGCCGTTGCCTTGGCCGCCACTGTGGCCCTGTCCGCGGAACTGTGGAAACACGTGCAGGCGGACCAGCTGGCGCGGGAAGGAAGTGTGACCAGCCTGGAGTACGCCATTCGGCTGGAGCCGCACAATGCGGAGCTCTACTGGCGGCTGGGGCGGGCCGAGCTGTTCTCGGAATCGGGAAGTCCGGCAGCGGCCGTGGCAGCGCTCGGTGAGGCCACTCATCTGGATCCCCGCTCCGGGACCTACTGGGTGGATCTCTCCCAGGCGCGGGAAAACTCCGGAGACGCAAAGGGCGCAGAGCGCGCGCTGGAGCAGGCCCGGGCGGCGGAGCCGCGGACACCGCGGGTGCTGTGGCAATCTATGAACTTCGCGTTGCGCAACAGCGAACCGGCGCGCGCGCTGGAGCTTGGGAGTGAACTCTTGGCCGTCGCGCCGCCGTACACGGCCCGTGTGCTTCCGCAACTTTCGGAGGTCGCAGACCTGAGCACGCTGATCAAAACGGTTTTGCCGGTAGACCGCGAGGCCATCGACGAAGCGATCCCCTACCTGTGCAATCGGCTGGACCACAAATCCGCCGGCGCGCTCTGGAACCGCGTGGTGGCCACCGGAATTTCTCCGTCGAGTTTCTATCTCTTGAGGTTCCTGGATACCCTGATCGCTCAGGGCGAAGGCGAACTGGCGGGGCGCGTGTGGGCGGATTCGATCCAGCGTGGCTGGATCGCGGGAGATCCCCAGGGCCTTGAGGAGCCGCTCTACAACAGCGATTTCCACCGGCCGATGCTGGGGTTTGGTTTCGATTGGAAAGTGACGCCTCAGGAGGAGACATCGGTCTGGGTGAGCGATGAGGGGCCGCAGCCGGGTCAGCCATGTCTGTGCGCGGATTTCTCGGCCCGGGCGCGCGCGGACTTCTACCACGTTTCCCACGCTGTGGTGGTGGAGCCGGGCGGGCGATACCTATTGACGGCAAGGATGCGCGTGCGTCATCTGGCGACGCGCGCGGGCTCGTTTCTCTCCGTTTCCGGTATTGACGCCGCGGGCCGGCAACCGGCCACGACCGATCACATGGTGGGCAGCACCGGATGGCAGGATGTTTCTGCGGAATTCGCGGCGGGACCGGATGCGCATCTCGCCCAGGTTGTGCTGGCTCGCCCGGGAGTGGGAGCGGACGAGCCTGCGGCCAGCGGGCAGGTCTGCATTGCCGACGTTCGCTGGAGGCGGCTGCAGTTGGGGGGCGCGACAGCCTCAGCCGCACTTTCAAAGACCGCAGCCGGGGTGGGGCGATGAGCGTGCTCATCAGCCGTGCCGAGGCCTGGACGCTCCGCGAGGAAACTGTAGAGGCCACGTTGGCCGGACGGCTTGCGGCCGGCGGCGTGTGCGCCGTGCTGATGCTCGCTCCGCTGGCTTTTGGCGCAACCTCACAGTTTGTCGCGCTGATCTTGGTGGCGGTCTCGTGGTGCCTGTTTCTGCTGTGGCTGATGGGCGAAATTCTGCGCGGGCGCCTCTCGGTTCTCGGGCATCCGATGGCTCTGCCCGCCCTGGCGCTACTCGGATTCACTACGGTGCACTGGGCGGCGGGCATCTCTCCCGCGCCCGTGGCGAGCGAAATCGAATGGCTGCGCTGGGTGGGCTACATCGTGCTGGCCATAGCAGCCGGGGGCAGTGTGAACACGCCCTTGCGCCTGCGCGCGTTCTGCGCAGCTCTGGCAGTGGCGGGATTTTTGATTGCCGCCATGGGCATCGCGCAGTACCTCACGGCGGATGGCCGGCTGTACTGGACGTGGAAACTGGAAAGCGGCGGACGGATGTTCGGGCCCTACGTGAACAGAAACCATTTTGCCGGACTGATGGAGCTGTGGTGCCCGCTCGCGCTGGGGATGGCACTTGTTCCGGAACATCGGCTGGCGCAGCGCTGGTTGTGGAGCGCGCTTGCGCTGGTCATGGGCGGGGCGGTGGTTCTTTCGGGGTCGCGCGGCGGAGCGCTTTCTCTGAGCCTGGCCGTGGTCGCGTTTGCCCTGCTCATCGCCGCGCAGCGAGTGGGGAAGCGCGCGGTGATCTGGGTGCTCACGGCCATGTTTCTCACCGGGGGCATTGTGCTCGCGCTGGATCGCGCGGAGCTGCTGGAACGGTACAAGGCGGTGCTGCGACCGAACCAGTTCCAGCAGGAGGACGCCGCCGCGTACCGGATCGCGGCCTGGAAGGACACTTTCCGGNTTGATCCGCGAGACGCCGGTCGTGGGCAGCGGGCTGGACACGTTTGCGACGCGATTTCCCGCCGCGCGTTCCTTCGCCACAGACCTCATTTGGACACACGCGCACAACGACTTTCTGCAATTTCTCGCCGAGACGGGACTGATCGGCGGAATGATGGCGATGTGGATGTTGTTCGCCGGGGGCCGCGAGGCGGCTCGGAATCTGGGGCGGACGAGCGGTACGGCCACAGGGGCGCTGCTGGCAGGGATCGCAGCGGCGTGCATAGGGTTCCTGGCGCATGGCTGGCTGGACTTCAATTTTCATATCCCAGCCAATGCGTCGAGTTTTGCCGTTCTGGCCGCGCTGGTAGCGGCGCCAGGCTGGGACGAGGCATAAAACTTTTGTTGTCAGTCGGTTGCGGCGTTTTCGCGATGTAACCGAGAGGGCGGAGCTTTGTTCTTATCA
>OCOJ01057603.1_pt3 | contig 21679 bp, 20 predicted proteins | sample 1539251 | NCBI WGS metagenome assembly OCOJ01 (sample SAMN01911457, study PRJEB22624) | soil metagenome | biome: Soil | place: Malaysia | collected 2012-04-30 | depth RA_metagenome m | reverse complement strand
ACAATCATGAGGCAGTTGAGCGGCTGAGCGGGCTGGCGGATTTCTTCCTCGTGCACAATCGCGAGATCCTGTTGCGCTGCGATGATTCTGTGGTGCGTCCTGCGAATCAAGGTGTCCAGTATTTGAGAAGATCGCGAGGCTGGGTGCCGGTTCCGGTGTTTCTCAAGGACGAGCAGCCGCGCGTGCTTGCGGTAGGCGGCGAGCTAAAGAACACGATCTGCCTGACCCAGGGTAAGCACGCGTTTTTGAGCCAGCACATTGGCGATCTGGAGAACGTGGAAGGCTACAAGTTTTTTGCCGAGGCGATCGCTCACCTGGAAAACATTCTGGAGATCGAGCCCGAAATCGTGGCGCATGATCTGCACCCGGATTACTTTTCCACCCGATGGGCGCTCGAGCAGACAGGCGTGCAAACGGTCGGAGTGCAGCACCATCATGCGCATATTGCAAGCTGCATGGCGGAGAACCATCTGGACGGGCGCGTGATCGGCTTCGCGCTGGATGGCACTGGCTATGGAACGGATGGAAAAGTGTGGGGCGGGGAGGTACTGGTCGCAGGGTACGAGAATTTTGAGCGCTTTGCGCATCTGGAGTACGTTGCGTTGCCGGGCGGCGCGGCGGCGATTCACGAGCCCTGGCGCATGGCCGTCAGCTACCTGGCCCATCATTTTGGCCCGGATTTTCTCGGGCTCTCGATTCCGTTTGTGCGGCAGCTCGACCGTCGGAAAACGGAAGCGCTGCTGCGCATGATGAGGCAGGAGGTCAACTCGCCTCTGACCTCGGGCTGCGGGCGCCTGTTCGACGCCGTGGCTGCGCTGGTTGGAATTCGATGGCAAGTGAACTATGAGGCGCAGGCGGCGATTGAGCTGGAAATGGCGATGGACGGTGCGTCCGACGAGGCAGCGTACCCGTTTGCGCTGGTCACCGAGGGAGACGGTTTTGTGATCAAGACGCGCCCTCTGTTTGAGGCATTGCTCCGAGATGTAGAGGCGAGCGTGTCGGCAGCGGGCGTTAGCCGGCGTTTCCACGATGGATTGATTCGAATCCTTGTAGATGTGGCAAATCAGGCGAGGGACAAAACGGGATTGACACGAGTTTGTTTGAGCGGGGGCACGTTTAATAACGCGTATCTGGCCAGCGGGCTGCAGGCGAAGCTCACCGGGGCTGGATTTGAAGTGTTCACGCACCGTGAGGTCCCTGCCGGCGATGGAGGCCTCAGCCTGGGACAGGCGGTGGTTGCGGGGAGAGTCCTGGCTGGCGGGGATGCGCGTCTAACCACGAAGGACACTAAGGTACACGAAGGAGATACTGCGTGAAAGGCGCTTCGCAGTGTTTGATTCGGAACCGTACGCTTTCCGTCGAGGTTCATCTGGTGAGAACGCGCATTGCCTGGGAAGCGCGTTTGGTTTAGCCTTTTCAGTCATATCCAACAGTTGTTCCAACGAGTATCGACGCGGGAGCATTCCATGGCTTCGATCCAACTGCTCATCAACAACCGTCCTCATGAGGTCGACGTTGCGCCCGATATGCCTTTGCTTTGGGTGTTGCGCGACCAGCTCAACTTAACCGGCACCAAATACGGATGCGGCCTGGGATTGTGCGGCGCCTGCACGGTGCATGTTGACGGCGAGGCCGTGCGCTCTTGCCAGACGTCGGTTTCGTCGGTCGCGAATCGCAAAATCACGACGATCGAAGGGCTCTCGACCGATTACAGTCATCCCGTACAACTGGCCTGGATCGCCGAGCAGGTGCCGCAATGCGGATATTGCCAGTGCGGCCAGATCATGTCGGCCGCCGCGCTGCTGGCGAAGACGCCGCATCCCAGCGACGATCAGATCGACAGCGCCATGGTCGGCAACCTCTGCCGCTGTGGCATGTATCAGCGCATCCGGCGCGCCATTCACCGCGCCGCTCAAGGAGCATGACTATGCCTACCACCCGGCGAGATTTTCTGCTTCGCGGAACCGCCGCCGGCACCGGACTCTGGATCGCGGTGCGATTCAACGCGCCTCTCGCGCTGGCGCAGGAAAACGCGCGCGGGGCGAAGAAGGCTCCGCCCAATCCGTTCGACGCCTGGATTCATGTGAAGCCCGACGGACAGATCTCGCTGATCGTGGCCAAGTCGGAGATGGGACAGGGCACTCGCACCGGGCTGGCGATGGTGCTGGCGGAGGAGGCGGAGGTCGATCTGAACTCAGTGCGCGTGGAACAGGCGGAGACGCGGCCAGATATTTATCCGCATCTGGGGACGGGCGGCAGCAGTAGCACCAGAGAGAATTTCATGCCTCTGCGGCGCGCCGGGGCGCAGGTTCGCGACTTGATGATCACCGCGGCGGCGGCGAAGTGGAAGGTTGCGAAGACGGATTGCGTGGCCAGCAAGGGCGTCGTGTCACATCGCGCCTCTTCGCGAAAGGCCAGCTATGGCGAGCTGGTTGAGGCCGCCGCGAAGCTGCCGCTGCCTGATCCCGCGAAGGTTCCGCTGAAGGACCCGTCCAAGTTCGAACTGATCGGGCACCCCTTTCCGCGAGTCGACATCCCTTCCAAGGTCAACGGCAGTGCGCAGTTCGGCGTTGACGTGCGCGTGCCGAACATGCTGTTCGCGGTGATCGCGCGCTGTCCCACCTTCGGCGGCAAATCTGCGAAGTTCGATGCTGCCAAGGCAAAAGCTCTGCCCGGGGTTCAGGATGTTTTTGAGATACCGGCAATGGGAGCCGATAAATTCACCGCGGGCGGAATTGTCGTGGTCGCCGACTCAACCTGGAACGCGATGAAGGCGCGCGAAGCACTCGAGATCACCTGGGACAACGGTCCCGGAGCTTCCGAAACCAGTGACACGATTCGCCAAGCCCTTCGCTCCGCGGCCGGCAAGGCTGGCAAGCGCCAACGGAATGATGGTGACGTAGACGCCGCGCTCGCCCAGGCGCACAAGCAGATCGAGGCGATCTACGAGCTGCCGCTCGAAGCCCACGCCACGATGGAGCCGATGAATATCACCATCCATCGGCGCGAGAACGATTGCGAAGTGTGGGCGCCCACGCAGTCTCCGGACTGGGTACAAAATACGGTGGCGCAGGTCCTGGGAATACCGGCGGCCAAGGTGATCGTGCACACCACACTGATGGGCGGAGGATTCGGCCGGCGTTACATGGCGGACTATCCCGCGGAGGCGGCGCAGATCGCGAAAGTCGTGAAGAAGCCAGTGCAGCTGATGTGGACGCGCGAGGACGACATGACACACGACTTCTATCGTCCGGCCACGTGCCATCGCATGCGAGGAGCGGTCGATTCTGCCGGGCATCCGACCGCGTGGTTCCATACGCTGGCGTCGACATCGATCCAGGGTTTCTGGAATCCGAAGGGCGATCCGTCCGGCGACGAGGTCGGTGGGGCGCTGCAGATGCCGTACGCGATTCCGAACGTGCGGCTGGAATTCAACCCGGTGGCCACAGTCGTGCCGCGGGCGTGGTGGCGGTCGGTCGAGAATTCGTTCAATGCCTTTGCAGTGGAGTGTTTTATTGACGAACTGGCGGCCGCAGCAGGACGGGACCCGGTGGAGTTTCGCAAGGCGCTGCTGGTCAAGCCTGCGGGCTGGAAGGCCAAAGACGAGGATTCCCCCGATCCGGCCCGCCTGCGCGGCGTGCTGGAGCTGGCTGCGGAAAAAGCGGAGTGGACCAAGCCCCTGCCCAAGGGCAAAGGACGCGGCATCGCATCGTATTTTTCCTTCGGCAGCTACTTCGCCGAGGTGGCCGAGGTCTCCGCCACGAGCGACGGCAACTTCAAGATTGACCGCCTGGTGGCAGCGGTGGATTGCGGGCGGGTGGTGAATCCGGAGTCGGTGCGCTCACAAACGGAGGGGGCGATTATCTATGGGCTAAGCGCCGCGCTCAAGAACGAGATCACGATCAAGAACGGGGCGGTCGAGCAGACGAACTTCGACGGTTACGATCCCATCCGGATCAACGAGGCGCCGCCGGTCGAGGTTCACATCGTGCCGAGTCATGAAGACCCGGGAGGTATGGGAGAACCGGGACTTCCGCCCGCCGCTCCGGCGGTGGCGAATGCGATTTTTGCTGCTACCGGGCAACGCTTGCGACGGCTGCCCTTTCAGCTCAAGGCAGCGTGAGGGCGCCGTCCGGAATCCCACCCTTGCAAAAAACGCAAGGGTGAGCCCCCCGCCTTAAGACCGCTCGTTCGTTGAAGGTTACATTGGTAAGTTCAACTTCTCTCTCGTTGTTAACGTTCGGTACTTCGTACTCCGGCTTATTTTGCGCCAACTCATTTTCCGCCCCGTCGGACATGTAGCTCGTTTCTATTCTCGTTCTCTATTGCACCTCGACCGTGACTACTGGGGATTCGATGGCACCGTCTTCCTTGCCCCAAATCGTGTGCCCTTTGAAGTGCTCCCGAGAAAGTGGCGGGCTGTAACGACATTTCAGCGTGTATCTGCCCGGCCCAGGGAATAGCATCTTAGCCGGAATCTCGGAGTCGAACCCCGCGAAACTCCCACCCGCAATCGAGATCAGGGCATCTTTCCCGTTCTCGTCTGGCGGCATAGGGTGAAAAAAGGGGGCAAACTCATTCCGAACTTCGGCCCCTGAGGAGTCCAAAACCTGGAGGTATAGGCCCGCTGGAGCGCCCCAATCGAGCGCGTTCCAAATAGTGACCATCCCCCTCTCAGGGCTGCGAAAAAAAACTGTTAAGTTCAGGTTTTCCGTCATCGCGACTCGGCTAGCGCTCGTTCGAAGCTCTATCCTCAACCGATCCGAACCAGCCTTCTCCGTTGCGACCTGACCGAGTGCGCTGCTCGTTAGAATCAAGAGCAAGATTGCAAGTCTCATAACGATCTCCTGGGATATGTCTAGCTTGTTCCCTAACAGCAATTGGGACGGGCAGCCCACCCTTGCGTTGTTTGCAAGGGCGGGATTCCCGAATGTGAACGTCACCGGGGTTTTGTTTTTTTGTTTCCTTCACGGCTGTGCCTGCCGGACCTTACAGTTAAGCTATGCCCGACGGCCTCAAGCGATATTCCGGTCACAACTATCTCCACTTTCTCACCTGTAGTTGTTATCACCCCCAGCCTTGGCTGGCAAGCCCGGTGCGGCGCGATCTCTTCCTCAAGATCTTCGAAGAAGTGCGCCAGCGTTACCAGTTTGTCGTGGTCGGTTATGCGGTCATGCCCGATCACATCCATCTGTTGATCAGCGAACCGGAGCGCGGAAGGCCCTCCACGGTCATGCAGGTGGTGAAGCAGCGATTTGCGCACCGCGTTCTCGGTCGCGGACGGCGCCATCCATGCCAAGCATCGCTTTGGCCTGAGCACGCCCCAACATGTATGGCAAAAACGCTTCTATGATTTTCACGTTTGGCGCGAGCGCAAGCGCGTGGAAAAGCTGCGCTGCATGCATCGCAACCTGGTGAAGGCGCGATTAGTGCTGGAACCGGAGCATTGGGCCTGGAGCAGCTATCGCAGCTACGCTTACAGCGAACCGGGCAGGGTGATGATCAATCAATGGCCAAGGGCGGAACTAAGACATCGACCTGCAGTTTAGCCGTTATCTCCGCAATCAGTCCGGAATCCCACCCTTGCAAAAAACGCAAGGGTGGGCCACCCACGGTTCGGCAAGCTCTTCCTAAAACTTCACCAGGATGTCGAAGTCGACGAAATGTTCGTCGCGGCGCAGGTCGGGGAACCAAACGTTGCTGGTGCTGCCCGGGCTCCCGCAGGCCGCTTCCGCTGCGCTCAGCGTCGCCTGCCCCGATGATGCGCCGTTGCTGCACGCATAGAATTGCGGGAAGCCGTTGTTCGTGCCGGGAGGCGGCGTGATTCCACCCGCGCCCGTCCAGTAGGGCACGTTGGCATGACGGTAGTCGTACTCCCAGCGGAAAGTCAGCCACTGCCGCGGCATGTAGTCGAAGGTGAACGAACTATCCCACGCCTTAAAAGGGTCGGAGGGATTGCCGGGGAAGTAAGGAGCATTGATCGCGGCAGACGGCGCAGTGGCTCCGTTGATCGGCGGGGNAGGAGCATTGATCGCGGCAGACGGCGCAGTGGCTCCGTTGATCGGCGGGATCAGCACCAGGTAGCGGCCTGGGTTGTTGATTTGGCCGCCGCCCACAGTAATTGCGAATTTATCCTTCTTGAACCACATACGGTTGTAGAGCATGAAACCGATGAAGCTCTGCTTGGGATTGATTCCAGCTGGGAAAAAGTCACCTCCAACCGACTTCGCGTCCCGTCTGTTGCCGTGGCAGCCCACACCTTGCACATACACGCCGGTGGAAGTGGTTTGGGTGGGGCCAAATTCGCATCCCATATCGCCGGTGAAAGTGAACGCCATCTTGTCGAGCGTCTTGCCTGGCCGGTCAAAATACTTGATCTCGATGCTGTCGTCGGTGTGGATACGGGCACGGTTCGGCGTGTACAGATCATCGTGGCCCAGGCCGTAGTTGTTGGAGATGATGTTGACCCAGGGCGCGGGAGTCCATTTGATCTGGCCGCCCAAGCCCTTCCTCGAGTTGGCCGATCCGTAGGACTGCCATCCATTGATGAACCACGGCTCAATCTTCAAGTGCGGGTTGGGGAAAATCTGAACTCGCACGCCATTGAAGAACCAGGGCGTGTTGGAGGAGACATACGAAGGCTGATACGCCCAGTTATCGTAGTTGTAGTAGCTGAATAGCCCGATGTAAGACATGAAAATGCCGGCATCGATGTTGATTCCGTCCAGCACATTGAGGTGATAACCGCCGTAGGCCTCGGCCAGGTAGCGATAAGCGGTGTCAAGGTCCCATTGTCCTTTTGCGGGGCTGGGGTCGTTGCGGGGCGTGGTTTCGGAATACATCCCGAACTGGGTCATCAAGCGGGCCCGGACGTTGTCGTAGTGAAAATCGCCGCCCACCCCGAGCTGCTCCAGCTGCACTTCGTTCGAGCGGAAAACCTCCGTCGATCCGCCCATGGAATTGTCCTGCGGGCGGTTGAAGTCGTAGGCGTAGGTCACGTCGGCCCGGATTTCTGGAGTGAAGAAAGGCGTGTCGAAGGCGACGTCTTTGTTGCGCGGATTTCCGTTTAGCCACGTCCAGTCCCAGTCGGAAAAGGGAGCGATCTTCTGCTTCTTTGCCGGGGTTGAGGCGGGAGCGGACTCCGCTTGCGCTTTAACTGCCGCCGGGGCCGATGTCGCCACGCTTGCGGGGGTCGCGTCCGGCACCTTCGTCTCAGGCACGGCGGTTGCGGATGCGGTCGCTTTTGCGGGAACTGCCGTCGGCGCTGACTCGCTCGCGGTGCGGGCCTTCAAAAGCGCTTCCAGTTGCTCGATGCGCGCCTTCAGCTCACTCAGCTCTTGCGCCATTGCGGCGGGAGACAGATCCGGCTCGGGCGCCGGTCTCGCTGAGCCTGCGGAACCGTTGTTGGCCGTGCCCGCGTCACTCGCGACCGGCGCCGGTTCATGCAAGCTCGCCAGCCTGGTCTGCGAATCGGGCTGAGTTTGGGCTCCGCATGGTTGTGTCTGAGCAAACAGAATCAAGGCAAAAAGGAGAGGGAAAACTGCACTTGCTGCGATTTTGCGCAGATGAATGTTCTTGGTTGACATACTTCTTCCCTTTCTATGGAGAGCTACACGCCACTTCTACCATCGCAACGACTGTAAAAAGTTGGTTAACTGGATTACCCGATCTCGCGAGGCTCAGGATTCTCCCTGTTACGCGCCTCATAAAGCTATTGGATAGGCCACGGCATAAAAGTTCTGTAAGGAGTTCATAAGGGTTTCATAAACGGCGCATCGAGTGACGTGCTGCGAAACTCGATGAGCGCGAATCAGTTCGCCGCATTCGACACTCCGGTAACACTCGGTCGGCGAGTGTTTTGTGCAAGCTAAGGGCGTGGCACCGGGACACTCCGGATACCTGATCGGGTCCGGGCGGTTGACAGAACCAGGGTTTTGGCCCAGAGTGTGTGCGGCATACTCTGCCAGGCGGGCCGGAGTGAAAAGAACCCTGATCATCCTCGCTGCCGTGGTGCTGGCGCCGGTCCTGCTGGTGACTTTGGTGGCGCGCGCCGCCGGAGACTGGCGCGAAATCGGCCAGACCAGCGCCGGAGACAAGGTCTCGGTCAGCTTCGTCCGCGTCCTCAAGCACAATCAGCGCACCGCTCTGGTGCGGATCGAATACAAGGAACCCGCGCACTTGCCGCAGGGAGGTCCCTTCGTCGAAATGCGCGCCCGGGTGCGCTTCAACTGCAGCAACGGCGTCGCCACTCCTACGGCCGAGTGGTTTTATTCCCGCGACCGCAGCGGACGATTCGTCGTAAGCAAGAAAGCGTCTCACGACGACCAGTTCGGCAAAGATTCCGAAGGCGGTTTCGCCGACCTGGTCAGCAAGAGCGTGTGTGGCCAGACCAAGTAACTTCTGTCATCCTAGGCGAAGTGGCTGCTTCGTACCTCGAAGCAACCGCCAGTCGAAGGACCCCGTGCCTGATTGCACCACCACTGCCGTCTCAAGGCGTTCTCCCCGTGCCCACTCGTGACTCACCGCGTCCCTATTAGTGCACTGTAGAAGCGCCCTGACGCGTTCGTCGTGCAGTCGCGAGGGTAGGGATTCTTCGACTCGCGCTCGCCTTTGCTCGCACGGTGCTCAGAATGACACAGGGAGATGACAAGCGCCGGCCGACGACCAACGACTGGCGACCGCACCACCGATTTTCCTCAGCACGCCGCACCTCGGTAACTTCCGGGCCACTTTCACTGCGGGGACTTTCCGCTTATGCTAATTCTAAGAACTTGCAGCAAACTGTGCCCACCTGATTATGGATTCACTTCGACTTTATGATCTTGTGGTAGCGGGAGGTGCTCTGGCGCTGGGCACGTACGCGTTTTTGCGGCGCAAGCCGAAGAGTCCGGACGCGGCCGAGCGGCAGCGCCGGGCCTGGCTCGAGGGTATCGGACGCATCACCGACGGCACCGTGATCGACGTGCAGGAACTTTCACCTGATGGGCGCGGCCGCGCCGCCACCATGCTGATCTACAAATACGACGTGGCAGGCGTCTCCTACGAATGCTCGCAGGACGTGACCTACCTGCGCCACTGGATCAACCTGCACTCCTGCCGGCTCGGCCTGCCCACTTCGGTCAAATACGATCCGCAGAATCCGGGCAACTCGCTCGTGATCTCCGAAGGATGGATGGGGTTGAGACAGTAGAGCTTGAGGTCTGTCACCCCGAGCGAAGCCGGAAGCGCGCGCAACGCACTTCCGGTGTAGTCGAAGGGGACCCCGTGCCTGTGTGCATTACCACTGCCGTCTCAAGGCATTCTCCCCGTCGCCCATGCCAGCCTGACTGCATCGTTAAATTAGTGCACCGTAGTTGCATCCTCGCCCTTTTCCGCTATACTCGTCACCGGCGTACAGGACGCCCCCAGTCCGCGGAGAGGACCGAGTCCACCTGAGCGTTTCCTAAACCAGGTTCCTACGAACCTCCTTTTTCGCCCGAACCGAGCGGACTCCGGGCACGACTCCAAAGGAGGCTCGTTCATGGCACGTCAGGATTACGATCGCCCAGAAAAAGACCGTCACTTTCCTGTCCGCCCTAACCTCGAACAACTCAAACACCAGGCCAAGGATTTGCTGCGCGCCATCCGCCAGGGCGACCGTGCCGCGGTCGCGGAGTTGCGCGAGCACCATCCCAAGCCGGTCGAGCCTGCTGCGGCTAGGCTCGCCGATGCGCAGCTGGCCCTCGCGCGCAGCTACGGATTACCCAGTTGGCCGCGTCTGGTTACTGCCTGCCGCATGACCGACGCGATTTGGCGTGGCGATGTCGCGGCTGTCCGCGAGCTTGTGCAGAAAAATCCGCGGCTGCTGCACGAAGCTGCCCGCGGCCTGCCCGACAGCAACTGGGGACCGCCGATGTCCTACGCCGCCAACGTTGGCCAGGACGCCATCATCGAGATGCTGCGCAGTCGCGGCGCGACCGACGTGCAGCACGCCTTCGACCGCGCCTGCCTGCAGGGTCAGATTGACACGGCGCGCAGCCTCTACGCGATGGGCGCCCGCCCCGTCGCGGGCTGTGTCATGGGACCGTGCGAGACCCTGAATCCTGAAGGCCTGTCGCTTTTGCTCGAACTCGGCGCAGATCTCGCGGACCAGCACGGCAACCGCCTCGCGCCTGTGGCACTGCTGCTTCAGACCTATTCCCGCTGGCCCGAAGGCAAGCACCGCTGTCTCGAGATTGCCGCGGCGCGCGGTGTTGCTCTCCCCGACACGCCGCCGATGGCCGTGCATCGCGGCCGCATCGATCTGCTGGACGCGCATCTTCGTCGCGATCCGCATCTCCTGACTCGCATTTTCACCCTCGAAGAAATCTATCCACCGGCCCTGGGCTGTGGCCCCGACCTCTCCTACGGCCTGCACGGCACGCCGCTCGCGGGTACGACACTGCTCCACATCTGCATCGAGTTCGATGAAATCGAAATCGGACGCTGGCTGATCGATCATGACGCGGATGTCAATGCCCGAGCCGCCATCGATGCCGACGGCTTCGGCGGACACAGCCCGCTCTTTTGTTGCGTGGTGAACAACTCCTACTTGTGCGGACGCCAGCGCGACGCTGCCTTTGCCCGCCTGCTGCTCGATCACGGCGCCGACCCCAATGCGCGAGCATCATTACGGAAACAGCTGCATTTCGTGGCCGACGAGTCCATGCACGAGTACCGCAATATCACGCCCCTGAGCTGGGGCGAGCGCTTCCATGGCCAGCGCTTTCACAACTGGGTGAGCGAACCGGCCATGCGCCTAATCGCCGAGCGCGGAGGACACGCCTGAACGGCGCGAGGTCCGCATCCTCTTACCAACGTGACGAGGCAGTCTCCGTTTACCTGGTTCCTAGCCCGCAACCAAGCCACCCGCCCCTGTCCCATATTGGAACCGCTATGTCCAAAAGTTGCCTATCCATGTGATGGATGTCACACAAGTTCTCGTCCCTGCCTTTGGATAATCCCGCCATTGTGCCGCGTGCGCAGGCATGTGGCCCCGGAACGCTGCACCAGGAGCGTGCGAATATGACGAGACTCACGAAACACATCGGGCTGATGGCTCGGCTGGCGCTGGCCGCCGCGATCGTCTGGCTGGCCGCGGCACCGCTGTCCGCCGGCACTAAGGCGGACAAAGCCAAGCCATCCGCGTCCCCGGTTGACGCTTCGCAATACGTCGGCTCCGATACCTGTAAGACTTGCCACGAAGACATCTACAAGAACTTCGAGGCCACGCCGCACTGGAAAACGACGCTCAGCCGCAAAGGCCCTGAGTGGCAGGGCTGCGAGGCCTGCCACGGTCCGGGGAAGGCTCACGTCGAGGGCGGCGGAGATAAGACGAAGATATTCATCTTCGCCGCGGCCAAGCCCGAGGAGGCCAGCCAGCGCTGCCTCACCTGCCACGAATATGGAGAAGAGCACGCCAACTTCGGCCGCTCGCAGCACAACGTCAACAGCGTGAGTTGCACGGCCTGCCACTCGCCACACCACGCCAAGGAGCCGCAATACCTTCTTGTCGATAAGCAGCCGCAGCTCTGCTACAGCTGTCACACCGAGATCAAGCAGGACTTCTCCCGTCCCTTCCGGCATCGCGTCGATCAGGGACTGATCCAATGCACCGACTGCCACAACCAGCACGGCGGCTTCCTCACTCATCAGTTGCGCTCGACCGCCGCCCAGGACCAGGTCTGCTTCAAGTGTCACACCGACAAGGCTGGACCGTTCACCTTCGAGCATGAACCGGTCAAAACCGAGGGCTGCGTGTCTTGTCACTCGCCCCACGGGTCGACCAATCCGCGCCTGCTCAAGCGCACCGAAGTCAACCTGCTGTGCCTGGAGTGCCACACCCTGACCACCGATACGGGGGCGCCGGCGATTCCAACCTTCCACAACCAGAGCCTGAAGTATTCGGCGTGCACGATGTGTCACACCCAGATTCACGGCTCGAACTTCGATCCGTTTTTCTTCAAATAGGAGGAGACCATGCAGAACCTTTCATCTCTGAGAACGAATCGAGAAGGACTCGCCGGTCTCCGCGGTTTGCACTGTGTGACCGGCTGGCGTCGCGGCTTGCAATGGTTTCGGTGCGGGGTGCGTTGTGGTTTAACATGGACGAAAGCCGCACTCTGCACCGCCCTGTTGGTCTCCCTGCCGATGCTGGCGCGTTTGGCCGCCGCGCAGAACGGCGCCGGCGAAGGCATTGAAGAGGGCAACTACCGTTCCGAGGGATCGTTTGAACTGGGCTACCGTTTCGTCAATACGCTGGGCAGCCAGCCTGTCTACGACACCTTCGTCAATCAGCAGCAAGGTCCGCGTTTTCTGGATGAGACCGTGAACATGCGCTCGCTCAATCACGAGGGCGCACTGTTCGACAATCTGTTTCTCTCCAGCTTCGGCTGGGGAGGCGATCCCGAAAACGCCGCGCGCCTGCGCATGTCGAAGAACAAGTGGTACAACTTCGGCGCCAGCTTCCGCCGCGACCGCAATTTTTTCGACTACAACGATCTCGCCAATCCGCTCAACCCGTCCAACCCCTTCATTCAGAACAACGGCTCGCCCCACGAATTCGACACCGTGCGCCGCATGTACGACTACAACCTGACTGTGTTGCCGCAGGCGCCAATTCGGTTCCGTCTGGGCTTCACCCGCAATAACATGGAAGGCCCGGGGTTCAGCACGGTGCACGAGGGTACGGAGGCGGACTTGTTCCAGACCACGCGCACCCTGCTCGATGCCTACCAGTTCGGCGTCGACTTCAAGCTGCTGCCGCGCACCAGCATCAGCTACGACCAGTTCCTGCAGTACTACAAGGGCGACACCAGTTGGACGGATCAGAATCTCATCTTCCAACTCTCAAACGGCACGCCGGTCGACCCCGGCATCAGCTTCAACCCCGCGGCCAATGCGCCATGCGCCACTCCCATCCAAAATGCGGCCACTACTCCGCCCACGTTCAGTGCGACCTGCAGCGGATATCAGTCCTATAGCCGCTGGGCACCAGTGCGCACGTCCTATCCCACGGAGCAGATCACGGCGCAGTCGAGCTACTTCCGCCGGCTCGACCTCTCGGCCCGCGCTTCTTACAGTTCCTCGCAAACGCAGATCACGAATTGGTTTGAGGATTTCACCGGCCTCGGCCGCGGCAACCTGCGTGGCAGCCAGATCAGCGGTCCTTCCAGCGCGCAACGCATCGTGGGCAACGCCGACTTCGGGGCCACGGTCAGCGTCACGCAGAAGTTCTGCCTGGTCGATAACTTCCGCTTCTCGAACTTCCGCATTCCCGGGAACTGGAACTTGCTGACCAACGACTTCTACGGGGCGAGCATGCTGACAGTGCCCAATGTTTTCAGTCTCGCTACGTGCCCGCCGCCTTTCACTGCGGCCACCTGCCCCCAGCACACCAATAGCTCTGGCGCCGACGTGACCCAGGATCAGCGTTCGGATTTTCTCCGCCAGGACGCCAAGCTGAACACGTTCGAACTGGAGTACGACTTCACCGACCGCATCACCGGGCGTCTCGGCTACCGCTACGAAGCCCGCGCCATCAACAACAACTTTTTCGACTTTCAGAACCTGACGTTCTATCCCACGCTGCCCAACCGCGGACCCTGCGCCGGCCTGCCCGTGGTGAACGGCGTGTGCACCACCACCGCGACGTCAAATGCAAGTCACCCCGTCGATGTGCACGCCAATTCTCTGCTGGCCGGGATTTCGGCGCGTCCCACCGACCAGTTGCGAGCCACCTTCGATCTGGAACTGTTCGCGGCCGACAATACGGTCACCCGCATCTCGCCCAAGAATCTGCAGCAGTATAAAGGACGGGTCAATTACAAACCCAAGTCGTGGATCGACGTATCCGGCACGGTCGATATCCTCGAAAGCCGCAACAACGTCCCCAACATTCTGCATCGCGAGCACGACCGCAACTACGGATTCACCGCCGTGCTCAATCCCCAGCCGCATTTCGGCATGGAATTGGGCTACAACTACAACGACATTTTCTCCACCACCAACATCTGCTACGTCCTCACCAGCACCCCGCCGGCGGATTCGACCGTGTGCGGCAGCGGCTCGCCTTATTTTTCCGCGGTCTCGCTCTACACCAACAAGATCAACTTCGGCTTCGCCAACTTCATGGTGAAACCGGCGCCTCACGTCACGGCTCACATCGGCTACAACCTGACCTCGACCAGCGGAGAAACTCCCGCACTGGCAAATCCCGCGGTGTTCACGTCGCTGGGCTTCAACTATCACAAGCCCATGGCTGCGTTTGACGTGAATCTGGCCAAAGGAGTGACCTGGGTCTCGGCCTGGGGATACTACGACTACAACGAAAAATTCGTTTCGTTCCCGCTGGTGCCTCGGGACTTCCAGAACAACACGGTCACGCTGTCGTTGCGGTATGAGTTCTGAGTTGCGAGCGAATAGCCGTCGGTCCTCAGCCGACGGTCATCGGCAAAATCTGGCGGCAGACGACCGAAGGCCGGTTTTCTCACACCTGCTGGCGCGCCTCGCCCAGGGGNGACGTCGACGTCCAGTTTCTTCTTGCCGCGATAGATGGTGATCTTCACCGTGTCGCCGGCGCGGTGGTTGTTCATCATTTGCGAGAGGTCCTGCTCGTCCTCGATTTTCTGCCCATCGATGGCGACGATCAGATCGCCGCCCAGCATGATGGGAATGTTGCCCAGATAGGCGCGCTCGGTGCCACCGCGCAGGCCGGCGAGGTCCGCCGAGCCGCCGGGAGTCACCTGAATGATCAGCAGCCCGTAGTCCGCTGCCAGTCCCATTTCATCGGCCAGCTCGGGGCCGATCGGAATCGTTTTCACGCCCAGTGCCGGCCGCCGCACCCGGCCCAGCGTGACTAGATCGTTCAGCACAGCCTTGGCGGCATTGATCGGAATGGCGAAGCCGATGCCGGAATTCTGCTGCACGCTCGACAGAATCATGGTGTTGATGCCGATGACTTCGCCGTGCCAGTTCATCAGCGGGCCGCCGGAGTTGCCGGGGTTGATCGCGGCGTCCGTCTGAATCGCCTCGTCGATCATCGCGCCATTGGGCTCGCGCACCGGACGGATTGAGCTCACAATTCCTCGCGTCATGGTCCCGGCGAGGCCGAACGGGTTGCCGATCGCGTATACCTTCTGCCCCACCTGCAGATTGCGCGAGTCGCCCAGCACTGCCGGCACCAGGTCGGGAGCCTTGATCTGAATCACGGCCAGGTCGTGCGACGGATCCGTTCCTACTACCGTCGCTTTGTACTTTTTTCGGTTGTGCAGCGTGACCTCGACCTGCCTCGCGTCTTCGATCACGTGATAGTTGGTGAGGATGTGACCATCTTTGTCGATGATGAACCCTGAGCCCTGGCCCTCCTGCGGAACCAGTCCGTAGAAGAAATCGAACGTCATGGCGCGCGAGGTGACGTTCACCACCGAGGGAATATTCTTGCGGTAGACGGCGATGTTGTTCTGCTCTTCGGTATCGAGCGACTCTCCACCCGCCGCTTCGGTGATTTCCACGTGCGCGGGATGGCTGAACCAAGTCGACGGATGCAGCACGCTCGAGCGGTCATTCGAGCGCCAGGTGGTGAAGTAGAAGAATCCGCCGGCGATGGCCAGCGTCAGGATCAGAGGTCTTAGTGTTCTCATGATTGCAACCTCCCGCGATGGGATGCTTCGCGATTCGGGAGCGGGAAGTTCCCTTTTGTTCATTGTAAATAACGGGAGGCGGCTGGGCATCCCCAGGGGAATCTGCGATTGCCGATTGACGATTTTTGATTGAAAAGAACCGCGGTCAAGCTAGGGTGTTCAATCGGCAATCGGAAATTGGCAATCGAAAATTCCTCAGGCTTTGCGGGCCGCCTCGGCGCTCAGCTTCTCCCACACCTGCCTGACCTGCGCGCGCGTGGAATCGAGCGAGCCCGAGTTGTCGATCACATAGTCAGCGGCTTTGACTTTTTCCGAGTCGGGCAGCTGCGCCGCCATGCGCCGGGCAACTTCTTCACGGGCAGCTTCGAGATCGATCTTATGGCGTGCGGCGAAGCGTGCGGCGCGCTGTTCCTCGCTGCAGGTGACGACGACCATGCGGTCGAACTGCCCGGCCACTCCCGCTTCGAAAATCAGCGCGGCCTCGACAATGGCCACGGCTTGCGGATGCTGCAGGCCTATCGCGTACATCCACTCCTGCTGGCTGCGCAGCACAGCGGGATGCACGATGCTGTTCAGCTCGGCAACGCGCGAAGGATTGTGCTGGCCGGAGTCTGGTTGGTCAGAGCCGGGACCGAACGCCGCCTCCGCCAGCTTGGCGCGATTCACACTGCCGTCAGGGTTGAGAATGCCGCGGCCGAAGTGGCGCACGACTTCGTTGTAGACGGCTTCACCCGGCTGCATCAGAGAATGGGCGATGCGGTCCGCCTGAACGAGATGCGCGCCCAGCGCGACGAACATCTCTCCTACCACCGTTTTGCCGGAGGCCATGCCTCCGGTGAGACCGACTTTCAGCATAGGTTCAGTTGTCAGTAGTCAGCAGCCAGTAGTCAGTGGCCGGTAAATGCTCCGGCGCAGCAGCGTGATTTCGAGACAATCGGCGCGTGCTTGCGGAAGGGCTGCGCCCGGACTAGTACTGGTTTCATAAATGGATCCGCAGATTCAAAAAGCGAACCCCAGGGGCTAAAGCCCCGATCTTGGCGGCTCCTAGCGGCGCGGCTAAAGCCGTGCCCTTCCCAAGGCCAATGATGAAACCAATGCTACTGACTCCTGACTCCTGACAACTGACTACTGACCACTCCCCTGCGTATCTTCGCGGCTTTCACGGTATTGAACATCAGCATCGCGATCGTCAGCGGACCGACTCCGCCGGGAACGGGCGTGATGGCGCCTGCAACCTCCTCAACTTCGGGATGCACGTCGCCGACGAGCGTCGATCCCTTGGTGCGAAAGATTTCTTCGCGCTTGGCGTTCGCGACCTGCGTCTTTCCGCCAGTAGTCTTCTTGCCAAATAAGCGCACAAACTCTTTGGGGTCGGTCACCTTATTCATGCCCACATCGATGACGGTCGCGCCGGGCCTCACGAAATCGAGGGTGATCATCCCGGCGCGGCCGATGGCCGCGACCAGAATGTCAGCGCGGCGGCAAACTCCGGGCAGGTCGCGGGTTTTCGAATGGCAAATCGTAACGGTGGCATTGGCGTTGGTGAGCAGCATAGCGACCGGCTTGCCGACAATGTCGCTGCGCCCGACGACGACCGCTTCCTGGCCAGCGATCGGAATGTGGCTGCGCTTGAGGATCTCCATGACTCCGGCGGGCGTGCATGGGACAAGACCGGGACGCTGCGTCGAGAGAAAGCCAACGTTAATGGGATGGAATCCGTCAACGTCTTTGGCCGGGTCGACGGCCATCAGCACTTGTTTCGCGTCCACTTGTGCGGGAAGCGGGAGCTGTACCAAGATACCGTCGATGTTGTCGCGGTGGTTCAAACTGTCGATCAGTGCCAGCAGTTCACTTGTGTTGGCGGATTCCGGCGGCGTGTGCTTCTCGCTGTAGATGCCAACTTCTTCGCAGGCTTTCACTTTGCCGCGCACGTAGATTTCCGACGCGGCATTGTGGCCGGCCAGCACGACGGCGAGGCCGGGCCGCAATCCCGCGGCGGACAAGGCTTTCACCTCGGCCGCGACTTCCGCGCGAATGTCGCTCGCGATTTTCGTGCCGTCGAGGATGGTGGCAGGCATGGATTCGGCTTCCGGCTACGCTTCTGGCCCGTCATCCTGAGCGCAGCGAAGGATCTATGCACTCCGCGCGAGCCATCGGCGCGGCCGGGCGAATGCATAGGTTCTTCGCTACGCTCAGAATGACAAGACTTGATTTTATCGTATGAACTTGCAGCAGCCGCAGCGAGGGCCAAGTCCAACACGGAAGTACGGAGGAGATTTGTGATTGACGTGGTTGACAGCTGGTTGAGAATCTCTTTGTGAGCCTGGACTTTCAATCCAGAATCAGAAATCAAGAATCAACAATTGAAAAAGAAGAAGTGGTAAATCGCCGATGGCTTTAGCCCTGTGACCCTCATCACATTCCGGCCTCAGTTCGTGTCGTACAATATCCGCCATGATTGCCAAGGATCTGCTGGAAATACTGGTTTGTCCGGCGTGCAAGCAGCCACTCGAATACCGCCAGAACCCGGAAAGCCTGAAGTGCAAACAGTGTCATCGGGTGTATGCGGTGAAAGACGACATCCCCATCATGCTCATCGATGAGGCGACGATCGAGGCTTCATAATTTACTTCTTGCTGCGCAACGGCCGGCCTGACCTGGGTTCCGAGAGCGGATCTGCGGCGCGGATCTCGGGAAAAGGGAGGTGCAGACGTGGCGGCACAATACTTCTACTGCACTCACTGTCATAAGAAGTTTTCCACCTACCTGAAGCTGTTCGATATCCTGTACGACTTTTCGCGCACGGCTCCGGAAAACTGCCCGGTATGCGGCGGCGAGCGCGAGCTGCGCGTCTCACTCGACTTTCAGCTGGGTGCGGGCGACGCAGACTTCAAAGTCGTGCACGCGTTCCTGCCGGAGAAGCTGGAATCATGGCTGGGCGAAGAAGAAGAGGAAGTCACGTACTATCCCTTCCTCGTGGTGCTCCAGCGGGCGGGCGGAGGCCAGCAATTCTATTGGATGCCCTATTGGCACGTCGTCGGCAAAGAGGCGCGATTCGGGCAGCATGCCCTGTGTCTCGACAGTGCGCAGTTTGAGAGCCTGGCCACGCAGGCGCGAGAGAGGATGCTGACGCCGGCCTAGGCGCGAAGACTCGGACGAAACGCCGATGGCTGCGGGCCTGGAGCGGCTGCGTGTTGCCGGATATGAAGGCGTGCTCCGCCGGCCTNCCGCCGGCCTGAAGAACCACCCCCACTTACGAGCCATTCTCCGCTCGACGAAACTATTGCATTTCATTGACATGGAGCTGACAAGTCCCATGCGGCTCTCGTCTAACATCGTGTGTGAAGCTGAAGGGTGGTTAGGCCTTTGGCGGAGCGTCATGATTTTGTGGAATTCGTGAATTCGTTCCGTTCTTACGAGTGAAGGGGTTGAGGAAGCGGTCGCGATGTCTGGAAACGACACAATGTGTCAGGTGTGAGACGGCGGCGAGGTACCAAAGGAACACCCCGAAGGCATGGGAGGGTGAAAAGGTTGCCTGCAACTTCCAACATTTGCAGGGGTTTATGAAAGCAACAGACCCTCGCCCAAGTCAAGAAACTTAGGTACGGAGTGCGGCAGCTGAATTGCATGCAACTTGTAGAGCTGCCGATGAGTCTAATGAGACAAAGTGGTCAGAGGTCGGAATCGGAGGTGATTGCGGCCATGAACGACAGAATGAATGACCGGGCAAGCGAGAAAGACAGGTTCACACTGAACGAGCTGGCGGCGCTGCGGGCCGATCTGCTGCATGGCGGAATGATCGACTCCTACGAGGCGGCGCAGCTGCTGCAGGTGTTTCTGACCGGCCGGGGTTATGGAGTTTCTCCGGCGGCGGCTCTGGATGCGGCCGGGCGGGTCGAAATGGCCGGCTGTGCGTTGCCGGTTCTGCAGCACGAGTTGGAGAACCTGGCGATGGTGATGTAAGAGGCTGTGGCCGCGGGAGGTGACCTCGCGGCGAGAGGGGCAGCGATTTCCGGGCAGGCTGGGTTAAAAAGCACGCTGGGGTGAGTCAGAAGCGCCGAAAAGCGGCGGCGATTTTACAAAGATTTTGACATTCTGGACGGCAATTGAAAAAAATTGACCGTACCAGTTCCACAAAAGGAAGCCGGGCCAACCAGCCCGGCTTTGTGGTTTTTGGGGATTCGCCTACCGGCCCTTGCTTTCTAACCACAGAGGGCGGAGGCGCATGGAGGCAATTAACCCCGAAGGCTTCTCGCTGGCGTACTCTTTTCCCACCGCAATTCGAACCCGAGGCACGTCAGACTCAACGAACCCAGCGAATGATTTCTCGCGGGACGAGTGGAGCGCTCGTATTAGAATACGGGCGGTCCGGAGGAGCCTTCTGCGGCGCCGGGCCACGCGGATACGGTGATGGAAGCATTGGTCATTCTGGCCGCGCTGGGCGTGATCGGCCTGTTCTTTGTGCTGCCGATCTGGGCGCTCGTCGCGACCAAGGGATTGCAGCGCCGAACGGAGGATGTCGAACGCCGACAGTCGCAGCGCTGGAGCGATCTCACCGCCCGGTTGCGACTGCTGGAGAACCGGGTCAAGGAGCTGCAGCAGGCGCTGTCCGGAAAGGCGAGTGAGCCGGTTGCGCCAGTGCCCACACCCGGGGAGGTCGCGTCGGCGGAAAGCGCCAAGCCTGTTGTTCCCGCAACGGCCGTGACCACTGTGCCAGCTCTGCCTGGGGCGCCGGTGCCTGAAGTCAAACCGGCTGGGCCAGTCCCAACGCCAGTTCCCATGGAGCCGATTCGGCCGCGGGCGGTGGTCACTGCTCCTACGTCGCCGCAGCGGATCGCGCCAGTTCCTCACGCTCCCCCAACCGGCGTTCCTCCCGTCGGTGCGCCGGCCACGGGAGCTGCGGCAGGAACTCCTCCCTCAAGCTCACCGGCAGCGCGTGTTTCGTCTGCGGCGGCCGCTCCTCCGGCCGCGCGTAGCGGAATCGACCTAGAGGAGAAACTCGGCACGCGCTGGCTGAACAAAATCGGCATCGGGATTCTGGTGCTGGGCCTGGCGTTCTTTCTAGCGTATCAGATCCGCAATCTGGGCCCGGGCGGAAAAGTCCTGTTGGGCTTGGTGTTGAGCGCGGGAATGATTGCGGTGGGAGTTCGCTACGACAAGAGCGAGCGCTATCGCATTCTGACGCGGGCGATCGCGGCGGGCGGCTGGGCGCTGCTGTATTTCCTGAGCTACGCCGTGTATCACCTGGACGCGACGCGGCTGATCACCTCGCGTGAGTTGGACTTTGTGCTGATGCTCGCGGTGGGCGCGGCAATTGTCGCTTACAGCCTGCGCTATCGGTCGCAGACGACGACGGCGCTGGCGCTCGGGCTTTCGTATCTGACGGTCGGAATCCATCACACATCGGTCTACAGCCTGGGCGCGAGCGTGATTCTGGCGCTGACGGTGGTGGCGATCGCACTGCGGATGCAGTGGTTCACGCTTGAAGTCTTCGCCATCGTGGCCACCTACCTGAATCACTTCATCTGGGTGTCGCCCATCATTGAGGAAATGGGCCCGAGGCGCGTGGAGTTCCCCGGGTTTCGCACGAGCCTGGGGCTGCTGGGGTTCTACTGGCTGCTGTTCCGCTTCTCGTATATCTACCGGCGGCCGGCGGATGACGACGAGGAACGACTTTCGACCGCGGCCGCGCTGCTCAACGGGATTTGCCTGCTGGGCATGCTGAAGTATCAGTCCGTGCNATCCGGAGTGGACGTTCTGGGCGCTGCTGGCGCTGGGCTTCACCGAGCTGGGGCTTGCGGCAGTGGCGGCGCAGAGGCGGCGCACGGCGTTTGTGGTGCTGGCGACACTGGGTGCGGCGCTGGTGGTGGCGGCAGTTCCGTTCCGCTATGCCGGCTCGGACCTGGCGTGGCTGTGGCTGATCGCGGCCGAGACTTTTCTGCTCGCGGGAGTCTTTACGAGTGAAGTCGTGTTCCGCCGCGTGGGAACGGTCACGATGTTTGTGGCGGCAGGGTACATGG
>OCOJ01037891.1_pt1 | contig 21715 bp, 20 predicted proteins | sample 1539251 | NCBI WGS metagenome assembly OCOJ01 (sample SAMN01911457, study PRJEB22624) | soil metagenome | biome: Soil | place: Malaysia | collected 2012-04-30 | depth RA_metagenome m | reverse complement strand
CCGTCGTAGAGCAGCAGCGTGGCTTCCGAGGCCAGCGCCGTGGCCAGCCAGTTCCACATCATCCAGGAGCAGGTGGTGAAATAAAAAACACGGTCGGCGCGCTTGATGTCGCAGTGGAGCTGATGTTCCTTCAGATGCTGGAGCAGCGTGCCTCCCGCGCCGTGCACGATGCACTTCGGCGCGCCGGTAGTGCCGGAGGAGAAAAGGATGAACAGCGGGTGGTTGAAGGGGAGCTGCGTGAACTCCACCGCCTTAGGCGCGTGGCGGGCCACGTAGTCCGGAAGCGCGACCACAATTGGCAGATTCGGCAGAGCCGGCTTTTCTGAAATGTAGGGAATCAGCACGACGCGTGAGAGCGAGGGAAGCCGGCCGGCCACGTCGGCCACTCTTGCCAGGCACTCCTGGCGCTTGCCGTTGTAATAGTAGCCGTCCACAGCAACCAGCACTTTGGGCTGGATCTGGCCGAAGCGATCCAGCACGCCCTGGACTCCAAAATCGGGAGAGCATGAGGCCCACACCGCGCCCAGGCTCGCCGCGGCCAGCATGGCGATGATGGCCTCCGGCATGTTGGGCACGATGGCGGCCACGCGGTCGCCTGGCCCGACACCCTCGGCAGCGAGCGCCTGCTGGAGCCGGGAGACCGCGGCATGCAGTTCCGCCCAGCTTATGCGCCGGCGGATTTTATCCTCGCCCCAAAAAACCAGGGCGTCGGAAGAATCGCCGCGGCGCAGGAGGTTTTCCGCAAAGTTGAGCCGGGCCGCGGGGAAAAACCGCGCTCCCGGCATCTGCCCGGGATTTTCGATTGCCGGTTCGCCGGGCCCGGCGCCGATCACCCCGCAGAAGCTCCACACCAGGCGCCAGAAATCCGCGGGGCGCTCGATCGACCATCGCCACAGCGATGCGTAATCGGAAATGTTTGCGTCCGACACGGCTGGCGCGGCTTCGATGAAACGCGCCAGATTGGAGGAAGCCAGGCGCTCCGGCGACGGCGTCCACAACGCCGCCGGTTCGCCGCCCGCACCGGTATTTGGCAGGTCTCTCTCCATGAAGGAACTCCGCGAGACTCGCGGCAAGTTTAATCCATTTCGCGAAGGGAATTGTAGACGCGGTTGGCAACGTCGAATTGGGTTTCGAGCTCGCGGCTGGCTAGCGAAGCGCGCAGGTGCTCGAGGGTTTGAATCAGCCGGTCGAGCGACCGGGCCACGTTTTCACGGTTGGTGAGACACACGTCGCGCCAGAGGGAGTAGGGGCTGCCCGCCAGGCGCAGCGCGTCTCGCAGCCCGGAGCCGGCCAGCGTGAGCGGCAATCCCGTCTCGTCCGTTTCGTCGTTCACCACGCCGGCCAGGGCGACCGCGGCCAGTTGCGGCAGATGGGAAATGATTCCCACGGCCCAGTCATGTGTTTCCGCGTCCAGCCATGCAGGCTCAGCGCCCAGCGCGCGCACCACAGCTTCGAGCCGCGCGGCGGCCGGCGAGCCCGCATCTCCCACCAAGGCGTACTTCGCGCCGCGGAACAGGGCGGCGTCGGCATGCTCGATGCCGCTGGTTTCCCTGCCCGCCAGGGGGTGGCCGCCCAGGAACCGCGGGCCATGGCGGAAGAGTTCCGCGGCCGCGCGGCAGATTGCGGATTTTGTGCTGGCGGCATCGGTCACCAGCGCATTCGCAGGGGCATGCCTGGCGATCTCCGGCAGGGCATCGAGGATCGCGGCAATTGGCAAGGCCACGTAGATCAGCTCCGCCCCGGATACGGCCTCCGCCAGACTGGTTGCGCTGCGCGAGACCGCGCCGCGTTCCACAGCCTGCCGGGAGACTTCCGGGCGGTCCCAGCCCGTGATGTGCACCCGCGGAAATGCGGCACGCAGCGCGAGGGCAAATGAGCCGCCAATCAGGCCCGTGCCCAGCACCGCAACGGCGGCAAAGCCATTCTTCGAATCCGAGGCATGTGCGGGCGAGCGGCCGGCGGCCTCCCCGGCGCTCATGACTGAAACTTCTCCGCCGCAGGCGCGGACCCGCGGCGGCTCATGCCGCGCCGCCCCGCATGTTTCAAGACGCGCACACGCGCAGCCACGTTGGTGGCGGCTTCGTCCGCGCTTCCCGCGCGCTCCACTTCAGCCACCAGCGCGGAGCCCACCACCGCAGCATCGGCCAGCCCGCCGAGCAGTGAGACATGGCCGGGCAGCGAAATTCCGAAGCCCACGGCGAGGGGCAGCGTTGTGGCCCGGCGCGCGCGCCGCAAGAGCGCCGGGAGTTCGTCCGCCAGCGCCTCGCGCTCGCCGGTTACTCCGGTGCGGGAAATCACATAGAGAAACCCGCTGGAGACTTCGGCGATGCGCTTCATGCGCGCGTCGCTGGTGGTGGGCGCGGCGAGAAAAATCGTATCCAGCCCGCGGGCCAGCATCGCGCGCAGATAATCGCCGGAATCTTCCGGAGGCAGGTCCGTGACCAGCACGCCGTCCGCCCCCGCAGCCTGGGCCTCTGCGGCGAAGCGCTCCAGGCCCAATTGAAAAATGGGATTGAAGTAGCTGAAGACCACGAGCGGCACTGCGCTGGAGCGCCGGATTTCGCGCACCAGGCCCAGCACTCCGGCGAGCGTGGTGCCCGCGGCGAGCGCGCGCTCGCTGGCTCGCTGGATCACCGGACCATCGGCCAGGGGATCGCTGAACGGAACGCCCAGCTCGATGACGTCCGCGCCGGCCTCGGCACCAGCCAGCACAATCCTGCGCGTGGCCTCGAGCGAGGGATCACCGGCCGTGATGTAGGCAACCAAGCCAAGCTCATTGGCGCGGCGCAGTTCATCGAAACGGAGGTCGATGCGCGATTTGCCCAAAGCCGCCGTGTTGGTCATCGGCCAGCCATCCAAATACGAAGCGTAACACCGAGAACACAGCAGAACGGAGCGCACGGAGACGATGAGAAGAAAGGCGGCATGGAATCAGAGGTGCCGCGCCAGCGTTTCCATGTCTTTATCCCCGCGGCCGGAAACGTTGAGGATGACGCAGGCATCGGGCGAAAACTGGGAGGCGCGGCGGATGAGTTCGGCGACCGCGTGGGCCGTTTCCAGCGCACAAATGATGCCCTCGGTTCGCGCCAGGGTGCGCGCGGCGTCAATGGCCGCCTCGTCGCTCGCGGCGGTGTACTCGGCGCGCCCCCGCTCGGCAAGCCAGGCGTGCTCCGGACCCACGGCCGGATAGTCCAGCCCCGCAGATACGGAATGCGTCGGGGCGATCTGGCCTGCGTCCGTTTGCAAGACCCACGTGTAGGTGCCCTGCAGGATCCCCGGCCGCGCCCCGGCGTATCCCCGCGCCGCCGCCAGCCGCGCGGCGTGTTCTCCCAGGGTTGTCCCGGAGCCGCCGGCTTCCACTCCAATCATGCGGACGGCCTTGTCTTCCAGAAACGCATGGAACAGTCCGATGGAATTCGAACCGCCGCCCACGCAGGCGAAGAGCGCGGCGGGCAGGCGATTTTCCGCCGCCAGTATCTGTTCGCGCGCCTCGCGGCCGATCACCGACTGGAAGTCCCGCACCATCAGCGGATAGGGATGCGCGCCGAGGACGGAGCCCAGCAGGTAATGCGTGGAGCGCACGTTGGTCACCCAGTCGCGCATGGCCTCATTGATGGCGTCTTTCAGCGTGCGGCTGCCGGAATCGACCCCGGTCACGGACGCCCCGAGCATCTTCATGCGCACGACATTCAGGCGCTGGCGGGCCATGTCTTCCGTGCCCATGTAGACGCAGCACTCCAGGCCCAGCCGCGCGCAGACCGCCGCGGTGGCCACGCCGTGCTGGCCGGCGCCGGTTTCTGCGATCACCCGCCGCTTGCCCATGCGCAGCGTGAGCAGGCCCTGGCCGATGCAATTGTTGATTTTGTGCGCGCCGGTGTGCAGCAGGTCTTCGCGCTTCAGGTAAATGCGCGGGCCGCCCAGGTGGCGCGTCAGGCGCCCGGCAAAATCCAGCGGCGTGGGCCGTCCCGCAAAATTACGCAGCATGCGCTCGAAATCGGTCCGGAATGCCGGGTCGGTTTGCGCCGCGCGGTACCCGCGCTCCAATTCTTCGATGGGCTCAAAGAGGGTTTCCGGCACATAGCGTCCGCCGTAGGGCCCAAAGCGCCCGCTGGCGTCGGGGCAGGCGGAGCCCGCGGGGGGCACGGCTGGGGCGGTCATGGGAAGGCCTCGCCGGCGGAAGCAACCGCGTCCAGAAACGCGCGCAGCTTGCGCGGATCCTTCTGCCCTGGGGCGCGCTCCACGCCGCTGGCTACGTCCACAGCCGCAGGCCGGGCCGCGCGAATCGCCTCCGCCACATTTTCCGCGGTAAGCCCGCCGGCCAGCACGATGCGGCCATAGCGCGCAGCGCCGCGCGCCACGCTCCAATCGAAACTGCGGCCGGTGCCGCCGCGCAGTCCGTTTGCAGCGCGCGGCGCATCCAGCAGAAAGGCCGCGGCGGGGAAACGCGCCAGCCGCGCTGCCGCAAACTGCCTGCCGACAGGGAAAGCCTTGATCACCGGGGCGGTGCGGCCCACCAGCCGCGCGAGCGACGGCGATTCTTCACCGTGAAGTTGTGCGTAATCCAGATGCAGCGTTCGGGCCACTTCGGCCATGGCCTTTGCGGAGGCATTCACGAACACGCCTACGGCGGCGATTTCCCGCGGCAGCCGGGCGCGAATCGCCGCCGCCGCTTCCGGCGCCAGGTAGCGCGGGCTGCGGGGATAGAAGTTGAAGCCCAGGGCATCGCAGCCCGCTTCAATGGCGCGGCGCGCATCGGGCCAGTTGGTGATGCCGCAGATTTTTACGCGGAACATGGACTTCATACCGCCCCGCCGCGTGGCACCGCTTCGGCGGCTAACAAGGCGCGGAGCGCGGCGCCCGGGTCCGGGGCCTGCATCAAGCTTTCGCCAATCAGAAACGCCTGGAACCCCGCCGCGCGCAGCCGGAGAAGATCGCTATGGGAGCGCAGGCCGGATTCGCTCACGGCGATGCATCCGCGCGGGATTTCCCGAATCAGGGCGAGCGATGTTTCCAAGCGCACATCGAAGGTGCGTAGATCGCGATTGTTCACCCCGATGATGAGCGCCCCGGCGGCTACGGCGCGGGCGAGTTCCTCCCGCGTGTGCACTTCCACCAGCGGCTCCATGCCCAGTTCCCGGCCGGTGTCCAGCAATTCGGCAAGCTGCGCGTCTGAAAGGATGGCGACGATGAGCAGAAACGAGTCGGCATCAGCCGCCCGTGCTTCCCACACCTGCCAGGGATCGAAGATGAAGTCTTTGCGCAGGGCGGGAATGGCCACTGCGCCCCGGGCGGCCCGGAGGTTCGCGAGTGAGCCCTGAAAAAACTCTTCTTCCGTGAGGACGGAGAGGGCGGCGGCGCCGTCTGCGGCCAGCGATTCCGCCAGCCGCCGGGCATTGAAGTCCGGGCGCAGGAGGCCGCGCGAAGGAGATGCCTTCTTCAGCTCGGCGATGACGTTCAGGCCGGCGCGGGACAGTGCGGCCGCAAAATCGCGCACGGGCGCGGCCTTCTGCACGGCCATCTTGAGCACCGGCAGGGGATGCAGACGCCGGCGCTTTTCCATGGCCGCGCGGCGCGCCTCCACAATGCGGTCCAGGATTGTCCCGGTTTGTGCGTCCGCCGCCACGATTGCTCCCCACAGCGGAAACGGCCGTCAGGAAAGGAACGTCCATGCTATCTGCGCGTTCCAGGGGAGTCAATCGAGGCGGACGCGAGCAGGCGGAAATTATTCTCCGGCCGGCCGGGGTGTGGCCGGCGTGCTCTTGGGCAACACCGGTGGCTTGATGTAATCGAGGGGGATCTGGCCGGTGAGCGTGTCCAGCCAGGTGATGATGGATTTTACGTCCGCGTCGGAAAGCTGGCTGCCGCGCTGGTGCACCGCCATCTGGCGGATGGCCTGATCGAGCGTGGGAACCGAACCGTCATGGAAGTAGGGCGCTGTCTTGGTGACGTTGCGCAGCGAAGGAACCTTAAAGACCATCTGATCGGCCTGGTTCCTGGTGATTCCCTGGCGTCCCGGATCGGCCCGATTCGGCCACGGTTTGACTACCCCCAGCCGCTGGAAGCTGTTGCCGCCCACGTAGGCGCCGTTGTGGCAGGTGTGGCACCCGGCCTCCACGAATTTGTTGAATCCGGCTTTTTCCTCCGGGCTCAGCGCAATGCTGCTGCCGAGCAGAAAAATGTCCCAACGCGAAGGGGTGGTCAGGCCGCGCTCGAATGCGCCGAGGGCCAGCGCCATGTTGTTGAAAGTGATGGCGTCTTTGTCTTTGGGGAAGGCTTTCTGGAACAAGGCCACGTATTCCGGCATGGAGGCGAGCACGCGCACGGCTGCGGCATCCGAGGGCATGGCCATCTCCACCGGATTCAGAATCGGACCCTTGGCCTGCTCCTCGACATTGGGCGCCCGGCCATCCCAGAACTGCACAAAGTGGCCTGCGGCGTTATAGACCGTGGGGGCGTTCCGGGTGCCTTTCTGGTCCCGGTGACCGGTGGAAACCGGTTCCGTCTCCGCGCCGTATGCATCCAGTGGATGGCAGGTATTACAGGAAATGTCCTGATTGGCCGACAAGCGCGTGTCGTAGTACAGCATCCTGCCAAGCTGGACCTTTGCGTCGGTGATGGGGTTGTCCGGCGAAGCCGCAACCGAAGGAAGAGGCCGGAAAAGCTGCAGGGCCGCGGAATTCACCTGCACATCAAAGGCTTGAGACCAGAGATAACCCGCAGAGGCCAGGACGAGGAGAAACAAGAACGCCGCAGATCGAGTGCGGACGACCGGCGCGCCGTGGTTTGGCATGTGCTCCTCCCGGGAATTGCGCCGCGAACGCAACGCAGGCGCCAAATGGAACGCTAGCCGCAGGAGAAACGGAGTTCAGTGAGCCGCATCACGGCCCCCGGTGACGGAAAGCACGGCGGGCGGCGGAGGGCTGGATATTGCGGGCCACCATGCGGCGCTAGTTGTGGCTGAAAGAAGACGGAGACAGGCGCACTGGACGCCCTCCGGTGGCGACGGTAGACTTCCGTCCGCTCGAAGGCGTGGGGGAATAAAAATGAATGCAACTGCACGCACGCGGCGTTCTCGTACCCTGTGGATTCTGCTGGCAGCCATGGCCCTGGCAGCGGCTGCGCTCGCTGCCGGAGCCCAGGAGAAGCGGCTCATCACCGAGAAAGACCTGCTGAAATTCAAATGGGTGGCGGACCCGCGCATCTCCCCGGACGGCCGGGAAGTGGCCTACGTGCTGGTAACAGTAAACGAGAAGGAGGACCGCTACGAAACCAGCATCTGGAGCGTATCCGCCGCCGGCGGCGCCCCGCGGCAACTGACCAGCGGGCCGCGTGACTCCGCGCCGCGCTGGTCTGCCGACGGGCGCACGCTGGCCTTTCTGCGCGCCGGCGAGAAGGATCCGGCGCAGATTTACCTGCTCTCGATGCAGGGCGGTGAAGGAAGGAAATGGACGGATTTGCCGCGCGGGGCTTCGCCCGCGGTGTGGTCGCCCAACGGCCGCAGCATCGCTTTTACCAGCGACACGACTGCCGAAGACCTGGCCGAAAAGCGCGGGCAAAAGAAGGGCGAGGAGAAGAAGAAGAGCGACGTGCGTGTGATCACTCTCGCCGTCTACCGCGCCAACGGGGCGGGCTGGCTGGAACCGGATCACCACGACCACGTCTGGACCGTGGAGGTGCCGGAGGGAGAGGCGACGGCGCCGGAGCCAAAACAAATCACCACGGGGCGGTATGACGAAGGAGACGTCTCCTGGAGCCGCGACGGCTCCAAACTCTACTTTGTCTCCGACCGCGTGGACGAGCCTTATTATTACCAGCCGCACCAGGCCCTTTACTCCGTACCCGCTGCCGGAGGCGAGCGGACCACGGTGATGGACATCGACGGCGTGGTGATTGGCCCGAAAGCATCGCCGGATGGATCCAGGATTGCCGCACTGGGTTTCTTCAACCCCCCGCAAGCACCTTCGAATTACCAACTCGGCCTGCTGGTCTCGGAGGGAAATGCCACCACGGACCTGGCCGCCAGGCATGACGTGGAAGTGGGCACGGACGTCTCCGGCGATCAGCACCCGCCGCGCGGAGGGGAAAGCGCCAGCCCGGTGGTGTGGACCGCAGATGGCCGCGCAGTGATCGTGGCCACCTCCCTCCAGGGCCGGTCGAACCTGGCGCGCGTGGACGTGGAAACCGGAAGGATGGAGGCGCTGACCACCGGCGATCACGAGATGATCGCCTACAGCGCCACTCCGGACGCCTCGAAACTTGCCGTAACCATCGGCGATGCCACGCACATCGGAGACCTCTACCTGCTCGATGCGGCCACGAAGCGGCTCACCCAGCTCACCGGCGTGAATGACGCGCTGTTCGACACGCTGCGGATCACCGCGCCCGAAGAGTTCACCTTCACCAGCTTCGACGGAAAGAAAATTCAGGGGTGGATTCAGAAGCCTCCGGATTTCGACCCCGAGAAAAAGTACCCGCTCATACTCGAGATTCACGGCGGCCCGCACACTGCCTATGGACACACCTTCATGCATGAGTTTCAGTGGATGGCTGCGCAGGGCTACGTGGTGCTGTATATCAATCCCCGGGGCAGCACCACCTACGGCCGCGAGTTCGCCAACATCATCCAGTACCACTACCCCGGCGACGACTACAAGGACCTGATGGCCGGCGTGGACCAGGTGCTGAAGCGCGGCTACGTGGACGAGACACGCATGGGCGTGACCGGAGGCAGCGGCGGCGGGCTGCTGACCAACTGGACGGTAACCCAGACCGCGCGATTCAAAGCCGCCGTTTCCCAGCGATCCGTGGGCGACTGGGAGGCCTTCTGGTACACCACGGACTTCACGCTGTTCACCCCGAGCTGGTTTCGCAAGAATCCGTATGAGGATCCCGAAGAATTTTCCGAGCGCTCGCCGGTCCGTTACGCCTCCAGGATCAGCACGCCCGTGATGTTTGTCGAGGGAGACAACGATTTGCGCGCGCCGCCGGGACAAGGCGGCGAAGCCATGTTCCGCGCGCTCAAAGCGCAGAGGAAGATTGCGGTGATGGTGCGTTTTCCGGGCGAGACCCATGAGCTTTCGCGCTCCGGCAAGCCGCAGCACCGCATCGAGCGGCTCGAACACATCGTGGCCTGGTTCGACAAATACCTTCAGGGCAAAGACATCAGGACCTACGACCTGCCATAGGCGCAGGCGCCAGGGTAACGCCGGCACTGCCAGGGAGGATTTCGCGGCTAATGCTTCAGCAGCGGTTCAGCGTAGCGGATGGGGATTCCGAAATTGGAGCCGCCGAAACCTTTCAGGATGGCATAGTTCACGCCGATCACTTTGCCCTCTTCGTTGAACAGCGGACCACCGGAGCCGCCGGACGTGGTCTGCGCATCGTACACCAGCCTGTCCGCCAGGATGTCCCCGAGGTGTCCCTGCGTGGTGATAGGCCGGATGAGCTTTTTCCCGGCCAGCGCGGTCATGATGCTATCCGCGTTTCCCCCGCTGGAAGCCACGATTTTCTGCACCGTATCATCGTCCGTGCGGGCCAGGATGGCATCCAGACCCGTGGGATAGCCCATCAGCACCACGGGAGTTCCGCTCACCGCGCCTTCTTTTCGCGTGTCCAGTGCCAGCGGCGCGCGCTTGGAATCATCGAGGGCCACTTTCACGCTGGCCAGGTCCGCTTCATCGGAAATCTTGTCCACGGCGGCGCGCAGGGGACGGGGACCATCCGGACAGAAACACTCCAGGTCCGCCAGGATGGGTTCCATGCCTTCCTCCTGGATGCCGGCGAGATCGTCATTCTTCCACCACGGCTCCACGACGTGGCGGTTGGTGAGCATGCGCCCATCGGATGCCACCAGGAAGGCGCTGCCAAAAAAGTCCGCGCGCACCTCCGGCCCCCGGCCCTCGAGTGACAGCACCGGATTGCCGTCGCTGTCCTGGATCGGCCCGCCCTTCTGGTTCAGGCCGGCGTAATGCACGCGCTGTCCGCTGCTCTTATCGCGGAAGGCTACGGAAACGTGCAACAGGCACACGCTGCGCGAATAGGACTTGATGATTCCCTGGGCGATGCGGCTTTCCCCTTCGATTTTGTTCAGCCGGCCGTTGGCTTCATCGAGCTGGTGTTTCAGTTCCGCCACATTGGACGCGTCGGAGGTGCTGTTGAGCTGGGCTTTCAGAGTATCGCTCTGATCCTGGAGCTGCTGCACTTCCTCTTCGACATCCTTGGGCTTGGATTTGAGTTCCTGGCGGAGGTGCGTGGCGCTGGCCAGGAGCTTATCCTGGCTGGCCAGATTCGCTTCGAGCTGCGTGATTACGTTCGAGGTGCGGCGCAGTTCCTTTTCCGCGCGGCGCGTGAAGAGATAAAAAATCGCGCCCATCAGCGCCGCGCCGCACAGGATGCCCACCAGGCCGACGCGCAAGCGGCGGTCGAGCGAAGAGGCGTCGCGGGTCATCTTCTCCGTAACCGCCAGGGCTTCGAACGCGGTGTGCGCGATCTTCTGTCCCTCTTCCGCGATGCGCATCTGGTCCAGCAGGACCTGGGTGCCCCGGCGCGTGCGCAGCTGCACGCGCACCCGCGCCATCATCTCGCGGTCGTCCCACGGCCGGCAGAGCACATCGTCGGCGCCGAGGTCCAGCGCCCGGGCACGCTCCGCGGGGCCGCGCGAAGAAAGCACCAGGACGCGTGCATGCCGGGTGGTGGCCGCGCCTTTCAGCTCGCTCACTGCCTGCGACCAGCAGCTTCCCGGCTCGCCGGCGTCCAGAATCACCAGCTCCGGCTCCGTCTGCTGCGCCACCATGACGCCCTCGGCGCACGACTCCGCGGGGAAAACCTCGTAGCCCGCGTTGCGAAGCTGCTCTTCGAGGTCGTGCCGCGTGTTCTCGCGGGTGTCGATCAGGATGATTTTTTCGCGCTTGGTGGCCATGCCTGGCAGTCGGGGCCGATGCAGCGGACTGGCACCGAATGTCCGAAGTAACAGACTATCGCACTCAGTCGCGGAATTCCACCGGCGCAGTACGGCGTGTACACCGGGGGTGTTGCGCCACGATATCGTAGTGGAAGGCTTGCGGGGCGTTTTTCTTCGGACGGGAGAAGCCCCGGCCCGCACAACTCCTGCATCCGGAATCAACCGCTGCCATATTTCTTCAGGTATCGGGAGAGGCGCAGCTTTCGCGCCGTATTCTCTGAGCTCATGTAGCGCACCGTTCCGAAAACCGGCCGCTCCGGACCCCAGGGCCGGTCGTACCGCCCCAGGCACCAGGAGATCCCGCTGTAGGAATTGGGGTCGCGCCCGTCCAGGGCATAACGATTGTTCAACTCAATCATCACCGCCAGCGCCCGTCGCGGGCTCGGAGACCACTCCAAGATTTTCTTCCCCCACAGCATGCGCAGGTAGTTGTGCAACCGGCCTTCGCGGAGAAGCTGCGTCTGCGCCGCATTCCACAGCGGATCATGCGTGCGCGCCTGCTCGAATTCGGCCAGCGAATACCGATACATGCGGCGGTCCGCGGCGTGGCGCGCCAGAGTGGCGCGAGCCCAGTGCGGCAGCGAATCGTAACGGGCGTAGTCGGCGCGATGCGCGCAGAAGTTGCAGCCCAATTCCCTCCAGATAATCAGCTGATCCAAAAACGCTTCCACGGGCGGCGGTGCTCCCCACCAGCCCCCGCGCGCGCCCGTAGCGCGCACGGACATCCGCTCCGGACTCCAGCGGCAGCGCTGCATGATGGCGCGAAAAACCTGGTGCGCCGATATGTGGCCGAAATGAAGGTAGGGAGAGAGGCCGCTGGAGGCGTCCAAGTCCGGATGATTGCGGTCACGCGCGTAGTTTTCCAACTTCGCGCGCAGGAAATCCCGCAAGGTGCGCCGCGCGGCCGCGGCCCCGCCCCGTTGCAAGGCAGGACCGGGTTGGGCAGCGATGGGAAGCTGCGCGAGCGCCGCCGGCTGGGCGCGAAGCAGCGTACTGGAAGCGCGTGGCCAGCGGCGAAGGACTGCCGGGGGAATCTGCGCGGCACGCGATCGCGCGTAACCACCGAACGGGTGGGCGCTGGGAAACTGTTCGAGGTGCTCCGGCAGCGTCCGCTGAAGAAAACGGCGGAAGTCGAACGCGCGGTCAAATGCCTTCTGCGCCGCGCGCAGCGGCAACAAGCCGTTGGAATCCACAAACTCGAGGCGCACCTTCAGCCGGCGCGCCGCGGCAGCTCCCATGCGCGGAAGGAAATAGCAGGGGAAATCGTCCGTCACTGCCACGCAGGCGTGGCCCGCCAGCGCCGCCAGAAGTCCGCGGCCCGCGCCCGGCCGGGGCTCCACGTAGGGGTAGTAGGCAACTCCCATTCTCCGCGCGCCTTCCGCATTCTCCGCCATGCCGTCGAGCACAAACTGGTGCAGGCGGCGGCTGGCCCATGGGTAATCGCAGCGCAGCGCTTCGAGAATCAGCAGCGGGCGGCGGAGTTCCGCACACCATTCGAGCGCCCGGTCCAGGCTGAAATTCCATTCCAACCGGCGAAACGCCGTCATCCAATAGAGCACATAGTCGCCGGCCGGATTCGGCGCCCGTTCGCCAATAGTCCGGATGCGAAGCAGCGGCACCATTCGTCAGAGGCCTCGCTGGCGGAGGAACTCGGTAACCACTTGCGAGATGTCGCGGTGCTGGCCATCCACAGCGTAATTCATGCGGCGCATGTCCTCCGCGGAGATGCGGCCCGCGAGACTGTGGAGCGCGGCGCGAAGCGCCGGATATGCGTCGAGCGTTTGCCGGCGGACGATGGGCACTGCTTCGTAGGGCGGGAAGTAGTGCTTGTCGTCCTCTAGGGCTGCCAGGCCCAGGGCGGTGATCAGGCCGTCGGTGGAGTTGCCGGCCACCATGTCCACCTGCTTTTCTGAGAGCGCGCGATAGAGCAGGCCGAGGTCCATCAGCCGCGGCGGCTCGCGAAATGAGAGGCCATAGGCCTTCACCAGGCCGGCGTAGCCATCCGGCCGCTCCATGAATTCGTAGCCAACACCCAGCCGCCACTGGGGAGCAGACGCCGCAGCCGCAGAAAGCGAACGGATGCCGAGCCCGCGGGCATCCTCTCCGCGCACCACCATGGCGAAACTGTTTTCAAACCCCAGCGAAGGAAGCACAGCGAGGTTCCAGCGCCGCGCGTATTCCGAGCGGACGCGCTCGAAAACCTTCGACGCATCGCTCAACGGCGGCTCTTTGAGCACGGCGGTAAGCGCCGTGCCGGTATATTCCACGTACAGGTCCACGCGGCCGGAAAGCAGCGCCTGATGGCAGATGTACGTCCCGGCGAGATAGAAGCGGCGTTCGACGGGCAGGTGCCCGCTGCGTTCAATCTGCTGGGCCAGCAACTCGCCGAGCACGGTCTGCTCCGTAAAATTCTTCGAAGCGACTATGATCGGGCGGCTGCGCGATGCGCTGCAGGCGGCCCCGGCCGCCGCCAGCACGGCCAACAGCATCGCGGCCAGAGCCGGGCAGGCGAAAACTCGCATCACACGCGCCGCCGCAAGCACGCTTCGAGCCCGCCGAGCGAGAAGTCTGCCAGCAGGGCGAGCAGGGCGGCGGGCAGCGCGCCGGCAAGAATCAGCGAATTGTTGACCATGGCCAGGCCGCGGAAGATCAGTTCCCCCAGGCCGCCGGCACCGATGGCTGCAGCGATGGTGGCGATGCCCACGGCCAGCACCACCGCCAAGCGGACTCCCGCCACAATCACGCCCAGCGCCAGCGGCAGCTCCACGCGCAGCAGAAGCTGCGCGGGAGTGAGTCCCAGCCCGCGCCCCGCTTCCACCACTGCCGGGTCCACTCCCAGGACTCCCGCGCAAACGTTGCGCAGAATGGGCAGCAGCGCGTAGAGCGTGAGCGCCAGGATGGCCATGCGCGGTGCGCGGTCGCCAATCCAGGGCACGGCGAATAGAAAACCGAACAGCGCCAGGCTGGGAATCACGTGAATCGAGTTGACCGCGCCAAGCACCATGCGCGCCAGTGCCGGCCGCCGGGCAATGGCCACTCCCAGCGGGAACCCCGCCAAAACCGCCAGGGCCACGGAAATTCCCGTGAGCCAGACGTGCTCGAGCGTGAGCGTGAGAACCTCACGAGGATGCCCAAGCAGGTAATCCAACAGGCTCACGCCGGGCCTCCGCGTCCGGCTCCAGACGGCTCCATGCTGCTCCCTGGAATACCACTTCCGTCGACAGCAAATGCCTGCCGATATGCCGCCGCAAGCGGATCCTGCGTGGAGAGAAACGCTGAGGGCGAATAGCGCCCGGCGAGCCGGCCGGAATCGAGCAGCGCAACCTCCGTGCCCAGCAGCAGCGCCTCGCGCAAGTCATGGGTCACCAGCAGCACCGTTTTGCCCAGGCGCTTCTGCAAGCCCGCGAACTCGGTCTGCAGCTCGGCGCGCGTCAGGGGGTCAAGGGCCCCGAAGGGCTCGTCCATCAGCAGCACGGGCGGATCGAGCGCCAAGGCGCGAGCCACCCCCACGCGCTGACGCTGGCCCCCGGAGAGCTCCCGGGGCAGCCGCGCGCCCAGCGAGGCATCCAGGCCCACCAGGGCCAGGAGTTCCCGCACGCGCTCGCGGATGCGCGCCGCGGGCCAGCCCTCCACCGCAGGAAGCAGGCCGATGTTGCGCTCCACCGTGTAGTGCGGAAACAGGCCCACATCCTGGATGGCGTATCCCATGCGGCGACGCAGCAAAATGGGATCCCACGCGGCAACAGGTTTCCCTTCAACCAGCACATCGCCGGAGCTGGCCGCGAGCAGGCGATTGGCGAGCTTCAGCGTGGTGGTCTTCCCCGCCCCGCTGCGCCCGAGCAGAACGAGAGTGGCGCCGGCCGATACCTCCAGGTTGAGGGCGTCGAGCAGGAGCGCACCCCGCGGAGCCTGATACGACGCCTGGCGGAAGGAAATCACCGGCGAATTGCTGGCCGCGGCGCACATCACAACGGACCTGGCGCGGGCCCCGGAGGCCGCGGCGGAGCCGGCTCGGTCCGCACTACCCATGGTTTTCCGTCCATGTAGCGGGGCACCGGCAGTCCGAAAAGCTGCAGAATGGTGGGGGCCACATCCACGATGGAGTGCTCTTCACCCCGGATGACCCGATTGGCAAACAGCACGCCGGGCACGTCGCGCGGGTCGCACGCGTGGTCGCCGCTCCAGGCGCGGGTGTTCTCCCGGAAAACCTCTCCCATCACTGCGCCGCTGACGGCCTCCGGCGCGGGGCCAAAGCCTGGCGCGTATCCCAGGAGCAAGTCGGGAGCGTTTTCGCTGTACGGCCCTTCATACACCTCCCAGGGTTCGTAAACATCACGGAGTACAGCTTGTTCGTTCGCAGGATCGCGGAGAGCGCGCAGCCTCTCGCGCAATTCGCGCAAGAGCGCGTCCGCCTCTGCCCCCGGCTGGACCGTGCCGTGGCGCTCGCGCCCCGCCCGGTTCAAATACAACCCGTTGAACCCCAGGCCATACGCCCGCGTGCGCTGCCAATCCACTTGACGGAAGCGCTCTTCACTCACCGTGCTGCCGGAAACCAGCGTCAGATATCCGTGTTGATGAAGCCAGGCGTTGAGATTGAAGCTGCGGCGAAAGAGCTTGCAGCCGTGAGCGGAGACAACCATCACGAGCGCATCCTTCCCGGCGCCTTCCAGCACGCGTCCCACCAGGGCGTCGAGGCGCAGATAGAGCAGCTCAATCGCCGTGGGCTCGGGAGGCTCAGCCTGCTCGCGCCGGGGTTCCAGCCGCCGCCAGAACATGTGCTGGACCCGGTCACAAATGTCGAAGACGCCGGCGCACAAGCCCCGGGGTGTCTTCTCCAACTCGTCAAAAAAGATGCGCTCGCGCTCCGCGTGGACCTGGTAGCACTGCTCGAGAAACGCCTTTTCGTCCAGTGCCCCATGGTCGAGCGCCGCGGTGTCTTCCGCCAAGCCCAGCGTGGCGAATGGCCCGTAAAGCTCGCCCAGGCGAACGGAATAGTCCGCAGGATGTGAAACGAGCATCGCGGGCCGGCAGGGGTCGATCTGCACCGGTGTCGCATAGAGTTCCACGACCGGCTGGAGAGACTTCAAGTACATCCGGCAGATGCCGTCCAGCCGCGCGCCCCGGCGAGCGCGGTAACGCACGGGAATCCATTCCGAATACTTGCCGATTCGCAGGGCGATGCGCTGGCCGTCCATCTCCACCACCGCGCGGCGGCCCATGGCGCCGGCTGCCGTGGTTTCCGGAATCAGGCGGAAAGCCAGCGTCAGATCCGCGGATTCGTCCCTCGAAAAAGGATTCTCCGGGCCCGGCAATTCGCCGCGCCAGGAATCGCTCTCCTGCACCAGCGGCAGGACCGCACATCCCTCCTGCCTTCCCCCGCTACCGTCGCGCGAAGTGAAGAGGGAGGAGGTTCCCTGGGTCCCGCGCAGGTCCGGCACGCCCTGCCCGGCAAGCAGAACACCGTTGAACTCTTCCGGTGGAAAGGTGGCCGGCACGCGGAGAATGGACGAGGCAATCCCCGCCTCTCCCAGAAGATGCCAGAAGGGCCTGCTCTTCCGCAGCGCTTTCACCTCCAAAGGCTCGCGCCGAATCCAGGGGAAACGCCTCCGTCCAGGGATGAGCACGCGGGCGGAGGAGACGCAGGGCCGATAGGTGTGCCGGTCGCGGCTCACTACGTCGAAGATGTTGTGCTTCCCCGGATTCACCCCGGTAAGAAAACTGGACCAGGCCACTAGGGAGGCGGGCGGGTGCGTGGTGGAGAGCGGACGGAACGTGCCCATTTTCGCCAGTCGCGCCAGGTGCGGAAGTTTCCCCTGGCGCATCCAGCGCGTGGCCAGCTCCGGATCCATCCCGTCGATTCCCACGATGACCACGCGGTCGAAACGCGCATTTTCATAGGCCCGGCGGGCTTTGAGCGACTTCCGGAGGCGGCGCAGCGGGCCCACGATCACCGCGAACACCAGGTAGAAGCCGGCAAGGAACAGAACCAGAATCAGTGCGGCAGCGGCGGGTCCCGCGCCGCGCCAGTCGTAAGCGGCCGCCGTTGCAGGCCCTAGCAGGGCACCCGCCAGCGCTAGCGGAATGCAATGCAGCGGGCCGTGGCCTGCTCCAGGCGGCGGGCAAATTGACCCACGCCTCCGCGCGTTCATGTGCAGGAGTCCACTCCCATGGGCTCTACCGGTGCGCGCATTGCTTCGGGGTGCCGGGATGGCCACCCCCTGTGCCTAAGACTGTGATTCAGAGGATTGCTCCGGCCCGTGGGATTCCGCGCCCGCTGCTTCCGCAGACTCCGTCTCTGGGGGGCTCTGGTCAGAGAATTCCCGGGCATCGCCGTTCTGAGCGGATAAAGCCGGAGCCTCTTCCACCACCGCGACCTCGGCCGCTCCGGCCTCGGATGCGCCAGTCTCAGCCGCGCCGGTCCCGGCGGCAGCGCTTTCGATCGCTTCACCCTGCTCCGCGCTCGCTTCAGAGGAATCACCGCGCAAGCGATCCACCGCCTTTTCCAGCGTGTGGATGGCGAATTCTTCCGGCGTGGCGTAGCCTCCGGCTTCGGCGCACTGTTTCAATTGCGCGTAGAGCTCAGAGTCCACGGAGATTTTTCTGCCGGACACCTCGCCTCCTCTGCCCGACTCCACCGCTTCCGCGCTCCGGGCGCCCGTTCGCGTTTTTGGCTCCAGGCGATGGGCGCGGCCCGTTCTGCGCGGCCACGCGATTGTAACCAATCGGCGGGGCGAACGCGTCCCCGATATTGGGCCGGGGCGGGCGCGGCACGGCTGCATCAGGACGCGAGATATTTGCGGATGGCACCCAGCACGCGGCGATACATGGCCGGGGTCACCCGCCCGGTCTGCGTATTCTGCTGGCTGGGGTGATAGACGGCGAACAGACGCACGCTCCCGCCCGCCACACTCCGCGCGTTTGGCAGGTCATAGCTCGCTCCGTGCCGGAAAGCGAGGCGCGCGCCGGCAGACAGGATGCCGCGATCCCGCAGCAGCCGGAGGTAGGCATCAAAAGCGATGCGGCCCAGCGCCAGCACCGCGCGCGGACGCAGCAATTCCAGCTCTGCTTCCAGAAAGGACCGGCAATTGGCGATCTCATCCGGCCGCGGCTTGTTGCCGGGAGGAGCGCAGCGCGCGGAGGCGGTAATGTATGCGTTCGTGAGCCTCAATCCATCGCCGCGCCTGCGCGACTCCGGCTGGCTGGCGAAGCCCGCTTCATGCAGCCGGGCATACAGGAAATCTCCGGAACGGTCGCCGGTAAACATGCGCCCGGTACGATTCGCCCCATGAGCGGCCGGAGCTAAACCGATGATCAGCAGAGAGGCGCGCGGATCTCCAAATCCGGGGACGGGGCGGCCCCAGTACGCTTCATCGCGGAAGGCGCGGCGCTTCTCACGCGCCACGCGCTCCCGATGCGCCACCAGGCGCGGACACCTGCGGCAAGCGACGATGCGCTCGTTCAGAACGCGCAGCGAGAGTTTTGCCGCCAACTAGCCGGGCTCCTGTCAGGAGAAAGTGATGTGCGGCACGCTGCCGGAAACGATCAAGCGAGCCTCGGTCTGTTCCTGCACTTCCGCCGGAGACCATCCGGGGGCCACTTCGCGCAGCACGAAGCCTTGCGGGGTCACGTCCACCACGGCCAGGTCTGTTATCACGCGGTCCACGCAGGCCAGCGCGGTAATGGGGTAGGTGCAGCGGCGCAGGAGTTTCGGAGCGCCGTCCTTCGCATTGTGTTCCATGCACACGATCAGCCGGCGCGCGCCGGAGGCGATGTCCATGGCGCCGCCGATGCCGCCTGAGCCTTTCGCGCCGGGCACTTTCCAATTCGCAAAGTCGCCGTTTTCGGCCACCTGGAGGCCGCCGAGCATGCTCACGTCCAGGTGTCTGCCGCGAGACATGAGGTGGGCCATGCTCTGATCAAAGTAGGAAGCGCCGGGGATCACCGTGACCGGCACTTTCATCGCGTCCACCAGGTCGTAATCCTCTTCGCCCGGGCGCGCGCGCGGGCCCATGCCCAGGATGCCGTTTTCGCTGTGGAAATAAACGGTCACGCCTGCGGGCACGTAGGCGGACACCAGGTTGGGAATGCCCCAGCCGAGGTTTACGGTGTCGCCGTCGTGCAATTCGCGCGCGGCACGCGCGGCAAGCTGCTCGCGCGTGAGCCTAGGTTTTGACGACATTGTGGATGCCCTGCACCTGCACGATGCGCTGCACAAAAATAAACGGGGTCACGATCAGTTCCGGGTCCAAAGCCCCCACGGGAACAATTTCATCCGCTTCCACGATGGTGGTTTTCGCGGCCATGGCCATCAGCGGATTGAAATTCCGCGCCGTCTTTCGATAGATGAGGTTGCCGAGCGCGTCCGCCTTCCAGGCTTTGATGAAGGCGTAGTCCGCGGAGAGCGGCTCGTAGAACACGGTGCGGCGGCCATCGAAGATGCGCTCCTCGCGCCCCGCGGCCACTTCCGTGCCCGCGCCCACCGCGCTGTAAAAGCCAAAAAGACCCGCGGCCGCCGCGCGCATGCGCTCGCAGAGGATGCCCTGGGGCACCAGTTCCAGCCGGATTTTTCCCGCCATGTAGGCGGCCTGAAAATGCGTCGCGTGCGGGCCGGGAAAGGAAGCGATGACGTTGCGCACCCGGTCGTGCTGAAAGAGGATGCCCAGTTCTCCATCCCACGAGCCGCAGTTGTTGGTGATGGCGGTGAGATCCCCCACACCAGTGCGGTCCAGCGCCTGAATCAGATTGTTGGGAAATCCCGCGCCGCCAAAGCCACCGAACATGATGCGCGCCCCGGGGGATACGCCGGCCACCGCGGCGTCGGCAGAGTCAAACAGCTTTTCTTTCATAGCGGGCAATGATTGTACCGGGGAGGGACGCGCCGGTCACAGTGGAAATTGCGGGGCGCTCATCATCGGAAGCAGCTCGCGCAAAACGGCGGCGGTGTGTTCGCCCACGCCTTCCGCTGCCGCGAGCGCTTCCAGGTCCGACTCGTCGTCCACGTCCAGCTCGATGCGCGGCAGCCGCAGCAGCCGTCCGCCCGCGGGATGGCGCTGCGCCTCCGCCAGATGCCTGGCCAGGCTGCCCGGACCGAAATGCGATGGAAACAAATCCGGCGGCGTGCGCAACAGGGCGTTCGTTCCGGTCTGATCGCGCGAGGGCACGAGCACGGCTCCAGGTTCCCGCGGACAGGAGGCCCATACGGCATCAATATCCGCGGAACGAAGGAGCGGAAGATCTCCCGGCAAACGCAGCAGCGCGGTGACGCCGCGGGCGGCGCACAGCCGCGAGGCCGCGTCCACAGACCGGCTCTCCGAATGCTGCTCGGTCTCCGGAAGGCGTTCCCAGCCACGGGCCCGTGCGTCGGCCAGCGCGCACGCGTCGCTCGAAGCGACAAACACCGCATCGGCCGATCGCGCCCCGGCCACCGCGGCAAATACGTCGCCGAGCATGGCGCGCGCCAGCCGCGTGCGCGACTCCTGCGGCAAGAGGGACGCCAGCCGCTGCTTCGCGCGCGTCAGGTCCTTCACGGGAATCAGGATGGCTCGCATGCCTTCGATTTTCGCGCCTCGATGGTAGCGCCGGCGTCCCGCGCCGGCCATCCTTTTCGCGCCGGTCACCTGAAGCGGGCTGCCGCCCGGCGGCTTCGCCCAGGGCAGGCCAGTAGAGCTTACCACTCGATTTGCGTATGAGATTTTCATGCGCGACAGACAATCGGGAAGGGTATCCGGAACGAACCCCACGCTTCAAAGTGCGGAAGCGTGGGCCACCCATGATCGGCTGCGCCACCCGCCCGCCGATGAAGATGTACTTGGCGGTGCTGCTTCCAAGATCTGTCCGGCTCCGGGAGCATTTGAGCGCCGGCGCGAGCTTCACCTTACTTTTTCCGGTTGCCAACCCGCGCGCGGGGCCGAATCGCCTGGCGCCACTTGGAGGCGTCCTGGTATAGGTAGCGGACAAGCTTGGGCAGATTCTTATGCAGCCGTTCGATGCAATTCTTTGCATAGTCAAATTGCTGGACATCGATTCCCACGAGCGCTCTTTGCATCTCGTTGCGATCCCTAGGCAAGCGCATCTTGCAGAGGCCCCAAAGATAGTGGTCGAGCTCCTGCCCGTAATCCCAGAGGTCATCCAAATCAGCCACAATATCGCCTATGACCCGCCGATTTACGAGCGGGAACGCACTCTCCAAGGAGTGGACAAGGCTGTGCACAAGCCGCATGCTGCGCCGAAAGGTCTTTCTCTTAGCCCGTTGGTCTACGCTCAGAATCTGTTGGCGCACCCTTGGCGTCTTCTTGCCGGCGCGCGCCAAGACCCTGCTTTCCTCCATCATCCTCAGGACGACACGCCTCGGGGTATTAATGAAGGACTTCATGGCTCGGATTCCTCCCATCGCCAACCCATCAGAAATATCCGCTTATGATGCGGATTACATCCGCTGTAAAGTGCGCGGCGTTGCTTAACTGTTTGTTCGCGATCTGGCCCGCGCGGCGATCTATGTTACCGGCAGTTTTCTCCAGAGTCTGTTTCCACCCTCTTTTTGGTCCTTGGTCAGGTGACCCCTTGAGTTTTCCGATGTGCTCGATTGCGGTATCAATGTGCTTGCCAATCGCGTCGGCTGCTTTTGTGGCCTGACTGTAAACCGCGCCTGCGGCGGCACCGGCAACAGCCCCGACGGCTGCCCCAACCTCGGCGCCAGCCTGGGCGCCAGCCGCTGCCCCTGCTCCCGAAAGCACGGGGACGGTGACGACCGCGCCC
>OCOJ01066438.1_pt2 | contig 21761 bp, 24 predicted proteins | sample 1539251 | NCBI WGS metagenome assembly OCOJ01 (sample SAMN01911457, study PRJEB22624) | soil metagenome | biome: Soil | place: Malaysia | collected 2012-04-30 | depth RA_metagenome m | reverse complement strand
CTGCTTCCCGAAGGGCTCCGTCTCCTGAGCCTTCCATCCCTTCTCGAACTTGCTGCTCATCGTGATATCCGGCCTGATATCCGCCGAAGCGGACAATACTGACTATAGCAAGAACGGTTGACTCTCTGCTTAACGAAATACACCGTGATAGGGCGGGCGAAAAACGGAGGGAAAGCTCCTAGTCGATGTGGTAGCGCTTGGCTATCTTGACGATGAGGAAAATGACGAGGGCGACAATGATGAAGGTGATGACGGCGACAAGGAAGTCACCGATCTTGAAACTCTGATTCGCGAATGAAACGCTGTACGATGTTAGGTCTCCAATGCTGCTTAGTGGGATACCGATAACGGGCAGCAATAGATCTTTGACAAGGGCCTGGACAAGTGCGCCTAGGTAGACTCCTAGGATGAACGCTACGGCGAGCCCCAGGACTTTGTAGCTCGTAAGGAAAGCCTTGAACTCGGCCGAGAATCCCTTGGGCTCAGGGGGTGCTGGAGGTGCCGGCTTCGGTGTCAGGAGCTCTCTTATTTTCTGAAGTTCCGCCACTATATCCGCGTCTGAAGCCACGCGGACACCCCTGGAGTTCGTGATTTAAGAATTGAAGCCGAGTCACTGTTAATTCTTCACCCCGAAGGAGAGTGGAGCGGGTCCCTTGAGAAGCGATAACGGTTCTGAGACCGCCAAGGGGTACCTCTACGCTGTAACGGGTGCGGTATGCGGCGGTTCCGTCACCACCCTTACCAAGATCCTCCTCGGAAACAATGGTCCAGTTCCCATCACCGGGTTGGCCTTCTCGATCTCCGGACTGATGCTCCTGCTTTACCAGCCGAAGTTGAAGCCAGCCAGGGGAAGCCTCCGGTACCTCCTCTTCCTGGGGCTCGTGGGGGCTGCCGCCTCTCCCCTGCTCTACACCTTCGGCCTCAGCCAGACTACGGCGGTCAACGCCGCGCTCCTTGCAAATGGGGAGGTCCTGTTCACCACCATCATCGCCTATTCAGTGTTCGGGGAGAGACTTCTGAGAGCACAGATGCTCCGAGGGTTGCTCATCGTTGCAGGCCTGGTCATTGTATCCACGGACTTGGACATCACCCACGTCTCGTTCCTCCAGGGGATTGTGGGGAACATGCTCGTCCTTGGTTCAACGGTAGGGTGGGCCGTCGAGAACAATCTGTTGGTGATTGCGACGAGGCGATTCAATGTGGCGACACTGAGCAGATTCAGGAACCTCATCGGCGGCGCGGTGGTCATGGCTGTCGTAATCCTTGGGGGATACACGTTCGATTTCGCACTCTATGATGTGTTGGTGCTTGTGCTCCTGGTAATCGCCATCACGGGAGCCACGGTGCTTTTCATCGCTGCAATCAAGCGCCTCGGCGCCATCAGGATGATGCTGGTGTGGTCGACGTCGACGGTCTTCGGAGCTCTTTTCGCTTTTGTGTTCCTGGGTGAGCAGATCACCTTGGGACAGCTGGCCGGCGGAGCGCTGATGATGCTAGGCGTCTATCTGTTTAGGAGAAGCGAGCGGCCACCTACCACACCCTAGGTTGGGCGTTAAGTAGGACGAGCAGCTTCACTCCTGTTGCCCGAAGGCTACGCCTGGCCGCCGAGGAAGGAGGATCTGGAAAGGCTCTACGTGGTGGAGAGGCTTTCAGCAATGAAGATCGCGAAGGTGTACGGTCTGAAGTACAAGAATCCGAAGGTCGCTGAGTCGACGATCCTGTATCATCTAAAGAGAAACGGGATCAAACGCAGAGATCCTGCCGAGCACAACAGGAAGGTCACTGAAGCGATGGTCGAGGAGTGGGTCAGGAGGTACCAGGCGGGTGAGTCGCTCCGGACCATCGCGGGGGAGATTGTCGACCCGGTGACGGTTTGGATCCACCTGAAGAAGCGTGGCTTGGTCCTGAGGGACAGGGTTGAGGCACAGATTCTAGCTGTTACTAAGCACGAGAGAAAGCGGTTCCAGGGCGACAGCATCGAAAAGGCATACATGATGGGACTGAGATATGGGGACCTCGACGCGGTCAGGCACGGTAGAGCTGTTCGCGTAAGAGTCAGCACGACCCATCCTGCGATGGCGGAGCTGTTCGAGTCTTTGTTCTCGCCATACGGATTCGTTCACAGGTTCCCACGTGAAGCGGAATTCACAGGATACGAGTGGTCTTTGGAATGCGACCTCGATGACAGCTTTGAGTTTCTGCTGCAGAAGCCAAGCATCTGCGAACTCGACCGGCTCACATTCCAAGAGTTTCTCTCGTTCCTTGCTGGTTTCTTTGACGCTGAAGGGAGCGTCTTTCTCCATCGCAAATCCAGCGGGCTGGCACCAGAGCTGAATATCGCGAACACAGACAAGGAGGTATTGAATCTCATCTCTCAAAGGCTTGCTAGCATCGAGATTCTCTCGAGCCTAACTTCGTGGGACCAACGAACCAAGAAGCAGCAGTTCAAATCAGTCAGTCTACTTTGGAAGCTGAATGTCTGGCGGTTCGAATGCGTTAACCGACTGCTGGCCCAGTTAGCTCTTAGGCACCCCGAGAAGACTGCAAAGAAGAGGATAGCTTTGAGGTTCGTCAGCCCGATCAGCCAACGAAGAAACACAGAAGCAGTTAGAGAGTGGGAAACTCTTGCTCAGCAGATTGATGACGAACGGCTAAAGTTCATCGAAGAAGCCAAACTGAGCCTGACAGAGATGGTGAAGAATCGAAATAAACTTGATTTCGTGGCGTAATCAAGTAAATATGTTCGATTATGGAGCCGAATGCTGTAATTATCGGTCCGCGCTCACAGGCCAATAATTCAGCCCCCAGTAGATGACAGGGATGTCAGCCACGTGGACGTTCCTCAGAAGGTGAGGGAGGACCCTTAGATTCTTGAAGGACGGGGACCCAATTTTCAGCCTGTAGGGCCTGGGCGAACCATCGCTGATAATGTGGTAGGAGTACTCTCCGCGCGCGGCTTCAATACGGGAGTAGACCTCCCCCTGCGGTACCCTGGGCTGCGGGCCGAGCTTGAGGCGGACCGAACCCTGGGGGAGCTTCTTCAACGCCTGCCTGATTATCTTGACAGCCTCCCTCATGTCGAGCAACGCGACGTACGCCCTCGCCCAACTGTCACCCTGGTTCAGGACCGGGGTCCTGAACTCGAAATCCTCGTAGGAACTATAGGGCTCGTCCTTCCTGACATCGAAGGTCAGGTCTGAAGCCCTTGCCACGGTGCCCGTGGCGCCGAAAGCGATTGCGTCCTCCCTTGAAAGATAACCGATCTTGTCGGAGCGCTGGTGGACCATCGGGTTGCGGAAGAAGATCTTCTCGTACTCTTCCATCCTCTTGTCGAACCAGTCGCACGTCTTGAGCCCCTTCTCTATGGCGTAGGGGGGGATGTCGTTCCTTACCCCTCCCGGGATGATGTAGGCGAATGTCACACGGGCGCCCCCNTATCCGCTCGCCGAGGTCGATCCAGAAGTCCCTGTCCCCCATGCACCAGGTGATCATGGTCGTGTGTCCCATGAAGTACCCCTGGATGGCAAGGAAGTACATGTGGGAGATAATGCGGTTGATCTCTGACATGATGACCCGGAGGTACTGCCCCCTTGGTGGTATCTTGTTGTTCATCAGTTCGTCCACCCCGAGGGCGTAGGGGAACAGGGTGTTCGAGCTGTCTAAGATCTCCGGCCGCTCAAGGTGTGGGACGTTCTGGATGTAGTTTCGGTACTCTCCCATCTTCTCTTCGCCCCTGTGGACGTAGCCCGGGTCCGGCTCGGCCCTCACCACGTAGTCCCCGTCGAGCCAGAGCTTGATGCGGAAGTGACCCGCTCCCGGGTGCTGCGGGCCCAGGGACACGGACATTATCTTGTCCGCGTCGGGAGAGTACTCTGATTCTATTGCCATGGTCATCTCCCTGGGGACACGTAGTCCTTGCGCAACGGCGGGATGTCGTTCCAATCTTCTGGGAGTAGGATGTGACTCTGGTTTGGGTGCCCCTGGAAGTTGATGCCGAACATCTCGTGCGTCTCCCTTTCGTGGTACTCGGCCCCCCACCAGACTTCGATCAGTGTGGGGACGACTGGGTTATCCCGAGGGACGAGCTCCGAGACTGCGAGGATGAAGTCTTCCTGACCAGGGGTCGACGAGCCGACGAAGTACACCACTTCAAGCTGGTTCTTCGCGATCCAGTCTACGCCGCTTACCGTGCTTATGTGGTCGAAGCCGAGGGTGCCACGGGCGAAAAGACCAAGCTCCTTGATGCGGGCGGGGGTCGTCGAGACCTTGAGGCGGCGTTCCTTCATCCACTCTACCTTCACGTCGGAGAACCGAGCCGTGATCTGGGAGGCAAACTCCTTCGCTCGTATGGGCTCGGGTTTGGGGGGAGCGGGTGGGGGAGGGGGCGCAGTGGCTGCCGGCCTTGGAGGCGGGGTCTGAGGTGCGGCNTGGGCTAGGAGCCGCGGCTGGAGCAGGCGGGGCACTCGGCTTGCTCATACCGTTGTCACCGGCCGCTTAGGGTCGGCATCCTGCGTATCTTTTCCTGCAGAAGCACTAGCCCCTGGATCAGGGCCTCGGCCCTCGGGGGGCAGCCTGGGACGTAAACGTCGACGGGGATGACGTCGTCGATGCCCCTGAGCACGTTGTAGGAGTCGAAATAGAGGCCCCCTGTGATTGAACAAGCACCCATAGCTATGGTCCACTTCGGTTCTGGCATCTGGTCGTAGATGAGTTTGAGACGCGGGGCGAGTTTGCGCGTCACTGTCCCCATGACTATGATCAGGTCACAGGCGCGCAAGGAACCGAAGGCTTCGAGTGCACCAAAACGTTCGATGTCGAACCTGGATCCGGCGGCTGCCCCGACCTCTACGGAACAGTTGTGAACGACGGCGTTTGAGACCAGATACGTGTTGTCTGAGGTCTCCAAGTTCAGCACGCGCCCAGAATAAGGCACTTTCGATATCTTCCGGATCGGAACGATTACGAAATCTGAGTTAATGCGGAAATCCGAAACCTTCCTCCTTGAGGAGAGTATCGAGATAGCATAGGCATCCCGTGTCTTCACCGTCCTCCCTTCGATTTGCGCAGTGCCTTCGCGGGGCTCTCTTCTGATGCGCGCAAAGCGACCGAGCCTGGCATAGGCTAGCTGAATCTGGAGAGCAAGAATCCTGGATGTCGTGCTAGCTCGATCAAATATCGGTCCCCTCGTGTCTTTCGACACACTGCCATCCCCTTTGTGATAACCCGCCAGAAATGATAACAGCAAATCCGCTTTCCTGTGATACAGGATGAAGTCGGGGATTCTCTTGTTTTCAGCCAGATGGCCGCACCAATCACGCAACGCACGTGCAAGAATACTAGACGAGAATCTCACGACCAATGTCGTCTCTCGCTCCTTAATCTGCGGCGAATAACCCAGCGAACGTGCCAGTCTCGCAATGCGATTGACCAAGGAACGCTCGTGCTTCCCAAGCGAGAAGTAGACGTCGTGATTAGTTGTGGTCCAGCCTTCGGCGACGAACATTCCGAGAAGCCACGCGGTCTTGACCGTGAGTGGGAACTCGAGCGGCGGGTCTTCTTTACGGCCTCTGAGAATTGCGAGACCACGTCTGGTTGCATAGGGCCCTAGAGGAATGGCGGCCAGTCCAAAGTGTCCCTTGACGCGGGGTATCAACAGACAGTCGTGAGCCTGGGTTGGAAACACAAAGCGGCCCTTTACCTTCACTGGTGGTGCGCTGCTCAGCTCCCCTGCCTGTTTCCATGCGGTTCCAGGAACATACTCGCCCTTGCCGCTGCGGACAACCCTGGAGGCCGTCAAGACAGGATGCTCCGGGGTCAACATGAGCGGGAGCATTCCGCGTCCAGTGACTTCCATGATAAATCCGCTGTATTCACGATCAAAAGTCTGTATGACCTTATTTCGCCCAGTAACCCCGGTCGTCGAGTCGCCTCGTCTATAATCTGAAATCGGTTTGTTGTCACCTAGAATGATCGTGTCTGGCGGGACGCAGCACGCCGTCTCAAGGTGGACCGGCCAGAGGGAGTAGAGTCGTCCCCAGTTGGCCAGATAGCGCATCGGGTCCCCGATGGCGTACTGGAGGACGTCGTCGATCTTGCCGACAAGTACCTGGAAGGTCCCGCTCTTCTGCTGCTGTGCGGCTACCAGAGCTCGCGCCTCCCGGCCAGGATCAAAGCGAACGCCATGGGGACGAAGAGCATCCCCATGAACAGAGTGACCGTCCAGTCGGAGGATAGGCCCAGGTTCATGGGCTTGTAGGCGGAGGCCCAGGCGTAGAGGAACATTCCGAGCACGTCGAAGACGATGAACATCAGGAGGTAGGCGTAGTACTGCATCATGAAGTGCATCTTCCCCGCTCCCTGGGGCACCTGGCCTGTTTCGAAGGGAAGGCCTTTGATGGGGTTGGGGTGCTTCGGAGCGAAGAGCCGTGGGAGGATGACAACAGGCAGGGTGAACAGAACGCCGACGAGGCCCATGACGAAGACTGTCCCTATGTCACCGAAAAGAGGCATTGAGAAGTTCACGACCCTTTTACGCTATTTAAGATAATCTGCTACCGTGGGCGAGTACCCAGGGTGGGAAGGTGCTGATGAGAGCACTTACTGTGCACACGGTGCGCGATGGTCGGAAACCCGGCCTGAATCGGTGTTCAGCAGTTGATGACGCAAACAGGACAGACCAGAAAAAAGGCTTTAGTAGCGTCTTGTCAGAAAACAGCCACGAGCTGACCCCATGAATTGACTATTCCTTTGGATAGAATTGTCTTAATTGTTGTTCTCACTGTTATCGTAATCGTCCTGGTATACTTCTTGGGCGTCGGAAGATTCAAGCGACGAAAGCAAACAGAGACGAATTCCGACACAGAGTTGGCAAAGTCCTTCCAGTGAGCAAGACTTAGCGTGATCGATACCGAGAATCTGACGAAGAAGTTCGGCGACTTGACGGCCGTTGATTCTGTCACGTTGAACGTGGACGAAGGCGAGGTGTTCGGTTTCCTGGGACCTAATGGCGCGGGTAAGACAACTACTGTCAGAATGCTGGCATGCCTGGTCGCCAAGAGTTCAGGCAGCGCCACAATAGGAGATTACGAGATTGCGAGCACAGCAGACCAACCGAAGATAAGGAGGATGATCGGGCTGCTCACGGAGAACGTCGGACTCTACGAAGAGCTTAGCGCCTACGACAACCTAGATATCTATGGACGGTACTACAAACTTGGAGAGCAGAAGCGGAGGGAGAGAATCGAATACCTCCTCAAATTGCTCGAGCTGTGGGAGAAGAGAGACGTAGCGGCTGGAACCTTCTCGAAAGGAATGAAGCAAAAGCTGGCAATTGCAAGGGCTCTGATCCACGACCCGGAAGTTCTTTTCCTGGATGAACCGACAGCAAGCCTGGATCCAGAGGCTTCAAAGACTGTGAGAGACTTCATTCTTGAGCTAAAGAAAGAGAAGAGGACGATTTTCCTAAACACACACCTTCTGGACGAAGCAGAGAGGATCTGCGATCGTGTCGCGATACTCAAGACAAGTTTGATAACAATTGGCAGCCCACAGGACCTAAGGCATTCACTTTCAGACAGAAAAGTGAAAGTTCAGCTTCAACGCGTCGATGATGCAATAATCTCCTCGGTAAAGAAGATGGGATATCAAATCGGAGAGGTGACCGAGAATAGCATCGTAATCAATCTGAAGGAACCTGAAAGGGAGAACCCAGCAATCCTGCGAACTGTTCAAGGTGCGGGAGGGAACGTAGTTTTTGTCACCGAGGTGGGCTCCAGTCTGGAGGATGTATACCTGAAGCTTGTGAAAGGGGAGTAGAAGCACATGGATACACAAAATGCTTGGAACGTTGCTCGAAAGGACTTCAAGGTGTACCGGAAAAAAGGTTCTGTCATCTATGCAACAGTCGCCATGCCGTTAATCGTTGGAGTTGTATTTCCATTCATCCTTGACTATTCACTCAACAGGGGCGCCAAGAGTATGAGCGCGTCTGCCGCTCCTGGCCTCATGGATGCTTTTTCGATCTGGTTCCTCATCGGGGCGGCGATAATTCCAACTGCAATTGCATCTTACAGTCTCGTTGGAGAGAAGATACAGAAGAGCCTCGAGCCGATGCTTGCTACCCCGATGGCAGACGGGGACATCCTGCTCGGCAAGACTTTGTCCGCCATCCTTCTCCCTTTGGGGGCGCTGTACGCTGGTTCTATGATATTCATGACGCTCATGGATTCATTCACGCACACCCTGCTGGGATATTACTACTACCCAAACTGGCATATCGGCGCTATTCTCCTCGCGGCACCTCTTGCTGCTCTGCTTAGCGTCGAAGTGAATATCATCATCTCTTCCAGGATGACAGATGTGCGCAGCGCGCAACAATCCGGAGCCTTACTTATGCTCCCGTTCATAGGACTGTTTCTCGCATCTGAAATCGGCCTTTTCGCGCTGAGTGACACAAATCTGGTAATCCTAGCCGGAGTTCTCGCCGCCATTAGTATCACCCTGTTCTTCGTGGCGAAGGCAACCTTTCGAAGAGAAGAGATACTGACTAGGTGGAAGTAAAAGAGATGGATAACGCATCATGACAACCGAGCTGTGCGGACACGAGACATGGCTCGCCGGTATGTGACCTGAGTCTGAGACTCCTCTTTCTGCTAGGCAGACTCCGTGGGAGGATTCAAATGGACTTGTCTGGGCTTAAATAACGTAAACGGGGACGTTCCGGTGGCAGCAGATACTTGCGAAATACTCGGGAAGGAGGTCTAGTTGTCCTGGGAGGCGCCATCCTGTTTGCCTATGGGTTCATCGGTCTCGCGGCAAGCAATTATCTTAGCAACCTGACACAGCTCGCAACAGGAGATTATCTTCGGCTTTGGACCATCACTTTTCTGGTCTTGATCTCGGGCTTCATCCTCATTCTCGCAGGTTTCATGATAGCGTCAACCGGTAGATGGAAGACGCTCGGAGGTGGAATACTCGGCATCATAGGTTCGATGATGGGAGGGATTCTGACCATCGGACTGCTATTGACTGTCCTCAGCCTAGGTCAGGGCGTTACAGCTGGCTTCAACCAGAGCTACCTATTTTCGATTGCTTCTCAACAACTGCTGTTCGGCAGCTTCCCGGCCCTGTTTGTCGGCTTCCCATTGGGCATGTACGGGTCGGCGTCGAGTATTATGAAAGAACGGGAAAACCTGACGAACGTCAGAGAGTCGGGCGGCCAGTAACAACATATAGTGTCGCCATACCGCTACCGAGCCTACTGCATGAGCGCTTGATACGTTGCTAAGACAGTCTGCTGTGGTTGCTTCGATTGTCATAGGAATGAGTCTCGCGTGCTGCGACCAAGAGCGTGCTGGCGCAAGAACCAATTCAGGATAGGGTGCTCGTGTAGCGGTCGCAATACTGATTGTCGTCTTCTCGGTGACTTCGCTTATGAAATTGAGGCAGACTGGTGTTCAATCACGCTAGTCGACGCCATGCACTTCTTCTGCCTCGTCTCTCAGGAAGCCTTCGAGGAGCTTCTTCTCCCGGAAGAAGTCCCGGATGGAGAGGACACCGAAGAGGGTCCCGTCGTCGTTCTCGACCACAAGGTGCCTGATCCCGTTGTCTGTCATGAGGCGGACCGCTTTTGACGCCCTGTCGGAGCGTTTCACGCTTATCAGTTTCTTGGTCGCGATGCCCTCGAGAGGGGCGCTTAGTGCCGTCCCCTTGGCGACGGCTCGGACGATGTCCCGTTCGGATATTACAGCCTGCGCTTTTACAGGGCTCACGGAGCCAGCAACCACCAGTAGGCCGATCTTCTCCCTGGCAAAAACCTCTGCCGCCTGGCGGATGGTTGCCCCCGAGCTTATGGTGACTGGGGAGCGCTTGATGAGCGCTTCGATTCTCAATGTTTCATTACCGTGGATTGCGTCCTGTGTTCAATCGAGACGTACTCCGCCTGTGTCGGACCGATGTACTCTGCCCTCGGCCTGATGAGCCGGTTATCGGCGTACTGCTCGAGGATATGGGCCAGCCACCCGGGGGCGCGGCCGACTGCGAACACGGGGGTGAACAGGTAGCTCGGAATCCCCACATGGTTGAGCGCCAGCCCCGAGTAGAGGTCGACGTTGGGGTAGAGATTCTTCCACGTCTTCATCATCTCCTCCGTCTTTTCCAGAATCTGGAAGACCTTCCTTTCCTTCTCCGTCTTGATGAACTTCTGTGCCATGTCCTTCAGTATGGCGGCCCTCGGGTCCATCGTCTTGTACACCCTGTGGCCGAACCCGGTGATCTTCTGCCTCTTTGCGAGCATTGCATCAACGTATGACTCCGCGTTCTCTGGGGTGCCAATCTCGATTGTCATCTCGATTACCTTCTCGTTGGCGCCACCGTGCAGGGGCCCCTTGAGCGCCCCCACGGCTCCTGTCACGGCAGAATAGACGTCTGACAGGGTCGAAGCGATCACGCGCGCAGCGAAGGTCGAAGCATTCAGCTCGTGGTCCGCATGGAGAATCAGGAGCGCGTCCATCAGCCTCTCGTCGTCCTTGGATGGCTTCTCCCCGGTCACCATGTAGAGCAAGTTCGCGGCGTACCCCAGGTCGTCTCGGGGCGCAAGAATCTCCTGATTGTGCTTGTGCCTGTGGATGGCGGCGACTAGGGTGGCCATCTTCGCTGCTATGGACTGGGCTTTTTCCTGGGAAGGATACATCGGGTCGTCGTAGATCCCGAGCGCTGCCACCCCAACGCGAAGAGCGTCCATTGCATCGCAGTTCGTGGGGAGGCCGGAGATAATGGAGAGTACTCCATCCGGCACGGCTCTCTTCGCGCTCAGCTCGCTGGAGAATGTGTGGAGCTCCGAGAGGGTTGGAAGGTGCCCGTCCCAGAGAAGAAACGCTGTCTCCTCGTAGGTGGACTTGGGGGCAAGGTCGACTATGTCGTACCCTCTGTACAGCAGTCTCCCCTGGACGCCGTCGATGAAACAGATCGAGCTCTGTCCTGTCACTACGTCCTCTAGGCCCTTGGACTGCGTCACGAGGCGGTGAATCACCTGGTCCAGGGGCTCCCCCCATTTTGCGATGGCGACGAGCTTGGCGTGCGTATCGTCACTTACCTTGACGACTTTCGATGCGGTTTGTTGCTTGGCCAACTGAGTTACCAGGTTTACTCGGGTTACCAGGCTATTTGAATGTTCGTCCATTTCTTGTAGTTTCAATCGACAAGTAGAATAACGCCGTGAGACGCGGGATAATGGTCTTCACCAATTTGAAGCTAGCAGTCGTCGGCGCAGGCGTCGCTGGGGCCTATATGATGAACCGCCTCCCAGCTGGCGTTGAAGCCGAAGCCTTCGAGATGAGGACGGAGAAGAACTGGTACACCGTATGCGCCTGGGGGACCAGCCAGCCTTTCATCAGGGACATGGTCAAGCAGGCGGGGTTCGATTTCGACGACTATGTCCTCCACAAGGGGAAGAAAATGCTCGTCGACCTCGGAGACGAAGAAATCAGCATCAACCTAAGGGGGCTGGTAACATACGATAAGCACAGACTGACAGAGGACATGCTGAAGGGGAAGAAGGTCCACTGGGGGGCGCAGGTGAAGGAGGTTGACGGAAACCTCCAGGGGTTCGACACCGTCGTGGACGCGACAGGACTGCATAGGTCTCTGCTGCCGAAGGTTCAGGACGACCTCGTAATTCCGTCTCTTGAGTACCAAGTAAAGTCGAAGGAGCTACCGTATGACGACTTCGTGATCAAGCCGTACCCAGGACTGACGGGTTACTGGTGGTGGTTCCCGCTCGGTGACGGGATGGGGCACGTCGGGGCCGGGGACCTCAAAGGAAGATACCGCTACGAGCTCGATGATTTCGTGAAAAAGTACCACTGCGAGGTAATCAGGAGGATAGGCAGGCCAGTGAGGGTGACCCCGCCGAAGTTCATGGAGCCCTTCTTCGAAGGCAAAGTCGTTGGCGTGGGGGAGAGCATAGGCACGGTGTACCCGATGCTTGGAGAAGGGATCATACCTAGCATGCAGTGCGTCAACCTCTTCGTCGACCACTTTGGCGATAGGGAGGGGTATAGGAAGGCGGTTCTCGATAACTACTCCATCTACGCCAAGGTGTACGAATTCATCAAGGCCAAGGTCGAAGACAGGTTCAGCCTCTTGAGGATGTGGCCGACGCTTCTCTCGATCTTTCTCTACATGCACGGGAACGAGAGGCGGTACGGCCTTCAGACTAGGATGAGGGATTTCTACAAGATAGTGACGAGACTCTAGTTGAGCTCGGAAGAGGTCAGGACGCATTCGGGACTACACGTGGTCAAGGGAGCAGCTGAGCGCGTTCTGGGGGCAAGGAAGACGGCTTCCGTCTACGTCTCCGGCCGCCACGGGAGGTTGACGGTGCAGTACGAGAGGAAGCCGACGGACGAGGAGATCAGGAGTGTCGAGAAGGCAGCCAACGAGAAAATCGCGGAGGGAGCGGAGGTGCTGGAGTTCGAAATGGAGAAGGCCGAGGCAGAGGGACACTTCGGGGATGATATCTACGACCTCTTTCCGCTCCCACTAGGCGCAAGCAGGCTTCACATCGTGAGGATTCCGGACTGGAACATCAACTGCTGCAACGAGCGCCACGTTGAAAACACATTGCAAATCGGGAAAATCAGGCTCGGGAAGGCTAGGTACAGGAATTCGAAGCGGGAGCTGGAAATCGACTTCGATCTGGCGCAATAGGAACAAGTAATATTCTGGTTCTTTTCGGCCCGAGGATGGGCCCGTAGCGCAGATCTATGTTCGAGCGAAATACGGATAGCGCGGCAGACTCAAAGAGGCCGAACCTCCTATTCACCCGAAGATAGCTGTAGTGAGCGACATGCTCGCAGAGGTCGTGCGTTCAAATCGCACCGGGCCCGCGGTCAATTAGCTTGGAATAGCTAGATTTGGCCTAACGGGGCTCCATTCGAGCTATTTGGGTTCTTTTGCGTTGGGCCGAGGTTGGCGTAATGTCGGAAGTCCAAGGCAGCACAAATCGTTTTGTCATCAGTCAACACTCGACACGACGCAGAGCGATCTAGCAAGGCATAATACGGGTGAGCAGATGCAGCGGCCATGGCTGGCGGACTCCTCGGTGCTCTCAAACAGAATAGCGAACTGGAACTGACCGTCAAAGGCAGGAAGAGCGACAAGCTCCTCCCCCGTCCTGTTTGGTTTGTCGTCTCCGATGACGGGAAGTCGCTCTACCTGGTCCCTGTGCATGGGAAGAAAACACAGTGGTACCTCAACGTGAAAAAGGACTCGAAGGTCACGGTCCACGTCGGAGGGAGTTCGTTCACGGAGCGAGCTGAGGAGCTTCCGACCGCGCGGTTCGAGGACGTGATCGCCAAGTTCATCGCGAAGTATGGGAAGGGGGACGTGGACAGGTATTACCCGAGGAAGGACACCGACGAGGTCGCCCTCGAAGTTCGCCTGCCGCGCCTACTGGATTAGGAGTCGTAAACCCGTTTTCATCAGTAGAACTTTACGCCCCTTGAGGCTACACTCTGAGGCGTGAGACGAAGAACCATCGTTCTTGGTCTTCTGATAGGAATCGCCCTGTTTGCTTTCTTCGTTCCTGTGCTTGTTCCACCCCCTCCTCACTGCACGTACTCGTGCACATTCCCCCCTCAATATGGCTCCATGACCTACGTCTATCTTGGTCATGGGGCGATTTGGTTCGCTAACACTTATTCGATTGTGTGGTAGACAAGAGGTTCGGGATTGAATTGATGGGTTCTGTGAGGCGAGGAACATCGCACCACACATGAGCATTAGTCGTCCAATCCCAGAACCGCTACGCCGTTCTCTTGAGTAGGCGTAAATGCACCTAAAGGAATCGGGGGGTCTGCATGAGTCTTCTTGATAGCCACCTTTTCGTAGGTGGCGCTGTCATACTGGCACTGAGCACTTTGTTGTTCGCAGGATTCGCTCTTGCTGCTTCCTACTGCCCTCCCCACGCCGATGTCTCGACGACGTTCTGCTCAAACCATACATTGGTTTGGTTTCCACTCGCCGGAGTCCCCTTCGGCGTTGTCATGGTGGCATACACGTTGTTGAGAAGCCGAAGAGCATTCACAGTCTAGTCCCGCACGGGCCGTTCTCCCGGGTAGGCGTATATCCAACCCAGCCACAATCTCCAGCGTGAAACGTAGAACTGTGGCAACAGTGGGAATCGCCGTCGTGGCGGCGGTTGTTTTCTTCGTCTTCGCCCCCGTAGCTTATTCACCCACCACTGTCTATGGCAACCTTCGTCTCCAGACTTATCCTACGTATCCAAACTGGGAGTCCCTGAGTTGTTGGGCGTTTGGATACGGCGTATATTATGGACAGGAAGTCCGATGGGTGCCTGCCACCAATGGTAACGGATTCAGTGGGACGGCCACTGGTGCTTTGACGGCTCAGTATAGTAATGCCACGCAGTTTGGATGTCCACCTGCTTGGACATCGGTACAGCCTCCCTAATCCGTCCAACCCCACCAAAACCACTGGGCTGTTCTTACAAGTAGAACTTTACACCCTACGAGGCTACCCCTCTGAGGCATGAGGAATGGGGCTGTGCAAGAGGCTTGACAGATTCCCTACTAGCACATCTGTGAGCATCCAATGAACGAAATAAGAGTAATGGCAGCCAACTGGAGGTTGCTCACATTGCTCTTTGTCTTGATGTTTATTGTCGTCTTTGTGGTTCTTACCGTCCTCCAGTTTGTTGGTCTGGCTGCCTACAGTCCATTCATCGGTGGCGCCGTAGCAGCCCTGATGGCAATTCTCAGCAGTTTCGTGCTTTCCAAACGCTCGACTATGGCTTGACGAGATCTTGGTAGGTTTGTTTGCCGTGGTTTGGCTCTAAATAATCTCACNTCAAACCATCGATAGAGCAAGATAGAGCGATAATATTCAGAGCCAATCCTGACGGGGCAGGTGCTGCGGAACCATGAGGTTCGGTGCCCGTCCAGTCCCACCAAAATCGCACTATGGCGCAACCATGCACAGCTTGGCACAACTTGGCACCGCACGGCACCACGCGCACGCCAGTCGGTCCGAATGTCCCATTGCAAAACACAGTAGACTGTGCGGGCCGCACCGGAGCCGTTTCTAGTGAGGCTAGCAGGGCTTGGATAGACTAATCGGGAATGATGAGGCCGAAGGCAACCTCGTCCATGTCAGTTCCCTCGTTCACGAAAATGTGCCTGGTCTGGGTGAGCTCGATGACTCCTTCCAGGCCGAGTTCCCTGCCGATTCCGCTCTTCTTGAAACCACCGCGAGGTGCCGCGGCAGAAAGGAAATGATACTCGTTGATCCAGACAGTCCCCGCCTCGATCTCACTTGCCACCCTCTTCGCCTTCTGGATGTCCTTCGACCATACGCCCGCCGCAAGGCCGTATTCGGTGTCGTTGGCTGCGGCTACCGCACCCTCTTCCTTGTCGAACTCAAGAGCCACTAGTACCGGGCCGAAGACCTCCTCCCTGGCAAGCTCTGAACTCTTCGGGACGTCCGTCAGCAGACTCGGGGCGTAGTACAGTCCTCCTTTGGGGACGGCCTCCGCCATCGGCTTCTGATAGTACATGTGCGCGCCGTCGTTCAATCCTCCCTCAACCATTGTTTCTATCTTCCTCTTCTGTTCCTCGGTGGTTATGGCACTGACGTCGGTTTCCATGTCGAATGGGTTGCCGGCCCTCATCTTTTCCATTGTCCCCTTCAACTTCGAGAGGAACTTGTCCCTGATCGACGACTGGACGATGAGCCTGCTTCCCGACTCACACAGCTGCCCTGAGTTCAGGTAGATGCCGAACATAACCCCCTTCACGGCCTTGTCAAGGTCGGCGTCCTCGAAGACGATGTTGGGAGACTTCCCTCCAAGCTCGAGGGTGAACTTCTTCACGCCCGCCGAGCCTGAGAGCAGCCTCTCCCCGGTAGCGGTCGAGCCGGTGAAGCTCACCAGGTTGACCTTCGGGCTGGAGACCAGGGTCTGGCCGACCGTCGCCCCCTTTCCAGCCACGGCGTTCAGAACGCCAGGAGGGAAACCGACCTCGACGCTGTCCTTCGCGAGTTCGAGGGCAGTCAGCGGAGTGTGGTGCGAAGGTTTGAGGACCACGGTGTTGCCCGCCAGGAGAGCTGGAGCCGTTTTCCAAATGGCCATCAGCAACGGGACGTTCCATGGGGCAATCGCACCTACGACCCCCATGGGAGCATATTGGACGATGCCCTTCGTGCCGGGAAACTCGGGGTGCTCGATCTCGCGCGTCGATGGGAAATCCTTTGTGGTGGCGAAGTAACGAATGTGCTCGATGCCAAGCGGGATGTCCATCATGGTGCTCTGCCTGATGGTCTTTCCAGTGTTCATCGTCTCGATTAGAGAGTACTCGTCGGCCCTCGACTGAACCCTTTCTGAAAGCTTCAGAAGGAGGTCCTGCCTGTCGTGGACTGAAGTCATCGACCATTCCTTGAAAGCGTCAGTTGCGGCATCTATCGCTTCCTCCGTCTTATCGCGGCCGGCATAAACTACCTCCGTAATGGGGGAGCCATCGGCCGGGGTGCGCAGGATCACGGTTTCCCCTTCGAAGTCCTCCCTCCCCCCGATTATGTTCCCGTACCTTTCCTTCATGGCGCACCCTCCGCATATGCCTTGATGAAAAGGCTCCTGAGGTCGGACGAATTGGCGTCCTTGGGGTTCGTCACCATCCCTGTGGACTCCGAAGCGTGAAGCACGAGGTCGTCGAGGCTCGAATCGAACTCCCGTGCATCGATGCCTGCCTCCCTGCCGCTCCGTGCCTGGCCGATCGCTCCAAGGACGTTCTCCAGGGAATCGGAGAGCCTTACCCCTCTGAACTGGGCGGGGACGATCATGTTGAGCCGGTCGTACCTTTCAGGACAGGCATCGTAGTTGTACGCCACGACGTGAGGGAGGAATAGGGCCACGGCCTTCCCGTGTGGAGTCTTGAATCGGCCGCCAAGGGCGTGGCCGAGGGCATGCACCAGTCCGATCTGGGAGTTGGAGAAGGCCAGCCCTGCCATGGAGGCGCCGATGTGCACCTGATTCCTCAGCTCCAGGTTCTTCGGGTCGTTCATCACCCCGGTTATTCCACCCAGAATCAGCTCCAGGGCCTTCTCAGCCATTGCGTCCGAGTAAGGGTTGCGCCAGGCACTCCCGTATGCTTCGACGGCGTGCGCGATTGCGTCAGACGCCGTGTTCCTGGTCTGCTCACGAGGGAGTGAGACGACGAACACAGGGTCGAGGATGGCGTAGTCGGGGAGAATCTCTGGCGAGGCGAGCTCGTGCTTCCGCTTCTCCCCTTCGATGGTGAGCACCGCTGCCCAGGTGCACTCCGAGCCGGTTCCGCTGGTGGTTGGTATGGCAATCAGTCTGCTCTTCTTCCTCAGCCCGAGTTTGACGAGGGGCGTAATGTCGAATACTGTGAGGTCGGGGCGCTCGTACAGGGCGAAGAGGATCTTGGCTGTGTCCATGGCCGATCCTCCCCCCACCGCCAGGAACCAGTCGGGGGCGAATTCATTGATTCGGCTGAGATGAGTTGTCATCTCTGAGAGGGGAGGCTCCTCCGAGACGTCCCCCAGAACCATCGAATCCGTCCCCGAAGGGAGAGCCTTCTCGACGAGCCCTGGGATATCCGTGCGAAGGAGGTTCCTGTCAGTGATTATGGCGGCTCTCTTGACATCAAGCGACGAAAGGAAGGAGATCGAGTCCTCCCCGAAGACAATCTGAGGGGACCTGAAGTACCACATTCCCCGCCATCAGAACTCTGTCTGCACCATGGCGGTCGTGTTCACCATCTCCTTCGCCGCCTTGGTGAACCTCATGACTTTCATCATGGAGCCCTGGAGCTTGAACTTCCCCGTAAGCAGCCCCTGGATTGGGTCGATTTCCTTGTTGATTAGCTTCCTCCAGTTGGCGTAGGGGCCGCTGTACTTGTACTCAGGGACGGGAAGTTCGGACTCTGCGAATGAGAACTTCGCGTCTCTGCACTTGCCGTGGTACAGGTCCAGATACATGTATGCATCTTTGTCGAAGGAGGCGTCCTTCTGCACCACGAATGTCATGGCACCTTCCCAGTTCTTTCCCGCGTCTTCGTAGACGGCGTTGGAGTTCAGCTTCTCCATGTACGCCTTCAACCATTCGTCGCTTGGAAACTTTGCCATACCCAGCCGCTGCGTTGCAAACGGGCCACCGAAAAGGGTACTGGTGACCATCGAGAATGACGTTAATTCAAGGCCGGCTGCGGAGGAGGTGCGGGTCACTTGCGGTTGCAGATGTGACTCTCGTTCTGGCCCGTTGCCGCACTCGGGTAGTAGGTACCGTTGATCAGGACGGCCCCTTCGCCGAAAAGACAGAAGGATATTGAACCCATGGGGGCAGTGGCAATCTGTGACTGCTGGACTCTCACGGAGAACGATTCTGTTAGGGTTGGGGTCTGACCGAGGGTAACGACCGGAGCAAGGAAGACGAAACCTCCGAGAATGATGGTTAGGCAAGCGATCGCGGAAATGGTCTTCGCATTTCTCGACATGGCGATATCGAGGACAGGATTCGAACACGCGGCACAGTCCCCACAGAGGCACCCCTCGCCACAAACCTCGCATGCACATTTCACCGAGAGCTGCTGGAACACCTTCATTTCCAATTGCCTACCGTTTGCACCAACGCTATCCACATGGTCTAATCTACGCCTTTCGGAGGGTCATTTCCACTCCGGTATCTTCTCCCGCTGGAAGATGCGGGTGCTGAGGAGGAGCTGGCAACCACAAGCGTGGCGAATGCATCGGCGACAATAAGAAGGCTTTGGTGTCCAGAGTAATCACTCCACGACTCCTCAGAACCCGACTGGGACTCCGTCGCCCCGCACGTCGCATACTGCAACAAGTCGGCCACCTGATGCTTCCACTGCCTGGCAGACTCCTGTTCTCCCTGGCATGGGCAACTTCCGGACCTCGAACGCACCTTCCTGGGGGAGCTCGTAGCCATCCTCAACGATGAGCGTTCGGCCACCGCCCCAAAGGAACCGTGGGTGCGCCACGCTTTTTTCTGCCGTCATTGCATAGTCCACCGAATTTGTCACAAAGATGGCGTGCTGCATGGGTCTGTAGTCTCCACCGCTGCATCCGATGGCAAGAAAGGGGCGTCCGTCCCTCTCCAAGATCATTGACGATAGAGTGTGCAGTGGGCGCTTTCGGGGTTCGACCTTGTTGGGTCCGCTTGTACCGAAGCCGGAGGCTCTGCTGTTAAGGAAAATCCCGCAGTCGGGGACGAACACGCGGGACCCGAACTGAAGAAAAAGGCTCTGGATCCCTGCCACCAGATTCCCTTCCGCATCGATGATGGAGAAGGCTGTGGTATCCCCTCCTCGAACCCTCACATGTCTGGGGGGATGCTTAGTCTCAGGCGAGAGGAATTCCTCGATGTCGATGTTGCTGAACCGAGGGTCTCCTAACATCTCGTCTCTCCGCGAGTAGGCGAAGAGCGCCGCCTCCATCGTGCGCAGGATTCTCTCCTTGGAAAGGGACCCCTGCTCGAGAGGACCTCCGTCCGCCAGGAGCTTTAGGATGAGAAGGCTCGTCGCCCCCATGCTGTTGGGCGGGACCTCGTAGACTGTCGTTCCCCTGTAGTCAAGCATCAACGGCGTGACCCACTCGGGCTTGAAATCGGCGAAGTCGCCAAGTTTCCAACTGACTCCGAGGGATTCCAGGAAGGAGACGATGCGTTCCGCTGGCCATCCTCTGTAGAACGCCGCTGCGCCATTCTCCGAGATCTCAGATATGACGCGTCCAAGGGCGAGCTGCCTGATCACCTCTCCTCGCACAGGAGGCCTTCCTTTTGGAGCGAAAGTTGCTCGAGCTTCTCCGGGTAGCTCTCGGTAGGCTTCGGCGATTGACCTACACATTCCTTCGCCTGTGGGGAACCCGTCAGTTGCAAGTTCGACCGAAGGGGCTACCAGCGTCTTGAAGTCCAGGACTCCGAGTTCCCTGTGCATCTCTGAAACACCCGCGACATAACCAGGGACGACGCAACTGAACGGGCCAGACTTCGGAACCGAACCTCCGTTCCTGGAGAGCATCAAATCGAGCGTGAGTGAGGAAGGGCTCCACCCGCTGGCGTTCAGGCAGCGGGTCTTGCCAGTCTTCGCCTCGTAGAACATGCCGAAAAAGTCTCCCCCCAAGCTCCCCGCAGAATGAAAGGTCACGGCGAGGGCGTAGCTTGTGGCCACGGCTGCATCGAAGGCGTTTCCACCGTGTCTGAGCACATCGCAGCCGACCTTGGAAGCGATGGGCTGCTCACTCGCAACTGCGGCGTGTTCGGCGGTAACAGATCTACTAAGGGGCACAGCAACTATCAGTCTTATCCCTGCTTCTTAAGATATCAGAATCGGAGTTGAAGGGTATAGACCCAGCTCCCCCTGCCAAGAGGCCCTGACTTGGAGAAGCCCGCCTCCTCGAAAAGTCTCGGTGTTCCGCTCCAGAGCAACGTGGCCGAGCGTCCCCCTTCGACCGGGTATGCCTCCACTGCCCTGACCCCCGCCTTCTTCATCGCCCTCACGGACTCGTTCACTGCAAATGTCGCCAGCCCCGATCTCCGGTGCCCAGGGGCGATGTATAGACAGGTGACCCTCCAAGCGTACGGCGAGGTCTGTCTGTACCCCCTCTTGTTGTCTATGCGCGGGAGCTCCTCCTTCGGCCCATACTGGCACCATCCAACTGGGTCGCTCCCGCAGAATACGATGGTCCCGTGGGCCCTCCCTTCGGCGGTGAGCCGGCGCTTCGCCTCCCTGTTCTCCGCGTAGGCTTTCGGGTCAAATTTCCCGCGCATTTGGTAGAACATGCACCAGCACCCTCCCCAGACTCCGCCATTGGCTGCGAAGAGCTTCTCAAAGTGTGGCCAGGACTTCTCGGTAAGCTGTCGGGATGAGAGTTCGCCGTGAGCGTGGGCAAGAGACCCAGACTTCAACACCGTTCCCTTGCCGAGAAGGTATTAATACAAGAAATCGCGCGAATACAACCATTGGTGTATGACCCTTGAGCCAATCAGAGCTTGACGCAGTGCTGGGGACAGTGGAGAACCCCATCCGGCGGAGGATCATTGCGAGGCTGAGCGAGGAGCCGAATTACCAGCTGCAGCTTTCCAAGGAGCTTGGGATCAGTCAACAGCTTGTGGCTAAGCACCTTATCACAATGGAGGACGCCGGACTTGTCAGCACCATCGCTCAAGATAGTCCGCGGGGACCGCCGAGGAAGGAGTACCTACTGAAGAAGAGCTTCTCAGTTACGATTGATTTGGCCCCCAACCTGTTCAGGGCGAGGATGTTCTCCTTCGGGGCCGTCCCAGGCGTCCAGGAAAACGAAGAGAGGGCCCATATGGCTGCACAGGTTGGGGAGGTGCTGAGATACCCCGACGGTGCTTCTAGGATAAGGCCTCTCACCCAGGTGGTTGCCGCAGTCGACAAGAAGCTGAAGGAAATGGAGGAGGAGAGAGCCGTCTTTCTGTACATCAGAGGTTTGGCCCTCAGGGAGGCTGCGAGGATAACCACGTCGCTTCCTAGCGACGACAGAAGGAAGGTCCTGAGGTACCTGATGAGGGAGGAAGGGGACGGGATAACTGGGATCAGCGCCTCTCTGGGGCTCCAGAAGCAGGTAGTCGGGGAGATCCTCGAAGAGATAGAGAAAGAGCTAGTCGACTACTAAAAAGGGAGAGAGGAGCGGAGCTCCTCTACAGTCCTATGTTCGGAAAACTTGCCTGAGGAACGCCA
>OCOJ01036992.1_pt9 | contig 21777 bp, 18 predicted proteins | sample 1539251 | NCBI WGS metagenome assembly OCOJ01 (sample SAMN01911457, study PRJEB22624) | soil metagenome | biome: Soil | place: Malaysia | collected 2012-04-30 | depth RA_metagenome m | reverse complement strand
AGGGACGCTTTTCCCGGGTGTGCTGTGGGCACAAGCCCAGGCGCAAGGCGCAGCCAAAATCACCAAAGAAATGATCGACACTGCCGCCGCCATCGCTGATGTGCCCGTCCCCGATGAATACAAGCAGGCAATGCTGGACGGCCTCAACCAGCATGCCAAAGGCTATGAAGACATTTACGCGCTGCATATCCCGAATTCCGTGGAACCCTCGTTGCTCTTCAATCCCGTCCTTCAGGGGATGAAGCTAGAAACGCAAAGGACGCCGCTTCGCATCTCATCTGCGCCCGCTATAGCGAAATCCAGCGTCCCCAAAAATCTCGAAGAAATCGCCTTCGCCAGCGTGCGTGAACTTGCCGAACTTGTGCGGACGAAAAAGGTTTCGTCCGTTGCTCTGACGGAGATGTATCTGGAACGATTGAAACGCTACGACCCAATGCTGAAGTTCGTAGTTACGCTCACCGAGGAACGTGCGCGGGCTCAAGCGAAAGAAGCGGACCGCGACATTGCCGCCGGCGAATACCGGGGACCGCTGCATGGACTTCCTTGGGGCGCCAAAGATTTGCTCGCGACCAAAGGCTATCGCACGACCTGGGGCGCCGGCGGCTTCGAGAATCAAATGATCGACGAAGATGCCACTGTCGTGAAGCGACTGGATGAAGCCGGAGCGGTGCTCGTAGCCAAGCTGACCCTAGGCGCTTTGGCCCAGGGAGACGTCTGGTTTGGTGGCGTCACGCGCAATCCTTGGAACCCCAAGCAAGGTTCAAGCGGTTCCTCAGCAGGTCCGGCTTCAGCTACGGCGGCAGGGTGCGTGGCTTTCAGCATCGGCTCGGAAACCCTCGGGTCGATTGCTTCTCCGTCAACGCGCTGCGCTTGCACGGGGCTGCGCCCGACGTTTGGACTTGTGCCGCGCACGGGAGCCATGGCGCTTTCGTGGAGCATGGATAAGCTCGGGCCGATTTGCCGGGCCGTTGAAGACTGCGCGCTCGTGCTCGGCGCGATTTACGGGCCGGACGGTCAGGACCGAACCGTGCAGCCGGCGGCGTTCAATTGGGATGCGCACCTGGATTGGCGAAAACTGCGGGTCGGTTACCTGAAGGCAGACTTCGAACGCAGGCCGGAGCAGCCGCCGGAAACCGCAAAAGAAGAACCGCCCGCCTCCCCCGAAGAACAAAAGAAGCGCGAAGAACAGAAAAAACGGCGAGAGGCGATCCGTGCTCGAGCCGAGTACGACAGAAAATACAACGACGCAGCCTTGGTCAAGCTGAAAGAGATGGGAGTGAATCTTACTCCCGTCGAGATGCCGAAGTTTCCCTACCAGGCGATGACGACGATGCTGACGGCGGAAGCCGCTGCGGCCTTCGATGATTTGACGCGCACCGGAAGAGATAAATTGCTCACGTCGCAGAAGGACTACGATTGGCCCACCACGTTTCGAACGGCGCGGTTCATTCCTGCGGTGGAGTACATCCAGGCAAGCCGGGCAAGGCGGATGGCGATGGACGCAGTCGCGAGGGTATTTGAAGGACTCGATATCATCGTGGCGCCTACCCAGAGCGAGCAGCTCGTGATCACCAATCTGACAGGACATCCTGCTTTGATTCTCCCGAACGGCTTCCGCGGCGACGATGCGCCCAAACCTCCGACGGAAGATCCCAGCGACTTCCAAAATGCCGGCGGTCCCGGCACGCCGGTCAGCCTGACATTTCTCGGGAATTTGTACGGTGAGGCAAAGCTCCTGGCCTTTGCCCGCGCCTACCAGGAAGCCACGGGTTATCACCTGAAGCACCCGGCACTGGACGGAAAGGCCTGATGCGGCGCTTTGCCTGTGCTTTGAACTCTTAACACAGCAGCTGGTAAGTCAAAGCAGAAGAAAGTCACCTACTCATGTTGACCCTTAGAGAAGGGGGAAGTACGATTCCAACAACCTGCGCTTGCCGGAGCTTGGCGGAGCGCGAAGGAGATACTGTGTACTGCTCAAAATGCGGAAGTGAAATATCGGCCGCGACGGCGTTTTGTCCCACGTGCGGCCACCCGGTCGCCAGCCTCGCTCCCGCAACCCCAGCAGCGATGGCCCCGAATGTCGCCGGTGCAGCTGCGCCCGTCTACTACTATACCGGTGTCCAATACGCCGGGTTCTGGCTGCGGCTTGTGGCTTACTTGATCGATGGCATAGTCATGGGAATATCGTTCGTAATTCTTCTCATTCCAATTGTCCTCTTAACCGGCGCTGGAACAGCCCTTAGCCGAATCAGCTCGGGGGAGGACCCTGGCGACGTCGCGCCTTTGTTCGGCGTTGCATTTGTTCTCGCCATAATTGTCCTTGTCTTCGCCGCGCCATGGTTGTACTACGCCTTGCTCGAGAGTTCTTCTTGGCAAGGCACGGTGGGCAAAAAGATTTTGAACCTGAAGGTCACGGACATGGCGGGGAATCCTGTCAGCTTCGGCCGAGCTTCCGGCCGCTTTTTCGCCAAATTTATTACCGGCCTTATTCCGCTGATGATCGGATACATTCTGGCGGGGTTTACGGAAAAGAAGCAGGCTATTCACGACATGATTGCAAGTTGCCTGGTGTTGCGGAGGGTTTAGCGGGCAGTCAAAGAGACGGAGGATTTTTCGCCACCAATCCTCAACTGAACTTCTCGTCCACCCAATCTTCCTTTTGCGCGAAGCTATTTCTTCAATTCCACGCGTGTGCGCTGCAATTTCATGGCGGTGGTTCTGAGCGTCTCGGGGATGTTCTTGTTCAGCGTGAGACGCTTCAGGTCCTGCGCATTGAGCAGCGGAAGCATGTGCAGTGAAACGTCCAAAGGAGTTTTAGGGTTGTTCAAAAGATTGCGGACGACGGTGTAGTTCTTGCGGAAGTTGCGATTGTTGGCGATCAAACGCAGGATTTCGTCGGTAAGCGTCGACATCGACGCAAAAGCTTCCACTTCCTGGTCCGTCAGCCGCGGAGATTGCAACACGGCGCGCTGAACCACTTTGTTGGGATCGCGGATAAGCGTGCGCCGACCATCGGAGCCGCCTTTAATCGCAAATTGCACGCGTTCTGCAACCGTCATTTTGGCCAGCCGTTGAATCAGGGTTTGGCGCCGCGCCAGGTCTGGTTCGGCTTCCGCGGCGGCTTCCGCGAGCGCAGCCTCATCGATTGCCGAACCCAGAAGCTCGTGAAGCAGGCTTTTCTGATCCGCGGTGATGGAAGAAGAATGTTCGAGCGCGGCCGCGAGCGCGGGAGAATCGCTCACCCGCTCGAGTTCGTCCAAGAGCGCCTTGATCCCCAGCGCCGAAAGGTGCCGCGCAATGGGGATGAGGTGTTCGGCGCTGCAATTCTTGTTTTGCACCATGGCATCGCAGATGCCGGGCTTGTCCGCGAAATGCCTGCCCGCGTACCCGAAAAGCGCCGGAACAGCCTTTTCCCGCTTGATCGCTTCCACAAAGGCCTCAATGGGTTGCGAAAGAATAGCCTGTTGCGCACGCTCCGCGACCATTTCGTCTGGGTCACCTGCCAGCACAGCCAATATTTCGGCGCGGTCCGCCGGGGCAAGATGCGCGCCGCCCGAGCAGACGGCGATCTTGCGCTCACGGGGAGCGCGGCCTTGGCGAAGCTCTTCAATCACTTCAGGGCTGAGTGGTTCCACCGGTGGCCTGCCCCAAATCCTTTTTACTGAGCACTATTGTACCGGAGGCACCTGGTGTGCCAACGGGAGGCATGGCCCGCCCGTTCAATTCCAGCAACACCGCTGAGGAATCCCCTGCCGTGACTTCAAACTGCTCGTCGGCAGAGAAGTGGCGCGTTTCCCCGGCCGCGAGTTCGGCGTCGAGAAGCAACACGCCATCTGCAATAACCCGCACATGGGTGGCGGCGGACGTTGAGACGGAAAGATCCAAGGCGGGTGAAGCAGGCCCCGGCGATGTCGCTTTCGACGGATCCGCCACCTCGGATGAAGCCTGCGAACTAGGTTGCCCTTCGGAAGGGGCAGGCAGTGAAGTAGAAGAAGGGTGTGTTGCGGCGCGATGCGCGGAATACCGATGCCAGCCGTAGATTCCGCCGGCCACGAGCGCGGCCAGAACAATTACGATGCCGAGTACACCGAAAATCGGAATCCACAATCGCGGCCGCGGAATTTTGCTCTCGTAAGGCTGAGGAGTGGCGACGGCTGGCTCGCCGCGGGCGAGATCGTACTCCGCGAGAAGATTCTCTTCGTTCAGGCCCAAATACCGCGCAATCGCGCGGACAAACCCTCGATTGAACACGCCCCCGGGCAGTTTGTCCCAGTCTTCATTCTCCAGGGCTTCCAGAAAACGCACGCTGATCCGCGTTGCGACCGTCACTTCATTCAGCGAAACCTCACGCAGTTCGCGCTCGCGCTTTAGCCGTTCTCCAAAATTTCCTTTTGCCATGAATCGAACCTTGTCCCGGGCGACACCTGCGGCCTGGCAATTGAGCGATCGAGAATAAACAGGACCGCGAAGCAATCCACGGAAGGCGGCGTGAGATCCCTCCACGGCACTATAGGCGCGCCAATGAGACAGTGTCAAACAAGCGCCATCCGCGGCTTCGCAACCGCCGGAGGGACCTGTACCTGACGATGGCAAGATGGCCACGCCTGTACCACGACTTTGTTGCGCCCCTTTTTGCCAACCGCCTATACTGGCAGGGATTCGCGCACCCGGCTCCATTTGCGCATCCGGGTTCGTGTGTCGAATCAGTGACATACTAGGCAGTAAGATTCTCCGATGAGGACGCAGCCGCCCGTGGAGGACGTCAAGCAATTCCCGGCCGTGGAACGCCGCCGCAATGCGGGGGTGTCCGCGGAACAGCGGGAAGCCGGCGAGGTGGCCGTCTTCCAGGAATTAGGCAAGGCCCTCACCTCATCGCTTCAGCTCGACCAGGTTCTCCGCACCATCATGGAAAAGATCGATGAGTTTCTGCGGCCGGACAACTGGTCTCTACTGCTCCTTGACGAAGCCAAGCAAGAGTTGTATTTCGAGTTGGCTGTGGGCAAGGCCTCACAGGCCCTGAAAGACGTGCGCATTAAGGTGGGCCAAGGCATCGCCGGATGGGTTGCCCAACATGGCGAAACCGTGGTCGTTCCCGACACCTCCAAGGACACGCGATTCTTCTCGAAAGTCGACGAGAAAACCAAGACCGAGACGCAGTCCATCGTCGCAGTCCCTGTGAAGTTCCGGGACCACTGTCTCGGCGTCATCGAACTCATCAATTGCCTGGGCCCGGATGGTTTTGATTCCCGCGACCTCAAATTGCTCGAAGCCCTGTCCGATTTTGCCGCCATTGCTCTCGAAAATGCCCGCCACGTCAAGCGCATCCACGAGCTGACCATTACCGACGATTGCACCACGCTCTACAATGCACGCCACATGGGCTTCATTCTCGAAACGGAGATCTACCGCTCCCAGCGCTACAATTACCAATTCTCCATCGTCTTTATCGACCTCGACCACTTCAAGCAGGTCAACGACACTCATGGTCACCTCGTCGGCTCTCGCCTCCTCTCGGAAATCGGCAACGCGCTCAAGGCGCATTGCCGCTTGATCGATTTCGCGTTTCGCTACGGCGGCGACGAGTTCGTGATCCTGCTGCCGCAAACCTCCAAGGAAAATGCTCTCAACGTGGCTCGCAGGTTGCATCGCATCATTCGCGAGACCGTGTGGCTCGAAAAAGAAGGATTAAACATCCACATTACCCCCAGCGTTGGAGTGGCTTCGTATCCCAACGATTCCCGCAGCAAAGAAGGTCTTTTGCACCTCGCCGATGAAGCCATGTATCTGGTGAAGAACACCAATCGCGACAGCGTGGCCGCCGCAAATATCGGTATTCTGGCCGATGCGCCTGCGGCCAGCGCGGAATCCGCCTGATAGCTCTTCATTCCCGCTCGTCCTACTCTCTTCCACTTCTATACAGCCACGCTGAATTTTGCTTAACTGAACTTATGAGAAGAAGTGAAGCGGCACGGTATGCGCGCTGGTCGGCGGCGGTGGCGCTTCTGCTGGCGACGGTCACGGCCGGTGTGTACGTGAAGCGCAGTGTCAAGGCCTGGATGGTCAAGAAAAGCGCTCCGCCGTCCGCCCCACGGGACGTGACGCAATTGCTGAGCGGCATCACATTTTCGAAGATGGAGGGCAATCGAAAAGTTTTCACGGTGCAAGCCTCGAAGTCGACGGAATTCAAGGATCAGAATGCTAGTCTGCTCGAGGACGTGAAAGTGACCATTTTCGGAAAAGAAGGCGAGCGCCACGATACGATTCACACCAGGAGCTGCCAGTATGGGAAAGGGACCGGCAGTATCTTGTGCAACGGAGACGTGCAAATTGAGCTCGAAAGTGCGCAGGACGCCGAGCGCGCCGCCAAAGACCCGTCACTGGCGCAGATCGTGCATATCGAAACACGCGCTGTGAAGTTCGACCGGGCAAGCGGCTTGGCGCAAACAGATCAGCCGGTGACTTTCACTTTTCCTAGCGGCGGCGGCAAAGCCGTCGGCCTCGAATACCGGTCGGAAGAGGGCACCTTGCGGCTGGTCAGGGAAGTCCAGTTGACTTTCCGGCCGTCCACAAACACCCGGGAGAAAACGGCAGGCGTCGAACCAGGGCAGGAAGTGCAGGTCAACGGAATGAGCCTGGACTTCGAAAAGGATTCTCGAACGATACAAGTCTATGGTCCCGCCCAAGCTGCGACCCGCACCGCCCGGTTGACGGCGGGTCAATTCACTCTCGCACTGGACTCTGCGTTCCGCGCGCAACTGCTTTCGGCCATTGCAGGAGCCTGCCCGCAACGCCCCGAGTTGAGGGCTCAGAGCCCCCGCGGCGAAATGAACCTGGGTGCCGACAAATTGACTGCCCAGTTTGCTCCCGAAGGCTGGGTCACGCGCTTGGAGGCGACAGGAAATTTGCTCGGCTCGCGTCAATCCGCTGACGAACGCGACGACTTCAGCGGCGATTCGGGCACGTTGGATCTTTGGCCTCGTGTTTCTCAGCCCAAAGAGTTGAATCTGAGCGGCGGGGTTTCGATCAAGTCGCACATGATAGCAACCGGTGAAGAGCGCGTGCTGCAGACGGCCGCGCTCCGCATGACCTTCAGCGAGAATCAAGCCCGCCAGAAGGGCGAGCCGCTTAGTGCCGAAACCCTCGCTGCCGGGACTCTGGAATGGACAGACGCTGCGATACCAACCGGCGGCACGCCCACGCACACGAGGCTGCGCGCTGACAAGCTGGCGCTGCAATTCGCGCCGGATGGAAAAGCCAAACAGCTACAAGCGCAAGGAAATGTGCAGACTGAGCGCGCGGTCTCCGCGCGCCCGTTGCAAACCGCAACCGGAAATACCGGAGTGGCGCAGCTTACGCCAAGCGGCGGATGGTCCCAGATGGATTTACAGGGCAACGTAAAATTGGCCGAAGGCGACCGCAATGCGCAGGCCGATCACGCCTTGTTTTTGCGTGAAGGACAAACAGCGGCTCTTACGGGTGCCGCGGTAGTGCGGGATGCTGCCACAGAAACGCAAGCGCCTCGAATTACTTTCGTGAGCGCGACAGGAGACATCCGCGCGGAAGGTGGCGTGCGTTCCACCGACCTGTCTCCGAGGGGAAGCGCCGTACAGCTCGCGCCCGTTCCCGCAAACATCACTGCAGACAACTTGCAAGCGAATTCCAAAACTGGCCGCGCCCTCTACACCGGCCACGCTCGCTTGTGGCAGGGCGATTCCGTTTTGGAGGCCAACTCCATCGAACTTTTCCGCGACGCCAGAATTCTAAACGCTGCCGGAAAGGTCCGAGCCGTCTTTCCTCAAGCGCCAGCGCAGCCTCCTGCTGGAGCAAGCGCCCTGCCTTCGACACCGAAAAGACCGAATCTCTGGCATATCGCTGCGGAGACTCTCACGTTCAACGACCCCGAGAGCCACGCGCACCTCGAAAAGAATGTGATCGCTCAATCTGCGGACCAGCGCTTCCGGGCTCCCATCATGGACTTGTATTTCAGCCGCGGCGCCCAACCAGCAGCCGGCCCGTCAGGCGGCAACACCACGAATACCGGACCACAACAGATTAGCCGCGCCGTGGGCACGGGCGGAGTGATCGTTGATCAAGGGAGCCGGCGCGCCACCGCGGAGCATGGAGAATACACCGCTGCCGACGGAAAATTCGTCATGAGCGGGGGAAATCCAACTATTTACGACCCCTCCGAAGGCACCACTACCGGCCTTCAATTGACCTTCTTTTTAGCGGATGATAGCATCATCGTGGATTCCGGCAAGGGTTCGCGGACATTGACCAAACACCGAGTCGAGAAGCGACCATAGCCCTTCGCGGTCCAACATGATGACGTATGCTGAAGCTCCAGGCCGTCGAGTTGTGCAAGTCGTATCGCGGCCGCAAGGTCGTTGACAACATCGAGCTGGAGATTGGCCAGGGGGAAGTTGTTGGGCTCCTGGGACCCAACGGCGCGGGAAAGACCACTACCTTCTACATCATCGTCGGTCTCGCCCGGCCCGACTCCGGACGCGTTCTACTGAACGGCGACGAAATCACCGACCTTCCCATGTACCTTCGGGCCCGCAGTGGCATCAGCTACCTTCCTCAGGAACCCTCGGTCTTTCGCCAACTGACCAGCGAGGAAAACCTACTCGCCGTGCTGGAGACGCTTCCACTTACGCCGGAACAGCAGCGCGACCGCCTGGAGGAGTTGCTGGTGCAAATGGGGCTCGAGACCGTTCGAACGAGCAAGGCCTACATGCTTTCCGGCGGCGAGCGGCGCCGCCTGGAAATTGCCAGGGCCCTTACTCTGCAGCCCACCTTTGTTTTATTGGACGAACCCTTTTCCGGCATCGACCCGCTCACCGTGAAGGATCTTCAGGAGATCATCCGCGGGCTAAGCCGCTCCGGCATCGGCATTTTAATCACCGATCATAACGTGAGGGAAACACTCAGCGTGACCGACCGCGCGTACATCGTGAATCATGGGAGAATAATGGCCAAGGGCACGCCCCTGGAGTTGAGCAACAACACGGAAGTGCGCCGCGTCTATCTCGGCGATCATTTCCACCTGAACTGAAAAAACGATGTAGGATTAGAATAAGGATAGAAAAGGGATCAAACGGCACCGACCATGGCCTGGCAGGGACTCAAGCTGAACTTGAAAGTGGCGCAGAAGCAAATTCTGACGCCCGGCCTGGTGCAGATGGTCAGCGTGCTGGCGCTGAACCGCCTGGAGCTCCGCGAGATGATCAACCAGGAGATGATCGCCAATCCCGTTCTCGAAGAGCTCAGCGAAGAACCCACGCAAACCGACAACTACAGCGACGAAACTTTTCTGAAAGAGGAAACCGAAAAAGTTCCTGAGAAGCCGGAAGCCAATCCCTTCGACGAATTCGACGTCGGCACCTTCTTCAACCAGTATCTGGACACGGGCGGCGACGGCGGGCAATCTCAGGAACGCGAAGTCATCGAGCGGCCCTCCTTCGAAAAATTTCTCTCCTCGCCCTCCGGTCTCACCGATCATCTCACCTGGCAATTGAGCGTAACCATCTGCTCCGACACCGTCAGAGAAATCGCTGAAAACATCATCGGGAATCTCGACGAGAACGGTTACCTCACCGCGTCCCTCGAGGAGCTGGCGCAGAATGGCAAATATACGCAAGACGATTTGGATGACGCGGTCGCGGTGGTTCAGGACTTCGATCCCATTGGAGTCGGCGCCCGCGATCTCCGCGAATGCTTGCTCCTGCAACTGAAGGCTTTCGATCCGCAGAACACGCTGGCGCAGCAGATTGTTTCCGAGCATCTGAAGCAAGTGCAGTCGAATCAACTGAAAGAAATTGCGCGGGCCCTGAACCGTCCGTTGGAAGTGGTCAAGCGCGCCATCGACGTCATCAAGAAGCTCGATCCGCGGCCCGGCCTTCGCTACAACAAGACGGAACCACGGCTCGTCGAGCCTGACGTGTACTTCCGCAAAGTGGACGACCAGTGGCAGGTCTTCTTAAATGAAGACGACATGCCGCAACTGCGGCTTAGCCCGACTTACCGCCGGCTCCTTGCACGCGATGCCGCGGACCGCGACGTGCGCAACTACGTGAAAGAGCGGTTCACCGCGGCCATTCAGTTGATGAAAAACATCGAGCAGCGCAAGCACACCATCCTGCGCGTCTGCCAATCCATCATCGCGCGCCAATCGGAATACTTGGACCATGGTCCCGACGCCCTCAAGCCCATGATGATCAAAGAAGTCGCGGAAGAGGTCGGCGTTCATCCCTCGACGGTGAGCCGCGCCGTTGCCAACAAGTACGCCCACACGCCGCAAGGTGTGCTGGAACTTCGCAGCTTTTTCAGCGAAGCGGTGAATGGTCCCGAGGGCGGCGGAATGTCCTTGCTCACTCTCAAACGCCTGGTGAAGAAAATGATCGAAGAAGAAGACACCACCAAGCCTCTCACCGACGAACAGATTGCCAAAAAGCTCGATGAAGCCGGAATCCACGTGACCCGCCGCACCGTCGCCAAGTACCGNCGTGCCCCGCCGCACCGTCGCCAAGTACCGTGAAGACATGCGCATCCCCAGCACCCATCAGCGCCGGGTGAAGAGCTGAGCCGGCGCACTCCGTGAAGCCGCACACGAGAAACGACGCGCGGCAACTGGTCATCCTCACCGGCCTTTCCGGTTCCGGAAAAAGTACCGTCCTGCGCGCCTTCGAAGATATGGGCTTCTATTGCGTCGATAACCTGCCCGTCGAATTGATTCCCATTTTTGCAGAGCTGCATTCGGCTGGAGAAGGGGACTTCAGGCGCGCGGCCCTCCTGGTTGATGCGCGCGAGGGTCCGCAACTTGCCAAGCTCCCCCCGCTTCTTAAGCATCTGCGCCGGAGCCACCCGATCACCCTCGTCTTTATCGAGGCGACCGAGGACGCGCTACTGCGGCGTTACAGCGAGACTCGCCGGCCTCACCCGCTCGGAAAAGACTATTCCGTTCGCGAGAGCTTGCTCCACGAGCGGACCTTGATGGAGCCCATCCGCAAACTCGCCGATGTGGTTATCGACACAACTCAGTTCAACGTTCACGAGCTGCGCCACTTCATTACCGAACGCTTCAAGAATCCCCACAAGCGTCCCATGCTCGTCTCCATCGTCAGTTTCGGATACCGCTTCGGAATTCCCACGGACGCCGACCTTGTTTTCGACGTGCGCTTTCTTCCCAACCCTCACTTTGTTCCCCGCCTCCGCGAGTACACGGGAAAAGATTCCAAAGTGCGCCAATACATCCGCTCGTTCCCGCAAACAGGAGAGTTTCTCCGCCGCATCGAGAGCCTGTTGACTTACCTGATTCCCCACTACATCCGCGAAGGGAAAAGCTATCTGACGATCGCCTTCGGCTGCACGGGCGGAAGGCACCGTTCGGTGATGATGGCCGAATGGATGAAGAAAGCGCTCGGGAAAACGGGATTCGCGACGCGCGTGATGCATCGGGATATCGACAAGTAGTAGTTCATCCTGGCGAGCGGTGAAGCGCTTCAATAGGAAGCTGTGGCCGCATCAGGGAAAGAGTAGTGTTTCCAAGACGCAAGCCTGGGTTGTCAGATTACTTGGGACACAGAGCTTCAAGAACAATGGACAATACGAACGCTGCGCAGGTTGGCGAGCGGACGCAAATTTCCGAGCTATCGCCGAGAAATCAAATAGGGCGCTTCCTGATGCTGGCGCTGCTCTCCGCGCTACTGCTTTTTCCATCGCTTCGCCGGCAAGGCCTTGCGGGATACGATGACTCGTTTTTCGCCCATGAAGGAAAGGAAATGGTCCGTAGCGGGGATTGGTGGGATGTTCGTTTCAACGGTGAGCTGATCCTTGCGCACCCACCTCTGTTCGCATGGCTTGAGGCGGGTTCCTTTAAGCTATTCGGGATAAACGATGCCGCAGCCAAGTTCCCTTCCGCGCTGCTTGGCTTCGGCACAATTCTGCTGACATATTTTTTGACTCTGGAGATGACCGGGGAAGCCTGGCTCTCGCTATTGGCCATGCTGGTGTTGGCATCAACGCAATTCTTTCTGAAGAATGCCACGCATGCCATGACCGATGTGCCTTTCACTTTCTTTTTCATGCTGGCGATCTTCTTTTATGTCAAGGGTTTGAAGAAAAGCGCGTATCTGACTTTTCTGGGCTTGCCGCTCGGGCTGGCCTTGCTCACCCGGTCTGTAGTTGGGTTCCTCGCGCTAGGGATTATTTTGGCCCATCTGATTTTGACGAAGCGGTACAGAACTTTGCGCTCGCCTTGGCTGATTTATGGCGTAGCGCTCGCTCTCGCTCTTCCTTCTATCTGGTACGCGTCGCAATATCGATTGCATGGAGCCGAGTTCCTTGCGTCCCATTTGGAGTTCCTCAACAGCAAGCTTCATGTCGCATCAAGAGCCAGCCACTGGATGACGATTTTCAACTATCCCGTCGCACTATTGAAATACTACTGGCCTTGGTTGCCATTCCTTGTCGCGGGACTGGTGATGGAAGTTCGGGCCGCGGTAAGAGAAAAAGATCAGACGGCCATCCTTCTGGTTATTTGGGTGCTTGCGGTTCTCGTCCCCTTCAGTTTTGCGGAGACAAGATATCCACGTTACATCTTGCCTGTGTTTCCCGCGTTCACCATTCTTTCGGCGATAGCTTTAAACCGCTGGCTTCCCGCGGCAAGTAGAAAAATTTTCTTTAACCTGGCTTGTGGCGCGGGCTGCGTGGCGGTTTGCCTGTCCTTGTTGTTCCCGCCGAAGGCGCGTGCTGACGATATCCTTAAGATCGCGCCGATTGCCGAAGAAAATAGTCCCCCAGACCAGCGCGTCCTCATTTATACGTATGAAGACGGGCGCACGGACTACTTGTATCAATTCCTTTGGTACAGCAGCCGGTACGCTCAACTTCCTTCCAACCTCGAGGATCTGGCAGCCAGGCTGCTTCGAGCCGGCACTGCAACGGTGATCATCGACAAGCAAAGCTATACGAAACTCTTGCCCCTGATTGCGGGGAAGACTCCAAATATCTTGGGCGACTCTGAGAACTTGATTTGCTTCCGCATGCCCTGAGGCTCGAAGCAAAACGTCGTGGACCACTGGTTGAGCGAACGTTGTTCACTTCAGACCGATGTGACCTACACGCCTGGAAACTGCGTGGCAACCAGCGGAACCTCAAAACTTGACACAGCGCAGTGTGGCCGAATAGCGTACCAAGTGTCACTTCAAGGAGATGCTCGAGCGTGGCAGGTTTGTTGTCACCACAATTGAAGCGGCTGCTTGGCTATGTGCGGCCCTACTGGGTCGGCATCGTAGCCGGGGTGGTTTTGCTGGCCATCATGGCTGCAGGCGAGGGCGCAGTTATTCTGCTCATCGCTCCAATCTTCGGGCGAGTCCTTAACCCCGGTAGTACGGATTCCAATGTGTTGCTTGAAGTTCCGCTCTTGCGTCAGCCCATCTATTTGAATCACCTCTTCCCTCCCAGCATTCACAATGTCTGGACGGTAGTCGCTCTTTCCCTGCTCGTGCTCTTCGCAATCAAGTCTTTCAGCGAGTTTGCCGGTACCTGGCTTATTCAATATATCGGCCACCGCGCGATCACGGATCTGCGCAATGCCGTGTACAAGAAGATCATCCGCCAGCCTCTCGGATTCTTTCAGCATCACTCGGCCGGGCGCATTTATTCGGCGGTGATTAACGACGTGGAGCGCACGCGGCTCGCCATTTCGGAGTATCTCGCTGAATTATTTCGCCAGGTTTTCCTTTTTCCCGTATTGGTCGCGATTCTTCTCAAGATCGACTGGAGAATGACCCTGACTTGCGCGGTCTTTCTTCCAATGATCATCTGGCCGATCGGCAAACTGGGCCGGCGCATCCGCCGGTCGGTGGAGAGCAGTCAGACTCGGCTTGGTGAGCTTACTCAGATTTTGCAGGAAACCGTCGGTGGCAACCGAATCGTCAAGGCGTTCGGTATGGAGGATTTCGAAATTTCAAAGTTTACGACGGCTTCCCGGCGCCTGTTGCGGGAAACGATGCGCTGGGTTCGCGCGCAAGTCGTAACCTCCCCACTGATGGACATGCTCCAGCCGATTGTTATCGCTCTCCTGCTGTTGTACGCGCGGGAACGCATCCGACTGCACTTTATGACTATTCCCATGTTCATCACCTTCGTGTACACGCTTTTCAAGGCCTACGAACCCATTAAGCGCACCGGAGCGGTTTACCAGCAGTTTCAACAAGCGCGGGGGGCGACGGCTCAGGTCTTTGCTTATTTGGACCAAGAGGAAGAGCAGGACGCCCCCGGTGCCCACCCGTTGCCCGCTTTCTCTTCGGAAATCGTCTTTAAAAACGTCAGCTTTTCCTATGATTCTGCCCCCGTTTTGCGCGGTATCGATTTCACCGCGCGCAAGGGCGAGGTGGTCGCGCTGGTGGGTTCCAGCGGCGCGGGGAAGACTACACTGGTCAATCTGATTCCCCGCTTTTATGAAGTCACCTCGGGTTCGATTCGCATCGACGGCGTTGACGTCCGCGAAGTCACCATTCGCTCGCTGCGTGAGCAAATCGCCATGGTCACGCAGGAAAACATCCTCTTTCACGATTCCGTGTGGAACAATATCTGCTACGGCTTGACCAGCATGCCGAAAGAACGTGTCACCGCGGCCGCCCAAGCCGCTCTCGCTCATGATTTCATCCTGGAATTGCCGCAGGGGTACGACACCGTGATCGGCGAACGAGGAACGCGCCTCAGCGGCGGCCAGCGCCAGCGCGTCGCCATCGCTCGCGCCATTCTCAAGGATTCCCCGATTCTCATCCTGGACGAAGCTACCTCCGAGCTCGACTCCGAATCCGAGCTGTACGTTCAGAAAGCGCTGGCCAATCTGATGATCGGGCGCACCACGTTTGTCATCGCTCACCGGCTCGGCACCATTCGCCGTGCCGATAAAATTCTGGTACTTGAAGACGGCCAGATTCGCGAGAGCGGGAAGCACGCGGAACTCCTTGCGCGCGGCGGCATCTACGCGCGTTTGCACGATTTGCAATTTGCGGACGACATGCTTGCTCCCGCTCAAGCTACGCCCGCGAACCTGACACCGGTTGACCCCTCATGACACAGACCAGTTCCGCACAAGCACAAAGGACCGAATGCCTATCGATGACCGGCTTCGCGCAAGCCCGTCATGAGGAAAATGGCTGGGCTGTACGCGTGAGCGTGAAGAGCGTCAATCACCGCTTTCTCGATTTGAAATTGCGCCTGCCCGAAGGATTCGATCTCTACGAATTGCGATTGCGCCAGATGGTGCGCGAGCGCATTCATCGCGGGCACGTCGAGGTGAATGTCAACGTCGAGCCGGGAACGGCCGCGCCCATCCAGGTGAATCGCGACTTAGTGCGCGCCTATCTCAATGTGGCGGAGGAATTCCGCCAGCAGACCGGCGCGGCGGCGGAGCTGGACGTTGTCGCGCTCTTGCGCCTGCCCGGTGTGATTGCGGGTCTTACCGCCGCGGTGCCCGAAACGGAAGAGGAACAGGAACAGCTCGGGCAAGCCATCGATGCGTGCTTGCGCGAAGCGCTTCTGAAACTCGACGACATGCGCCGCGCCGAAGGCCGACACCTGGCCGAAGAGTTGCGCGGCCGGGTCGCGCGCATCGCTGAACAGGCGGAACAAGTGCGCGAACTCGCCGCCACCCTTCGCCCGGCATTTGCGCGGCGTCTAGAGACACGCTTGAAGGATTTGCTTAGCGGGACAGTCATCGACCCGGCCCGCCTCGCGCAAGAAGCCGCGATTCTTGCGGAACGCAGCGACATCAGTGAAGAATTGGACCGCTTGCGCAGCCATTTGCAGCAATTCGCCAAGCTGCTCGATGGCGCCGGCGAACTGGGAAAGAAGCTCGACTTCCTTCTCCAGGAAATGCATCGCGAAGCCAACACCATGCTCTCGAAAACGCCCGGTGTCGACAGCGAAGCTCTGGCTATCACCGGCCTTGCCCTGGAAATCAAAGCGGACATCGAGAAACTGCGCGAGCAGGTGCAAAACATCGAATGAGCACGGCGAATGAGCTCGCGCCCCTGGTGATCATCGTGTCGGGCCCGTCGGGATCGGGAAAGTCGACGTTGGTGCAGAAAATCCTGGAGCTGCCTGGCACCATGCCTTCCATTTCGTGCACCACGCGGCCGCGCCGCGCGACGGAGTCCAGCGGGAAATGCTATGATTTTGTGAGCGAAACGCAATTCGATGCCATGGTCGCGCGCGGGGAGTTTCTCGAATACGCGCGCGTTTTCGGTAAGCATTCCTACGGCACGCCGAAACAGTGGCTCGAAGAATCGCGGAGAAGAAAGCTCGATCTGGTCCTCGAGATCGACGTGCAGGGCACGGCCCAGGTGAAGGAGAAGGTGCCGGAGTCGGTGGCGATTTTTATTCTGCCGCCGTCGCGCGCGGAACTCGAGCGCCGGTTGCGCAATCGCGGGCAGGATTCGGCGGAGGAAATTGCGCGGCGGTTAGCGAAGGCGCGGGAAGAGATTGCGGCCTTTGGCCGATACTACGACTATTGCGTGGTGAATGACGACGTGGAGCGCGCGGGATGCGAAGCGCAGTCGATCGTGACGGCGCTGCGCTGTTCGAGTTCCCGCCGCAGGGCTCGGGTGGAAGAACTTCTGGCATCGTTTGGGAGATAGACTGAAATGACTGTTCAGACCAAAGCTCCGGAGAGCCAGTTTGCGTACGTGGTGCTGGCGGCCAAGCGCGCGCGGCAGATTATGGCAGGNGGCAGATTATGGCAGGCGCGCCGCCGCTGCTCGAGAACCCCAGGACGCTGAAGGCTACGAGGCTCGCTTGCGAAGAGCTCGAGCACGGCTTGCTTGAATACGACTTTGTGGAGTCGGCTTCCGTCGACGAAGACAAGGACGGCAGCAAGCGGCGGAAGTAGATTTCGGCCGAAATTTCATGCGAATCACCCTCGGTGTTACCGGCGGCGTTGCGGCCTACAAGGCCGCGGAATTGGTGCGTCTTCTCCAGCAAGACGGATTCAGCGTGCAGGTGGTGATGACGCGAGGAGCGCGGGAATTCATCACGCCCCTGACCTTCGCGGCGCTGACCGGGAATAAAGTCATTACGGATTTGTTTGAGAAGACTTCCGGCGGCGAGCCGAACGTCGAGAGCGCGATCGAGCACATTGCCGTTGCCCAGCGCACGGATCTGTTGCTCGTGGCTCCGGCAACCGCGGATGTAATTGCGAAATTTGCGCGCGGCATCGCGGATGATTTTCTAACGACACTTTATCTCGCGACCACGGCGCCCGTCGTGGTTGCGCCGGCCATGAACGTGAACATGTGGCAGCACGCCGCGACGCAGGAAAACGTGGAAATGCTGCGGGCCCGCGGCGTGAGAATCATCGACCCGGACGAAGGTTATCTGGCCTGCGGGATGACTGGCGCAGGACGCTTGGCCGGACAGCAGGCAATCGTCGCCGCAGTACGCGAAGTCTTGCACGCGCAGCGCGACTTGGAGGGCCAAACGGTTTTGGTCACGGCGGGACCGACTTGCGAAGACCTCGATCCGGTGCGCTTTTTGACGAATCGCTCGTCGGGGAAAATGGGTTATTCGGTGGCCGAGGCAGCGGCGCAGCGCGGCGCCAAGGTGATTCTCGTCAGCGGCCCGGTGAATCTTGAAACGCCGACGGGAGTCGAACGCATCGATGTGCGCACTGCTGAGGAAATGCATCGCGGAGTCGCAGCGAGGTTCGCCGAATGCTCCGTCGCCGTATTTGCCGCCGCTGTGGCGGACTATCGTCCTGTTGAAACGGCCGGAGAGAAAATCAAGCGGAGCAAAGAGCTAATGTCGCTTCTACTTGAGCCGACGCCCGACATCCTGGCCGACATGGCCAGCCGCAAAGGGGAAAAGATTGTCGTCGGTTTTGCAGCCGAGACGCAGAACGTTGCAGAGAATGCCCGGAAAAAGTTGACTGCCAAGAATGCGGATTTGATTGTGGCCAATGACGTGACCGCAGAAGGCGCCGGGTTCGACCGGGACACGAACGTCGTGACGCTTTTTGCGCGAGATGGCCGCGACCTGGCGCTTCCGAAATTGACAAAGAGCGAGGTCGCCCAGCGCATTCTCGATGAAGTTGTGCGTTTGCGAGGTCTTCGCACCGCCCAGCATTCTCCTGTATGATGCGGAGCATGGCTGAGCGCCTTCCGGAAAATCTTCAGGAAAAAATTGCCGATCGGTTGAGCTACTATAAGGACATCGGCATCCAGTTGTTTTACAAAGACCGCCATGCAGAAGGTCCTCAAGTCATAGCGCCCACGGAAGAATCATCCGCCACACGCTCTTTACAAACAAACTCCTCAAGAGAAACGAGTTTGCCAAGACCGCCGCGCAGACCGGAATTGCCGAAATTTCCTCCGTCTGTTCAGCGTCCGCCAGCGAAGCTCGATTTGTTGCCGCGTCCTTCCGCGCCTTCGCTGTTTGAGGCTGCCAACCGAATTATTGACGACACCTTACCCAAGATTCGCGCGGACATCGGCGACTGCACGCGCTGCAAGCTGCACAAGGGAAGAACGAACATCGTTTTTGGCGACGGCAGTCCGAAAGCTGAATTGGTGTTCGTTGGCGAAGGCCCTGGCGCGGATGAAGACGCGCAGGGATTGCCGTTCGTGGGGCGCGCGGGAAAATTGCTCACGCAAATGATCGAGGCGATGGGCTTGCAACGAAAAGACGTGTACATCTGCAACGTGGTGAAGTGCCGCCCGCCAGAAAACCGCACTCCAGAAAAAGATGAAGTGACCACGTGCTCGTCGTTCCTGCTGCGGCAGCTCGAGGTCATCTCTCCCAAAGTGATTGTTTGTCTGGGAAGCGTCGCGGCTCAGACATTGCTGGAAACCAATCGCGGCATTTCGCACTATCGCGGCGAATGGCTCGATTTTCATGGAAGAAAACTGCTCGCGACGTACCATCCCGCGTATCTGCTGCGCAATCCGAGCGCAAAAGGCGAAGTCTGGAGCGATCTGAAAAAAGTGATGGTGGCTCTCGGTCTGCAAGTAAAGAAAGGCAAGTCCTACTAAGCCCTCATGGGAATCCTGCTGGGGCTGCTGACGGCCGTCTTCTGGGGCAGCTCGGATTTTGTTGCGCGCTTTGCGGCCCACCGGATCGGCGCCTTACGAACATCCCTGTACATGCAGTTGGCTGGATTGTTGCTGCTCACGGTTTTTTTGCCGCAGGTCGGCGGCTGGGGTCATCTGATGGATGGCTCCGGCTGGCAGCCGTGGGCGTGGGGCGCGCTAGCCGGCGTCATGAACGGGGCCGCGACGCTCTCGCTGTATCGTTCCTTTGAAGTCGGCAAAATGGCGGTGGCGGCGCCGCTCTCTGCAAGCTATCCCGCACTGACAGTCCTGCTGGCCGTGCTGACGGGCGAGCACTTGACCGTGCGGCGCCTTGCGGGAATTGCATTTATCGTGCTCGGCGTCATTCTGGTGGCAGGAGGAGAAAAGGCGCCGGGTGAAAGTGCGGCCGACAAAAAGGCGGCGGGTGAAAACGCGGCTTCGCCCTCATCGCAAACTGGAAATAAAAAAGGAGCGGGAATTGGCTGGGCGTTTATTTCCGCGGTCGGTTTTGGTTTCCTCTTCTGGCTTCTGGGTACGCAAATCGTTCCTCGAGTCGGCTATGCGGCCACAGTTTGGATGATTCGACTGACTTCTTCGGTGTTGACGGCGATGTTGATTCTGTCGCTCAGCCAGCCGATTGTATTGCCGCGCCGCAGCCCGATTCCCGTCTGGCTGGTGGGGATGGGCGCACTGGATACCGCCGCCTTCGTGCTCAACAATCGCGGCATGCAGCTCGAGCAGGTGTCCGTTGTGAGTGTGCTCGCTTCGCTATATGGCGCAGTCACGGTCACACTCGCGGCGATTTTTCTCCGGGAACATATTTCGCGCTGGCAGTGGGTGGGCATCGTTTCGATTTTTGCGGGAATCTATTTCATCAGCCGCTGAAGTTCCTTTTCGCTGTTTTTTTTTCGCACCGCTGGCTTCGCTGTGACATTGCAAGCCTGCTGATACACTACAAACCGAGATGAACTGTTCGTTTTGCAATGTGGCGCTGCCGGTGCCTTTGCGCACGACGTTTACGTATGCGGTTCCAGAAGCCTCGCGCGATTCGGCGCAGCCGGGCAGCCGCGTTCTGGTACCGTTCCGCAATAAGGCGATGGTGGGAGTGATCGTGTCGATGGCGGAGCAGGGGCCGGAGGGAACGGCCGTTCGCGAAATCGCGAAAGTGCTGGACGCCCAGCCGGCGCTGACGCCCAAGCTCATCGAACTAGGGCAGTGGATCGCCGGGTATTATCTCGCGCCTCCGGGAGAAGTTTTCCGCGCGATGCTGCCGCCAGTGGCGGAGTTGCGCGCGCAGCGGCAAATCGTGCTGACGCCAGCAGGCCGCGACGCGCTCGAAAACCACAACGCGGGGGAACTGGAGAGCGAACTCAAGCCGGACGAAATTTCCTTGCTCTCGAAACTCTTGGGGGTGAGCGGGACACTTCCACTGGCACGGGCAACCAAGCTGGGAGTTGCGGCGGCAACGCTGCAGCGATTGCAGCGTCGCGGATTCGTTGAGATTCGCGAAAGCCTTGAAGGAAAGAAACGAAGATCGCAGACGGTGATCGCGTGGAAAGCAGGCTGGAGCGAAGCCCCTCCGCGGCCTGACGAGAAGGAAGAAAAAATACGTGTGCTGCTGGAAACGGAGCGCGGGCCTCTGCCTCTGCCGCAGTTGTTGAGGCTGGCGAATGTTTCGCGGGCGTTGATCGAACGAATGCTGCGCGACGGATTGCTGGAAAGCTGGGAAGAAACTATCGATCCGGCTGAGGATCCGTTTGAAGCGGGGTACACGCCTCCGGCGCATGAATTGAATGCCGAGCAAGAGCGCGCGATGGGGGCGATTCGCGCGCGGTTCGAGCTGGGCGAGTTTGGCGTGCAGTTGCTGCACGGCGTTACCGGCAGCGGGAAGACGGAAGTGTATTTGCGGAGCGTGCAAGAGACGCTGGCGCGCGGGAAAACGGCAATCATTTTGGTTCCTGAGATCGCCCTGACGCTGTGGATCGGGCGGCAGTGCCGGGCCTGGTTTGGAGCGAAATTCGAGGGCGTGGCGGTGCTCCACTCGGCATTGACTGATGTAGAGCGGGCGCGCGAGTGGTGGCGCCTGCGGAACGGCGAGGCTCGCGTGGCGGTGGGAACGCGCTCGGCAGTGTTTGCGCCTCTGCAGAACCTCGGGCTGATCATCGTCGATGAAGAGCAAGAGAGCAGCTACAAACAGGAAGAAACGCCGCGGTATCACGGGCGCGACGTGGCCATCGTGCGGGCCAAGCAGGAAGGCGCGCTGGCGCTGCTGGGCTCGGCGACACCTTCGCTCGAAACGTATCAGAACACGCGATCCGGAAAATATGATTTGCTGACATTGACTTCGCGCGTGGGAAACCGGTCGCTGGCGAGCGTGGAAATCGTCGATCTGCGCGAAGAGTTCCGGCAAACGCATCAAACCAGCCCCATTTCCGCAGCTTTGCACGCGGGAATTCAAGAATGTCTCGCGGGGCGCACGCAGGCGCTTGTGCTCATTAACCGGCGCGGATATTCGTGGTCGGTGCTTTGCCGGAGCTGCGGCGCTTCCGTGCAATGCGCGAACTGCAGCATTTCCATGACGTTTCACAAAAGCCGTAACCGACTGGAGTGCCACTACTGCGGGTCGATTCAGCCGGTGCCGAAGCAGTGCCCAAAGTGCCAGTCGAAATATGTTTATTTTTTTGGCGAAGGCTCG
>OCOJ01032910.1_pt3 | contig 21798 bp, 17 predicted proteins | sample 1539251 | NCBI WGS metagenome assembly OCOJ01 (sample SAMN01911457, study PRJEB22624) | soil metagenome | biome: Soil | place: Malaysia | collected 2012-04-30 | depth RA_metagenome m | reverse complement strand
TTGCAGCGTGTTGAAAAACTCCAGCGACTGAGTATACGGCACGCGATAATCCAGTTCTCCGGCGATCACCAAAGTAGGCGTCTTGTATTTTCCCAACTCCTCCGCGTAAGTGGAGGGCGACCATTTCTTGTAATTTTCCGGCGCGCTCCACGGTGTCCCCTGCATGTCGTGCTCGTCGAACCAAAGTTCTTCCGTGGCGTACATGGAGACCTCGTTGTACGTGCCCGCGTGACTGATGATGGCCTTGAACCTACCGGTGTGCGTGGCCAGCCAATCGGCCATGTAGCCGCCGTAGGAGCCGCCTACTGCTGCCATTCGCGTCTGGTCGATGAAAGGGTACTTGGCAATCGCCGCATCGATGCCCTTCATAATGTCCACGTACGCTTTTCCGCCCCAGTCGTTCGTTATCTCGTCGGTGAACTTCTGGCCGTAGCCGGTCGAGCCGCGAAAGTTGATCATCAGTGTGATATAGCCGGGTCCCGAAAACACTTGGGCATTCCAGCGATAGTGCCAGTCATTGGGCCAACTGTTCTGAGGCCCGCCGTGGATCAGCACGAGCAGAGGATACTTCTGCGAAGCAGAAAATTGCGGCGGCCGGAGCAGCATGGCCTGGACCTTGGTTCCCTCGGCGCCTTCAAACCAGAACCATTCCGGTTCGTTCATCTCCACGTGGGAGAGGATCGCGTCGTTCGTATGAGTGAGTTGTTTGAGTCCGCTGCCGTCGCCGGCGGAGGCGAAGAGTTCATTCGGCATGGTCAGACTGGTCCGCGTGGTCACCAGGGTCTTTCCGTCAGAGCTGAAAAGAAACTCGGCGTTAAATCCATCGAGCAGCTTCTTGGGTGCCGCACCGGCACGCGGCTCCATGGCATAGAGCGGCTGAAGCGTTTCGTTTTCGGCGAGGAAGTAGATGGTCTTGCTGTCGGGTGACCAGGCCAGGTCCGTGGCGCTGCGGTCGAAACTTTCGGACAGGTTTTCACTCTTTCCGCTCTGGCGGTCGTAGAGCATGACGCGCCATTTGTCCGATTCGTAGCCGGGCGTGAGCTGCGCGTGGTAGGCGATGAAGCGTCCGTCCGGCGAGTAAACGGGATTGCCGTCGAATCCTTGCTGCGTGGTGATGCGCCTGGGCTCGCCTCCGGCCACGGGCACAAGGAAAAGATCCGCGTTGGTGCTGATCGCTTCCACCTTATCGGTGACGGCGGTGAAACAGATTTCTTTGCTGTCGGAAGAGAAACTGATGTCACTGGGTGCGCCACGGTCACCGTCCGGCGGCGTGTCATAGTCCGCGCCTGGAATCAGGTCCCGTGCGGCAGCGCTTCCATCCGATGGCATAACGAACAGGTGGCTGCGCTTGCCTTCCGACCAGTGATCCCAGTGGCGGTACAGCAGGTGGTCATAAATGCGCGCCTTGACTTTGCTCTTCTCCTTTTCCTCGTCGCGTTTGGAGTTGCAGGCGTCGTCCTTGCAGTCGGCATATACGTAAGAGGTGAAGGCGATCGTCTTTCCGTCCGGCGACCAGTGGAACAGGTCGACGCCCGTCGAAAGCTGCGTCAACTTTTTCGCCTCGCCGCCTTCCATCAAGAGCAGATAGACCTGCGAAGTGCCGTCGCGGGCGGAGAGAAAAGCCAGCGTCCTGCCGTCCGGAGACCAGGCCGGCGAAGTATCGCGCCTGCCCTGCGTGACCTGGATGGGTTCGCCCCCGGCGGTGCTGACCATCCAGATGTTGCTCACATTGCGGTTGGCCTCCAGATCGGGTGTGGCAACGGAATAGGCCACCCACTTGCCGTCTTTCGAGATTGCCGCGCCGCTGATGCGGTGCAGTTTGATGAGGTCGTTAAAGGTAATGGGGTGCTTCGCGGAGCNGAGGAAAGCCAGCGTCCTGCCGTCGGGAGACCAGGCCGGCGAAGTATCGCGCCCGCCCTGAGTGACCTGGATGGGATCGCCCCCGGCGGCGCTGACCATCCAGATGTTGCCCACATTGCGGTTGGCTTCGAGATCGGGCGTAGCCACGGAATAGGCCACCCACTTGCCGTCTTTCGAGACGGCTNGCGCCGCTGATGCGGTGCAGTTTGATGAGGTCGTTAAAGGTAATGGGGTGCTTCGCGGAGCTTTGTGCGTGGCAGGCAAAGGCAATCGCAAGTGAGGCAAGGAGCAGACTGCTGCGTATCCGAATCTTCATCAGCGTCTCCTTTGTCGTCGTGGAGAGTTCCGAGCTGCGATTCAAAACAGATGATCATGTCACGATTACTGCGCGAATCCAAGACGACACGCAGAGTTCCGGTGGTGGTCAGTTTCCGGCATCCGCGTCAATCTGGGCAGGTTGAGCACTGTTCGCGGCCATCTGGTGGGGTCTCCACAACAGAAGAAAGCCCAAGCTCAAGCCGAAAAGTATCCCGGGCACTAACCAGCCACTGCCAAGGATTTTCAGCACGACACCGAAAATAGTCGGGTTTATGGCGCAGGAGAAGCTGATGAAATTGGCGGACCTCCAAAACTGGCTAGCCTTGCGAGGGTCATGAGGCAGTGCTTCGGTAGTCAGTTTGAAAAACCTCCTCCGCATCACGAAACCGACGAAAATTGCAGAGGCCGCTAAGATGCAGAACGCCACAAAAACCCCTGCCGATACATCACGGAGGGGAAGATTCATTTTGTGGACCATGAAAATGAAACAGAACCACGCGAATATGAAACCAACGTGGGCTAACTCGATTTCAGTTTGTGTTCCAGATATGGCGTTGGATTTACTGCGCCCCAGAAGCTGATAGAGTCTTCCGAAGCCAAGGCAGGCAACTCCCGTGAACAGCGTATCAAACGGGCCAACGGCTGAAGGGGCGACGTGATGATGCGTGTCGTAAGTTAACAAAAGACGCAAAAAGCTACTCAGGAACGTGATTCCAGAAAGCGTCGCCATCGCGAGCGCCGCGTATCGAACCGCGTATTTCATGACGCGATGCTAGCACAGGTTTCCTCCAAGTCCCGGTACGTCCGCCAATTGGAACATGACCCGTTGCCGGAGCGCCTGCGCGTCATTCCTTGGCTGGAATGGGCAGGCCCACGGTCCAGATGTAGCCGTCGGGGTCGCGCAGCGTGACTTCGCGCCAGCCGTGCGCAAAGTCCTTACAGGGTTGCACGATGGGCGCTCCGGCGCGTTTCGCGCGCTCTTCCACCTGGTCCGGGTCGAGGCCGAGGAAACGCAGTTCCGCGCCCACGCCGCGTTCGCGCGCGGACTGCAGTGAGGCGTACAGCGGGTGATGATCGTACGCGTGATCGGCGTGCATGAAGAAGTCTGTCCCGAGCAGTGAGAGCGCCGCGAAATCGCCGTCGGAGTAGCGCACGGTCGCGCCAAGGACATCGCGGTAGAAGGGCACGGAGTTGGCCACGTTTCGCACCAAAAGGTTCACCGTGAATTTGGGCAAGCTGCGCCCGTACACGTCAGCCGGCAGGAACGCTTCGCCTGCTCGCGTTTTGGTCATGGGCTCACCTCCGCACGAAAAACCAGTTTAGCAAGGCAATGGCACACGTTGTCCCCACGACATAAAATTCGCCGCGTCCCATCTGCGTAATGAGCACGAGCGAAAACAGCATCGCTACCGCGGAGAACAAGTAGGGAACTGGGAGAAGGAACTGTGCTTTGCCGTCCCGCCGCCTTCGCAAAACAGGCACGGCCAGCGCCATGACGCCGTAGATCGCCAGGCGCGAAACGGCCGAGAGCATGGCGTTCCACTGAAAATTTCCCAGCACGGCAAAAACGAAGAGTATCGCTGCATACACCAGGATGGAGAGGTAAGGCGTGCGATATCTCGGGTGAATGGCGGCCAGAAAGGAGGGAAAATCGCCGTGCTCGGCAAGGGCGAACGTGACGCGTGGGGCGTGAAGGAGATTCGCGCTCAGATAGCCATAGGTGGAAAAAAGAGCGGCAAGCGAGATGGCAGTGGCTCCCACGGGGCCCAGAAAGAGTTGTGCTGCGTCGGAGAGCGGCGTGGTGGAAGAAGCAGCGCCCGGGAGCGTAGCTACGGTTACGAATTGAATGCCTGTGTAGATCATGGCGACGATGGCGAGCGCCACAAGGAGTGCGATCGGCGTGTCGCGTTTAGGGTTGGTGGTTTCGCCGCCAACGAACAGCGCGCCTTCGAATCCGCCGTACGCATAGACGAGGAGAAGAACGGTCTCGAACCAGCTTTTCGCCGAGATTGCTGGTACGGCAAACGGCACGCGAAGTTCCGGACGGAAAAGCAGCGCAAGCAGTCCGGCAATCATAAAAAGGAGCAAGAAGCCAACCTTTACGAGGGTGAAGAAGTTGCTGACATTCTTTCCAGTTTTCACGCCGATGTAATTGAGGAGCGCGAGGTGTCCGATCAGCACGACAAGGACGAACACTTCTCCTTTGCGCGTGCCGAGTGCGGGAAAGAATCCTGCCGCATAGATGCAAAAGAGATTGGCACCGGCGGCCGGGGCGGCAATGCGCGTCAGCCAGGTCAACCAGGCGACCAGCAGCCCCACAAAGCGCCCGAAAGCATCGCGCGCGTAAAGATAGAGGCCGCCGGTCTCTTCGTAGCGCGAAGAAACTTCCGCGATGCAGGCAGCGACGACCAGGATGCAGGCAGCAGCGCCAAGATAGGCGAATGGGCTGAGGCTGCCTATTCTCGCCGCCAGTAAAGAAGGCAGCCCGAAAATACTCGCTCCGACGATGGAATTGATCATCAGAGCCGTAAGGCTCCAGCGGCCGATGTTGCGAACCAGTGCGCGCGACTCTTGTGCCACCCGCGGGCGATCCTCTCCGAGTCCGCGAAAGCGTACCACAGTTGAAAGTCGGAGGAAGTGGAAGCGGCCAGGTTGGCTGCCGGGAAAGCGTGCAAGAATCCGCCGGCTGCGGCCCTTCTGCTACAATTTCGACATGCGTACGGCCACGCATACGACTGCACTTTTCTCCCGCAATCTTCGGAAAGAGTATCCNCCACCCGCGGGCGATCCTCTCCGAGTCCGCGAAAGCGTACCACAGTTGAAGGGGGAAGCAGGGGAAGGGCCAAGTTGGCTGGTGCGAAAGCGTGCGAAAATCCGCTGGCTTCAGCCCTTCTGCTACAATTTCGACATGCGTACGGCCACGCATACGACTGCACTTTTCTCACGCAATCTTCGGAAAGAGTATCCCCTAGCAGTCCGCGGCGAAGGCTGCTGGATTATTGCGGCGGATGGGCACCGCTATCTGGACGCTTCGGGCCAGGCCGCGGTGGTAAGTATCGGACACGGGGTGGCGGAAATTGGCCGGGCGATGGCGGAGCAGTCAAGCCGAATCGCCTTTGCCCATACCACGCAATTTCACTCCGAACCCGCGGAAAAGCTTGCGGCGCGCGTTTTGGCCCTTGCGCCGCGCAATTTTCAGAATGGCGGGCGGGNGAAGGCTGCTGGATTATTGCGGCGGATGGGCGCCGCTACCTGGACGCTTCGGGCCAGGCCGCGGTCGTGAGCATCGGACACGGTGTGGCGGAAATTGGCCGCGCGATGGCGGAGCAATCGAACCGCATTGCCTTTGCCCATACGACGCAGTTTCACTCCGAGCCCGCGGAAAAGCTGGCCGCGCGCGTTTTGGCGATTGCCCCACGCAATTTTCAGAATGGCGGGCGCGTGTATTTCACTTCAGGCGGCTCCGAGGCGACAGAGACGGCCATCAAACTGGCCCGCCAANTATTTCCTGGAGAGCAAGCAGCCGTCACGCTACCGGATTGTGTCGCGCAGGCAGAGCTATCACGGGAGCACGCTGGGGGCCATGACCGTCAGCGGCAACGTCGGGCGACGCGCGCCCTATGCGCCGATGATTCCGGAGTGGGGTCATGTGGCGCCTTGCTTCTGCTATCACTGCCCTTTTGAGAAGACCTATCCCGAATGCAACGTGGTGTGCGCCGATGACCTCGATGCATTCTTGCGCGCGAATGATGCGTCAAGCGTGGCGGCATTTGTCTTCGAGCCGGTGGTGGGAGCGACATTAGGCGCTGTGCCGGCGGTCGATGGATACACGGCGCGAATTGCGGAGATTTGCCGGCGGCACGGAATCCTGCTAATTGCCGACGAAGTGATGACCGGCATGGGGCGCACTGGCAAACCATTCGCGAGCGCCCACTGGAGCCTGGAGCCGGACATTATTCTGACGGGGAAGGGAATCGCCAGCGGATATGCGCCGCTGGGCGCCGTGCTCGTGGCGCCACACATTGTGGAGGCATTTGAAAGGGGCAGCGCGGCGTTCATGCATGGATTCACGTACCAAGCGCACCCCGTGGCTACGGCCGCGGGAAACGCGGTGTTTGATTATCTGGAGGTGCACAAGCTGTTTGAGCGGGTGTCCGCGGCCGCTGATACGCTGCGCAGGTCGCTTGCGCAACTGGAAAACCATCCGCATGTCGGTCAGGTGCGTGGGTTGGGACTGCTGCAGGGCGTTGAGTTTGTGAAAGACAAGGCGACACGCGAGCCGTTTCCCAAGGATGCCGGCATCGCCGAGAAAATCCGCCAGGCTGCGCTGGAGAAGAATGTTTTGCTCTATCCTGGACAGGGAACTGTCGACGGCGCGCGTGGCGACCATGTCCTGCTAGCTCCGCCGTTCATCATCCAGCCCGAGGAATGCGAATTGATTGCAGACGCGGTCAAATACGCGCTCCGCAAGGTCTTTCCTGTTTGATTGCGCCGCCCAGTTGCTTTACAAGGGTTCATCCATCTTCAACGATTCGGGGGAATCTTTATGCGCTACTTTCTGCACGCATTGGTCATCGTCTGCGCTTCAACATTGTTCGTCACCCCGTGCCTTGCACAGGAGAAAGGAGCAGTCAAACCGCGCGCACGCGATCTGGGCGTGCCGTTTGACGGCACACCCAGCCCGCTCAACGCGATCACGGATGTGACCGGAGTTACCGTAGGCCACACGACGCTAATTTCCGGTGAGGGCAAGCTCGTGGTCGGCAAAGGGCCGGTGCGCACAGGAGTCACAGCGGTTCTTCCACGGGGAAAAGATTCTGGCGACACGGGAGTATTCGCAGGTTGGTGGTCGTTGAATGGCAACGGCGAGATGACGGGTACGACGTGGGTGGAAGAATCCGGTTTTCTGGTCGGGCCGGTGATGATTACCAACACGCACAGCGTCGGCGTGGTGCGGGATGCGGTTATTCAGTGGACTGTGGCGCACCGCAATGTCGGACCGGACGACGACTGGTGGTCCCTGCCGGTCGTAGCGGAAACGTGGGACGGCTGGCTCAACGATATCAATGGATTTCACGTGAAGCCCGAGCACGTCATTCACGCGATTGAATCGGCGCACGGGGGGCCCGTGGAGGAAGGAAATGTAGGGGGCGGCACCGGGATGATCTGCAACGGATTCAAGGGCGGCATCGGCACTTCGTCGCGAAAGCTCGCTGCGAAGGACGGCGGCTATGTCGTCGGCGTGCTCGTGCAGTGCAACTACGGTTCCCGGCAGAACTTCCGCGTCGCGGGAATTCCTGTGGGTCGCGAGATTCCAAGTGAGGACCCCTACGCGTTTGCCCCGGAAGACATCACGGAACGTGGCTCGATCATTGTCGTGGTCGCGACGGACGCTCCTCTGCTGCCGCACCAGTTGAAGCGGCTGGCGCGCCGCGTGTCTTTGGGGTTGGGGCGCGATGGCAGCATATCCGGCAACGGCTCCGGCGATATTTTCATCGCCTTTTCGACCGCGAACCTTGGCGCGGCAGCGACCGATCATGTGGTGGATCTGAAGATGTTTCCTAACGACAAGCTCAACCCGATTTTTGCGGCGACCGTGGAAGCTACGGAAGAAGCCATTATCAATGCAATGATCGCAGCCACCTCCATGACCGGAATTGAGAACCACCACGTTTCCGCGCTGCCGCATGATCAGTTGCGCGCCGTACTGAAAAAATACAACCGCCTGAATCCGTGATCTTGTGATCTTGAGAATCTGTGCAAGCGGACGGACAAACGGATTTTTCTAACTGATATTGCGTCTTGCCGCTGCGCACTGAATTCGTTTGGCGGACGGAGTTTTCTAGGTCCACGCGGTCACGAGACGTCCCGCGGAACCGATCACTTTGAGGCCATCGGCTCGCCCTGCAAAATAGCGCTCGTTGATTTCTTTTGCGGTGAGCTGCTCGATTCGGCAAAAACCGTGGCCTTTCAGAAATTCGTCCAATTCGGTGGGAGCAAAAAACAGGCGGAAGGGTTCTCCTGCGCGAGCTACGCGACGGGAAAGCGCACGGACCGCCATGCGTTCGAAGAGTCCGAGAGAAGAAGGAGACACGGCATAATCGAATGTCACCCCGCTGTTTTCGGGCAAACGGCCAAGAAACCCAAAGGTGTGCGAGGCCGCCTCTTTCGTCAGGTAGGGCACGACCCCGAGCCAGGAGACGAATGCAGGCCGGTCGGCCCGGAAACCTGCTGTTTCCAATTCCGCCTGCAGGTTTTGGCGTTCAAAATCAACGGGAACAAATTGCACGAAAGAAGGAACCGGAATGGCCGCGGCCTGCAAGCGCTCTCTCTTCCACGCTTGTGTATGCGGATGATCGACCTCAAAGACGTGCAGGCCGTCAACAGTAGAGACACCGCGATAGGCCGAAGTGTCGAGTCCCGCCCCCAGAATTAAGTATTGACGAACGCCGTGCGCAACGCACGCCGCCAACTGATCCTGGGCGTAACGGCTGCGCGCGACCATGAAAGCGCGAAAGCTCCTTGCAATACGGGATCCGTGCCTTGACGTGTCGGCCTCGATTTTGTTGATGGCTTCGCCAACAATCGGCACCGCCAATGGATCGTCCAGCACCTTGGGGTCGTCAAGGATCTGATGGGCTGCACGGCGCAACGCCACACGCAAAGCCGTCCGGCTCGGGATTCCTTCCTTCATGCGAGGAGTTTACCTTTGAAGAAAAAGAAACACTCAGGGTATTTCTCAGGGGCCGGAAACGTCGAAAGTGTCCTGGCCTGGCAAGCGCTACAGAGTAAGCGCTGCCGTTTTGCGCGGCGGGTTGAAGAACGGCAGGGGCACGATTTTTGCCGAGACGGTCCTGCGAACCGCTTCCACGGTTAGTTCCATGCTCAGCGTGCTGCCCAGAGCGGCGCTTTCCTTGCTCACGGAGGCCAACGCGATCATGCGCTTCAGAGTGGGCGACCAGGTCGTGGAGGTGGCTTTGCCTACCTGGCGGCCGGCGCGATATACGGGCACAGCTACGCGCGAGGCCGTTGCCGGAACTTGCGGCGCCATGCCGATTTTTTCATAGAGTGCCTCAACTTCGCTCCAGTTCACTTCCAAGCCCACCAATCGCCGCGCCGGTCCGCCCCTTCTGGTTTCCTGCGCGAGCGCGTCGCGGCCAACGAAACTTTCTTTCTTCAGGTCTACGAATTTCGCAAACCCGAGTTCGCCGGGGCTGTACTTTTGCTGTTCGATGAGGGCGCGCTTGCTGGAAATGTAATCCACTTCGATCAGGAGAAGTCCCGCCTCGATGCGTGCGATATCCAGGGCGATCATCCCCGCAGGGTGAATGTCGAAGGCGCGGCCCTTGCTCATAAGTTCATCAAAAACCTTTATGGCATTTTTCCAGGGAATCCAGATTTCATACCCAAGGTCGCCTGTATAGCCGGTGCGCGAAATGTCGACGGGCACGCCGGCGATTTTGCCGTGGGTAACGCGGAAGTATTTCAAGCCCGCGATATTGGCTTCGGCCACGGCATGAAGAAGTTTTCCCGAGGTCGGCCCCTGGAGCGCCAGTGCGGCAACTTTTTCGGAAATGTCTTCGATCTGCACGTCCAGTCCAAGAGCATTCTGGTGGAACCAGCGCAGGCTGGGATCCGCGGCGGTCCAGCGATAATCGTTTTCGCCGAGGCGGGTGATCGTGCCGTCATCGATGACTTTGCCCGCAGGATCACACCAGCAGCAGTAGATGACCTGGTCTACGGTCACTTTGTTAATGTCGCGGGCAATGATGCGATTGACGAGTTTGGTGGCATCGGGGCCGGTGACCCTGTACTTGAAGAGCGGGGTGACATCAATGAGCGCCGCGGAATTGCGGATGGCATTGTACTCGTGCTCGTGGGTCATTTCGTAGGCGCTAACCGTGTAATAGCCTGACCACTCTCTGTAATTCAGGCTCTCGCACAGCGCGAGGGTTCTTTCATGGAAAGCGGTTCCGACGGGCACGATCCCTCCGAATGAGTGCAAACGATCAGAGCAGAGCGAAAATCATAAATGACCATCGAATTATAGTTTCGACTTCAATACGGCCGCAAGGGCGTGGCGCAAGTATGCGAAAACGCCCGAAACAGTGCCTTTCGAATGGAAAAGCACGAGCATTCCTGAGGGCTGCCCGAAAGTACAGTGTTGCATTGGGAAAAACGCATGGCACGGGCCGCCACGCCTGGCGCATCTTTGTTAGCCTGATGGTAATGGCCTGAACGTTGTTTACATTCTGCGCTCTCGGCTGCAGGGTGTCGTCTGCCTCGAAGTGACTCTGTGGCTGCGAGCAAAAGGATTTCACCGTGAAACTCAGCGTCTTCACGCTCATTCTCGCAATTACTGCCGCCCCTGCCGCGGTGCCGTTGGCTGCCGGCCAGGCGCCGCAGACGCCACAGGGAACGAATTCATCCACGGTCGCCCGCACCATCAAGGCTGTGAATTACCGCCGCGCCAACGGGGCGAGCAAAGCCAGCTTTCAAGGGACCGAACTCATGCAGGGCGCGACGGGCGAAGCCAAGATCGAGAGCAAGAACAACCGCATGGAGATTGAATCCAAATTTACCGGCCTGGAAGACGCCAGCAAATTTGGGCTGGAATACCTGACCTTTGTGTTCTGGGCGGTCTCGCCGCAAGGACGAGCGGAGAATCTGGGTGAAGTGGTGCTGAAGAACGGGTCGGCACAGGTGAAAGCAGTCACGGACATGCAGACGTTCGGGATGATCGTGACGGCGGAGCCTTATTTCGCAGTGACGCAGCCCGGAAACGTAGTTGTGCTGGAAGCCCTGCCGGTGATCAGTGGCTCGAGCCGCGTGGAAAACGTGGAAGCCACGTACGAGTTGCTGGGCCGGGGCGTGTATTCGTCCTCGAACACAAAAATCGACAACGCCATTTTCGGCATCGACCCGCACACTCCGAGAGAGCTATTTGAAGCGCGCAATGCGCTGCGGATCGCGCGAAATGCCACTGCAGGCAAGTACGCGGCGGCTACATTAGCCAAGGCGGAGCAACAGCTTGTGACCGCAGAGGACGCGTATCGCTCCAAGCGCGACAAAAAGACCGTTGAATCCGCCGCGCGCGACGCCGTGGAAACCGCGGAAGAGGCGCGTGTGATGGCCGTGAAGCAGAAAGCGGAAGAAGAAGCTCAAGGGCGCATTGCCGCTGAGAAAAAGGCCGCGGAAGAACGTGAGGCGAAAGCCCGCGCGGATGCGGAAGCGGAGGCTCAGCGACGGCAAGCCGCCGAGCAAGCGCGCATAGAGGCTGAGCAGGCGCGGCTGCAGGCGGAACAAGCCAAGGCGGAAGCGGAGCGCATGAGGCAGGAGGCCCAACAAGCGGCTGCGGATGCGGCGCGGCAGAAAGAAGAAGCCGATAAGGCGCGCCAGGCAGCTTTGGAACAGCAGCGGCTGGCCGAAGCGGAAACCGAAAAAGCGCGACAGGCCGCGGCCAAAGCGGAAAGCGAAAAAACCCAGTTGCGGGCGCAGTTGCTGGATCAACTGAATTCGATCCTGCAAACGCGCGACTCGGCCCGGGGTTTGATCGTGAACATGTCGGATGTTTTGTTCGACACCGGGAGTTCGGAGCTGAAGCCGGGAGCCCGGGAAAAACTGGCGAAAATTTCCGGTATTTTGCTTGCGCATCCCGGACTGACGCTGCAGATTGAAGGTCACACTGATAGCGTGGGCAGCGATGAGTTCAACCAACAGTTGTCGGAACGCCGCGCGGACACAGTAAGAGACTTTCTCGCCGAAGAGGGCGTGCCGGTATCCTCCATCACCGCGAAAGGATTCGGCAAGAGCCAGCCGGTTGCATCCAACGATACCGCGGAAGGGCGCCAGAGAAACCGGCGCGTGGAATTGGTCGTCAGCGGTGACGCCATCGGCAAGGCCGCGGGGTTGGGCACAACAGTCAGCGCCACCACACCTCAATAGACGGCAAATCCTCGAAGGGCCCGCACGGCAGTAATATTCTTCTACGCGCATTCTCCGTGCCTTAATTGCATAGCTTTGATAGCCAGCAAGTCTGGCCCAGGGACGGGTAGTGGGCTACTTTGAGAGCGTCTTTGGTTCTGAGATTGATTATTCGACGTTGGTCAAATTGTATGGCAATGACCGCGAAAGCGGGGTTCGCTACAGTCCTGCCGAGTGTATGGGATGCCGGTCAATTCCCATCATCGGGAGGCCGGACCCCAAGCACATTTCCACGAGCTATGTTGAGCGGCAAAACTGGACAGTTCGTACAGCGATGCGGCGTTACACGCGACTATCAAACGGATTCTCGCGCAAGATGAGAATCATTCGGCTGCAATCGCACTGAACTACTTCGCCTATAACTTCATCAAGATTCACAGTACACTTCGCGTTAGCCCTGCGATGGCGGCTGGCGTGACTGACCATCTTTGGGATGCCAGCGATTTAGTTGGCCTGCTGGAAGCCGAAGAGAGGGCAGAAAGAGCGGCATAAAGATGCAATTATTTCAACTACAAGTAGAGGAATATGTTGCCTACTCAGGAGAACGAGGCCATCATCCCCTCTGCATTAACCTTGACCAAGTTGTAACGATTGAGGAGTTTTCGAGTGGTCGCGCAACTCTAATTTTTTCAAATGGACGATATGTCATATTAGATGAAGGTGCTTTTGTGAGATTCAAACAAGCGATCAATTCAAAGTAGCCCACTACCCAGGGACGGGTATCCTTGTGAAGCGAATGCCGCGTCAGTAGAATGTTTTGTTCTTCTCTGCAACGTCCGAGTTGCCCTCGCTCCTGTCGGAGTCATAGCGAATGCCCCAAACTTACGATGTGGTGGTGATCGGAGGCGGTCACAACGGCCTGGTGAATGCCGCGTATCTGGCGAAAGCCGGGAAGAAGGTATTGGTTGTGGAGCGCCGCCACGTGTTGGGCGGGGCGGCGGTGACGGAAGAAATTGTGCCAGGGTTTCTGTTTTCGGTTTGTTCGTACGTCGTTTCGCTGCTGCGCCCGGAAATTATTCGCGAACTCGATTTGCCGCGCCACGGGCTGGAAATTCTCCCGCTGGACGGCACGTTTTCGCCTATGCTGAACGGCGATTATTTGTGGCGGGTGAACGACCATGCCAAGACACAGCGAGAGATCCGGCGGCACTCGCGGGTGGACGCGGAGGCGTATGACGAATTCTCGAAGCTGATGACCCCGATGTGCCGGTTCGTGAAACCGCTGCTTTCGATGATTCCCCCGGACCCCACGACGCTCAACCCAAGAGACCTGGTACAACTCAATTTCCTGCTGCGGCGCTTCCGCGAGCTTTCTTCCGAAGAGCGTTACACCCTGGTGCAGCTCATGACCATGAGCTCCGCGGATTTTCTGGATCAGTGGTTTGAGACGGACGTGCTCAAGGCTACTATGTCCGCCTCCGGCATCATCGGCACTTTCCTGGGAATCCGGTCGCCGGGCACGGCGTACGTACTGCTTCACCACTACATGGGCGAAATTGACGGGGCGTTCCGTTCCTGGGGCTTCAGTCGCGGCGGCACGGGCGGAATTTCGCTGGCCATCGCATCGGCGGCCCGCGAGGCAGGCGCGGAAATCCGGACGAAAGCGCCGGTGGCGAAAGTGATTGTGAAGAACGGGCGCGCGACGGGAGTAGCGCTGGAGTCGGGGGAAGAAATTTTCTGCAGAGTGGTTTCCTCCAGTGTGGACCCGCACTGGACGTTTGAGGTTTTCCTGGGACCGAAGGAATTGCCGGCGGACTTTCTGGAAAGCGTGCGCAGATATAAATTTCGCGGCTCCTCCGGGAAAGTGAACCTGGCGCTGGATGCGCTACCGAATTTCCGGTGCTTGCCCGGGAATGGAGCGCACCTGCGCGGGGCGATTTCCATTTCGCCCAAGATGGAATACATGGAGCGCGCCTACGACGATGCGAAGTATGGGCGTTTTTCGCGGCGGCCGTATATCGACATCGTGATTCCGAGCCTGACGGATCCCTCCGTGGCGCCGCCGGGAAAGCACGTGCTTTCGTGTTTCGTGCAATACGCGCCGTTCAAACTTGCCGAAGGCACTTGGGACGAGCAGCGCGAAGCCTTTGGCAACAACGTGATCGACACGATTGCGGAGCACGCGCCAAATATCAAAGACATCATCATCGGCAAGCAGTTTCTAACGCCCCTCGATATGCAGCGCGAATTCGGGTTGACGCAAGGGAACATTTTCCAGGGAGAACTCTCGCTCGAGCAACTCTTCTTTCTGCGGCCGGTGCCAGGTTGGGCTTGCTATCGCACTCCGATACAAAGCCTCTACATGTGCGGATCGGCAACGCATCCGGGCGGGGGCATCATGGGCGCCAACGGACGAATCGCGAGCCAGGTCATCCTGAAAGAATGGAAGAAGGCGGCGAGCTGACCATGCCCATCGGACAGCAAGTCGTGCTCATCGGGGGTGGCCACAACGCGCTGATCACCGCATTTTACCTGGCGAACGGTGGATTTAAGCCCGTCGTGCTGGAACGGCGCGAAGTGGTTGGCGGCGGCGCGGTAACGGAAGAATTTCATCCTGGCTTCCGGGCCTCCACGCTTGCGCACACGCTCGGGCCGCTGCGTGCGGATATTGCGCGCGAGATGCGACTCGACAAATTCAACGCGCAAATCTTCCGTCCGGACCCGCGAGTGTTTGCGCCCACGCCGGACGGGCAGGGCTTGCTCTTTTACGAGGACGCGCCCAAGACTGCTGGAGCGATTACCCATTTTTCAGCGAAAGACGGCGTGAGGTACACGGAATTTGCAAAGGCGCTGGAGAAGATCGCTCTTCTGTTCAGCCAGATTGCTTCGATAACGCCGCCGTTGATTGACAAGCCCTCACCGGAAGATTGGTGGAATCTGTTGAAGACGGGTTTGAGCGTCCGCGATCTGGGGAAGAACGGAATTTTCGATCTATTGCGCTGGAGCCCGATGGCGGTGGCGGATTTTGTCGGAGAATTTTTCGAGACGGAGTTGGTGCGCGCCGTGATTGCGGCGCGGGGAATTTTCGGAGCGAACCTGGGACCACGGTCTGCGGGATCAACGGTGGTATTGCTGCTGCGTGCCGCGGCGGATCCGCATCCTGCCGGCCCTGCGGCGTTTCCACGCGGCGGTATGGGTGAGTTCACGCGCGCGCTTGCGGAAGCAGCGAAGAAGGCAGGGGCGGAGATCCGCACGAGTGCAGAAGTGGCGCAAATCCGCACGAAGAATGGAGCCGTGACCGGAGTTGCGCTGGCGAATGGAGAAGAGGTCGCCTGCGAGGCGGTGGTTTCGGGCGTCGATCCCAAGCGGACATTTTTCCATTTATTGGATCCGACAACGCTGGATCCGGTGTTCGCGGCGCGGATCAAGAATTTCCGCGCGCGGGGAAATGTGGCCAAAGTGCACCTGGCGCTCGGCGAACTGCCAAGGTTCCCGGCACTGGCGAGTGCGGTGGCACCGGACGGGTTCCACGAGGCGCTGGCCGGGCGGATTCATATTGGACACGAGATTGATTATCTGGAGAAGGCGTTCGACGCGTCAAAATATGGCGAAATCTCGGAGGCGCCGTATTTGGATGTAACGATTCCGACAGTGCTTGATCCTTCGCTCGCACCGGAAGGGAAGCATGTGCTCTCCGCCTATTTTCAGTTTGCGCCGTACCAGTTGAAGAAAGGAACCTGGAGGGACCGCCGGACGGAATTGGCGAACACAGTGATCAAGACGCTGGCCGTGCATTCTCCCAATCTGCCGAACATCGTGGAAGCCGCACAGGTGATCACGCCCGTGGACTTGGAAGAAACGTATGGTTATACCGGCGGACACATCTTCCACGGCGAATTAGCGCTGGACCAGATTTTCACCATGCGGCCGGTGCTCGATTGGGGGCGCTACCAGACGCCGGTGAAAGGGCTTTTCCTCTGCGGGAATGGCACGCATCCGGGGAATGGTTTGACCGGCGCGAGCGGCGCAAACGCAGCCAAGGAAATCATTCACGAGTTGCGGTGAGTGTGTTCTGGCAGGTTGTTGAAATAGTCTCACACTTGTCATCCCGAGGGCGGATTTTGCACAAGGGATCTGCTTTATCGGCTTTTGCGAAAAGCAGATTCCTCGCTCCGCTCGGAATGACAGTGGAGCGCATTTCTCAGCAACTTGCTAGGGCTGAGCCAATTGTAGCCTGGGCCAATTCACATCATATGGGGATGACGTTGAAATATTTCGCGCGCAAAGGACGCGCGCTCACGATGACAATGCACAGGTGTATCGAATGACGACGATTGACCGGGAGAAGTTGAAGCAGTTGCAAGAACGGGAGGCGAAGCGTTTCGTCGCGGAACACCCCAAGTCGGCGGCGCTGTACGAGCGGGCGCAGAATTCACTGCTTGGCGGCGTACCGATGAACTGGATGAAGAAATGGGCCGGCGCGTTTCCTGTGTCTGTGAAGAGCGCAAAGGGAGCGCACTTCACTTGCGTGGACGGGCATGACTATGTGGACCTGTGCCTGGGCGATACCGGCGCGATGACAGGACATTCGCCCGACGCAGTGGTGCAAGCGCTAACGAAGCGCGCCCGCGAAGGGATCACGCTGATGTTGCCCACGGAAGATGCTTTGTACGTGGGTGAGGACTTGAAGAAGCGATTTGGGTTGCCTTACTGGCAATTTGCTTTGACGGCGACANGACGCGAATCGCTTTTCGATCCGGATCGCGCGCGAGATTACACAAAGGCAGAAAATCCTGGTGTTTCATTACTGCTATCACGGAACCGTGGATGAGACGTTCGCGGGAGTGAAGGATGGGCTGGTGGGTCCGCGGCGCGGAAATATCGGGCCGCCAGTGAACCCGGCGGAGACGACACGCGTGGTGGAATTCAACGATTTGAATGCGCTCGAAGATGCGCTGAAACATCACGACGTAGCGTGCATCCTGGCGGAACCGGCGATGACGAATGTGGGGATCATTTTGCCGGAGGTGGGCTACTGGAAAGCGGCGCGGGAACTGGCGCGGCGATATGGTGCGTTACTCATTGCCGACGAGACGCATACGATCTGCGCGGGGCCTGGCGGATGCACCGCGGAATGGAAACTCGATCCGGACATGCTCGTGTTTGGGAAAGCGATCGGGAGTGGGATTCCAGGCGCAACATATGGTTGCACCGAGGAAGTGGCGCAACGGATTTCAGCGCGGATTCATTTAGAGGACTGCGATGTTGGAGGGATTGGCGGAACGCTGGCGGGGAACGCATTGTCGCTGGCGGCGATGCGCGCAACGCTGGAGCATGTGTTGACGGCAAAAAATTTCGAGAAGATGGTAGCCTTGGCGGTTCGATTCAATAACGGTGTGTCAGCGGAGATCAAAAAACATAGGTTGCCGTGGAACGTACAGCGATTGGGGTGCCGCGCGGAGTACACATTCTGCCAGAAGGCGCCGCGCAATGGCGGCGAGTCGTCAGCGGCAGCGGATTTTGAGCTGGAACGATTCCTCCATCTGTATGCATTGAATCGGGGTGTGTTGCTGACACCATTTCACAACATGGCGCTGATGTGCCCGGAGACGACGGAGGCGGACATAGACCGGCACACAGGAATCTTTGCGGAGGCGGCAAGGGAACTGGCGAAGGTGTGAGCCGAGTTCCAAGCCAGAAATTTGTGAGAGTTGAATTTGAGAGAATCTTAGTTGTGGCGCGGCTTGAAGGATGAGCATTGGACTGAAGGTGTCATGGATGTTACAGGGGGGAGGAAAACATGAGCAAAGAGTATTTGTTGAAAACGGAACCATCCGAGTATTCGTTTGCGGATTTAGCAAAGGACGGCGAGACGGAGTGGGACGGAGTCTCGAATCCGGTGGCAGTGAGGCATTTGCGCGAGATGGGAGCGGGGGCGCGGTTGGTGATCTATGAGACGGGGAACGTGAAGAGCGCGGTAGGGACGGCGACGGTCGTTTCGGTGGATGCGAAGGATCCAAAGAACCCGGTGGTGACCATCAAAGCAGGGAAAGCGCTGGCGAAGACGGTTTCGCTGGAAGAGATCAAGAAGAACAAGATTTTCAAGGATTCCCCGCTCGTCAAAATGGGAAGATTATCGGTCGTGCCGCTGACGAAGGAACAGTACGAATCGTTGGTTCACAGTTAGCGCCGGAGGCCGAGTGCAGCAGAGCACGGCGCAAGGACGAAATCGCAGAGACCGAATTCACCTGCTTGTGAGGCGTGAAGGACGGGACCTATAATTGGATGTTCCCACCCGAGGAGGAAATCGCCATGGCAACGGCTGAAGCAAAAGTGCAAGTTCCGGAATTCACCAACGAGCCGCTCATCGATTTTACGAAACCCGAGAATCGCAAAAAGATGGAAGACGCGCTGAAAAAGGTGCGCGCGGAATTTGGGCATGAGTATCCGATGTGGATCGGCGGGAAGAAGGTGACCACCACAGGGAAGAGGAAGTCCACGAACCCGTCGCGGCCGTCGGAAGTCATTGGCGTGCACCAGGAGGCATCGAAGGAACAGGCGATTGAGGCGATTGAGGCGGCGAACAAGTATTTTGACGCGTGGAAAAGGACGCCGGTGCAGGAGCGGGTGAAGTGTCTGTTCAAGGCGGCGCAGATTATGCGGGAGCGGAAGTTCGAGTTGGAAGCGCTGGTGTGCTACGAAGTGGGGAAGACGTGGATCGAAGCGGACGCGGACATAGCGGAGGCGATTGACTTCTGCGAGTTTTACGGGCGGGAGATGCTGCGGCTGGGGGAGCCACAGAAGCTGACGCCGATGCGCGGCGAGCGGAATTATCTTGTGTACATCCCGCTGGGAGTGGGCGCGATTATTCCGCCGTGGAATTTTCCGTGCGCGATCATGGCCGGATTGGTGGTGGCTTCGCTGGTGACGGGGAATACGGTGGTGCTCAAGCCAGCGTCGGATTCGCCGACGATTGCGGCAAAGTTCGTGGATATCTTGTTTGAGGCGGGGATTCCAAAGGAGGCGCTGCAGTTTGTGAGCGGGTCGGGAGCCGCGGTGGGCGACACGATCGTGCAGCATCCGAAGACGCGCTACGTCGGGTTCACCGGGTCCAAGGAAGTGGGTCTGCGAATTTCGGAGCTTGCGGCGAAGCCGTCGAAAGGGCAGATCTGGATCAAGCGGACGGTGCTGGAGATGGGCGGCAAGGACGGCATGGTGGTGGACGAAGAGGCGGATCTTGATTCCGCCGTGGAAGGGACCGTGGCGGCGGCGTTTGGGTATCAGGGACAGAAGTGCTCGGCATGCTCGCGCGTGATTGTGAGCGAGAAGGTATACGACACGTTCCTGAACAAACTGGTAGAGCGGACGAAGAAGATCAAAGTCGGACCAAGCGACGACCCGAATAATTATATGGGGCCGGTGATTAATGAAGCGGCGATGAAAACGATCCTGGATTACATCGAAATCGGGAAGAAGGAAGGGCGGCTGGTGACCGGCGGCAAGCGTGCGCCGGGCGACGGCTATTTTGTGGAGCCGACGATTATCGCGGATGTAGACCCAAAGGCGCGGCTGGCGCAGGAGGAGGTTTTTGGTCCGGTGCTGGCGGTGATCAAGGCGAAGAATTTCGAGCATGCGATGGAAATTGCGAACAACACCGAGTTTGGATTGACAGGCTCGCTATATTCAAAGAATCCAGAGAAGATTCGGCGGGCCGAGGAAGACTTTTTTGTGGGGAACCTGTATTTGAACAGGAAGTGCACGGGAGCAATGGTGGGCGTGCATCCGTTCGGCGGGTTCAACATGAGCGGAACGGATTCGAAGACGGGCGGGAAGGATTACTTGCTGCTGTTCTTGCAGGCAAAAGCGGTGGCCGAGAAGGTGAGTTAGAAGAACGAAGTAAAGAAGCAAGGAAGTAAGGGAGGAAGGAAAGAATCAACACAGAGGACGCTGAGAAGGAACACAGAGGTCACAGAGAGATCGAGGGGCGGACGGAAATTCGCCCCTTTTTATTTTGTGGTATTGGGAACTTCTCCATTGGAGACGAGTTTGAGGACGCGGTAGACGGGATAGCTGCAGGCGAGGGCGGCGAGGGTGAGGAGGCTGTTGGTGCGGTCTTCGCGGATGGCTTCGATGAGGAAGCCGACGGAGCCAAGGAGAGCGAGGGCGGTGGTCCAGGGATAGCCCCAAGCGCGATAGGGGCGGGGGAGTTGCGGCTCTTGGCGTCGGAGGAGGAAAAGACTGACGAAGGAGAGCAGGTAATTGGTGACGAAGAAAAAGGCCAGCATGGCGATGACGCGCTCAAAACTGAAGATGGCAAAGGCAACGCCGACAAGGGCGCTGAGGAGGAGGCCGAGCGTGGGCGTGCCGCCCTTGTTGACGCGGGAAACGGCGCGGAAGAAGAGGCCATCGCGGCTCATGGCGTAGATGACGCGTGCGCCCATGAGGTGGAGGGCGTTGATGGAACTGAGGAGCGCGAGGACCATGATGGAGCGAAAGACGAAGTCGCCGTGGCGGCCGAAGACGCGCTCGGCGGCGAGACCGAGAGAAAAATTATTTCCGGCAATTTCGTTCATGGGGAGGACGTAGAGGACGGCGGCGTTGACGAGGAGATAGATAAGGACGATGGAGAAGAGGCTGGCGAAGATGGCACGCGGAACGAGATGGCCGGGATTCTTGATTTCGTCGCCGAAGTAGATGACGCCGTCCCAGCCATCGTAAGTGAAGATGGTAGCTTGCATACCGAGAAGAAGAGCAGTGATCAGAGCGGCGCCAGCGGGGATGGCGAGGGGCACGGCAGCTTGAGCGAGCGGGCCCGCCTCCGCGGAGTGGCGGAGATGGCCGCCCCAAGCGAAGCAGGCGATCACAATGACGAAGAAAGCCAGGCCTTTAAGGAGTGTAGTGACGTTCTGAACCTTGCTGCCCATGCTGATACTTTTCCACTGCAGGAGAGCGAAGAGAACGATGACAGAGACGGCGGTGATTTTGATTCTTAATGCGCCCTCGAAGACGGGAAAGAGACGGGCCATGTATTCGCCGATGACGATGCCCACCAGGCCGGTGGTGCCCGCAGTGGAGAGCCAGTCGCTCCAGCCAACGATGAAGCCGGCGAAATCGCCGATGCCGCGGCGGGAGAAATTATATTGGCCGCCGCTTTTGGGGATGGCGGAGCCAAGTTCGGCGAGCTGAAAGGCGCTCGTCAGCGCATAGAAGGCGCCGCCGAACCAAACCGCAAAGAACAGCCAGAAGTTGGGGAGACGCGCGGCGATATCGCCGGGTGTGCGGACGATGCCGGCGGAAATGGTATTACCGACGGCGACGGCAATGCCGAATCCCACGCCGAGGATCTGGAGAAGCGTGCCTTGTTCTTTGCGCGGGTAAGTGGAGCGAGAGTGGTGAGCAGCGGCCAGGGAGTCAGTGGACAATGGGCGGTCTCATGAGAGGTGGTNTGAGGTAGGGCAATCATACATGAAATCGAAAGTGGAAACTCGAAAATTGAAAATGGGAAGGCTGGAACGCATGCACAAAGCCAGGATGGGGCATTGGAAGGCAGATTATTCCGTGGACGTTACTTTGAGATCCCTCGGCCCGGCAAAAGACGCCGGCTGGGGGGATAACAGACAGTTGCGCACGAGGGTCCAGCGATGCTGGACCCATGCGCGCGTGGAGCGAGGAATTCACATGGGTTTGGAAGCAGAT
>OCOJ01038813.1_pt1 | contig 21800 bp, 22 predicted proteins | sample 1539251 | NCBI WGS metagenome assembly OCOJ01 (sample SAMN01911457, study PRJEB22624) | soil metagenome | biome: Soil | place: Malaysia | collected 2012-04-30 | depth RA_metagenome m | reverse complement strand
CGACCCGCGCCGGTGGCGGGATCGCACGCAGGGCTCGTTTCTGTTACGACGACCTGCTTGAGCTATTTAGTTATCCAACGGACCGCAACCCCACTGAAGCCGAATGGCTTATCACGCCCGTGAAAGTCTTTAGGGCACGCAGACGCTTCCGTCTTCCGGAGCCGCGTCCAGGCGCTGGCGGAAGTAGCCCTCTTCGTATCCGGACTTGAGAACGCGCCCGTTTTGCAAAACCACACTGACCTTGCCATTGAACTGCAGGTCGCGGAGCAGCCTCTCCATCGCGGCAGAGAGCACCTCGGCGTCCCGCACCTTGCGGCGAAATTCCACAAAACTCTTGCCCTCGTTCACGTTATCCGGGTTACCCATGGCGACTTCGTCCCTGTGCTGGAAATTGAGTTATACACTGGCGCGATCGTATAGCTGTGAATTTTCGGCGTCAAGGTTACATATACCATTGGGGCTGTGGAAAACTTTTTTACTTAGCGCTATGCTATAGAACCCGTGCTATACTCCCTGCCATGAAATTCCGTGTGCTGCAAGATAATCTCCGCAAAGCGCTGTGGGAACGGATCGAAGAGGGCGACCTGACGGGACTTCGATTGGCGCAGCAGACCGGGTTCAAGCAGGCGCACATCTCCAACTTCCTCAACCGCAAACGCGGGCTCAGCCTGGAAGGCATGGACAAAGTGCTCTCCGTCCAGCATCTCTCCGTGCTCGACCTGCTGGATCCGAGCGAGGTCAACAAACGGGCTTCGATCCTGCCGCCCAGCGGCGACGAGTTCGAAAACGTGCTCTTGACCGACGGCACCGTGGCCGCCACCCAGCCCCTGATCACCAGCATGCATGTAAAAGAAATCCTCAAATTCAAGAAGAGCTTTCTGCGCAAGCTGAAGGCAGAGACCGAAGGCAGCCGCGAGAACTGGGAGCGCTTCGTGCTGATCAANGGTCGATGGACGCGAGGGCATGAGCATGTACCCGCGGCTATTGCCGGGCGCCACCGTATTGCTCGACCGTCATTACAACTCCCTCAAACCCTACCGCAAGGGCGAGTTCAACATGTATGCCGTCTTGAAAGAAGGCACTTGCACCGTGAAGTACGTGGAAGTCGCCGGCAATCATCTCATCCTGCGTCCGCACAATCAGGCGTATCCCATCGAAGTGATGACCATGGCCGAAGGCAAGAGCGCCGCCGATTATCTGGTGGGGCGCGTGTGCTACGTAGGCATTGAGACGTAGCTCCCAATTGCGGATTGATGACTTCTGATTTTTGATTGAAAAGCTCGCCTTTCNCTCTGACGGCCCCACTGCGTTTCAGGTTGTATTCCTCTGCTTCAGCCAGGGGCGTCTTCTGCGGCCCTGCCCGACCGGCAGCTCATCCTGATGCGCTCCCCTAGCCGGCAGAAATTTTCCGGCCCGGTGAGGGAGTTTGCTGCGCAAATCCGCCTTGTATAGACAAGGGGGCCGCTGGGCGGAACGTGCCATCCGCGGGGGGCGGCTGGAAACGGCGGCCGGGGCCCCTGATCGCCAACTCCTGGTGGAAGGCCGAGCCGGAGCGGAGACAGATCGCGCGCCAGGCGTCCAGCAGGGCAAATGAAGTGGAAGGAATTATGCAGTCAGGTGGGCGTCACCGACGACGCACCTCACCCAGAAAGGACTTGCGATGGGCGAAACTGATCCGATTCTAGTTGCCAATCCGGATGCCGGAAATCCACACATCTCGATTACATTCGAGGAGAAGGATCTCTCGATCGGCACGGCAAGATACCGCGGGGCGAAACAAGTAAGCAAGAATCTCGCCATGAGGCCCAATGTCCCTGGCGTGCCCGATAGCCCGATAGCGCACGCCAATGTGGAAGTTCACCTTTATGACGATCATGGGCACGAAGTGCCCATGACCCGCCGTCTGGTGCGTAGCTGGTACATCGATCCGCTGCCCAACGCCAAGGTGTCGGATCTGGGCCGATGGAGAATCGTGGGACTGAATCCATCCGACGTGGGCACTCCTCTGCCGGTCGCGCCCGGTCAGCCAACCTACTACAACTTTCAGAAGGATGGCCCGGGAGCGGAAGACGCGCCCGGCCTGACCGGCCTTTCTGTCAAAGATGAGCCCTACGGCCAGCTGCAGGAGTTTCTTGCCGGCAATGAGAGGGTTGGCGGCGTCTACTACCAGGTCTATACCCTCGAGGACAAGGTCAACACCAGGGTGTTCTCTTCCGCGCCAGAGAAGCTTTCCGCCAAGGAGTATCGCGAGGCCCTGCAGTTGATCGACAGTGGCGAGTACTCACAAACCATGGCCCGCAAGCTGTTCTTTATGCCCAAGGCGGGGGGGAAGGATGAGACGACACCATATCCGCGCCAGGGTCGGTAAAGGTCGAACCGCTGAAGTGAGCAACTGCTGAGGTTACTCCTTCCGGCACGAAGTCGTCCTTTCGGGATCATTCGCTCAGGAAGACGGTTGGGTGCGGACATCGGATAGAAGGGGTGGTCTGGTCGCGCCTGCAACCTCAGCCCTGGAGGAGGAACGACTATGGACGTCAATCTCACTGGCAAGGTGGGGAAGGGCCTGAACAGTTCTCCGGCGGATCTGATCAAGATTCAGAGCCTGCTGGCCGCGGTCGGCGTCTACAAAATGCCGAACCCCCTCGTGGCGATGCCAGCTCCTTCGCAGGCTCCGGTCAAATGTCCAGACGATGTCGTGGATGCGATCACGACGTTTCAGGAGTTTTGGGGACACAGCGACGGGCAGGTATGGCCGGGGGGAACGACGCTGCACAGACTCAATAAAGTCGCTCATCCCCTGCATCTGCACGCCATTACCCGCAAGACCGGGCAGACTGGCATCAAGAATGGCGGGTACCAGATTCAGTTCTCGGGCGAACTGCCGCCCGAGGGCTACTCTTTGCTGCTGCACGTGGATGTGATGCCGCCGCCGGTTGCGCTGGGGCAACCCCTTTCCGACGACGACCAGGCTTGCTGCCTCGACCTGACCGATCGGGCCAAGCATCATCGCAGCGACCTGATGGATGCGGAAAAGCTTAAAGCCCTGCTGAAAATCTTTGACGAGCAGGAGTTGTGGGCGGTCCGGGCACTGGCAGTCCTGGTTGTGGAGCGAGAGGGGAAGGTGGTGTCGCTGTCCAACGCGCAAGGCATCGATTGTCCGATCCAACCCTACAGCGGCAAACTGAAGGACCATCTGGACGACGCGAAACTGGGCGAAGTGGACGCGCCGCCGTTGCTCTACACGGGAGATGCCGACGGCGGCGGAGGCGGCGCCATCGCCTACATTCCTGCAATCGATGGGAAGTACTACTTTTATTACAAGGATGGATTCGAGATCAAGAATACGCGCCGCGGCTTCGACTGCACTACCTTTATTGGCGCCGTGCTGGATATCGAGGGGAACAGCGGGGCCATGGGAAGCAACGGAACACACTTCGCCTCCTACCTGGTGCAGCAAGGCATAGCCTGTGCCTGTGACCTCGATCAGGCGACAGAGGAAGAACTACAAGACTTCTTCGAAGAACATGACAAAGGCTCCTATTTCGGGTGGAGCGGCAGCCACACCGTGATCATCAAGGACGCCGTGGTCTACGAATTCAACATCGGGAATTCCGGGAATCCCGCCGGGTTCCAGCAAACCGACGTCGCCGACCGAACGTTCAAGGGCTCGTGGAGCCTGCGAAAACTGACTCCGTCTCTCTAGGCAGAAGGAACCGCGGTCAGCTGTGGAAAAATTCAAGCGTCCTCACTGATAAGGGCGTGCGAAGATCGCGGCTTGGGCAGATCCGCGCGGCCGTATGGGGGCGACGGTTGATGTCTACCAGATCCGCCACAATCGTGGCGCGGGAATCGGCTGCGGTCTTCCCACCCGCCTTTTGTGTTGTTCCGATGCTGAATGGAGAATCCGCCGTCTTCCAGAACGGAAAGTCGCCAAGCTCCGCTCCGCCGTCCGATCCTCTCAAACTTAGCCCCAGATTGGCTGGAGACGGCTTTGACCGGGCCAGACGTTTTCCAGGAGCGTCCTCCGTCGGTACTGCGGTGAAGGTAGAGCACACCCGGCCATTGGGGCTGGTGAACGTCGATATGCCGAACCCAAGCCAGAAGGGTCCCGCCCTTCTCGAGGGTGACGCCCAGCAGCGCCGCTGGTCCTTCGTAGATGGTGTACCGCATCCACTCGTGAGGCGCCTCGCTCGGGACCAGGATGAAAGGATCAATGCCGGGCCCCTCGGCTGTATGGATTCCAGCCAGCCACACCCCTGCCCAGGTGGCGTGGAAGAATTCGAACTCGCTGCCTTCCAGCGCGGGCCCGTGTTTCTGCCAGGTCTTAGCTGCGTCGGTGGAAACGAAGATCTGAGCCGCCGGGAGCTCAGGCTCGGAGCCGCAGCTCTCAACGTCGGCGAATAAGAACACGGCATCCCCATACGCGAGAATGCCTTTACCGTCGACATTCTCTTGCTGGGCTGCGGCGCCCGCCAGCGGGATTGCCACAGCGATGGCCAGCACCGAAGCTACCGCAACCCTACGGAAAACCGACAATTTCGTTTCCCTCCTCAATGAGCAGGGGCAACAGGATATCGAGGGCCTTGACTGAGGTCGGTTTGTCGTGGAAAAGGATATCGCATGGACTGCGACGACACTTGGCCAATCCCATCACCACCTCCATGAGAATGCGATCGGTATCTCTCTGATACTTCCAATCCAAAGAGTCTACATCCCACAGCCACATTTTGGTAAAGCCGGCAGCGGTGGCCGCCTTCCTGACGCGAAGGTCTTGCGCTCCGTAAGGAGGGCGCCAGTGGGGAGCCATGCTCTTGCCGGTCAGCTGTTTGACCAGGTTATCGGTCTTCACGATTTCTTCCGCGATCTGAGCATCGTTCAGCTTGGTGAGTTTGGGATGATCCCAGGTGTGAAGTCCCAGCTTTTGACCGCTGGCTAAGATGGCTTTGACATCGTCGGGGCGCATGGCGGCGAATGTGCCTTCGACAAAAAACATCGTGTGGATCTTGAAACGGTGCAACAGGCTGCGCATTTCCGCGTTGTGCGGGCCAGGCGCATCGTCGATCGTCACTTGAATCTTCTTCCCAAGGTTGACGCCTTCTCGCAGCGCGGCCCAGGTCTTGTCGTCGACGACGCCAGTGGCTGGCAGCTTATGTTTGCTTTGAAAATCTTTGACTCCGGCCGCAGTGTGCGGACCGAAATAGCCATCCATAACGAAATGCGACCCCGGGATTTGCTTATTCAGCAGTTGCTGAAGGAAGAAAGCTTCGGGACTCTGGTGTTGTTGCGGTCCCAGCTGAAGCGTTTTCATGAACGGCCTCTTGGGCTGACCGGGCTCCTTCCAGTTCTTGACACCTTACTTCAAGTCGGCCAGGTCCGCCTGCAACTGCTGCAAGTTGAACCCTTCCGGCGAGACCTGCTTCCCCGTGAGATAGTCCGGGCTGAGCAGGGCGTAGGCCTCCTCGCAGTAGGCTTCCCAGAATCCCCAAGTCATGGTTTGCAAAGCGCCCCAGGTGACGACGGTCAGGGTGCGTTCGTCGTAGGCGACGACAGGGACCGCGTGTCCACCCCACGAGCCGGGCTGGCCGTCACCGGTGGTGCCTTGCGGCGGCACCGACCAGGGCTGATTGTTTTGCGTCTGGGCCTGGGCGCTGATGGGCAGCTGCAGGCCGATGTAGCAGCCGCCAAAGATGTAGACGGAGTCCATGATGTGGGTGTGGTTGCCGGGCTCGAGCGCGACATAGGCTGAGATTTTGTGTGCGGCGATGCCGCTCTGCCGCCAGTAATTGAGCACGTCGATCTCGACCGCGCCGTTGTCGTTGGCGCCGGTCGAGGGATTGTAGCCGGTGATGGCGGAATAGGCGGCGACGATTTGCTTGTCGGATGGCGTGAACATTTTGCTCTTGGCGTTGGCGGTCCATTCCATGAGGAGGTGGCCGGCGGCGGCGCAGGTGCAGTCGCCGATTTGGTCGTTGTCCATCATGCCCCAGGTGTGGACCTTGGTCCCGACGTCGAAACTGGCGGGCGGCACGGGCAAGGCGGGCGTCAGGTAGGAAGCCAGCAGCAGAGTGCGCGGATCGTGGCGCGCGGGCTGCTTGCCCAGCTTCAGCTTGCGGGGATCGATCTTCGTTGGATCAGACTTCAGCACGACGTTCTTCCTGGCATCAGGCACTGCCTCAGTGAGCTTCTTGACGGCCATTGGCGGCTCCTTTCGACGAGGTGACAGATTTTGCGGGGGGCGGACCGTCCGCGCGCGCGAACGGGGATCGCTGAGGGGAAGAAGTCGAGCCAAATATTATCCCGGCGTAGGGCGGTTGTCACGTTGAAGCTGGGCTTGTTACGAAAAACGAACAAGCCTTATGACGGCGGAATCTGAACCACCGACAAGAGGATCGCGCCGTTCCCCGGAAACGGCGAACCCGCAAGCTTGGTGAGGGATCCATCGCCATTGATGCTGAAGCCGAGAATGCCGTCGGCGGCGGGCAAGGTGACGTAGAGAAAATTATCCTGCGTAACCACGATGCTCCCCGGATGCGCCCCAGCCGTAAATGGCGAGCCATTGATCTGCGTGAGCGTGCCGCTGCTGGCGACGGTGTANGCGACGGTGTAGGCGGAGATCGTGCCATCGCCGAAGTTCATGGCGTACAGAACGTTCCCCGCGGAGTTCAGCGCCAGGAACGTCGGTTGAAGTCCCGAAGCGACGGGAGATCCGACCGCCGTCAATGCGCCGGTGGTGAGGTCCACGGAGAAAGCCGCGATTTCGTTGGTGCCGTTCAGCGCGACGAACACGTATGGGGTGGAGAACGCGCCGTCAAAAACAATGCCGTCAGGATTGCTGCCCGCTCCGGTGCTGAAATTCCCTGGCACCGCAGTGAGAATGCCGGCGGAATCGACGGTGAACACCGAGATCGTTCCGTTCGGGTCCAGGAAGTTTGTTGCGAACAGGAAAGTGTTGGGCGGCGTGGTGTTCGATTGTCCCAGAGCAGCCTGTCCGGCAACACCGCCCGAAAATGGGGAGCCGACGATTTCCGTCAAGGCTCCGTTGGCGCCAATGGTGAAGCCGGTAACGCCTGTGCCAGTAACGTAGAGATCGCTGCTGCCTGCAACGAGTGCGAGCGGCAGAAAGGGCGTCATCCCGCCAGGCGAAAAGGGCGAACCGGGGACCATCGTCAAAGCGCCGCTGGTCTGGTTGATGGAGAACGCGTCGATGGCTCCGTGTTGCACATCGGAGACATACAGAAACTCGTTCTTCGCAGACGTGATTCCCACTGCTGCGACCGGTCCCGCAATCGACGCAGGAGCGCCGAGCGCTCCGGTCTTGTGGTCGATTGTAAAAGTCAAAATCTCGCCGCCGTTGTTGATGCTGGTGGCGTAAAGGAACTCGGGCCCAGGACTGATCGGGCAGGGGAGGCCACAACCGCAGCCACTGCCGATGCTGCCCGCGGCGCAGAAGGTGTGGCCACTGCTGCCGCATCCGGCGAGCAGGAAACCCAGAACGAAGATAGCGAGAGTTGGCAATGTGCGATTGGAAGAGATGGACATAATGCCTCCGTCGGGGCACGCGCGCAGGGGACGGACCCAGAAAGATTCTCTCTATTAGGATACGCGCGCCAGTGGCCCGGTTGCGACACTTTGTGGAGTGTCACAGCATGCCGCCGCGGCCCGATCCTTCGACTGCGCTCAGGGTGGCCGAGGCGTCCGTGGCCGCACGGAACGAGCCATCTGAAGTCCCCCTACAAACAGGATTTGAAAACAGCGCACGGAAGCGGACTCAACGTCGTTGACCCAGCACGCGAGTCAGAATCTGGGCCGCGCGGCCGAGTTGCGCGAGTTCTCTGGCGCTGAGACCCCGCAGCTGGGCAGCGAGATAACTGATGCGGCGCTGGCGTCCTCGCTGCAGCAGGCGTGTGCCTTTGCGAGTGGCGTGGATGTGCAGGCGGCGGGCGTCGTGTCGGTCTTTGCGGATCTCGGCCAGGCGGCTGCGCGCGAGGCCAGCCACGATCCGGCTCATGGTGGGCGGTTTGACCTGCTCGGCGGCCGCAAGTTCTCCCAGAGTTTTCGGGCCGGCAAAGACCAAGACCGACAGTGCGGAGAGCTGCGCCGGGCCGATTCCGCTGGCGACATCTTGTTGGCGCACGCGGCGCAGGAGATGAATGGCAGCGGAGTGCAGGCGGTCGGCGACGGCCAAAAGTTCCGCCGTGCGCTTGGCGGCCATGGGATTGCTGATGGTTGATTGTTGCGTGCTGACTGAACGTTGCCGAAACATAGGACTTGACTTCNCTGGCGCAAATATAGTTAGCTATGCTAACTAATTTGCGTAAGGAGATCAAGACATGAATGCAACCGAAGTGGGAATCGGAATCACCCGGCTGGGACAGATTGCCATCAACGCGCATGACGTGGAGCGTGCCGCCAATTTCTACCAGGACGTGCTGGGTCTGAAGCTGCTGTTCAAGGCTCCGCCGGGACTGGCGTTTTTCGACTGCGGCGGGGTGCGGCTGATGCTGTCGCGGCCAGAGAAGCCGGAACTCGACCATCCCGGCTCGATCCTGTATTTCGTTGTGCCCGACATCAAGACCGCGCATCGCACGATGAGAGACAGAGGCGTGCACTTCGAAGACGAGCCCCACATGGTCGCGCGCATGCCGGCGCACGATTTGTGGATGACGTTCTTTCGCGNACTCGGAGAACAACCTGCTGGGGCTGATGAGTGAGGTGGAGAAGCAGTAGTCAGGGTCAGGGGTCAGCGGTGAGTCGACCTGCTGGCCGAGCCGAAGAATCGTCGATTGCTGATTTCTGATTTTTGATTGAAAAGCCGCGCCCGACGCCCAGTGCCGGAAGCCAAGAGCCGGGCTCCGCATGTCGCACTGCAGGTTTGCTATCATCGCTGGCGAAGGTTCATCGCGGTATGCAGGATTTCGAAGACGAACACATTCCTATTGTTCAAGGTTCAGGAGAAGGACTCATGGACGAAGCACCGGCCACGGGCGCAGGGGCGCGCCGCAACGAAGATATCGCACTCGATCTGATGAAGTTTATCGCCCTGACGACGGGATACGGAAAGACGGCCAGCGGCGGAGGAGTGGGCTTCACCGGCGGCGCAGCGTCNCACCGGCGGCGCAGCGTCCAAGCCCGAGGACTACGCCGCTCACCTGCTCGAGCTGTACGGCAAGTGCCTGGGAGCGGTGGGGGGAAAGAAGTAATCGCGGCCCTAACGCCGATTTTGGAGTGACGCCCCATGGCGCAAAAGAGTCCCGTCATTCTTCTGTTCGCGCTCGGCGCGTGTCTTGCCTCGTCTGCCCAAACCAAGGCTGAAGAGAACGTCCCGGTCGCGTCGCCGGACGGCTTAAAGGAGGCCTTCGTCGTTGAGCACTTTTTCACTCGGGTCGCCGTGGAGAACGACGGCAGCGCTGTGCGCGAGCTCACCTCGGAAGTGAAAATCCTTGCCGACGCCGGGGTGAAAGCCTTTGCGGTTTTGAACTTCACATATACCAGCGCCAATGAAGTGGTGGAGGTCGACTACGTCCGCGTGCGTAAGCCCGACGGAACAGTTGTCAAGACGCCGGACTACAACATCCAGGATATGCCCGGAGAAGTGACGCGCACAGCCCCCCTCTACAGCGACATTCACGAAAAGCACATCGCGGTGAAAGGGCTGGGGGTGGGCGACGTGCTCGAGTATGCAGTCCGGCATCGCACGGTGAAACCGGAAGTGCCCGGCCATTTCTGGTTTGAATATTCCTTCGCAACGAATTGGATCGTGAAGGACGAGCAGTTAGAAATCAGTGTCCCCAAGCAAAAGTACGTCAAGGTGGTCAGCCCCGAGTTCAAGCCGGACATAAGCGAAGAAGGAAGCCGTCGCATCTATCGGTGGAATCATGCGAATCTTACAGTGAAACAGACGGATCCCAATGAGATTCCGAAGCGAATTCCGCCGAACCCTTCGGTGCAACTGACGACCTTTGCCAGTTGGGAGGACGTTGGGAGGTGGTACGCGGGGCTGCAGAAAGATCCTCTACAGGTGACACCTGCGATCCAAGCCAAAGCAGCCGAGCTCACAAAGGGGTTGAAGACTGATGACGAGAAGATTCGCTCCCTGTACTACTTTGTGTCGCTGCGATACCACTACGTTGGGCTGGATTTTGGGATTGGCCGTTATCAGCCGCATGCGGCCGATGACGTGCTCGACAACGGTTATGGCGACTGCAAGGACAAACATACGCTGCTGGCGGCTCTGCTGAAGGCCGCGGGATATGATGCCTGGCCGGCGCTGATCCACAGCCTCCGCAAGCTGGATCCGGAAGTGCCGTCGCCGGCGCAGTTCAACCACGTCATCACGGTCGTCCCGAACGGCAACCAGCTCACTTGGCTGGATACCACGCCCGAGGTCGCGCCTTATGGACTGCTGCTGTTTGCGCTTCGGGACAAGCAGGCGCTGGTGATTCCGTCGGGCAAGGACCCCATGCTGGTAAGAACGCCAGCCAATCCCCCCGTGCCGCAGAACGAGGAGTTCTCGATCAGCGGGAAGCTGGGTTCTGATGACACCTTTACCGGCCACGTGGAGCAGTCTTACCGCGGCGGCGATACCGAGGTGCTGGTCAGAGCGATGTTCCGGCAGGTCTCCGAGTCGCAGTGGAGAGAGACAGCGCAAGCGTTTTCCTATCGCCTCGGCTTCGCGGGGGATGTCAGCAATGTAAAAATCAGCTCGCCGGAGGATATGGACAAGCCTTTCCAACTCTCCTACGACTATGAGCGGCAGCATTACGGTGACTGGGACAACCGGCAGATCACGGCACCGTTGCCGCAACTGGGATTGGAAGTGACGAAAGACTCGAAAGAAAAGAAGCCGTCGGAACCGGTCGTGCTGGGGGCTGTGGGAAAGATTGTGTACCGCGCGCGGGTAGAGCTCCCCCCGGGCTACTCAATGGTTCCTCCCGTTCCTTTGAATCTGGTCGAGCCCTACGCCGAGTACCATACGAAGAATGTGTTCGAAGACAGCGTGCTGACGACTTCACGGGAATTTGTCATCAAGCAGCAAGAGGTCGCGCTCAGCGAGTGGGAGGGTTTCCGAAAGTTGGGGAGGGCCATCGCCGATGATGAGTTTAGCTTCATGCGCTTAAGCGGAGCCTCGGCGGCCGCGCCAGGCAAGGACGAGCACTTGGAGAACGAGAACGACGAGGGTGGCGAGCGGGACATCGACGAACTGTTCCTCGAGGGGAAGCAGGCGATGCAACAGCGTGACGCGAGCCGGGCGCAGGAGTTATTTGAAAAAGTAATCGCGAAAGATCCGAAATACAAAGGGGCACATTTCAATCTCGGCCTGATGCTGGCCATCCAGAACAAAATGACTGAAGCGCTGGCTGAGTTTCACAAGGAAGAAGAGATTGCGCCGGAGGACTCGCGCACTTATTTGGCAGCGGCTGCCCTGGCCAACATGCATGGACAAAAGGACAGCGCAGCGGAGGAGTGGCGCAGGTTGCTGAAGGTGGATCCACAGAATCACGACGCTGCACTGAACCTGGGCCAGATTCTGTCTCAAGAGGGAAAGTACACGGAAGCAGTGGACGTTTTGGAAGGGGCGGTGAAGGCGGATGCGGAGAGTCCCAGTCTGCAATTTGCCCTGGGATCGGCATATTTGAAAAGCGGACAGCCGGAAAAGGCCCTTCCCCATATCCGCGCAGCGGTTGAGCAGGGAGGGGATCGGCAAGACCCTATGAAGCTGAATGACGTTGCGTATACGTTGGCGGAGAATAGAGCGGGCCTCGATCTAGCCAAGGAATACGCAGAGAAGGCACTGAGTGAACTGGAGGCGCGATCGGTCAACGACGTGGCGGCTGACGACACCGGTCTGCAGGTGACCTACCAGCTCACCTTGCTGTGGGATACGGTTGGATGGGTTTACTTTCAGAGGGGAGACACGAGCCGCGCTGAAAGCTTTGTGCGTGCGGCATGGCTGCTCGGGCAAGATGCCATTGTCGGCGAGCATTTGGGGGAGATTTGCGAGAAACAGGGAAAAACCAAAGAGGCGGTGCATTTGTACGAACTGGCACTGGCAGCGCAATCCCTGCCAAACTTCAGCGCTTTGCCCAACGGTTTGGCCGGCACTGCGCCCTTGGCGCCTCGCTTCGATGCAAGTGACTACAAAGCGCAGCACGATGAAATCTTCGCTCGCTACAAGAAACTGGCGGGGGACAGACCATTGGGCGAGATTCGGCGTCTTCCCAACGGGCAGTGGACCGAAACCCCAGAGGAGCAGCTCCGGCACGCGCGCGAGACTCATTTGGGTAAAAACTCGAAGCATTCGGGCTCGGCGGAGTTTTCGGTCGTGTTCGCGCCAGACAAAGTTGAGTCCGTCAGATTCGTGAGTGGCGACGGTTCCCTGGAGTCGCTGACTGAACAACTGGAAGCGGGCCATTATCAGGTGGCCTTTCCCACGGGCAGCAAGGCGAAGATCCTCCGCCGGCTGGATCTCCGCTGCAACACCACCTCAGGTTGCGTGGCCGTTCTGGAGCCTCCAGATAGGGCGCGACGCTCCCAGTAGGGTCTGACGGGATACGGAAAGACGGCCAGCGGCGGAGGAGTGGGCTTCACCGGCGGCGCAGCGTCCAAGCCCNAGCCCGAGGACTACGCCGCTCACCTGCTCGAGCTGTACGGCAAGTGCCTGGGAGCGGTGGCAGGCAGGAAGTAACAGGGGTAACCGGGCCCCGATCGCTCCGATAAGCCCTTCCGTAATCTCCTGCCGTGGGCACTGCGTGTCGGATAATGAAGCTGACATGAGGCCTCTCCCCCACCCGGAGCCCGTCCAGCGGGCGACGCGAGCCTATCTTGCCGAGCCGGTCACGGCGGTGCTTCGCCTCAAAGACGGCCGCCGACTTTCCACCAAATTGAAGACCGTTTCGCTCACCGGGGGTTTGCTAGCAGTGCCGCATCCGGTCGATGCCGGAAGCACGGGGAAATTGATGTTCCTGACCGGGGCGGGCATGGTTCTCGCGCAGGCCCAGATGCTAACCCCGATGTCGTGGCGCCTGCAGCCGTTCCGTTTTCTGGCGCTGGATGCTGACGAAGAAAGCCTGCTGCGATCGACGGTCGAGTCGCACCTGGCGCAGAAGCGCCGCGAGCCCGGCCTCATCGAACGTTCGCGGGCGTGGTGAAAACCCAATGAACCACCAAGGCCACGAGGGCACACGAAAGAACTTCGGCAGCGACACTACTTTCGAATCATCCCACGGCGTAGTCGATTTTGATGCCGCGCCGCTGCATTTCTTCCAGAAACAAATCGGCGGGGACGTCGCGCTCCTGCAGCACCGCGCCGCGTTTCTCGATCGCTCCCGACACCAGCATCTGCAGCACAATCGACGCCGGGAACGCGGTGGTGCGCATCATCGCGCTCATGTCCGTTTTCGGATCGTAGTGGTCGACCATTGTGAACGAGGCGACGCGCCCCTGCAGGCGGCCGCCCAGCAGGCCGCGCACGCCCGGTGAGTGCACGGATTCGTGCGCCTCGATGCGCATGATGCACACGTCGGGGCCCTTGCCGGCAAACTTGCCTTCGAAGATTTTGGCGAGCACGGCGCGGGGAGCGATTTCCGTCTTGTTCACTTTGATTTTTTCGCTGGAGAACAATCCCAGATCTTTCAGTTCGCAGAGCAGATCGTAGTGGCCGGGATAGCGCAGCGTTTTTTCGAAGCACTCGCCGACTCTCCCTTCAAAAGTTTCCGGCAGTGTGGAAGTTCCACCTGAAGTGTGGAAGGCCACAAGCGGCGGGAATCCGGCGATGTGGAAGTCTTCGGGCTCGGTGAGCGGGTCGATGGTGACCAGCTTGCCTTTGCGCAGAATGCGCGCGGGCTCGACGTATTCGTTGATCAGTCCCTCGACGGAGAAGACGAGCTGATAGTGAAACGGAGGTGTGGGCGCTTCGGGCAGGCCTCCGACGTAGAGTTTGAGGGCGTCGGCGCGGCCGCCCAGGCGGCGCACCAGCTCGCCGCCGAGGATGGAAGCCATGCCGGGCGAGAGTCCGCAATCGGGGGCGAGGGCGACGCCGCGCTTTTCGGCTTTCGCGGAAAGAGCCAACTCCTGACGCACGACCGTGTTGTTGCCGCCGAGGTCGGCGAAGTGGCAGCCGGCTTCAACGGCGGCCTGGGCGAGTCCGAGATTGAGGAAGTAGGGAACGGCCGAGAGTGCGCCATCGTGTCCGCGCATCAGTTTGGCGGCGGCGCGCTGATCGTTGGCGTCGAGCGCAACGGCGCGGACTTTTTTCTCACGCGTGATCTTGTTGACGCGAGCGGCGACCTCGCGCGCGCGCCTGAAATCGTTGTCGGCCAGGGTGATCGCGTTCACTTGCGGAGTGCGGGCCATGTCGTAGACGGCGGCCGATCCCATCATGCCGGAGCCAATGACGAGGAGTTTCATAGGAGTGCCTCTCAAGAGTTAGGTGTGTGCAATTGCCGTGAAGAATTTCCGGTTGGCCCTTGGACGGCGGATTCAGGCGTCGGGAGTCAGGTCTCAGTGAGCCGGATCTTATATCCCGAACTACGAAGTCTTACGAAATGCCGATCAAGGGTTAGCGCGAGGCGGCAATGAGAGGGCCTCAGAGGCCGGAGGGAGCCAGTCGTTCACAGACGTAGCGGCGAAGATCGAGTCGGAGGAAGTGCACAAATGATTCTAAATCTTCCCCAGGATCGGAAGGAAGAATAGAGAGGTGGGGATAATGCGTCGGCCCGCCACCGCTCACATCGCGGGCGGCGCATACGCGATCCCCAACTGATCGAACAGGAAAGTGAAGACGTCGGAGTCTTCTTCAATCTGCTCGTCGAGGGCGGTGCCGAAGCCATGTCCGGCGGTTGATGACGTGCGCAGCAGGATCGGATGGCTGGAACTGCTGGCCGCCTGCAGGCGCGCGATCATCTTGCGCGACTGCATGGGATTGACCCGGTGATCATTCTCTCCGGTGGACATCAGAATCGCGGGGTACGCCGTGCCGTCTTTCACACGATGATAGGGCGAGTAGGCGTAGAGAGCCTTGAACTGCTCGGGATCTTTCACGCTGCCGAACTCGGTGGTGTTGAATTCGCCGTTGGGATCGAGTTCGACGCGTAGTATGTCGTAGACACCGACAAACGACACAACGGCGCGAAACAGATCAGGACGCTGGGTGAAAGCCGCTCCCATCAACAGGCCGCCATTGCTGCCGCCGATGATGGCGAGATGCGCGGGGCTGGTGTATTTCTGATCGATCAGATACTGCGCGCAGGCGAGGAAATCATCGAACACATTCTGCTTGTGGGTGAGCGAACCGGCATGGTGCCACTCCTCGCCGTATTCGCCGCCGCCGCGGAGGTTGGCCTCGACGAACACGCCGCCCTGATCGAGCCACAGGCGGGCGCGGTAGCCGTAAAAGACTGGCTTCAAACTGATGCCGAAGCCGCCGTAAGAAGTGAGGAGTACAGGATTCGTGCCGTCGAGCCGGGTTCCCTTGGCGCGAATGATGTTGAGGGGAATGCGAGTGCCGTCCTTTGACGTGGCGAACTCGCGCACGACTTCGGCATCGTCGAACTTGGCAGCCGAGGTTTCGTAGAGCGCGGTGCGTGTGGCCTTTCCCGCTGCGGCATCGAAGCGGTACCATCCCGGTGGATCGATGTACGTCGATATATGGAAGAGCACGTCGCCGCCGACAGTGATGGCCTGATCGACCGCGCTGATTGGCGGCAGAGGCGGAGCGGCCAGGGCTTGTCCCCGGTTGTCGAAGACGCGTACGCGCGATGGGCCGCCCATGATGTCGATCACNATGATGTCGATCACGTAGAGACGGCCTGCGGCCGACAGAAAATCTTCGATGGAGGCGCGATCGCTTTCGTCCGAGCCGGCGCCGGAACTCTGCGGCACGACAACTTTCGCCTGGCTGAGATCCAGCTTTGCGAGGGGCAGGCGGAGAATCTGGCCGCGGGGTGCATCCTTGTGCGAGAGCAGGTAGAGCGCCGACGCTGCGCCGAACTGGTCGGCACCGAATTTCACCGAGACGATGCCGTCTTCGAAGCGCGTGATCTGCGTCCACTTGCCGCTGGCATCCATCAGGTAGTGAGCAAACTGGCCGCCGTCACCGTTGGCGACCGCGGCGAGCAGCCAGCGCCCGTCGTCGCTGGTGTGCAGCTGAATCTCGGCGATGCGAGGAAAGTCTTTGCCGATGACGTAGGTGTCGTCCCGGGCGTCGGTGCCGAGCTTGTGAAAGTACACCTGCTGGTAAAAGTTGGCATCTTCCGGCGCACGCTCATTTCCCTGCGGGTAGCGGGTGTAGTAGAAACCGGAGCTGTCCGCCTTCCAGGCGATGCTGCCGCCGGCGGTCGCGAAGTTTACACGAGGAACCACGTCGGAGAGTTCCTTGCCGGTGGCCACTTCGAAAATGTGCGCCGACGAATCTTCGGAGCCATTCTCGGAAAGCGCCGCGGCGACATACTTTCCGCCGAAGGACGGCACGAAGAAGTCGACGGCGAGAGTGCCTTTGGCGCTGGCTTTGTTCGGATCAAAGACGACCTTCTCACTGGCCGGATCGTCCGCCGAGCGCAGCACCACGATCATGGACTGCTGTTGCGGCGGCTGATATTTCATGGCAAACAGCATGCCGGCGCGATACTGCAGCGCAAAGTAAGAAGCGGAGCTGGCGGCGATCAATTCGGCGACGCGGGCGCGAATCGCCGGACGCGCGGGCAGGTGGTCGAGATATTCGCGGGTGCGAGCGTTTTCGGCGGCGCTCCATTGCTTGACGGCGGGGTCGTCCCAGTTTTCGAGCCAGCGATAGTCGTCAGTGACTTTGACGCCGTGGTATTCGTCCGTAACCGGATGCTTTGCCGTGTCGGGCGGCTTGGGAAGGGATTGGGCCGAAGCGATGGCGGCGAGTGCGAGCAGAGAAGTAAAGAGTGCGGACAGACGGAACCGTGCGGTTAGCATGGACGAGCCTTTCTGGGAGGCGCGGGGAATTATACAGCGCGGAGCGCGGTCCGCGGTCGACGGAGGTACCCCCTCGGGCTTCGCTAGCCAGTCCCAAAGAAAAACCGCGGCCTGCGAGGCCGCGGACCGATTCTGTAGCTTAGGATGTGAGCGCGCCAACCTTGCTCAGTGCTTCTTGCCTTTCTTCTTGGCCGCTTTCTTTTTCGCCGGCTTCTTGGCTGCTTTTTTCTTGGCAGGCTTCTTGGCCGCTTTTTTGGCTGGCTTTTTCTTGGCGGGTTTCTTGGCCGCTTTCTTTTTCGCGGGTTTGGCGCCACCGCCTCCGCCGGCGGGAGCGGGCTTGGGGGGTGGAGGAGGCGCGGGAGCGGCGACCGGCTCCGGCTCATGCATCTCCGGTTCGGGCACGCCGGTTTCTTCTTCCTCCTCTTCTTCGAAATCCTCTTCGAGCGACTCGCTGTAAGCGCCGCTGTCGCCGAATTCGTCGGATTCGTCGTCACGTCCGTAGAGCGTGGGGTCGTAGAACGTCATTGCTCCTCCTGATCTTTTGTGGCGGCCCGATGCGGGAACGGCGCCCGGGCTGCGGGCACGAGAGAATTAAAAGACCACCGAAAACTTCTTGTCTGGAACGGCGCGCGATTATAGCACGACATTCGGTGCAGGCTGCAAGGACTGTGCGTACAGACTGCCCGTTACTCTGTTAACACAGCGCGCGCCAGAAAGAAAGAGGAAAGGAAGAACAAGCGCGGGGGCGGCTTCTGGGCGGCTGGTTTCGGGTGGGCGTGGGATCACGGGCCGGAAGCAGCGCCTGCGGAGGCTGGGCGAAGATAAGACGAAATTAAGCGGAAAGAAGTGATGCGGGCGGGGCTTCCTCATCTGGTGTGTTCCCTGGAGGGAAAGCCTTCTTCTCCGCGAGCGGCGGCCACGACCGCCATTCCGGCAGGATCAGCGCGGGCCTGAGCGAACCCTCGGCTGAGAGAAACGCTTCAGCACGCGGGCGTCGCCGTGAATCGCCGGCTGCGTGGCGCCGGCGCTGATGGTGATGGGAGCCGATACGACGCTCGAGAAGCCGGTGGGCAGCGATGAGCGGAACGGAGCGGTCTGGACGTTTGCGGTCCCGTCCACTTCCGCGGTGATGGCGAAGACGTAGGTATTGCCGCCTGACAGGGGCGGCAGGGTGACGGAAGTCTGAGAGGTGAAGAAAACGCCCGCAGTTGCGTAGACAGGGATGCTGCCGGAAACCGTCTGCACAAAGGCCGCTACGCGGTATCCGAACGGGGAGCCCGCCGCTGGCGCTGACCAACTCAGTGACGGAGTCGCGGTATTGAGCGTAGCGGCGGTGAACAAGCTGCCGCCGTTGATCGTGGGGCTCTGGACTGGGCCAACGATAGGCACGAGTGCGGAATTCGATGGCGCCGCGCTCGCGCTGGTGACGAGGGCGAAATTTTCCGTGGCCGTGGTGTTCGGGATCGGGATAGGAACGACTGCCTCCTCGCAGAACGTTTCCGCGCGGGTCCAGGCGGAGGGGAAAGGATCGCTGTACTGCAGCGTGCCCAGGCTTTGGTCGGTGGTTATGGGGGGTTGTGGGTTAGCGGCGGCGGTGCCCAGAAATCCCGTGCCATCGCAGGCGGCGAACTCTGAGAAGCTGAATGGCAGGCCCGTGGGCGTGGTTACGGTAGCCGCGAGAACAAGGCTCGAGCCGCGCAATGCTCCAGGAGCATTGACGCCGCTGACGAACGGCTCGGCCACATTGGTGAATCCGGAAGCGAACGAACTGGGAGTGGCTGGACCTGTACCGGCAAGCGACGCCGCCCATTGCGAACCTTGCACGGTCAGACTGAGCGATGTCGGCGCCGCCGCGGACTGCAACGCCTGGGTGATCGTGTTGGTGGCTCCGTTGGTCAAAGACAAGTTCGACAACATGGCCGAGGGCCCCAGCACGGCGCCGGTGAGCGGGCCAAACGTCGCGGGCTCGTATTGCGTCAGAAAGGCGGTGCTGACCTGCGTCCAGTCGATGTCGCCGTCGTCGCCCGCCGTTTCTGAAAGACTGGTGGCATTCGCCTGACTCATCAACGTCAGCGAGAGACCTTGAATCACCGGATTGAACGGAACCGGCGTCGGCACACCCACGGCATCCAGGCCGGACAAGCTGAAATCGAACTTGGTCAGGGTAGCGGGGCCGCTCACGGTCGGGGTGGGCGATCCGGCGAAGTTACGGCCGGCGTCAAATGTGCTGCTGTTGGTCCAATAGGCCGAGGTGGAGTCGGGAAGCAGTTCTGCGCCGCCAAAAGCCATCCAGTAATTGCCCGCGGGCACGCCGGCGATGCTGATGACGCCGGAACCGGTCGATGCCCCCTTTAGCACGGTGATGGAGCCGTCGGGCTCAGGCACGACTGCGGAAACCTCAAGACTGGCCGCCGGAACTACCGGAACCTGCACCTCGCCACTGGGCTCCCAATAGTTGTTGATCCAGCTGACGGTCACGATGCCGGTGGGTGAGACGCTCCAGGACTGCTCGGCGGTTCCTCCCTCTGAGGTTGTGGCCGTCACGGTGAAGCTGTTGGAGACGCGCGACTGCGCAGCCGTGGGCGTCCACGTCAGGGTGCTGCCGCTCAAACTGGCGCCGGTGGGGCCGGTGGTCAGGGCGAAGCTGACCGTCCCGCCAGAGGGATCAGCAGCCGCGAGTTGATACGTGTAGGCCGCTCCCTGTGCGGCCGTTGCGGTAGGCGTGCTGGTGAAGATGGGCGGCTTGGCCGCGGGCTTGCTGCTGCTGTTTCCGCAAGAACCAATAACGAGGGAAAAAGACACGACGAGAAGAAGAGAAAACCTGGAGTGCGCGGGCATGGGAAACCTCCCGAAGAGAAGCGCGAGGAGAGAACAAAATCGTATAGCCCTGTCGGGAGGGCGTGTCAAGCGGGGATGAGCGCTTCTGAATGAATTAAGACACTACAGCGCAGGCGTGTTGACTGTGCAACGCGCGGATCCGAGGTTTACTTCAGCGTCTTCACGAAGTCGGCGACAGCTTTGGCGTCATCGCCGGAAAGTCCGGCGAGCGCTTTCTTGTGCGGGACTTTCTTGGCGTCGTTACCCTTGGTGAGCAGGTCGACGATCTGTTCGGCGGTGAGGCTGGTCCCCCTGAGGGCGGAGCCGATCTTGCCCTGGCCCTCCGGACCGTGGCAGTTGGCGCACTTGGCTTTATAGGTGGCGGCTCCATCGGCGAAGGCGGGCAGCGGCAGAACGAAGCAGATCGTGAGCGCGACGGCAAGAAGCAGGATGAGCGAAAAACGGAATTGCATAGGAGCTCCTTCGGAGGATTGATGTTGCGGCCGGAAAGTCGGGAGAAATTTTAGCGCGGTGAGGCGGGGATGAGAACGTGGCGGGCGGGAAATTTGAGGGCCGAGGATCAGAACGGGAAATCTACTCACTTTGTGTGGGAGAAGGTCAAAATCCCTGCCCTGTCTCTGCAAACTACGCCGAGACAAGGACGGGGCACCCGCAGCGAGTATTTACTTGCATCTTGCAAGTGATCCGTGCTAGTGTGTCGCGCGTGTCTGGGAAGCCTAAGTCGCGCCGCCGCTCCGGCTGCCCGGTCAGCATTTCCCTTGAACGCTTCGGAGACCGCTGGTCGCTGCTGATTATTCGCGATCTGATGGTGCGCGGATACCGGACCTTCAAGGATTTTCTGGAGTCGGGCGAAGGAATCGCAACCAATATCCTGGCCGATCGGTTGCGGAATCTGGAGGCCGGTGGGTTCATCACGGCGAAGCCGGACGAAACGGACGCGCGAAAATTAAACTACCGACTTACTGAGAAAGGAGTCGACCTAGCGCCCGTGCTGCTGGAGTTGCTGATCTGGGGGGCAAAACACGAAGACGCGGGTGCTTCCTGCGCGGTGATCATGAACATGGAGAAGAATCGCGGCGAGATTCTGGCCGAGGTCCGGCGCCGCTGGCGGGAGCGGGATCGGACCCCACTGTTGCCCAGATTTGGCGATGGTTTCACCGGTGTCGGCAGTCCACGAACTCGGAGGAACGGAATCCCAAGAAACATTGGGTGAGAACAAAACCGCGAGCTGCACCTTCACGGAGCAAAGACCGGATGGGAAACCTAATTGTGTCGAATCTGATGTCGCTGGACGGCTTTTTCGAAGGCCCCAACCACGAGCTGGACTGGTTCGTTCTGGACGAAGATTTTTTCGCGTACTCCCGAGCGCTGCTGCGTGAGGCAGATACCATTATTTTTGGCCGGGTCACTTACGAGCACATGGCCGGTTACTGGCCGACCGCGCCCAAGGATGAAATCGCCGACGGGATGAACAGTCTGCCGAAGATCGTCTTTTCGAAAACGCTCGAAAAGGTGGAATGGGACAACTCGCGGCTGGTGAGGGGCGATGCAGCGGAGGAAATCGCGAAGCTGAAACGGCAACCGGGGACGAACATCATTCTCGGCAGCGCTACACTGGCATCGTCTCTCCTGCAAGAGGGGTTGGTCGACGAGTATCGCGTGATCCTCAATCCGGTTCTGATTGGAAGCGGCAATCCGCTGTTCAAAGGAATAAAACAGAAACTCAGGCTGAAGCTGCAAACGACCAAGTTGTTGGGTTCGGGAACGATTGTGCTGTATTACCAGAAGGCGTGAGGCAGACAACAGCAGGAAATCACACCGGTTGACCACACGGAAGGGAGCGACGCATGAGCAAAGTTCGCGTTCTCGTAGGCACACGCAAAGGCGCATTCATTCTCACTTCAGACGGCAAGCGTGAGAAATGGGAGGTTCATGGTCCGCTCTTTGCGGGTTGGGAACTGTATCACCTCAAGGGATCGCCAGCTGATCCCAACCGCATTTATGCATCGCAGACGAGCGGATGG
>OCOJ01036794.1_pt2 | contig 21808 bp, 18 predicted proteins | sample 1539251 | NCBI WGS metagenome assembly OCOJ01 (sample SAMN01911457, study PRJEB22624) | soil metagenome | biome: Soil | place: Malaysia | collected 2012-04-30 | depth RA_metagenome m | reverse complement strand
CGCAGGCAGTTCACCCAACGCGCGTCACGCCCGCTGGCTGCAACTCATGGCGGAATACAAAGGCCGCATCGGCGTGGACGAGGCCGCGCGGTTCATCAGCGACCATTACGACACCGTGCTGAAGCGCGACGCCCCTACCGAGCGCACGCTTTGCGGCCACGCCGAAGTGGCTCCCAAAGGCATCCCGCAGTGGGGCTGGGGCGCGCACTATCCGGGCGGGGCCGTGCAGGGAAAAGCGATGGACTCCGCGATGGCCGCGGCCATGAGCTTTCGCGCGCGCATCGGCCACCCCTGCGGCCAGGATTTTCTCAGCGCGCCCTATCTGGCCGCCCACAAGGATTATCAGTGGCAGGCCTCCATCCTGTACGACATGAAGGCCGGCCCCTGGACCACCTTCCGCTCCGGCCAGCACCAGTAGCACAGGCTTCAGCCTGTGTTCTTGATCCCGCCCGGCTCGCAGCACAGCCTGCAGGCTGTGCTACCGCCGCCGCGCTCGCGCCGGCCGCACGCATTCATCCAGCCAGGCCAGATACGCCCGCGAACCCTCCGCAATCGGCAGCGCGATGATCTCCGGCGTTTCATAGCTGTGCAGGCGTTTTACTTCCGCCTCGAATGCTTTCATCCGGCTCCGGCGCGTCTTCGCCAGCAGCAGATGCTCTTCCGCCCGTTCCACCCTTCCCCTCCACCGGTAGACAGAGCGCACGGGCGCGCCCAGAATGATTACGCACGCGGCCAGGCGCGCCTCCACCAGGGCTCGCGCGATGCGCGAGGCTTCTTCTTCGCTCCCGCAGGTCAGCAGCACCACGCGCTTGTCCGTCATCGCTGAGCCTCCTGATCCGCCGGCCCGAAGGCCTTGGCATGCCAGAGGCGGCGGGTTTCCGCCGCCTCGCGCCTTTCACGCCGTGACCCTCTCGTTTACTGATTCCCTGCCCGCACCGCTATCTCCGGGTTGCCGCGGCGCGCCGCGGTCATAGAATACGAGCCGGTGGGAGCGGCACCAATCAAATTCGGCACCTCCGGCTGGCGCGCCATCATCGCCGGGCAGTTCACATTTCCCAACGCGCGGCTGGCCACCGCCGCCATTGCGGACCATGTGCTCGCGGCCACGCCGCGTCCCACGCTGCTGGTGGGCTGCGATCCGCGGTTCCACTCGGAACTCTTCGCCGCGCAGGCCGCCGCCGTGCTCCGCGCGCGCGGCGCGCGCGTGCTGTTGTGCGACGGCTTTACCCCCACGCCGGCCATCGCCTTTGAAATCCTGCGGCGCCATGCCGATGGCGCCATCAACTTCACCGCCAGCCACAATCCGGCGGATTATCACGGTCTGAAATTTTCCGGAGCGGATGGCGGCCCGGCACTGCCGGAGGTGACCCGCGACATAGAAGCCCGCGCCGCCCGCCTGGCCTCCTCTCCGGTGGAAACCGAAGGCAACGGGCACGCCGGCAGCATCGAACACATCCAGTGCGGCGAGCCGTACCTGGCGCGCCTGCGCGAACTGGTGCGCTTCTCTGTGCTGCGCGAAGCGAAGCAAAAGTTCGTCTATGACGCGCTGCACGGCTGCGGCTCGGGCTACCTGGACCGCCTCCTGCAGGAAGAAGGCGTGCCGCTCGCAGCGATCCGCACGGAGCGCGATGTGCTCTTCGACGGCGCGGGTCCCGACGCGAGCGAAGAAAATCTGCGCCCGCTCGCCGAAGCCGTGCGCCACCACAAGGCACTGGCAGGACTGGCGACCGACGGCGATGCGGACCGCTTCGGCATCCTGGATGCCGACGGCAGCTTCGTATCCCCGAATCACCTCCTGGCGCTGCTCTACGATTACCTGGTGGAGACGCGCGGCTGGCGGCTGGGCGTGGCGCGCAGCGTGGCCACTTCCCATTTGTTGGACGCGGTGGCCCGCGCGCACAACCTGCCGGTCTATGAAACTCCCGTGGGCTTCAAGTACGTGGGCGAATACATCAAGCAGGACAAAATCGCCCTGGGCGGGGAGGAAAGCGCGGGACTGAGCATCCGCGGCCACTTGCCGGAAAAAGACGGCATCCTGGCCTGCCTGCTGGTGGCGGAGATGATCGTGGCACGCCGCGCCACGCTCCGCGAGCAGCTCGCCGCGCTCTTCCGCAAAGTGGGCGCGGAATTCTGGCCGCTGCGCGCCAATCTGCACCTTGCCGCCGACGTCCAGGCGCGCACGCTCGAGCGCCTGCGCACGGATCCCAAAGAGTTTGCCGGACGCCGCGTGGCCAAGATCAACCGCACCGACGGCCTGAAACTGATTTTCGACGACGGCTCCTGGATCCTGATGCGCGCCTCGGGAACGGAACCGATCCTCCGCGTGTATACGGAAGCGGCCACGCCGGAAGCCGCCCGCCGCCTGCAAGCCACGGCAGAGAAATGGATCGAGCCATGAGCCGCCGCCTGCGACACCGCGAATCCCCCTGGCGTGCCCGCCTGCGGCGCCTCGCGCCATATGCCGGCGGCGGACTGATCGTTCTGGTGCTGATGCACACGCTTTTCGGACCCTACGGATACTTCTCCATGCGCCGCAGCGAGCAGCAGATGGAACAGCTCCGCCAGGAAATCGACCGCCTGGACCGCGAGAACCAGCAGCTCAATGGAGAAATCCGCGCGCTGCAAACGGATCCCTCCGCCGTTGAAAAGGTGGCGCGCGAGGATATGGGCCTGGCGCGCCCCGGCGAGCTCATCTTCCGCCTGCCCGAGGACCCCAATCCCTCCACCCCATCGCCTGCCTCGCCTCAGCCACCGCGCTGAGCCGCCTGCAGGCCGCATCCCGGTTTGCTCAGCCTCCTCCTCTGTTCCTCTCTGTTCCTCTCTGCGTCTCTGCGTTTGACTGTTCCGGATCTTCGCTTGTTCCGGGCCTTCGCTTATTCCGGTTCTTTATTTGTTGTGCGTTCTTTCGCTCTCATCTCTTCTTCATGTGCGTCCGCACCAGTGAAAGCAGCAGCATTCCCAGAAAAACCGCCGCCAGCCCCGCCGATGCCTGCGCAATCCCGCACGCCTTTTTCGGCATCAGCGAGAACCGCCCGTATACAAACTCGATATGCACCCAATACACCAGCAGCGAGGTGGTCCCGAGCTGCACGAACGGGCTGAAGGCCACAAGACCCAGTCCCCACCGGCACCACGCATAGGCTGCCAGCATCACCAGCAGCACCAGCCCCGAGCGAATCAGGAAGAACTCCGGGCTGGAGTGCCAGAAGTCGTACACGGCATACATGCGCCACGGTGCGGCATCGAGCGCCAACCCCAACGCTACGAGCAACGCCCCGGCTCCGCCCAGCGCGGCCACCATCGCCGCGGGGCGTTCCCGCGCCGCCTTGCCGGTTAGCAGGAAACCGACCGCCAACCCTGCAAACGCGAACCCGGTCCAGGGAAAAATGGGAAACAGATAAAACTGCGGCGTCCCCTGCGTGTGCACGCCGTTGACGTAAGACTCCAGCCACCACGGCAGGAACCGCGGTCGCCACGTGCTCCATAGCGGCGGTGTGGCCAGCGCGACGGCCAGCCCCAGCGCCAGCGACCCGGCGATCGAAGCGACGCGGCCCGGCACCGCGTAGCAGTACACGCCCATCAGCATGATGGAAATCCCGATGACGTTCAGCACGTCCACCCGCAGCAGGTCGGTCCACGGCACCCAGCGCCAGCCCAGCGCGAACTCCTGCACGCGGAAGGCGAGCGCCAGGGCGAAAATCTCCGCTCCACGCGTGATGGTTTGGCGCGCAATCTGCCCCGCGGGCAGCCCGCGCGATCGCTGGCGGTCCGTAACCAGCCCGAAAGCGATGCCGGCGAGAAACAAAAAGAGCGGCGCGGGAAACGTTCCGCCCAGCGCGGCCCAGTGGAACAACGAAGTATCGCGGGACGCGCCGCCCAGCCAGGATTCATACGAATGCCATTGGAACATCAGCACGCAGGCCAGCCCGCGCATCCAGTCGATGTAGGCCAGCCGCTGAGTCTGCAGTGTCATCGAGTGATTGGCCGGGTAGCCGCGGTCAGTGATTTTCTGACCATGGGTTCGTTCCGCTGCTGCTGGCGCGCGGAAGGGCGCGGCTGCGCGCGCAAAACACAGGCGCTCGCCTTCGGAACAGACCCATGGCCGGAATGACACCGACCGTGGCTACCCCGGCAGTTCTGCGCGTCGTGGCTCGCGGCGCCGCGCTAGACTATCCCGGGATGCCGGAAACGCGCCACATGAAGCTGCCGCTGGCTTGCGCGCTTTGGGCCTTGGTCTGCCTGGCCGGCGCGTTTGCCGGGATGTGGCGGGGCTACGGCGGCGCGCCATTTGCCGCCGCTCTGGGAGCTTTTGCCGCGCTCTTCGCGGTGCAGGTGGGACTGGCCGCAGAGGGCATCGCGGAGCGGCTGGCCGCGGGGCTCAGATTTCTGCGCGTGTGGCTCCCGCTCGTGCCCTTCTTCCTCTACCTCGCGTACGCGCTGGGTTCCGGCGTTTTTTCCTGGCCGCACGCGGGACTGGCGCTACTTTATGCCCTGGCACCGGCCGCGCTCCTGCTCAGCGCGAGTGGCCGCGCAAAGGGCCGCTGGCAGGATTATGCCGCCGTGCTCTGCATCTGGTTACCCGCGGAGCTGCACATCTTGCAGACCGCGTTTCCCTTCCCCGCGCGCGGCCTCTCGCACCCGCTCTGGGCCGCGTACGCAATCAGCGTGGGCTTGATCGCGTTTCTCCTGGTGCGCCGGCTGGACGGCGTGGGCTACCGTGTGGCCTGGGGCCGCGGCTGGGCCGCCGCGGTGCTCGGGAATCTGGCGTGGTTCCTGCCCGTAGTCATCGTTCTCGGCCTGCGAATCGGCTTTATCCAGTTCGGGCCGACGCTGGCGCGAGCCCGGGCGCTGCCTCTGGTGGCGCTGGGCATTCTGGTGTTCAACGCCTGGCCGGAGGAATTCCTCTTCCGCGGACTGATCCAGAACCTGCTCTCCTCCACGCTGGACAGCGAATGGGCCGGGCTCATCTCCGCTTCCGTGATTTTCGGCCTGGCGCACTTGAACAACGGCCCCTTTCCCAACTGGCGGTACGCGCTGCTGGCCACGCTGGCCGGCCTGGCCTACGGCTCCGCCTGGCGCTCGACGCGCTCCATCTTCGCCTCTGCCCTGGTCCACGCCAGCGTCAACACGCTCTGGTATGCGTTCTTCCCCACGGTGGTGCGGGGCTGATTCCCTGCTGCGTCCTGTCACTTCAACCGCTTCGCTATCATCCAAATGTTTCTCTCTTCTCCTCCGGCCTTTGCGTCTTGGGGCCTTTGCGAGAAACTGTTTGGTGTGCTGCCCGCAGTCGCGCCCGGCGGCGCGGAAAGGAAACCACCATGTACGTCATCACCGGGGCCACCGGCAACACCGGAAAAGTAATCGCGGAGAAACTGCTGGCCGCGGGGCAAAAGCTGCGGGTCATCAGCCGCCAGGCGGAGAGGTTGCAGCCGTTCGTGGCCAAAGGCGCGGAAGCCTTCACCGGCTCGCCCGATGATTCCACGGCCATGGCCCGGGCGTTCTCCGGCGCTAGCGCGGTTTACGCCATGATCCCGCCGAGCATGACCTCCAAGGATTACCGCGCGGACCAGGACCGCACCAGCGACGCGCTCGCCGCGGCCATCGCCCAGGCGGGAGTGAAGCACGTGGTCGCGCTTTCCAGCTTCGGCGCAGACAAATCCTCGAAGACGGGCCCGGTGGTGGGACTCTACAACCTGGAGCAGAAACTGAACGCCACCGCCGGCCTGAACGTCCTGCACCTGCGTCCCGGCTACTTCATGGAAAATCTGCTGCCGCAGGTTGGCGTAATCCGTTCGATGGGCATGACCGCCGGACCGCTGAAAGGCGATTTATCGGTCCCGATGATCGCTACGCGCGATATCGGGGAGTTTGCGGCCAACGCGCTCTTAAAGCTCGATTTCGCCGGCCATCAGACGCGCGAGTTGCTGGGCCCGCGGGAGGTCACCATGAAGGAAGCTGCCGCGGCGCTCGGCCAGGCCATCGGCAAGCCCGGTCTCCCCTATACGCACGCGCCGGCGATGATGCTGAAGCCGGCGATGGTCTCCATGGGAATTTCTTCGAATGTCGTGGACCTGCTCCTCGAAATGTCGGAAGCGATGAACAACGGCCACATGGCCGCGCTCGAACCGCGCAGTCCCGCGAATACCACACCCACTACCATCGAGTGGTTCGCCGCCAACGTCTTCGCTCCGGCTTTCGCGGGCAAAGCCGCCGGCGCCTGAGCGTCATTTTGGAGTGCGGCGGCTTGCCGCCGCACTCCAAAACCTTGGCGCTGGCAGAACCACTCGCCTCTCGGCTGCGTCTATATATCAGTTGCGGGTAGTAGCTTTCCGCGCGACCCGGGGGGAGCACACAAATGCAGGATTTCACCTACGCCCTGCGCGCACTGCGCAACAGTCCTGTTTTCGCCATCACTGCGGTGATCACCATCGCCCTGGGCATCGGCGCCAGTGCCGCCATCTTCAGCGTCACCAACGCCGTGCTCCTCCGCCCCCTGCCGTACAAAGATCCCGAGCGCCTGGTCCTCGCTTGTTCGGACATGCGCAAGCGCCACGTCCGCGACTTCCCATTCTCCAACGCCGATTTCCTCGACCTGCGCAACGGCGGTAAAGACGCATTTGCAGAGCTCGGCGCCGTTTCCACCTTCCGCCAGCCGTCTCCTCGCGAAGACGGCACGCCGGAGCAAATCCGCCTGGGCGTCGTCTCCACAAACTTCTTCCGGTTGCTGGGCGCCAAAGTCAACTGGGGCCGCGATTTCCAGGACTCGGACGGTATCCCCCAGCCGCCGGCGCCAGCGCCTGGCGGCGCAAACGCAGCGCCGCCGCCTCCGCTGCCCCGCTTTGCCATTCTGAGTTACGAGTATTGGCAGCGCCGCTACGGCGGCAGCACCTCCATCCTCAACCAGGAGATGAAAACCATCGGAGGCAATGGACCCATCATCGTGGGAGTTCTGGAGCCCGGGTTTGCGTTACTGACTCCGCCCAGCATGGAACTCGAAATCGCTCCCGACGTCTGGGTGGCCACCCGTATGGCCTACGACGAAGCCAATCGCAAGAATGTCCAATGGCAGGTAGTCGGGCGCCTCAAGCCGGGCGCCAGCATCCAGCAGGCGCAGGCCATTGCAGACGCGGTGGCCGCTCAGGACCGGAAGATTGATCCCATCGAAGAGACCGCGGGCTATGCCATCCGCATCGAGCCCATGCGCCAGTACATGGTCGCGGAGGTGCGCCCGGCCATCCTGGCGCTGATGGGCGCGGTCATTTTCCTCCTGCTCATTGCCTGCGCCAATGTGGCCAATTTGATTCTTGTGCGCAGCTCCGTGCGCGAACGGGAACTCGCCGTGCGCACGGCCCTGGGCGGAACGCGCTGGCGGCTGATGCGCCAGATGCTGGCGGAAGCTCTGCTCCTGGCGGGCTCCGGTGGCGTGGTGGGCCTCGGCCTGGCCTGGCTGGGACTCCATGAGCTGCTGGCGATTGCCCCGGAAAATCTTCCACGCCTCGATTCCGTGCGCATTGATCCCCAGGTGGTAGTGTTCACCGTGCTGGCGGCGTTTGTGGCCGCGGCGCTCTTCGGGTTCATGCCCGCTTTGCGCGCCTCGCGCCCGGATGTGATGCAGGTGCTGCGCTCCAGCGGACGCACCTCCGGCCTGGGCGCCGGGCGCTTCCTCCGCGCCGGCGTGGTCGTGGCGGAGGTTGCCCTCTCATTCGTCCTGCTCATCGGCTCCGGCCTGATGTTCCGCAGCTTCCTGGCGCTGCAGCGGATTGATCCCGGCTACATCACCCGCGGCGTGTTGACCTTCAACCTGCAGGGAATTTTTCAGGGTCCGCAGCAAAAGCCGGAGGAGCGTGCGGCCCTCCAGCGCCAGATTCTCGAGAGCCTGCGTGCGCTGCCGGGCGTAGAAACGGTCACCGCCTCCGGCCCGTTCCCTCTGGCCGGCGGATTTTCTCCCATCCGCTGGGGCCTGGAGCCCGCGCTTGCGGACCCGAGTAAGTATCAAGCGGCGGACTTTCAGTTCGTCCTTCCCGGATATTTCGAGACCATGCATACGCGCCTGTTGGCCGGCCGCACGTTTACGGAGGCGGACAACGCGCCGGACAGAACACTGGTTCTGGTGGACGAGGTGCTTGCAAAGAAAGCCTTCCCCAACGAATCCGCAGTCGGCAAGCGCATCCTGATCCGTGTAAATACGCCGGAACCGGAATGGGTGGAGATCATCGGCGTGGTCGGCCACCAGCGGGATGTGTCCCTGGCAGTGCCGGGCCGTGAGCAGGTGTACTTTACCGACGGCTACGTCGGCTATGGGGCTGCTGGAGTCTGGGCCCTGCGCACCTCGGGCAATCCCGGGCTGCTCTCCGGACCTGCGCGCCAAGCAATCAAAAGAATCAATCCCAACCTGCTCATCACCGAGCTGCAGCCGATCAGTACGCTGGTGGAGAAGAGTCAGTCCGGCACCCGCTTTTCGCTGGTGCTCATCGGCGTGTTCGCAGTGGTCGCGGCGCTGCTGGCCGGCGTCGGCCTCTATGGCGTGCTTTCCACCGTCGTGCGCGAGCGCACCGCGGAAATCGGCGTGCGCATGGCCATCGGCGCGGTGCCCAGCGACATTTTCAAGCTCATGGTGGGCTACATCGTGCGCCTGACCACAGTGGGCATTGTGGCCGGACTGGTGGCTGCGCTTTTCCTCACCCGTGCCATGGTCAGCATGCTAGTGGAGATCAAACCCGCCGATCCGCTCACCTACGTTTCGATGGTCGGCCTGTTTCTGCTTATCGCGGCAACCTCGTCGTGGGTCCCGGCGCAACGCGCTTCGCGCCTCGACCCCACAGATGCCCTGCGCGAAGAGTAATCCCCAGGGGCACGGCGCAGCCGTGCCCTGGCAATCGCGACCGGATCACGAAGGATCCCCGGTTAATTCCCTGCTCTCTATTCCGGCCCGCACAACACTTTCCCCATGAGTAGCACGGCTTTCAGCCTGTGCATCCTTCCATAACACCGCCCGTTAATTCGCCGCGCGGTACCCCGGCCCGCGCAAGACTTTCCCCGGCAGGGCATTCGTCATTTGTCCGTCGAAAATCACCGGCACGCCGTTCACCAGCACGTAATCCATGCCCACGGAAAGCTGATTGGGCTGCTCATACGTGGCCTTGTCCGTGATTTTCTCCGCATCAAAAACCACGATGTCCGCCCACATGCCCTGCTTCAGCACGCCCCGGTCCACCAGGCGCATGCGCTGCGCCGGCAGCGCGCTCATTTTCCCGATGGCCTCCTCCAGCCACAGGCGCTTTTCCTCGCGCACGTATTTGCGCAGGATGTGCGGAAACGTGCCGTACGCTCGCGGGTGCGGATGCTCCTGGCCCAGCACGCCTTCCGGCGCCGTACCCGAGGAATCGTTGTCAAACGACACCCACGGCTGATCCACCACCAGGCGCACATCCCGCTCGTCCATTCCGGCAACGGCCACCATGGTGCCCGCGTTGTCCTGGATGAGCAGGTCGAAAATGGTGTCGATGGGGTCCTCTTTCCACTCCGCAGCGATCTCCGCGATGGTTTTTCCCTCGAGCGGCAGCAGCCTGGGATTGCCTACCACGCACACCAGGATCTTGTCCGGCCCGGTGATCTCCTGCCATTCGTTGTCCCAATCCTTCGAGGGCGTTTCCATGTCTTTGCGGATGCGCGCCCGCATGGCCGGATCTTTCAGCCGCTCGATCAGCTTCGCGCGCCCCCCGTCGTGCGCCCAGGGCGGGATGAACGCCGAGAACGAATTGAACCACGCGGTGTAGGCATAGGTGTCCGCGCCCACGTCCACGCCCTGCGCCCGGGCATCTTCGATCCGCTTTACGATATCCGGCATGCGGCCCCAGTTGTTTTTGCCCGCGGCCTTCAGATGCCAGATTTCCACCGGGATGCGCGCCTCGCGTCCGATGCGCACGGCCTCGTCAATGGCTTCGAGCACACTGTCGCCCTCATTGCGCATGTGCGTGGCGTAGATTCCCCCGAACGGCGCGGCCTCGGAGGCCAGCGCGACGAGCTCTTCGGTTTTTGCGTAAGGCGCCGGGGGATACTGCAGCGCCGTGGAAAGGCCCACGGCTCCCTCGCGCATGGCCTGCCGGACAAGTGCGCGCATCTGCGCCAATTGTGCCGGCGTGGGCTGAACGTCCGCGTCACCCAGCACCATGCGCCGCACCTGCGTGGCGCCCACATAGCTGGCAAAATTGATGCCGATGCCCTGCTTCTCCAGCCGCGCGAAGTATTGCGCGAAGGTGCGCCAGTCCGGCGTGATGTGATAGTGCGCATAATCGGAGCGGTCGGCGGCCGCCAGCGCATCGTTCAGCGGCGCTATGCTCCCGCCCTCCCCGGTGATTTCCGTAGTGATGCCCTGATAGATTTTCGAAGGCAGGTGCGGATTCACCAGGATGGTCAGCTCGGATTGCCCCAGCATGTCGATAAATCCGGGGGCCACCACACGGCCCGCGGCGTCAATCGTTTGCCGCGCGGGGCAGGACGTGTCCGGCGCTCCCACAGGACAGAGCACGCCGATATCGGCGATGCGTCCGGCACGCACTCCAACGTCGCCCCAGTACCAGGGAGATCCGGTTCCGTCCACCACGTGCCCATTACGGATGATCAAATCGAAAGTCGCCGCCAGCGGGCGGACCTGCGGGCCGGGGGTGCGGCGAATTGGTTGCGGATTGGCCTGCGCGCTCGCAGAGGTCCGGGAGAACGCGGCGCCCGCCGCGAGTGCTGCTGCTGCACAGAGAATCGCTGCGAAGCTTTTTTTCATGATGCCCGATTCTACGCCAACTCATCGCAGCTCACCCGCGTCCTCGCATGGGTAGCCACGGCCGGTGCAGTTCCGGCCGTGGGCACGTTCGGGTTCCTCCGAACTCACGGTCAGCGGCTCTTTGCCCGTCGGTTCCCATGTCTCGTAGCCCTGACGCCAGGACACCGGTGAAATGCCGGCGCCAGGATAGGAACATCCCCCGCTCACAGGAGCGCTGAACGTGGCCAGCAGAAACCGGAACGAACCCACGGTCAGAAAACCACTGACCGTGGCTACCCGTGCGGCGTATGATTTTGCGGCTGTGAAATATGAAGGAAGCGTTGCTCATCACCGGATGCAAGCAGCTCGTCACACTGGCGGGCCCCGCGCCCAGGCGTGGGCGACATCTCGGTGAGCCGGGAGTAATCGCGGATGGCGCGGTCCTGGTGCGTGACGGCCGCATCGTGGCCGCAGGCCCGCGTGCAAGGGTGGAAAAGGTTGCGGAAGCCCGGCGTGCCCGCAAATTGGACCTGGGCGGCCGCGTGGTCACCCCCGGCCTGGTGGACGCGCACACGCACCTGGTTTTCGCCGCCAGCCGCGCGCCGGAATACGAGCAGCGCATCGCCGGAGCGAGCTACGAGGAGATCGCCTCGGACGGCGGCGGCATACTTTCCAGCGTGCGCGCGCTACGCGCGGCAACGGATGAGCAACTGCTGGCCTCCGCCCGCGCGCGCCTGGGGCGCATGGCCGCGCACGGCACCACCACCGTCGAGGCCAAAACAGGGTACGGCCTCGACTTTGACAACGAACTCCGCACCCTCCGGCTGCTGAAAACGCTCTCCGCGGAGCAGCCCGTCGAGATTGTCCGCACGTTGCTGGCCGCGCACGTAGTCCCACCCGAATTTCGCGGCCGGCGCGAAGGCGCCGACGAGTACGTGGACCGCATCGTGCGCTTGTTTCTCCCGGCCGTAGCGCTCGAAAAGCTCGCGGAATTCTGCGACGTATTCGTCGAGCGCGGCGCCTTTACGGTGCCACAGGCGCGGCGTATTTTTGCCGCCGCGCGCGCGCTGGGCATCGTTCCGCGCCTGCACGCCGAACAGCTGCGCCGCACCGGTGGCGCGCGTCTGGCGGTAGAAGTCGAAGCGGCCAGCGTGGACCATCTGGATTTCGTGAACGCCGCAGACATTCGGGCGCTGGCGCATTCCGACGTGGTTTGCATCCTGCTGCCCGGCTGCAGCTTCCATCTGGGATTAAAACATTACGCCCCGGCGCGCCAATTGATTGACTCCGGCGCCATCATCGCCCTGGCCACGGATTTCAATCCCGGCACCAGCCCCACGCTGAGCCTGCCTATGGCCATGTCCATCGCCTGCACGCAGATGCGCCTCACGCCCGCGGAGGCGCTCGCCGCCTCGACCATCAACGCCGCCTATTCCCTCCGCCGCCATCAGCGCATCGGCTCCATCGAACCAGGCAAAGATGCCGACCTGGCGGTATTTGACGTGGAGGATTACCGCGAAATCCCCTACTACTTCGGCGGGAATCACTGCGCGATGACCTTTAAGCACGGCCGCACGATTCCGCGGTAAGTGGGACAGGCATTCTTGCCTGTCCCCTGAAGCCCCGCCGGCGCCTCAATGGGACAGACAAGAATGTTTGTCCCACACGTCCGGACAGGATTGTCTGTGCGACTCCACCCGAATTGCCGTATCATTTTTCCTCAGGATTCTTCTGGCGAGGGGCGATGAAGCAACTCATCGAATGCGTGCCGAATTTTTCCGAAGGGCGGGACGCGGCGAAGGTGGATGCGCTGGTCGCGGCCATGGCCGCGGTGCCAGACGTCTCCGTGCTCGACCGGGAGATGGACGCGGACCACAACCGTTGCGTCATCACGCTGGCCGGCGAGCCGGACGCGGTGGCCGAAAGCGCACTGCGCGGTGTGGGCAAAGCGCTCGAGCTGATTGACCTGACAAAGCACACCGGCGCACATCCCCGCCTCGGCGCTACGGACGTTGTGCCCTTTGTGCCCGTGGACGGCGTGACCATCGAAGACTGCGTGGCGCTGGCCCGGCGCGTGGGGCGCGAAATCTGGGAGCGTTTCAAGATTCCCGTCTACTACTACGAAGCCGCGGCGCTGCGCCCGCAGTGCGCCAACCTGGAGAACATCCGCAAAGGCCAGTTCGAAGGCGTGCGCGAGGAGGCGCTGCGCAATCCGGACCGCGCTGCGGACGTGGGCGGGCCCGCGCTGCACCCCACCGCCGGCGCCACCGTGGTGGGTGCGCGCAAATTCCTGATCGCCTACAACATCAACCTGAACACTCCGGACGTGGAGATCGCCAAGAAAATCGCCAAGGCCATCCGGTTTTCTTCCGGCGGGCTGCGCTACGCGAAGGCCATGGGCGTGGACCTGCGCGCGCGCCACCTGGCGCAAGTTTCCATCAACATGACCGATTTCGAGCAGACGCCGCTGCACCGCGCCTTCGAGATGGTGGAGCGTGAGGCCAGGCGCTATGGCGCGCTGATCGTAGGCAGCGAAATCGTGGGTCTGGTGCCGCAGCGCGCGCTGGACATGGCCGCGGACTTCTACCTGCAACTGGAAAACTTTTCGCCAGCGCAGGTGTTAGAGAACCGTCTGGCGGCGGCGCGCGAGGGCCGGCCGGTTGAAAGTGCTGGGGCACTGGCGGCGCTGGCGCGCCCGCTGCTGGATGCGGTGGCATCGCCCGCTCCCACCCCGGGCGGCGGTTCCGTGGCCGCCCTGGCCGGAGCCCTGGCCGCCAGTCTGGGGCAAATGGTGGCGCAGCTTTCCCGGCAGAAAAAATCCCAGGCGCAGTTTGCCGAACAACTTTCCGCGGCGCTCGCGGAGCTGCGCCGCGCGGGGGATGCCCTGGCCCAGGCCATGGACGAAGACGCGCAAGCCTACGAAGCGGTAATGGCCGCGTTCCGCCTGCCCAAAAATTCGGAGCAAGAGCAGCAGAAGCGCGCGGACGCCATCCAGCAGGCCACGCGCGGCGCGGCGGAGGTGCCGCTGCGCGTGGCGGAAGCGGCGGCCACGCTGGACGCGCAACTGGGGCAACTCGAACCGTTCATCAGCCCGTCTATGATTTCAGACCTGCACGTGGGCCGGCTGATGGCCGCCGCGGCGGTGCGCGGAGCGCTGGAAAACGTGGCTATCAACCTTGAGTCCATTACGGACGCGGTCTACGTGAAGAACATGCGCGGGCGCGCTGCGGAGCTGGAGGCGCGGCTCTCCTCAGCGCAGACCGTGGCCGGTTGATCCCGGCCGCTGCCGGGGATCACGGTAGAGCCGGCAAGCCCGGAGCGGAGAGAAAAAAGGACCGAAGTGGCGTCGCGTTACAAATCGTCTTGTAGTCTGGGCGCGGCGATGCTCTGCCTGGCGCTTGCACTGGCGGCCGTGGCTCCCGCGGCGCGCGCGGGCTCGGTTTCCTCCACGATTCTCGGCTACTTTCCCAAGGACATCGGCGAGTTCGGCTACCTGGACCTGAAAACGGCGCGGCAAGCGCCCTGGTTCGCGCAGTTGCAAAACCAGATTTTGCCCGGCCAGTTCCGCCAGTTCACCATGTTCCTGACCGGCGCGGGCATTGACCCGAATACGCAGGTCAACGAAATCGTCTGGGGCGCGGTGAATGCTCCCCCGCCCGCGCCGGACGCGGCTGCGGCTGCGGCCGCGGCCGGCGCAGACGCCTCGCAGCCGCCCCAAATTGTGGGCGAGCAGATCGTGGGCATCGCCACCGGCAATTTCTCGCCGGATCAGACCGAGCAGTACTACGTGAAGCAGCAGTTGCCGCGGATCAGCGTCCGCGGGTATACGCTTTACGCCTTCGGCGCCGGCGTTTCTCCCACGGAAATGTGCTTCTTCTACTTCGATCCCAATACCGCGGCCTTCGGCCATCGCGCCCTGCTGGAAAAAATGATTGCCGTGCACTTTGGCGACGAAGACAGCTTCCTGGCGAACTCCAAGCTTTTTCCTCTGGTCAACGAGGTCAATGGCGAAGCGACTTTCTGGGAGGCGATGGACCAGGGTTACACGCACCTGGGCATCAGCCAGCTCCTCCCGGAAGCTGCGCAGTTCCCCGGCGCGGACGCGCTGCTCTCCCGCGTGCAATCCATGACCGTGGCTGTGGACACCGATAACGGCCTGGATGCGAAGGTGACCCCGGTGTGCGGTTCCGCGGGCGACGCGCTCACCCTGGCCCAGCTCTTGCAGGCCGGCCTGCTCTTCAAGCGGTACCAGCAGGCGCAATCCAATCCGGACATGGCACAGGTGATTGATGCCACCAGCGTTTCCGCGGACGGCGACCACCTGAAAATCCGCACGCAGATCTCCAGCGATCTGGTGCGCGCGCTGCTCGATCGCGGCAGCTTCAGCCTGCGCATGTAAACACACGGCCGCGTCCGGCCTCCAGGCGGACGGGACGAAACAGGATTCAGTTGGCCTGTTTTTTGGCCCCAGGAAGGTACTTCACCAGAATCATGCGTGAACCCTGGCCAGCGGAGTCATAGCGCACGCGGTCCACGCGGGTCATCAGGCTGATGCCGGAAGGTTCCTCACCGCCGCCCGCGCTACCCAGAAAACTATCCAGCCCCACTGCGGGCTCGGTCAAGCTGGGATGCGCGATGGAGATTTCCAGGCGGTCCGGGTAATGTTCCACGGTCACTTCCAGCGTGGCGCCTTCGCCATCCGCGCCGCGCATGGCATCGCCGCACACCTGCTCGCAGGCGGTCATCAGATCGTTTTGCACCCCTTCATCGAGGCCGGCTTCCTCGGCGAAATGTTCCACGGCTGCTGCGGCCGCGGGAATCAGCTCCGGGCCGCCGCAAAGCTTGATCTGCGCGCATTTGACGTCTCCGCTCACGAGCGCTCCGGATTCGCCGGGGCGTAGTCGCAGGCCTCACGGCAGGAGGAACAGTAGTACCTGCCGTCGGCGCACAGCGTCACATTGTCCCAGGACCTGCAGAGGGTGCAGTACTTGTCGCACTGGCACTGCGATTCCGGCAGGTCGCACTGCGCGCAAACCACTTCGCCCGGCATGAGCGCCTCCCCCAATCACTATAGGGCACGGCGCGGACCGAAACAAGAAGCACCGGGCCCGACTGCCCCGGACTTTTTCCACCTTTCCGCGCTTGCAGCCGCGCCGCGTAACAGGTAAAACGTCTCTTCGCATTTATCCAGCACAGGGGGAATCATGGTTCATGCATCTCGCCGTCTGCTCTTGTTTCTTTCCGCCGCGCTCCTGGCCGTCGGCCTCGCGCCCGCCGGGCAGGGCCAGGAAGCCCCGCTCGAAGGCTATACCGCCGCGAATTCGAAAACCGAACATGAATGGGAGGCCAGGTTCCGCGCGCTGCCGGACCCCAAGAACATACGCGACAATATGGAACATCTCTCCGCCCGGCCGCACCACGTAGGCTCGCCCTACGACAAACAGAATGCGGAGTGGATGCTCGCGAAATTCAAGGAGTGGGGCTGGGACGCGAAAATTGAAACCTTCGAGGTGCTCTATCCCACGCCCAGGCGCCGCGTGGTGGAGATGACCGCGCCTGCCCGCTTCACCGCCAAACTGGATGAGCCGCCGCTCAGCGTGGACCCCACTTCGCAGCAGAGAAGCGAGCAGCTTCCCACCTATCATGTCTATTCGATTGACGGAGACGTGACCGCGCCGCTGGTGTACGTGAACTACGGCCTCCCGGAAGACTATGAGCAGCTCGAGCGCATGGGCGTCTCGGTGAAAGGGGCCATTGCGATTGCGCGCTACGGGCGTTCCTGGCGCGGCATCAAGCCAAAGATCGCCGGAGAGCACGGCGCCGTGGGCTGCCTGATTTATTCCGATCCGCGCGACGACGGCTACTTCGAAGACACGGTTCTCCCCATCGGGCCGATGCGGCCCGCAGACGGCGTGCAGCGCGGCAGCGTGGAGGATTTCCCCTGGTCGTTTCCCGGCGATCCGCTCTACTTTGACCGCGGCGATCCCTCCGCCCCGCATTACACCGCGTCGAACGCCCCGGGCATCACCAAGATTCCCGTGCTGCCCATCTCCTACGGCGATGCGCAGCCCCTGCTGGCCGCCCTCGGCGGCCCTGTGGCTCCAGAAAATTTTCGCGGCGCATTGCCCATCACCTATCACGTCGGTCCCGGCCCGGCCCAAGTGCACCTGGTGGTGCAGTCCAACTGGGACTTGAAAACGATTTACAACGTCATTGCGCGCATTCCCGGCGCCACGGAACCGGATGAATGGATTGTGCGCGGAAACCATCACGACGCCTGGGTAAACGGAGCGGATGATCCCGTCTCCGGCCAGTCCACGCTGCTCGAAGAGGCGCGCTCCATCGGCGAACTCGTTCGCCAGGGCTGGCGCCCCAAGCGCACGCTGCTTTACTGCGCCTGGGACGGCGAGGAGCCGGGGCTGCTGGGCTCGACGGCCTGGGCGGAAACGCACGGCAAGGAACTCCAGCAGCACGCCGTGCTGTACATCAATTCGGACAGCACCGCCCGCGGCTTCCTGTTCATGTCCGGCTCGCACGTCCTCGAACACTTTTTGAACGGCGTGGCCCGCGACGTGGAAGACCCGGAAACCAAACTCTCCGTCCAGGAGCGCCGCCGGCTGGCCGCCATCGGTAACGCCCATTCGCCCGCCGAGCGCGCCGAGTTACGCGCTCATCCCGACGTGCGCCTCCAGGCCCTGGGCTCCGGCTCGGATTACACCGCGTTCATCGACCGCCTGGGCGTGGCCTCGCTCAATTTGGGTTACGGCGGCGAAACCCGTGGAGGCGTCTACCACTCGATCTATGACGACTTCTACTGGTACACGCATTTCGCGGACACCACGTTCGTCTACGGCCGCGCGCTGGCCCAAACGGTGGGTACAGCCGTCCTGCGCATGGCCGATGCGGACCTGCTGCCGTTTGACTTCACCGCGCTCGCCGATACGGTGCGCGGCTACGCCAAGGAGTGCGAAGACCTGCTGAAGAAAGAGCAGGACGAAGCGCGCGAGCGCAACCAGGAACTGCGCGAGGGCGTGTTCAAAGCCATGAACGACCCGCAACGCCCCCTGGCGGCGCCGAAAGAGGCGGCCACGCCTCCCTTCCTGAACTTCGCGCCGCTCGATAACGCCGTGGAAATGCTGGCGCACAGCGCCGAGCACTACCGCCGCGCGGTAGCCCGGGCTCGCGACCATGGCAATCTATTCGCCGCCGCCGATGCGCTGCGGGCCGTGAACACTGGGCTGATTGGCAGCGAGCAGCGTCTGCTCGATCCCGCGGGCCTGCCCCACCGCCCGTGGTACCGCCACATGCTGTACGCTCCGGGGCTGTACACCGGATACGGAGTGAAAACACTGCCGGGAGTGCGCGAAGCCATCGAACAGAAAAAGTGGGACGAGGCGGATGCGGAGATTGCCCGCTTGGGCCGCGTGCTCACCGCCGATGCCGCATACATTGACTCGATTATCGCGCGCATCGAGCAGGCCTCCAACGGCCAGTAAAGACAATCACGCCTTCACGCTGTGCGCGAGGTAAAGACAGCCATTCCGAGCCCGCTCCTGAGGCCTCGGGACGGGCGAAGAATCTGCTGGTTACTTCTCGCCACGATTGGGAGCAACGATGACGACACGCATCTCGCTAGTGACCGCAGCCCTGGCGCTCCTTGGTACTTTGGCGGTGGTTCCGGACACCGCGCAGCCCAAGGCGGGAGGAGAATCCACCGTGGCCGCGAATGATGCAGCTCCCCTGGCCCCGGCCCAGGAAGGTTCTTCCGCGGCCCTGCGCACCCTGGCCTCCTCCTACTACCGCTGGCAGACCGAGGTCTATCCGGTGAACGCCAGCGACCAGGGACTGCACACCCGCGACGCGCAAATCACCGATTACTCGGAAGCGGCGATAGCCGCGCGCCGGCGGCACGTCCGGGAATTGCTGGATCAGGTGCGCGCCACGCGCACAGACGGCTGGTCCAAAGACGACCGCGTGGACTGGATCCTGTTCCGCGCGCAGCTCGAACGCGCGGAGTTTTTTGACCGCGTGCTGGATTTCGAGCACACCAATCCGGGAACGTACGTGGACGAGTGTTCCAACGCCATCTTTTCGCTGCTTAAGAAGGAGTACGACACGCCGCGTAACCGCGCGCTTTCCGCCACTGCGCGGCTGCGCGCCATGCCCGCGATGCTGGAAGACGGCCGTCGCAACCTGAGCAAACCCGTCCGCCTCTACGCGCGGCTGGCCGCGGAATCCGCCCGCTCCATGGACCCGCTCTACAAAGACAGCCTGATGGTCCTGGCAAAAGACATGCCCGCCGGCGAGCGTGACGCGCTCATCCAGGCGCGCGACGCGGCGCTGGCCGCCATACACAGCTACGCGGACTGGCTCGATCAGCATGCCGCACAGATGGTTGATTTCCGTCCCATGGGCGAAACGAATTACAACTACATCCTCAAGCACGGGTATCTGCTCCCGCTCGACGCCGGACAGGTGGCTATGCTCGGCCGGGCGGAACTGGCGCGGTACCGCGCGCTCGAATCGCTGCTGCCGGACCCCTCGCTCGCGGATCCCAACCCTGCCCGCGCCAAATCCATTCCCGCGGATCAGCAGGCGTTTCTCGCCGCGTACCAGAGCCGCGAAGAGGAGATGATCCGCTTCCTCAAGGAGCGCCAACTCATCACTTTGCCGCCGTATCTCGGGCCTTTTCTGATTCGCCAGCTACCGGAAGCCTTCAAGCCCACCAGCCCGGGCGGCTTCATGAATCCTCCGGGCGTGTACGACAAAGATCCGAGCGGGTTTTATTTCATCCCCACCTACAATCCGCAGAGCAGAAATTTTTACATCCGTGCAGCGATTGAAGACCCCCGCCCCATCCTGGGGCACGAAGGAATCCCCGGACATTTCCTCCAGCTCTCCATCGCCAATCACGTGGCGGACGAAATCCGCCGCCATCAGGACGACGGCGTGTTTGCGGAAGGTTGGGCGCTCTATACCGAAGAGATGCTGATGCGCACCGGGCTCTATCCCGATCATTCGCCCGCGCAGGGACAAATCCTGCGTCTTTCCCGTTACCGCGCCGCGCGCATCGGGGTGGACGTGAATCTGCACACCGGCAAGTGGACGTTCGAAGAAGCGGTGAAATACTTCATGGAAGCGGGCGGCCTGGACCGCGAGTCCGCGGAAGGGGAAGCCGCCGGCGCGGCCGCTTCTCCCACGCAGAAAATCACCTACATGGTCGGAAAATGGCAGATCATGAATCTCCTGGGACAATACCGTGACCGCCAGGGCGCGAAGTTCCGCCTGGGAGAATTTCACGATCAACTCCTCTCGAACGGCACTTTGCCGCTCTCCGTGGAGGCCTGGCTGCTCTTGAACGACTCCAGCGCCCTCGACGCCGCTCTGCGCTAGGCATCGGTGAGCGATGCTTATGGGGGAAACAACAACGGCTCCTGGTGCGGGTTCACGGAGCGGCCTTTTCCTCCTTTGGCCCGTCGGGGCCGCCGTCGCCTTCTGGCTCTCCGGCTTCCTGATCGTGGCTCTTCGCAATGCACGCTATGGTTTTCTCGCCGTGGATCCCATGGACGCCAGAATACTGCTGGCCGGCGCCTGGTTCTGCGCCTTTGCGGGCCTGCCCTTGGGAATGGCGGCTTTCCGCGCGGAGCAGCGGCCCATCTCCTGGCCGGAGTTTCCCCGGTTTCTATTCCGCTACTTTGTGGGATCCCTGGTGATCAGCGTACCGGCCGGCAGGCTCTTCGAATACACCACGGCGGCCGGCAGCTACACGGGCTTTGCTCTCGCCACCAGCACTCTGGAGATTGCCGGTTTATATGTCCTCGTCATTTACGTGGAGAAGAACTATCCGCGGCTCGCTACCTATGGCGTACTCCTGATCATTTTTGCGGGTCTGGCGGCGATGCTGTGGAATCTGGCGGGGGCGAGGCAATTTCTGCTGGATGCCGTCGCTCTATGGTTCTTTGGCCTGGGCACCATCGCCTTGCTGGCGATTCACTTCCGTCCGCAGGATGTGCATGCCGCGGCCGTGCCCCTGGCTCTCCTGCTCCCGGCGTTGCTGATTTTCGCCTTCTGGTTTTATCCCCGCCTGAAAGCCGGGTGGGGCGGCGGAAATCCTGTCCCTGCGACCGTGTGGTTTTCCAGCGAATCACCGCTTCGGCCCGGCCAAAGCATGCGCGTGCGTTTGATCGATGAGACCGCGGCGGGATATTACGCGACGGGAGAAACCGGAAGCCGGGCAACGTTTATCCCTCGGAAAGCTGTCTCGCTCGTTTCCTTCTCGGCCGAGCCCTCTGGTTCGGACTCGCTCCGTTAGTCCGATTGGTGCCGCCTTCCCGGGAAGGGTTGCACGGCAGAATGGGTCGTGCCTCGAAACGGGAAAGGGCGGGGGCGAAGTCTAACGTTGCAGGCAGGCAAAACGCGCAGGAGGGATCGATGCGCAAATTTCTGGCTGGATTGATTGTGGGGAGCGCCCTTCCGTTCGTGGTGGCCCTGGCCGGCGGGCTGCTGGGATTCGTCCCTATGGACGCGAGGTCCAAGCCGGCCGCCTGGGAGACGGCGCTGGCAAACCGCAGCCGGCAGGCCACGCTCGACCGCCATGTGGCCAAAACCGCGAATCCGGTGGATCCCACAGAAGCGAATCTGCTCGCAGGGATGAAGCTGTACCAGGAGAACTGCGCCGGCTGTCATGGCGACGCCAACGGAGAAAGCGCGTTCGGCGCGAGCTTTTATCCGCGTGTGCCGCAGTTCGTCACGCACCTTCCGGTCACGCCGGACTGGGAGATGTTCTGGATCGTCAAAAACGGCGTGCGCTACACGGCCATGCCCTCCTGGGATGCCGTGCTTGGCAAGGACGGCGACAAGAAGATTTGGGAGATGCTGGCCTTTATTGACAACCTGGAAGCTCTGCCGCCGTCCGTGAAAGCCGAATGGCACAAGAAGCCGGCATAGCGTCGCCACCTTTTCGGAGCGGTTACGCGCACTCGCGCTAGCTAATGGCGGCGGGAGATCGCGTCGCGGCCCGGCGAGAGTAGCGCAGCCACCACTGCCAGCAGA
>OCOJ01033364.1_pt3 | contig 21827 bp, 18 predicted proteins | sample 1539251 | NCBI WGS metagenome assembly OCOJ01 (sample SAMN01911457, study PRJEB22624) | soil metagenome | biome: Soil | place: Malaysia | collected 2012-04-30 | depth RA_metagenome m | reverse complement strand
AGATTCGCAAGGGTCTTTGTAGGGCCATCGTCCTCGGACTCACAGATGTGCGACTGGACTGAGGCCGACTACGCGGAGTATCTCCTGTGGAAGGAGGCCGCCGCGGTCCGTGCTCGGAGCGAAAGGAAACATCGCGCACCCCGGAGCGCCTCGGTACTCTCGGACCCTGTCGTCAATCCTCTCGCCTCGGCGCCCGCGTGACGCCGACNTGAGTAAGCCCGTTCGCCTCGAGATGGCCCCGAGACCGCCAAGTGAAATCGGCTTCCCGGAAGGCGTTTAGTACGCGCGCGACGGTGAGTTCCCTATCGGAGGCGGCCATGTATGACATGTACCAGGAGGTCATCCTCCAGCACTATCGCAGCCCGCGCAACTTCGGACCGCTGCCGGACGCGGACCGCGTGGGCGAGGAGTCCAACCCGCTCTGCGGCGACCACATCACCATGCGACTGAAGGTCGACCCGAACTCTCACAAGATCACGGAAGTGCGATTCGAGGGAGACGGGTGCGCGATCAGCATGGCCAGCGCGTCAATGTTGACGGAGAAGCTCGTCGGAAAGACTCTCGAGGAAGCGGGGCGCCTCACCCGAGACGACGTGATCCAGCAGCTCGGGATTCCGCTCTCTCCCGTGCGTGTGAAATGCGCGCTCACGGGGTTCGCGGCGCTCGGGCGCGCCCTGCACCCGGAGTCCCTCCCTCCGGTCTCGTGATGGCGCGCCCAGCGCCGGAAGCCACGCGCCGTGGTCGGCGGCTCCTCGAACCCAACGCCTCGGGAGCCATTCTCGGGAGACGTCGGTGATCAAGATCGACCAAGACACATGCGTCCTGTGCGGTCTCTGCACGGCCGTTTGCCCACCGGATGCGATGGAGCTCACGCCCGAGCAGCTCGTCGTCCATTCGAACTGCACGGACTGCGGGTGGTGTGTCCCGTACTGCCCCGTCGGGGCGATCTCGGGCGGCCGGCGGGTTCCGAGACGTCCGAGGGATTGATGCCCTATGCTCGGGCGACGGTTGGTCTAGCGGGTCGCCCGAGGGTGAATCGGACAAGGCCTCTTGAGCCGGCAGAGCCGACATTTCTCGGGAGGGACAGGGGGGATCGGCTTCTGCATCCGCCCGTACTTACGGCGGGGCATCGAACTTCCCGGGTGTGAACTCTCGGTCCCTTCTTCAAGGTAGCGCGCCGCGGCCCGTCGGCCCGGGGCGGCCGGCTCCCTGGGCGGCCTCAGGGCGGGCCGGCCGGTGGCGCGGGCGTCTCGCCGCCGCCCGGGGATTCGCTATCCCCGGGAACGCGCGTTTCGAGGGTCGACTTCCCGTCGACCTTCTGGACGCGGACGACGCGGTCCGCGACCGCGGCGAGCTCGGACTCGTGCGAGACGAGGATGACCTGGGGCAACGCGAGCTCCTCGAGGAGCTCCCCCATCCTCAGCACCTGTTCCGGGGAGAAGCCGTCCGTCGGTTCGTCGAGCAAGATCGTGTCGAGATGGAGGCTTCCCAACGACCGAACGACGTGCGCTAGCGCGAGTCGGAACGCGAGAGCGAGGCTCGTCCGCTCCCCGCCGCTCAGCGCCTCCGCGGGGGTCCACTCGCCCTCGATCATGACGAGAGGCGTGAACGCGGGGTCCGTGCGTGCCACCAGGCCGGGATCGTCGACAAGGGAGGCGAAGTAGCGGGCGAACTCCCGTTCGAACATCGACTGGGCGTGCGTGAGAAGCTTCTGTTCCATTACGACGAGAGCGCTCCGGAGCGTCGTCCCGACCCAGCCGGCCCGGTCGTCGATCGCGGCGGCTTCCTGAAGGAGCGCGGCGCGCTCGGCCCGGCCGGTGGCAGCCGCCGCAACTCGACGGGCCGCCTCCTCGAGCTGGGCGTCGATGCCCGCGAGCGCCGACTGAGCGCTGGCAAGCTCGCTGGAACCGATGTCGAGGGCGCGCGCCGCCCGCTCGAGCTCGACGCGCAGCGGCCCCGTGGACCGCCGGGCGTCTCGGAGGACGGCGACCCGTCGTGCCCTCGCTCCGAGGCGGCTGCGAATCCCATCGACCTCGATGTCGATTCGGCGAACCTCTCCGCGAAGCGAGTCGACCGTCCGCTCGACGCCCTTCCGCTCCTCGGCCGCGAGGAGTGACCTCTCCACGGCGGCTCGGTGGTCCGCGCGATCCGCCTCGAGCGTGTCCGACTCCGCGCGTAGCTCCGCAAGTCGAGCCTCCTCGGGCAAGAGGTCGTTCACCCGCGCGGAGGCACGGCGCACACTCTCCTCGGCCGACGCAAGGGAACGCGCCGCCTCCTTCGAGCCGGAGACCGCGCGATCATGCGCGGCGCGACTCGCCCCGCGACGTTTCTCGACCTCGAGCCACCGGTCCCGGGCTCGCTCGTACCGTTCGCGTGCGCGACGTTCCTCCTCGATTCGGGCCCGTTCCTTCTCTTCCTCGGCCAGGGCCGTGCGCGCGGTCTTCACGAGGGATTGGGCCTCCGCTCGGTGGGACGCGAACTCGCCCGGACGAACCGTTTGGTGACATCTCGGGCACTTTCCCGCGCGCAGAAGCTCTTCGAGTTCGGCAAGGGAACCTTCCGCCTGGGTCAGAGCCTGGAGCCGCGTCGCCTCCTTCTTCCGGGCGGCGTCCAGACGTTCGTCCAAGGAAGCGATGGACTCGTTCGTAGGCGCGGGCGGTTCTTTCGATGGTCCTTCGGCGAGCGCCTCCTCGAGCAGGGTCTTTGTCTCCGACTCGGCCGTGCGAGCGCGCTCGACGGCCTGGCGGGCGGACTCTTCCTCTTTGGTTGCCGAAGCCAGGACGGCTCGCGCCTCGGCGAGGTCGCGAACCCGGTCCGAGAGACGGTCAACGTCCGCGCGAAGTCTCGAGCCGGCCCGGTCGAGCTCGGCAAGACGCGCGCGTCGCTCGTCCAGTTGATCGGCCTCGGCACTGGAGGACCGCGCCTCCGCGACCAGCCGGGCGGATTCGGCCTCCCGTTGGGCTCGCATCTCGAGCTTCGAGGCGAGCGAACCCTCATCGGCCTCGACCTCCCGCTCGAGGCTCACGAGCTCGCGCTCGTCCGCATCCGCCGCCCGGACCTTGGATTCCGCGGCGTCGCGAGCCGCCCGGAGCTCGACCACCCGGCGCTTCCGGTCGCTCCACGAAGCCTCGGCCGTCGTCCGTTCCGCCCGAAGTCTCTCCGCGGCTCGATTCCCCTCCTCAAACTCGTTGTCGAAGTGGCGGAGCCGCTCGGCCTCGGCGCGTCGACCCGTCGCGCTCCGGCGAAGGTCGGTCGCCAGGGTTTGGGCGTTCTCCGCGGCGATGCGGTAGCGCTCGACTCCGAGAGCTTTGCGGACGGTCTCGAGCCGGTCCTGGGGACGAGCGCTGAGGATGTCCCGCATCCGTTCCTGGGGAACGTAGACCGCCCAGCGCCAGAGGTCGGAGTGCGCCTGGGGGCTCGGGTTGTCGGGGAACCCGAGAAGATCGATCACCTGCTGCCGGAGCTCGGTGGCGGAGTACGCGGTCTCGTTTCCGTCTAGGATGAAGCGGGCGCGCTCCGCTTCGAACGTCTCCAAGCCCTTCCGTCGAAGCCGGCGGAAGCGACGCCCGACCTGGTAGGTGTGACCCCCTCCCAGAAACGTGACGGAAACCTCGGCATGACCGGCCCCGTGACGGACCAGGTACGCGGCGTTGACTTCCGCGGTGCCGAACAGGGCCATCTCGATCGCGTAGAGAAGGCTCGTCTTTCCGGACCCGACGTCCCCGGCGATGAGGGTCGTCCCGGGGCCGAACGCGAGCTCGGCCTCCTCGAAGCTCCGGATGTTCCGGATCCGCAAGTGGCTGAGCTGCACGAGCTCTCCTCACGTCCCGTCGGGGTCCGGCCGAACCCCGAGGATCTTTCGCGCGCTCCCGAGGCGAGCGCTCTCGTAATCCTGACGGGACTCTCCCTCCGCCTTGGGAAGCCCAAGCTCTCGCACGAGCTCGCGCACGAGCCGCTCTCCGGCCGCTCCCTCGAGCCACGGATGTCCGACGGTCGACTCCGCGAGGAGTCGGCGAACCTGGTCGTCCTCCACCTGTCCCTCGACAGGTGGTGTTGAGTCGTCCGAAGGCGCGGGGGCCAAGTCCCGAACATCCCAGTGAACCGAGCCCGCCTCCGGGCTTCGCCGACGGGCGACCTGCGTGAGGGCGAGGCTCGCAACCGTCCCGTCCGCGAGCGTGCCGTGGACCCGCGGAAACAGAAGGGCGCCGGGAACGGCCTCCCCCGAGAGCTGCCGCTCCAGTTCGACGCGCGCTTCCTCGGCCGTCTTGCCCGAGACGTCAACGTCGACGAGGTGGACCGCGGCGCGAGGAGCCGTGTCGACGAACTCCGCGGTGGGACGGCCCGCAGTGACCGTAACGATCACTACCCCCTGGTGCGTCCGTCCTTCCTGCCCGTTCTCGAGGTCGGTCCGGCTGGTCCCGAACACGGCCCCCGGATTGATGAGGAGTCCTCCGCCCGGACCTTCGCCCGAGTAGGTACAGTGGATGTGGCCACCGGCATAGTAGTCGCAGCCCACCGGCAGGTCTTCCACGCGGATCCCGTGAATGTGCTCCCGGAGTCCCGGGGGGAGATACTCCTCGACCGCGGCGTGGAATTGGAAGATCTTGAACCCGGGCTCCGCGCGGAACGCCTCGGAATCCACCGCTCGGAAGTACTCCCGATCGAGGCCATGGGACCGCCCCGAGATCCCTGCGATCCGGGCGCCGGTCGGCTCATCGACGAGGAACGGAAGGGTCCAGTGCGTTCCCTCGGAACGGACGGCTTCCGGGGCAACCTTGAGGAAGACTCCGGTCTCTGCGAGAACGTCGAGCCAGCTCGTCCGGTGGGCGACGTAGTCGTGCGACCCATAGATGACGTAGATCCGCCGGCCCCCATCGACGAACCGTCGGAGCGCGGCGGCGACCGGGGCCACTTCCCCGGGGTCCGGCACCGGTGTGTGGAAGAGGTCGCCCGAGATCAACAGGAACTCGGCCCCCCGTTCCTCTGCCACCCGGAGGGCGTCGAGAAGGCTTTCCCGGAGCGCCGCTCGCACCGCCGGGTCGCGGGGCCATGCCCCGACGTGCGCGTCCGCGAGGTGAGCGAATACGAACCGGTCGGACGGCATCCCGCGGCTACCCCGTCCGAGAGCCGGCGCTGTCCGCGGGGCGAGAGGTCGTCGGCGTCGAGACGTCCTGGATCCGTTTCGAGAGGGCGGCTAGAAGTCCCGCCCCCGCGCCCATCGCGAGGAGCCCTACCAGGAGGAAGTCGTCGGACGAAGCCGCAACGGCCGTCGGGGTTCGTTCGGGGGGGGAAGGAGGCCCTCGGACGGTCACCGGCGGAGGAGTGGGCGCCCGCATCATCGCGAGCCGAGCGGCCTCGCTCGTCTGGATCATCCCTTGCATGATCGTGAACAGCTCGGTCGCCTCCTCCATCGTGAGCTGCCGGTTTCGAAGGCGACCCACCAGGTAGGCATACCGTGCGTTCGGAGCGCTATCCCGCCCCGATCTTCGGGGCGACGGAGCCTCCGGCGGCTGGTCCGGGGAGTACACGAAGACCCCCACACCACAGCCGCTCTTGAAGAGTCGGGGAGCGGCCCACGCGGGGCCGAGCCGTTATACGATGCTGCCCGATGGACGGACGATGAACGCCTCGGACGCTACCGCGCCCGCCGAGAAAGACCGGCATCTCCACGTCCGCATGGCGGACGACCGAAGCTCGATCTACGACCTGATCACGGAGTATCTTCAGGCCTCCGGGAAGGCCCCTGACTGGTTCTGGCGAACCGCGGGCCGGCTCGAGGGGAACGAGGCGGACAACCTCGAAGAGCTCCTGTCGAGCGCGTTCGAGGCTGGAGCCTTCATCGCCCACGACCACCCCGAGGACCTCGAATTCCTCTGGGTCACGGAGGAGGAGTGCGAGAAGGAGCGCCGTCGGGAAGAGCGCGGCGGCCCGAGCGACGCCTCGAAGAAGGAACGCTCGAGCATGAGCCACTACGCGTAATCGAGCCTCGCGTTTCCGCGAGCGCCCGCCGGAAAACCGCGGGCTCCGCCTTGGCCGTCCGAGAGTCGAGGCCGTTACCCTACGGCTTCTTCTTGGTCTTGCACCCGCACGTGTCGCACATCGGTCGGGCCGCCGAGGGGTAGGTCCTCCCGGCTCAAGAACCCCGCGGAAGGCGGAGCGTCCTCCGGGCCTAGATCGGGATCACCGAGCGCGCCACGATGAGCGCGATGAACAGGATCGAGATCGTGTTGACGACCTTGATGAGCGGGTTGATGGCCGGTCCCGCGGTGTCCTTGGTCGCGTCCCCGACGGTGTCGCCGACCACCGCCGCCTTGTGCGCTTCGGACCCCTTCCCTCCGAAGTGCCCGCTCTCGATGTACTTCTTCCCGTTGTCCCACGCGGCACCGCCCGTGGTCATCGTCAGTGCGAGCGGGAACCCGGAGATGATCGTCCCGAGCAGGAGGCCCGCGAGCGCGACCGGCCCGAGCAGGAAGCCGACCGCGAGGGGCGTCACGACCGCGATCAGCGCGGGCACCGCGAGCTGCTGGAGCGCGGTGAGGGTCACGATGTCGACGCACTTCCCGTAATCCGGCCTCGCGGTCCCCTGAAGCAGGCCCGCGATCTCCCGGAACTGCCGGCGGATCTCGAAGACCATCTTCTCCGCCGCGACTCCCACGGCGTTCATCAGGAACGAAGTGAAGAGGAACGGAAGCGCGGCCCCGATGACGAGGCCCGCCACCACGAGCGGGGTCGAGAGCGTCAGCAAGCTCGTGAAGTCGCTCCACGTGTGGGGCGCGCCCCAGTCCTTCGCGGCGGCGAACGTGTACGCCGCGAAGAGCGCGAGCGCCGCGAGGACCGCGGACCCGATGGCATACCCCTTCGTCACCGCCTTCGTGGTGTTCCCGACCGCGTCCAAGGGGTCGGTGATCGCGCGGGCCGTTTCGGGAAGCTTCGCCATTTCGGCGATCCCGCCCGCGTTGTCGGTGATCGGCCCGAACGCGTCGATGGAGATGATCATCCCCGTGACCGAGAGCATGCTCGCGGCCGCGAGCCCGATGCCGTAGAGCCCGTAGTAGCTGTCCGGGGCGCTCCCCCAGGAGAACCCGTTGTACCAGCCCACGGCGGCATAGGCGACCAGGGTCCCCCCGACGAGCACGATCGCGGGGAACCAGGTCGACTCGAGCCCGACCGAGATCCCGCTGATTACGGTCGGCCCGGCGCCGGCCTGGGCCGCCTCCGCGATCTTGTGAACCGGTCGGTATTTCGCGCTCGTGTAGTAGTCGGTGATGACCACGATCAGAACCATGACGATGAGCCCGACCGCGGTCGCGATGAAGATCCCGATGTTCCCGCCCATCAGGAGTACGTCGAGGAGGTAGAGCCCGACGAGCCCGACGCCCGTCGTCGCGGCGAGGCCCTGGTAGAGCGCCCCCATGATCGTCCCCTTCGAGCCCATCCGGACGAAGAACGTCCCGATGATCGTCGAGATGATCGCCCACGCGCAGACCAGCATCGGGAAGATCACCGCGTTCGGGAAGACCGACGTCAGCGACGACGCTCCGCTGAGGCTGATGAGGTAGGCGAGGAGCATCGCGGCGAGCGCTGTCACCACATAGGTCTCGAACAGATCGGCCGCCATTCCCGCGCAGTCGCCGACATTGTCGCCGACGTTGTCCGCGATCACACCGGGGTTCCTCGGGTCGTCCTCGGGGATCCCGGCTTCGACCTTCCCGACGAGGTCCGTCCCGACGTCCGCTCCCTTGGTGTAGATCCCGCCACCGACGCGCGCGAAGAGGCTCATCAGCGAGGCTCCGAAGAGAACGCCAACCATGTCGAGGACGTTTCCGTTGAAGACCCAGTAGAACGCGATCAGCTCGAGCAGGGCGAGGCTCGCGACGGACATCCCGGTCACACTGCCGCCGCGGAAGGCGTAGCGCATCGTCGCGGGAAGGCTTCCCTTCATCGCGTGCGCGGCCGTCCGGACGTTCGCCCGGATGCTGACCAGCATCCCGACCGCGCCCGCGAGAGCGCTTCCGCAGACGCCGAAGACGAAGCCGACCGCGAGCTTGGCCCCGTCGCCCGTGATCCCGAAGGCGAATGCGATGATCACCGCGAGGACCGCGGCCGCCGCGAAGACGACCGTGTACTCCCGGCGGAGGAAGGCAATCGCCCCTTCGCGGATGGCCGCCGCGATCTCGCGCATCCGCTCGGTCCCCTCGTCCTCCCGGAGGACGAGGAAGGTCTGGACCCCTGCGTACGCGAGGCCGACGAGCGCCGCCAGGAGGATGAGTAACTCAAGCTGGCCCGTGGACAAATCCATGGAAAACCCCGGAAATCGCGACCGCTGAGGTGGGTTCGTAATTAAACTTTACCGGCCAAGGCGGCGTTTGCCGCGGGAACGCGGTCGGCATGGGGCTTTATCCCCGCCCCTCTTGCCCCGCGCGATGCACTCGACGAGCGCCCGGGACGCGGAGATCCGAAGGTCCCGCGTCGCCTGTCGAGTCTGCGGCCGCCCGGTCGAGCTCATCCGGATGCGCGAGCACCTCCGGACCGAGCACCAGGTCGGATCGTCCGAGCTCGAGACGATGTACCTCGATGCCCGGGTCGAAGCGCGACGGGCCCGTCGCTCGCGAGGACCGTAGGCGGATCTACGGGTCGAATTCTCGCCGGCGGACCCGGTCCGTGGCGTAGGAGATGAACTCGGCGCGGGAGTACGACCGGGTTTCCCGCGCGCCGCGCACTCGGAGCGAGACCGACCCCTCGGCCACTTCTTTGTCGCCGAGCACCACGACCCAGGGGACCCGGTCCACCTCGGCGGTCCGCACTCGCTTCGCGATCGACTCGTCGGCCCCCGCGAGCTCGGAGCGGACCCGCGCCGCGCGCAGTTCCTCGACGAGCCCGATCGACGCGCCGGAGTGTCGGTCGGTCACGGGTAGCACGCGCACCTGAATCGGAGCGAGCCAGGGCGGAAGCCGCCCGGCGACGTGCTCGAGCAAGACCCCGAGGAAGCGTTCCCACGACCCGAGGATGGTCCGGTGCACGACCACCGGCCGGTGCAACTGGCCGTCCGGGCCCTGGTACTCGAGGTCGAACCGGATCGGGATCTGGTAGTCCACTTGGATCGTCCCTGTCTGCCAGGACCGGCCCAGGCTGTCGCGAATGTGAATGTCGATCTTCGGTCCGTAAAAGGCTCCCTCGCCGGGCGCGAGACGATACTGGGTCTGGGTGGACTTGAGGACGTGTTCGAGGATCGCCTCCGCGCGGTCCCAGGTCTCCTTCTCGCCGAGGAAGTGCGCCGGTCGGGTCGAGAGCTCGACGTTCCATTCGAGGCGGAAGGTCGCGAACGCTCGAGCGATCCACGCGAGGAGCGTGCGGACCTCGGCCTCCACCTGGTCTTCGGCGAGGAAAATGTGGGCGTCGTCCTGGATGAACTCCCGGACGCGGGTCAGTCCGTGGAGGGTGCCGCTCGCTTCGTTCCGGTGGAGCGGAGCGAATTCGGCGAGGCGCATCGGGAGCTCCCGGTAGCTCCGCGCCCGGGAGCGGAAGATCAGCATCGACCCGGGGCAGTTCATCGGCTTCCAGCCGAACGTCCGACCCTCGACGACCGTGAGGAACATGTTCTCCCGGTAGTGCTCCCAATGTCCGCTGGTCTCGTAGACCGACTGTGCGAACAGGAGAGGGGTGCGGATCTCCTCGTACCCCGCCTCGTCGAGATGCTCCCGCACGAACTTCTCGAGCTCGTGGATCACCACCATCCCGCGCGGGTGCCAGAACGGGAACCCGGGGGCCGCGTCCTCGAACGAAAAGAGGTCGAGCTTGGTCCCGAAGATCCGATGGTCTCGCGCCTCGGCCTCGGTGCGCATCTTGAGGTACTGGTCGAGCTGGGCACGAGTCGGGAAGCCGACACCGCGGATCCGCTGAAGGGGTGCCGCTCCCGAATCCTCCTGAGTGATCGCCGAGAAGCCGAGGACATGGACGCCCTCGAGCCAACCGGTGTTCGGCACGTGCGGACCCCGACAAAGGTCGGTGAAGGTCCCGGTGTCGTAGACGGACACCGGCTCGTCGGGGGGGGCCTCGGCGATGTACCGCAGCTTGTAGGGATTGTTTGCGAAAAGAATCTCCGCGTCCAACCGGGAGAGCTCGCGTCGCACGAACGGCTCGCGCGCCCGGACCGACCGGTCCATGGCCGCGCGGACGGAATCGAGGTCCGAGGGGGTCAGCGGCCGGACGTCGAAATCGTAGAAGAATCCCTCCTCCGTCGGAGGGCCGTGGGTCGGGAGCGCTCCCGGGATCGACTCCACGAGCCCTTTCGCGACGAGGTGGGCGGACGAGTGCTCGAGGATGTCACGACCGGCTCGGTCCTCGAAGGTGAGTGGGGCGAGGTCACCGTCCGACGGAAGTGGGAAGGCAAGGTCCACCGGCACTCCGTCCCAGGAGGCGGCAAGCGCTGATTTCGAGGCTTCCGCATTCCACCGCTGGAGCGCCGAACCGGCCGGAGTGCTCTTGGGAAACGCCTCCTCCGCTCCATCCGGGAACCGGACCCGGATTGCATCGAGCTCCGACATGGTGACTCGGGCCGCAAGAGACCCGTTTCTCAGCTAAAAGGATTGGGCGCCGCTCGTTGCCTCCGTTCCGTCAGCGAGCACTTGCGGTCCCGCGTCCGCGCGCGGCCCCCCTTCGGACCTTCGGCCCGTGAACGACCCCATGCGCTCAGCCCGCCCATTACTCATCATTCGTCAGCTGGTTCTAGGTCTCATCATCGCGCGTTGGGAGCGGATCGTTCGAAAGAGTTGACGTCGGCATCGGCCTCTCGTTCCAGTGGAGAAGGAGGTCGTCGATGTGGAAGATACCACCGGCGGCCTGGGCGACCCCGAGACGGCCCCGGTCCCCGAGCTGGAACGACCCGTCGACCCATGTCGGTCCTCCCGCGGAGATGCTCCGGACGAGTTCCCAGTCCGGATCGGTTTCCCGCGGGGAAAGGACGATGTGATCCGGGCCCGCGTCACGGACCGCGCGGGCAAGGACGACCGGGTCCGCTGTCTCCCATCCCGCATCGGCCACGACCAGTCGTCCCGTGGAGTCGATCTCGAGCTCGAAGGCCAGCTCGGTCGAGAGCTTCCAGGCCCGGCGCAATTGACGCGGGCCACGAAGGTAGGCGCTGGAAAGGACGGCCCGGCGGGCTCCCGTGACGAGGATGTCGATTGCCTGCTCCGCCGTACGTACTCCCCCGTCGACCCACAGGGGCGTCTCCCGGGCCAGCTCCTGGAGGTAGTCGAGCTGAGGGTCCCCTCTCTCGAGACCGTCGAGGTCCACCAGGTACACCATCGGGTAGGTCTCGGTGAGACGGTCGACCACGTCAAAAGGGTCGAACGTGGAGCCATCGGCCGCGCGTCCGGTGACCGGTCCGTCGGGACCCGGAACGCAAACGCGCCCATTCCGAAGTAGCACGCACGGCATCAGGCCCGGACCACCGGGCGCCTGGGTCGTTCCTCTTCGCGTGTCCTTCAGAGGCGCCCCGGACATCAAGTCCCGGACCCGCCGCGGGTTATTCGGTCTTCCCCCCGTCCCGCGATTCCCGGTGCGGGAAGCTAGCTGGGGTGGACCGAAGAGAGTCGGAGCCTTTTTCCGTCCAGAACGGCTCGTTCCCGGGCCAGGAGGTGGAGGGCAGCTGACGGTGGTCCGAGCCGGCGACGGCCGGCCGCTGAGGAAAGTCCCCGCTCCGGGAAACACGGGGTCGGGCGGGAACCCGACGGGCGAGAGTCCGAGCTCCGGAGCAGAAACGACACAGCCCGGTGGGACGGTGAAGGCGGTGCGCTGGAGAATCCACCGGGATATGGTGAAACGGCCGACTCCCCGGGAGCAAGCCCTAACGGACGGTATGAACNCGTTTCCGCGACCGTCGAGGAGAGCGCGCAGTCGAATGCTGCCTGAAACGGAACGGGGCTTACTACCACGACCTGGCCGCCCCGGGGGGAAACCCCCGGGGCGTTACGCTCTTCGAAGACTAGTCTCCCAATCGTCCCGCCGCTCCGAGCACGAACAGCGCGTCCGTCGTCACCCAGTCGTTGCGCTGGCCGCGCGCGGGCGCCCCCCAGTCGACGTACTCCGCCCCGTGCTCGTAGGTCTCCGTCACATGATAGAAGCGGGCATCGGCCGCCCATCCCCCGTTCGGGAGCTCTCGCTGTTCGAGCCAATCGAGCGCCTCGGAGCATCGCGGGTCGTCGATCAGGCCAACCTCTGCGATCCCCTTCAGGCCACCGAGGACGTCGTAGTACCAGTAGAGTGGATAGTGGAGCTGAAGGAAGTGAGGGCGCATCACCCTCCCGTCCTTCCGCCTGCGAAACATCCGTCGTTGGAGAAACACCTCGGCGGCGCGCCGGGCCGTTCTGTACGCCCTTGACGAGCCGCTCACGACCGAGTAAGCCATGAGCCCCCGCATCGGCGTCAGGGTCTCCATGAAGGAGGAGACATGTGCGGACGGAGAACGGGAGCAATTCCACCCGCCGTCGTCCCATTGCCAGCGGGCCAGCAGCTCCGCGAGATGGGGCGCCGGGTCCCGACCCCCGGCGAGGCGGGAGGCATAGAGGAGCGCGTTCCCTTGTTGGGAGGCGCAGCGTCGGTACCTCCCGTTCAGCCGCGGAACGCCGTGATGGAGGGACCGGACCGTTTCAGCGGTGACGGATACAGTCCGGTCGTACACCGGTTGTGTCCACATGCCGAGAGACCGGTCGAGAACAGGGCGAAGAGATTCATCGCCGTCGGGATACCCGATGTCCGCAAGCGAGGTCAGTGCCCAATGGATCCCTTGCCAGTATCGGTACACTCCGCCGAACTTCCCGGGAAGGTGTCTCTCTCGTCCGCGCGTGAGCAACCGTTCGACGCGGTCGGAGACTCGAACCTGTCGCTCCAGCTCCCGCACGGCCGCCGACCCTCGCGACTCCCCGAGCACCCGGACCCGGGTCCGCCATCGAATCGAGGGGTCCGGTGACCGGGCGAGCCGTCGGATCAACTCCCTGCGAGCGCTCCGTTGGACCGTCATCGGGAAGGGGAACCGGGAACACCGACCGCTGCGGCGGTAATGGAACTTGCTACGGCCACCGAGAGGTCGCGTCGGCTTTTGGAGGAATCTCGAGTCCGACAGCGTCCGCCGCAGGACGGAACCGCCGGTAATCCATTTGAGCTGTGTGGGGGGCAGTTCCTACTGAAGAGAGGCACCCATGAGCGCTCCTTCCGCCAGTCCGGAGACGGTCCTGGTTCGGAGCCAGTGGCAACAGGGGCCCGCTCGGCGACGCGCTCGCATTGTCCGGGATATCCTCTGGGCAGCGGTCGTGGCCCTGGGAGCTGTGGCCGTCATCTCCCTCCTCCACGTCTATGCGCCCACCGTCCGCTACTTTTGTTGGTGGGGCTGTCCCCCCTAGAGCGTCGGGTGGACCCAGCGGCGATGCCGGCCGGCATATCGGTGCGCCGGGAGAAGGCGACTGCATGACCGACGCCGGGAGGAGGGAAGACCTCGCCGTTGCGGGGCTTGTGACGAGGGGCACGTTCTAAAGTCCCGGAGCGCATTCTAGGAATCCTCCGTCGATGTTCGAACGGATCCTCGTCGGGTTCGACGGTTCGACGCACTCGCGTCGAGCGGTCGAGGTCGCGGGAGAGATCGCGGGCCGATTCGGGTCGACTCTCACGATCGCGATCGTTCGCCCCAGCAAGCCTTCCGAGGAGCTCGCTCGACTCGAATCGCTGGTTCCCATCGACCGGGACGGTCGCTCCCTCTCGTCCCTTCTGGACGAGATGCGGGCGGAGGCCGTCGCTCATGGCGCGAAGGTTCTCGAGCCGGTCATGCTGCACGGAGAGGTGCTCGATTCGCTCGCGGAGTACCTCTCGGACAACCCCCAGGACCTTCTCGTGGTCGGTTCTCGTGGCCTCTCCCCGGGACGGCGACTGCTTCTCGGGAGCGTTTCCTCCGGACTCGTCAACTCGGCCCAATGCCCGGTCCTCGTCGTACGCCCTGGGCCTCCCCCGCCTTCGGGATGATTGGCCGGACCGACCGAGCCCTCTCCAGTATCATCGCGGGGCACGGCCTGGGGACGACGTGGGAGGCGTCGCGCGCGGGGGGCGGCAGAATGTCTTAAACCGTGAGCCTCTCTCACGACCCGGATGTCGCTACACGGCCGCGACGTGATCTCCATCCGGGACCTTTCTCGGGAGGAGATCGAGGAGATTCTGGCGTCGTCTCGGAAGATGGTTCCGTACGCTGAGGGGAAGAAGGTGACGCATCCCCTCGACGACCAGATCGTGGCGATGGCGTTCTTCGAGCCATCGACGCGCACCCGGCTTTCCTTTGAGTCGGCGGTCCAGCGGCTCGGCGGCAGCTGCATCACCATCGCGGACGCCGCGGCGTCGTCGATGCGAAAAGGAGAGAGTCTGTACGACACGATCCGGATGCTCTCAGGCTACGCCGAGGCGATCGTCATCCGCCACCCGAACGAGGGCTCGGCGCGGCTTGCCGCCCGCGCGTCCGACCGTCCAGTCATCAATGCGGGCGATGGCGCGGGTCAGCACCCGACGCAGACCCTTCTCGACCTCGCCACGATGCAGGAAGCCTTCGACACCCTCTCCGGCCTCCGGGTCGTCCTTCTCGGGGACCTGAAGTACGGACGAACCGTCCATTCGCTCGCTCACGCTCTCGCTCTGTTCGGGAGCGAGATCGTCCTCTCGGCCCCCCCGACGCTCGGTCTCCCGGACGAGGTCCTCGAGCGCCTCGAGCACATGGGGGCGAAGATCACGGCCGAGCCGGACCTCCACAAGGCGGTCCGTGACGCCGACGTGCTCTACGTGACCCGGATCCAGAAGGAACGATTCCCGGACGAATCCGATTATCGGAAGGTCGCGGGCTCGTACCGGATCGATGCGAGCGTTCTGCGCGACGCGAAGCCCCGGCTCATCGTCATGCATCCGCTGCCGAGGGCAGGAGAGATCGCTCCCGAGGTCGACGACACTCCCCACGCCGCGTACTTCCGGCAGGCGTTCCTCGCTGTTCCGGTCCGGATGGCGCTCCTGAACGCGGTGCTCGGCGGCGCCAAGAAGGGAGGTTAGGCGATGGTCCGAGAGCTCAAGATCACCCCGATCAAGAACGGGACGGTCATCGACCACATCACGAGCGGACTCGCGCTCGACGTGCTGCGCATCATCAACATCCAATCGCTCGACAAGGACTCGACCGTAAGCGTGGCGATCCGGGTCCGTTCGGGGAAGCTCGGCTGGAAGGACATCGTCAAGGTCGAGAACATGGAGCTTTCGCCGAGGAAGGTCAACGCGATCGCGCTGATCACCCCTCGTGCAACGATCTCGATCATCCGGGACTTCAAGGTCCAGGAGAAGCGGACCGTCGACCTGCCGGACCGGATCATCGGAGTCCTCCGGTGTCCCAATCCGAACTGTATCACGAACCAGCCCGAACCCGTCGAGAGCGAGTTCGAGGTCACCGAGCGGCACCCGGTGATCCTCCAGTGCGCGTACTGCGACCGCCGGGTCGACAGCTTCCTGAGCCAACTCGCGTAAGTGGGGTGGGCCGGACGTGGACCTCGGCTGGGTCGCCGGCTTCGCGGTCGTCTTCGCGGTGATCGGGGTCCTCGAGGTCTTCGACCGGACGAGCTTTGCCCTCATCGCGCTCGCGGCCCGGTCGCATCCGTTCCAGACCTGGGTCGGGGGCGCGAGCGCCTTCGTTCTCACGAGCGCCATTTCGGTGACGATCGGCTCGGCTCTCACCGACCTCCTGGGGTCCAGCCGGATCGGACTCCTCCGGGTCGCGGGCGGTCTGTTCCTGATCGGATATGCAGTGTGGCTCTACTTCCATCCGGAGTCGGAAGAGGTCGGGCGCGAACCGCGCACTCCCCACACCGCCCTCGTCACGGCGTTCGTTACGACGTTCCTGCTCGAGCTCGGCGACACGACGATGATCTTCCAGATCGTCTTCGTGACGGAGTTCGGGTGGCTGATCGTCCTCGTCGCGGGAGCCCTCGCGCTCGTCACGGTCGCCGCGTGGGATTCGTATCTCGGCGCCCATCTCGGAGCCCGCGTCGAGCCGAAGCTCCTCCACCGGGTCGTCGTGGTCGTCCTGATCATCGTTGGCGGCGTGACGATCGCCTACGGGCTAGTGCCGTCCGCGTTCCCCGTGCTCGGTCTTGTGCGGCCGATCTAGGGAGCCGGTCACTGGGATCGCCGAGCCGCCGTGGTCGCTGTGGGGGGCCCACTTCTCGAGCTCGGCAAGCCACGCCTCCGCTCCGGAGGGGAGGGCCCCGAGGACGTCGGGGGCCCTCAACTGGTTGGTGAGCTCGGCCGCGTCCTCCCAGCGCCGCTGGGAATGCGCCATCAGGGCGAGCCGGAGGATCGCTTCGGCCCGGATCCGGGGGATCGAGTCTCCGCTCGGCTCCTCCGCGATCGCCTCCCAGCGGTCCCGGGCTTCGTCGAGCGAGTCGTTGATCGCAAAGTGTCGTCCCTCGAGGAGCCAGAGCCGGAGGAGCGAGGGCGAGGGCGGGAGGAGATGGAGGGTCTCGACGATCGAGTGGGCTCGCGCGAGCGCGCCATCCACTCCTTTGAGGGTCGCCCGATTGAGGAGGGCCTCCGCGATCCCGAGCTGGTGGTAGAGTTCGATGGAGGTGAGCTTCGCGCGCTGGACGCTCGGGAGGCTCCGTTCGCGGAGCTCCCGCGCGCGGACCGGGTCGCCCTGCGCTTCGAGAAGTCGTGCTTCGACGTCCTCGGCAAGGTAGTCGAGCTCCCAGCGCCGGGCGCGCCCGAGGAGGGTCCGGGCGGCCCGGAGGAACTTCCCCGCGAGCTCCTGCTCTTCGGGTCGCCCCTCGACCCGCGACATCCCGACCGCGAGGAGAGCGATCGCCTGGAGGTGCCCGTTGGGGAGCTGGCGCGCGAGTCGCGCGGCCCGGTGCGACTCCTCGCGGGCCTTGTCGAGCATGGCGCGCTCGCTGTGGAACTCCGCGATCATCGCTTCGAAAAGGACCTCGAGCTCGACGACGTCGGCGTCGTGGCAGCGCTCCGCGAGCTCCATCAGCGTGGTCGCGAGGGACGGCCGCGGGCCGATGACCCGCATCGCAAGGATGAGCGGCTCGACCCACTCGGCGAGGACGTCCGGAGCGGTCTTCGCCTGCAGTCCGCGGTCGACCCCTTCCCGGAGCTCGGCCTCCGCCTCGTTGAGGCGGCCGGCCGCGAAGAGAGCTTCGGAATGGAGGAGTCGAAGCTCGGGCTCGAGAGGGTCCCGCTCGTTCGGGGGAAGCGTCCCGAGGCAGCCGATCGCGTCCGAGAGGAGCTCCTCGGCGGCGTCGAACGCCGCGAACTCGAGTCCGAGCTCCGCCGCATCGAAAAGATGCCGCAGCGCCATCGGACCGGGGTACCACGCGAGGTAGTGTCGTGCGACCTCGACGCGACGCGCGAAGTTCGGCTCGTGCGAGAGCGCCGACAGGGCGTTCGCGATATCGAGATGCATCTCCTTCCGCTGCGCGTCCGGGAGCAGGTCGACCGTCAACGGGATCCAGGCCGCGTGCGGGATGGTTACCTTCCCCTCCTGGACCTTCACGAGCCCGACGCCCGTCGCGGGGAGGAGCGCCTCGCCGAGCTGAGGGAAATTGAGCCGGGTGACTCGAGAGAGAACGACCTCTCCCGTCGTTCCGCCGAGCAACGCGATGTACCCGGCGACCCTCTGAGTGACCGTCGGAAGGTCGTCCCAGACGGTCTTCAGGCGATGGGCTTCCCGAGGGTCCGGGGAGGTCGCCGTGAACCGGACCCAGTCGACGTCGCCCCGACCGAGGAACGCCTCCTCCCAGGGGATGAACCCGGGCACGGTCGTGTCGAGTGTGAGAGCGATGAGCAGGGGTCGGAATCTTGCTCGGCGAGACAGCGAGACGATGAACTCCCGGCTCTCGGTGTCGAACAGCGCCCCATCCTCGATTAGGATGGCGACCGGGTGACGACTCTCTCCGCGGAAGTCGGAAAGAAGTTCTCGCCAGTAGACATCGGGATTGCCCTCGTTAACCGAACGGCCGCGCACCGGCTGACCGAGGTACGTGGATCGGGGACGCTCCGCTCGACTTCGCCGACCCCTCGGAAGCCGCTCGGAGAGGTACGGGACGACCGGCGCCGCGCCGAGCGGATAGGCTGAATCGCCTCCATTCGTATCCGACTCGGTCTCCGTCCCGACGACGATTCCGGCGCCGACCGCCGGGCGCAGGCCCGTGAGCCCCGAATACGGGATGGACCGTCCGCGGTAGCTTCCTTGGAGCTCCACCACACGGGCACCGCCGGCGGTCAGGGTCGCCTTGAGCTCGGCGAGCACGGAGGACTTTCCGCTCGCGGGCGGGCCGGCAATGGCGACCGTGCGGCCCGAGTTCTCCGCGATTCCCTGGAGCGCGCGGAGAATCGGTGAAGGCGTAGGTGGCACCCGGTACCCCCCGGCGTATCCTTTTCTATCGCATTTAACACTCTCGCGAGGTCCCCGGGTAGGGCCCGGCTTCCCAGCGAGAGCGTTTATGAGCCATGCAGGATACCCGCGCTCGTGCCTCCCTCGATGGACAAGCGACGTCGCGAGTTCCTCACAAAGTCGGTCCGTCCCATCGACGTGACTAAGCCCGGCGGGGTCGGGGGGTTGCTCGAGCAGTTCCAATCCTCCTCGATCCAGGCGCGCAACCTGGGCCGTTGCCTCGAGGTCTGGGAGAACGCTCTGCGTGACCCAAAGCGGCCGACCATCTTCCTGGGGCTCGCGGGACCTCTCATCGCGGCCGGCCTCCGCAAGGTGATCCGAGACCTGATCGACTGGGGCGTGGTCGACGTCGTCGTGTCGACGGGGGCGGTCCTCTACCAGGACCTCTATCAGTCCGTCGGCGGGCGGCACTGGATGGGAACCCCCGCGGCGGACGACGTCCGTCTGCGCGACCTCTACCTCGACCGGATCTACGATACGTACGTGGACGAGCTCAAGTTCGAGGACACCGACCGGGTCATCGGCCGCATCACCGAACAGTTTCCCCGGCGACCCGCATCGTCCCGCGAGTATCTCGGATTCCTCGGGTCGAAGTTTCCGGACCCGAATTCGATCCTCGCGACCGCCGCCCGTCGCGGAATCCCGGTGTTCTCCCCCGCGCTCATCGACAGCTCGATCGGGATCGGGCTGACCCTCTACTATCAGGCGAACCGGACCCGGCCGGACCGGTTCATCCTGGACGCCGTCCGGGACAACTACGAGCTCGTCCAGATCCTCTCCCAGTCCCCGCGAACCGGGGTGGTGTACATCGGTGGGGGCACTCCCAAGAACTGGATCAACGACGGGATCGTGATGGCCAACTACGCCTTCGGACGGGAGGGTGAGGGCCACTTCTACGCACTTCAACTCACCACGGACGTCCCGCACTGGGGCGGGCTGTCCGGAAGCACGCTCGATGAGGCGCAGTCGTGGGGAAAGATCTCTCGGACCGCGACCCGGGCCATGGCCCATCTGGATGCCTCCGTCGGCCTCCCGTTGCTGGCCGGGGCGTTGTGGGACCGCCGCAAGCTGTGGCGGGGTCGGCCCCGTGTCCGGTTTGACTGGACCGACGATACGGTCCAGATGCGTCGAACCCGTCCGGGGGCAGGCTAAGGTCACTCTTTGGCCGGACTGCTCCCCGTTCGAGGGTTCAACCCCTCAGCCCAGTCCGAAATCCTTACGTGCCCTGGGGCCTTGTTGTAAGGGAAGGCCGGGCCGGGACGTCGACCGCGTACCGGAACGGCCGCGAGTGCGCCGCGAAGGTGGCCAACAACGAGCAAAAACCGCCTCATCGGACGGTCGTCGGGAACGTCATCCACCGATGGGAAAGTTGGAGGGAGGGTGTGCTGACGGCCCGCCGGAAGGGGCACAGTTCGGCGTACGTTCCCTTCGCTCACAGGAAACTATTTCAAATGCGCACGCGCGCGCATAGATGCGGACCGTATATCTGACGTAGAAAGAGCATCGGAAGTTCGGGGAGATTAAATACCCTCCACGGACCGGCGTCCCTCGGAGGTGAAACCTCGCTAATGCACGGCTACATGCCTGCGCTGCCCCCGATGCCTCACGACCAACTGTAGGTCGTCTGAGGTCACGGACCCCTGGTGTTCGGGTTTCGCTTTGCACCACGCCGCTTTTCGAGCAGCGGCGAGGGTCAAGCGACTTGAGCGATCTTCGGTCCAACGTCAGCTTCCACCCGTTGTCTCAGCCACGGAAGCTGTAGTCGATCCGCGAGCTCGATTGCTCGTTGATAGTACTTGTTGGCCTGTGGCCAGTCGCGCTGGTCGGCGTACACCTCCGAGAGGTATGTGTTGGCGAGCACGAGCGAGTCGGATGGTGGGAGTTTCGAGAGGACCTCGAGGCTTCTCTCTCCATGCGTGATGGCGTCCCTAACGAGCGAACTCGCCTCCGGAGGGGAGGCTGTCTGAGCCTGCCGGTTTTCTGCCGAGCAGAGCACGGCGAGCGTATGGCCCAGAACGAAATCGTTTCCTAGTCGCTCCGCAAGGCCGCTCGCTTGTTTCGCGTAGCTCGATGCTTCGGCCCAACGCTCGCTGTCAGTGGCGAGGGATGCCAGCCCGCTGATCGCGTACGTGAGCTGGCTCATGTAGCCCAGCGTCTCGGCTTCCGAACGGATCGACCGTAGCTCGACCTCAGCGAGTCGGTTCTGCCCAAGCTCTGTGTAGGCCCGCGCCCGGACCAACTGGAGATTGAACGCGACGTCCATCCGCCCGGCCTGCCTTGCTTCGGGTAGGGCGTCAGCAATCAGTCTTAGCGCCGCCTCCGGCCCACTCAGAATCTCAGCCAATCGGGACCATGCAGCGATGCTCTCGAGCCCCAGGTCACGCGCGCGGACTTTTCGACAAAGTCCAAACGCCTCCTCATAGAGCGCACGAGCGACTTGGTCCTCGCCCCGGGCTTGGGCAAGCCGAGCGTCCGTGAGTTTGAAATAGGCGAGCAAGCGACGGCTCACCGGCCCGATTTTGACTGCCTCAGCGTATGCTCTTTCCGCCTCGCCTACCTGGTGTAGGCGAATGTACATTTCCGCAATGGAGAGGAGGCATTCTCCGTTCGTTCGGGGATCGTTGCCTGATTCAGTAATGGCCCGACGCAGTGTCGAGATCGCCGACGAGTAGTCCGAGTGAAGCCGGAGCAAGTTCGCCTCGACTTGCAACACTCTCACCTTGGACTGACCCCTCGGCAGAACGGTCGAGAGGTGACGCAGGGCACCGCGGAGAGTCTCCGAGTAGCCCAACCGGAGCAGCGTGGTCTCTTGCTGGGAGAGCATAAGCGCCGCGGCCTTCCAGGATTCGCTGCCCACAAGATGCAGAATTCGCTCTCGCACGGCATCCGGACGATGGCTCCGAGAGTAGAACACGGCCAGTCGTGCGTGCGCGTTTCGCTGTTCGGCGGGCGTCGCCCGGGCGAGCAGCGCCTCTCGAACCACCTGGAGGACCTCCACCCGGCCCTGCAAGGTGCGATGAAGGACTCCCATTCTCTCCAGTTCGAGCAACCGCGAGACGGGAGTACCCTCAAATTCGCTGGCAAAAGCGATGGGAATCGGTTCGTTCGCGAGAACCACAGGGAGGATAGCGCGGATGTCGGCCGTGGACAGGCGGGCCACGACAGCCGTCGGCAGCGTTCCCGCACTCGCGTCGATGTCCGGATTTGATACGGCGAGCTCGAGGAGTAGGGGGGACCCGAGTGTCGCTTGGTAGACCGACTCGAAACGGTCCGCCAAGCCGCCCTTTCTGTCCGTAAGGTCGTGGGCAGCCACGCGGTCAAGGCCACCGATCGTGAGTCGATGCACAGGCACGCCTTGCGGCTC